>Ga0316187_10001331_pt1 | contig 21165 bp, 21 predicted proteins | sample CroRivburrow1_MG_FD_204927 | JGI IMG/M metagenome (GOLD analysis project Ga0316187, IMG submission 204927) | Coastal sediment microbial communities from Maine, United States - Cross River worm burrow 1 | ecosystem: Environmental > Aquatic > Marine > Coastal > Sediment | place: USA: Maine...
CGGCGAAATGAATCCAGAACAATTGTGGGAAACCACTATGGATCCGGAAAATCGGCGTTTGCTCAATGTGCGTATCGAGGATGCCATTGCGGCCGATGAGGTTTTCACGACGCTGATGGGTGATCAGGTTGAACCGCGCCGCGAGTTCATTGAAGCCAACGCCCTCAACGTCAATAACCTCGATGTTTAGCAACTTCTTGATTTTATTCAAATAATATCTATATATAGGGAATCGTTTAACAATCAAGAGTACATCCCGATGGATATAGCCATCATCATCTTCTGGGCTGTTGTAGTGGGCCTCGTGCTTTACGTGATCGGTATTTACAATCACCTGGTTCGACTCAAGCACAATGTTTCCAAGGCCTGGTCAAACATCGACGTCTTGCTTAAGCAACGACACGATGAAATACCCAAGCTGGTTGAAACCTGCAAGCAATACATGAAATTCGAGCAGGACACACTGGAAAAGGTAATGGAAGCACGGTCTCGCGTTTCCCAGGCTCGGCAAAACCAGGATGTTCCCGGACTGGGAATGGCAGAAGGCGCGTTACGCATGGGTCTGGGTCAGCTATTCGCATTGGCAGAAGATTATCCGGAGCTTCGAGCCAATGAGAATTTTCAGCACCTGCAGTCACGTATCAGTGCGCTTGAAAACACGATAGCGGATCGACGCGAGTTTTATAACGAATCCGCGAATATCAACAACATCGGCATCGAAACATTTCCTGATTTAATCGTTGCTCGACTATTCGGATTTGGCGCGCGTGATCTACTCGAGTTCGAAGCGAGCGAGATTGCCGATGTCAGCGTGAAGCAATTATTCGAGGCTTGATTCGACACGTTTATTTCCTGCCATGTATCATTGGCTCAAATCTGAAATCATGGCCATGCCAGAGAGTGATTACCTGGTTTTACTGGCGGTAATGATCAGTGTGTTCGCTTACCTGGTGTACTACTGTTATGGCGCTTTCCGCAGCTTTCGCTTTGTTGATGGCACCGCTACATCGAAAATCAGATCGGCCGCGCAAGGGCATGTCGAATTGAAAGGCCTGGGCGAATGGTTGTCTGGCGACAGTATCACTTCGCCCTTCAGTAACAGCCGTTGCGTCTGGTATCACTGCACCATTGATAAGCGCAAGAAGAGTGGTAAACGCAGCAGTTGGAGTAACATATCGGATCAATACAGCGGTGCACTGTTTCGTCTGGTCGATGACACGGGTTGGTGTATTATCGATCCCGATCGCGCAAAGGTTATTCCCGAAACCGATATCACCTGGTATGGCCATGACACCGATTATCGATCGAAGCCCCCGGCAAAGGCACGTTGGCTGCATCTCAACATGGGTAACTACCGTTTTCGTGAGCGACTGATTCGGCCAGCAACGACACTATATGCCCTCGGTGAGTTCAGCAGTTTCCAGAACAGCCCGACCGATGAATATATTGCTCGCCAGGTCGAAGATCTCGTCCAACAATGGAAACTGCAGCCGCAGCGATATCTGGCACAGTATGATTTTGACCAGAATGGCTCGATCCAGAAACAGGAGTGGCAGGCGATACGTTCTGCCGCACGCAAGCAGGTGCTCGCGAAAATTAATAGCCAGGGCGGCGAACAACACCTGTTATCAGCACCACGGGACCGACGCCTGCCATATATATTGTCTGCGACCAGCGAAGAAGACCTGGTATCGCGAAAAAAGATAACTGCCTATATCTCTGTGACAGGTGCTTTTCTTATATTGATTGCAGTTGTCGCCGTGTCATCGCTACGGCCACCGTTTCCGAGTTGATTGCGCGACCGAGTCAAGTAGACTAGCGCCCTTTACCGATCCCATATGGACAAAATGTGACCAACCCATTACTTGAACCCGGCGTGCTGCCCGCCTTTAGCAAAATCAGCCCGGAAATGATTGAACCTGCCATAAGCAAGCTGATCGAGCAAAACCTTGACGCCATTGCCGTCCTGGCGAAGCAGGATAATCCTGACTGGACTAGTTTGATTCAACCGCTTGAACTGATGAACGATCGCCTGGATAAGGCCTGGTCGCCAGTACGACACCTGAACTCGGTGAAGAGCAGTCCAGAGCTACGCGACGCATACAATCTTTGCCTGCCGTTGTTGAGTGAATATGCCACCGAAGTCAGCCATAATCGAGAACTATACGAAGCATATCGACGCATCGCCGATTCTGCTGACTATGCGAATTTCGCGCCAGCTCAAAAAAAGACGATCAGCGATGCGTTATTGCATTTTCGTCTCGGCGGGGTCGAGCTCGAGGGCGACGACAAGCAACGATATCAACAGTTGCAAACCGAATTATCTGAACTGCAATCGCATTTTGAAAACAATATCCTCGATGCTACGCAGGCCTGGCAATATCTGACCGAAGATGAAAACGAGCTTGCTGGATTGCCAGGCTACGCCAGCGCGATGCTGCGCCAACTGGCCGAGCAAAAGGAGTTGCCTGGCTATCGAGTCACACTGGACATGCCCTGCTACCTGGCAGTGATCACATATGCCGACAGTCGATCATTGCGCCAGGCCATTTACGAAGCCTATGTCACGCGGGCATCGGACCGAGGTATAACTGATAAGATCTGGGATAATGCGCCTATAATGCAAGATATTGTAGCTAAAAGACAAGAAAAAGCAAAACTGCTTGGCTTTTTAAGTTACGCCGAATACTCGCTTCAGACCAAGATGGCGAACAATGTCGAACAGGTGCTTGAATTTCTCTACGATCTTGCTGCCCGCTCTCGGCAGGCCGCCCTGAACGAAGTTGCTGAGCGCCAGGAATTTGCGCAGTCGTTGGGCTTTGAAGGTGAACTTGAGGCCTGGGACTATGCCTATTACAGCGAAAAGCTAAAACAACATCGTTACCAGATATCTGACGAAGATCTAAAACCCTATTTCGCCGACCAGGGTGTGATCAAGGGGTTGTTTGATATCGTAGCGAGGCTATACCGTATCCGTATCACCCGTATCGAAGAGGGTGTCGATCGCTGGCACGACGCTGTTGGTTTCTATCAAATCGAAGACAGCAAGGGTGAACCGATCGGCCAGTTTTTCCTTGATCTCTATGCCCGTGAACACAAGCGCGGCGGCGCCTGGATGGACGAATGTGTCAATCGCTACCGCATCGACGGCAAAATTCAGTTACCAGTTGCGTATTTAACCTGTAACCTGACGCCTCCGCTTGGTGATGAGCCGGCCCTGTTTACCCACAATGAAGTAATCACGCTATTTCATGAATTCGGTCATGGCCTCCACCATTTGCTAACCAGAATCGATGTCCCTGAAGTGGCTGGTATCAATGGTGTGGAATGGGATGCAGTCGAGCTACCCAGCCAGTTTATGGAGAACTTTTGCTGGGAATACGATGCGTTGCAGTTATTTGCACGCCATTATCAGAGTGATGAACCCTTGCCACTGGAAATGTTTGAAAACATGTTGGCGGCACGCAATTTTCAAAGCGCGTTGCAGATGTTGCGTCAAATCGAATTTGCGCTGTTCGATCTTCTGGTGCATCGGCAGCCGGACATTACCTCGGCCGTCCAGATCCAGCAGATATTGGACCAGGTACGCAACGAGATAGGGGTGGTCGAGACGCCAGCTATCAACTGTTTCCAGAATGGGTTTTCACATATTTTTGCAGGTGGCTATGCCGCGGGTTACTATAGTTACAAGTGGGCGGAGGTTTTGTCCGCCGATGCTTTTGCTGCGTTTGAGGAGGAAGGGATATTCAATCCTGAAACCGGTAACCGTTTCCTGCAATGTGTGCTTGAACGGGGCGGCTCGCGCCCTGCGATGGAATCTTTCCGTTGTTTTCGTGGGCGTGAGCCTGATATAGAAGCCTTGCTGAGGCATAGTGGAATAAGCCAGTGATGAAAAAATTAATTCTTGCCCTGATTTTTATGCTCTGCAGCCTGCCGGCGTCCGCACAGGATGCAGCAACGGCGAAAGACAAGCAATACGTTACCGACCAACTGCGGCTTTCGTTATACCAGGACGCCAACTCACAGAGCGAGGTGTTAAAATTACTACAGTCTGGAGATGTCTTGATCGTCGATGAAATTCGTGGTGCTTACGCCCTGGTCACAGCACCCGGCGGCCTGCGCGGCTGGGTGAAGCGAGGTTTTTTGGTAACCACCCCGACATCAAATATTCTTTTGGAAGAAGAGCAACAAAAGAATGCGAGCCTGTCAGAAGAAATCGAAAAGCTGAGCAACAGTAAAGCCGTCATCGAAACCTATGAAAAGGACATGGATGAAATGCTTGGGAAAATAGAGGTGCTCACAACCGAAAGGGACGAGGCAAAGAAGGCCATCACCACGCTCGAGCAAAAATTAGTGGACAAGCAACAGGAACTTGATCGAAAACGGGAAAATAACGAGCCAGCGGTAAAAGTTTTAGCGGAGACCTTTCTGCTCTACTGGAAAATTATCCTTCCAGGATTGCTGGCTTTACTGCTTCTGTGTTTCCTGCTCAGCAAAATATTCATTGAAAGCCGTATCAAGGCGCGATTCCAAGGCATCAAGATCTGGTAAATGGAATACCGGGATCTGCGAGACTTTATCGGTCAACTGGAGCGCCAGGGTGACCTGAAACGGATTAGCAAAGCAGTTTCCACCGAGCTTGAGATAACCGAAATCTGCGATCGCGTATTGCGTGCCGGTGGCCCGGCACTGTTGTTTGAAAACCCGGGCGATAGTGCCATTCCGTTACTGGCCAATCTGTTCGGCACCGAGCAGCGAATCGCCCAGGCGTTGGGCGAAGAGAATGCGGCAAACTTGCGTGAGGTGGGCAAGCTACTCGCATTTCTGAAAGAACCGGCGCCACCCAGGGGTTTCAAGGAAGCGATGAAAACCCTGCCTATTTACCGGAAGATCCTCGATATGTCGCCAAAAGTGGTGAAAAAGGGCGTATGTCAGGAAATCCAGTACCACGGCGACGATGTTGACCTGTCGATACTGCCGATCCAGACTTGCTGGCCCGAAGACGCGGCGCCATTGATAACCTGGGGATTGGTCACCACCCGGGGACCCCACAAGAAACGCCAGAATCTAGGTATTTATCGCCAACAGTTGATAGGCCGCAATCGACTGATCATGCGTTGGCTGTCCCACCGTGGTGGGGCGCTCGATTACCAGGAGTGGCGCCTGCATAACGGCGATGCGCCGTTTCCGGTGTCAGTGGTGTTGGGCTGTGATCCCGCAACCATACTGGCTGCGGTGACCCCAATTCCGGATACACTCGCTGAATATGCTTTTGCGGGCCTGTTACGCGGCTCCAAAACCGAAATCACACGCTCTTTACTGTCAGATCTCGAGATTCCGGCCCGGGCGGAGATCGTGCTCGAAGGGCATATCTACGCGGATGACGAGGCCGATGAGGGGCCTTTCGGCGATCATACTGGCTACTACAACGAGGTCGAGCGGTTCCCGGTATTTACGGTTGAAGCCATGAGCATGCGCAATAATCCTATTTATCACAGTACCTATACCGGTCGACCGCCAGACGAGCCATCGGTACTGGGTCTGGCCTTAAATGAAGTGTTTATCCCGATCCTGCAAAAGCAGTTCCCCGAAATCATCGACTTCTATCTGCCAGCCGAAGGTTGCTCTTACCGTGTCGCCGTGGTCAGCATAAAAAAACAGTATCCCGGTCATGCCAAACGCGTAATGATGGGCGTCTGGTCATTTCTGCGCCAGTTCATGTACACCAAGTTCGTGATCGTGGTGGATGACGATATCGATGCGCGTAACTGGGAAGACGTGATCTGGGCGATTTCAACGCGTACGGATCCGAGCAGGGATATTACGCTGGTCGACAACACACCGATCGACTACCTCGACTTCGCATCGCCGGTATCGGGACTCGGATCGAAGATGGGACTGGATGCGACCAACAAGATTGGAGGGGAAACAACGCGCGAATGGGGCAAGCCGATAAAGATGTCAGCCGAGGTCATCGACAGGGTCGATGCCATGTGGAACGAGCTGGGTCTGGACTGAGCCGGTGCGCCAGGTGTTTTTTGCACCAGCTGGATAATTGAACGATAATCTGCATTCTTCCTGGTCGAGGCTTACGGAGGTCACATGCGTTCTATCATGGTGTTGAATTCCAAGGGAGGCTCGGGCAAAAGCACCGTCGCCACAAACATTGCAAGCTACTATGCGACGCAGGGTAACAAGGTGATCCTGGTCGATCTTGACCCGCAATCATCGAGTCTCGACTGGCTCGCAGCACGCCCCAGCGGACGCAGTTCCATCAGCGCTATCGACGGTGCCAACGGTCATTACCGCGTGCCACGTAATGCGGACTATGTCATTTACGACACACCCGCCGCGGTGCATGGCGCGGAACTCAGTGCTTTGCTGCGCCGCGCCCAGAGCATAATTATCCCGGTGTTGCCTTCGCCAATCGACATGCGTGCAGCGACGCCGTTTGTGCAGAAAGTGCTGGAAAATAACCGTATCGCGCGCAAGGAGGCCCGGGTTGCACTCATTGCCAATCGCTGTCGCGAGAACTACAACATCTATCATAAGCTCGATAGCTACCTGCGCAAGATTCGCAAGGCGCCCTTTATCAGTGTTTTACGCGAGACGCAGAATTATGTTCGCGCTGCCGAACGTGGCTTAGGCGTGTTTGAACTGCCACCCTATGCGGTGCGCAAGGATCTCGATCAATGGGAACCTATTATTCGCTGGCTAAACAGCAAGCGCAGCCAACCGGTCATCTGAAACCATTACAGAACCAATCTACCAGATCACCGTCCAGCCAGGCGGCGAACAATTCAATTGCGGCGCCGGGCAGTCTATTCTGCTGGGCGCGCACGCTGCCAATATCCTGATATCCTACAGCTGCCGCAGCGGGCAATGCGGTTCCTGTCTGGGGCGTCTGCTGGCAGGGGAAGTCAGCTATCCACGTGGGCAACCAGCTGCCCTCAGCCCCGAACAGCGAGAGCAGGGTTACGCGTTGTTTTGCAGCGCTTATGCGGTTTCAGATTTGACCATCGAATTGCTCCAGCCGGAATTTCCTGTCTGACCGGGTTATCACCCGGCTATCCGGCTAACCTTGCAGTGCGTAAGCAACGGCCTGAGCGGTGTGGATCACGGTGGTGTCATAGAGTGGCAGATCGGTATGCCGGGAATCGATCAACATGCCGATTTCAGTACAACCGAGAATGACACCGTCGATGCGCTGCGCGCGCAAACGATCGATGATCGCGAGGTAAACTTCGCGCGAGTCTTCATCGAACTTTCCGAGACACAGTTCCTGGTAAATGATGTCGTGTACCATTTGTCGGTCGTGCAACTCCGGCACCACGATCTCGATACCCTGTTGCTCGATGCGCTCGCGATAAAAATCGAGCTCCATGGTGAATGCGGTGCCGAGCAATCCAACCCGGCGGACCTTTTCGCCTAGTAGCTGTTGTGCTGTCGCATCGGCAATATGCAGCAATGGGATATTAACCGCGCTCGCCACCGCCTCGGCGACCTGGTGCATGCTGTTGCTGGCGATCAGGAAAAAATCGGCGCCGCCGGCTTCGAGCCTGCGCGCCGCATCAATCACGATACTGGACACCCCATCCCAGTCGCCCTGGTGTTGCAGCTTTTCGATCGGTGAAAAATCGACGCTATACATCAGCAATTTGGCAGAATGCAAACCAGCGAGGTGATTCCTAATCGACTGGTTGATCAGGCGATAATAAAGCAGGCTGCTTTCCCAGCTCATGCCACCGATCACGCCAATGGTCTTCATGCGCTCAGGAATGCCCGTTTTGCTAAAAGCGGAGACAAACCGCCAACAGTCGCCATCGGTTAGTTCGTCCGACTGCGCTGGTTTTGCTTGTCGGCCAGTTTCCGGGCTTTGCGTTCGCCTGCCTGCACAGAGGCGTCGGCGCCAAGGTGTTGCTCGCCGCGTTCGCGAGCCAGACGCACCTGCTTCTCACGCTCGCCGAAGCGACTTTTGTCGTCTGCGGACACGGAATCGTAGCAGGCTGGGCAACTGACTCCCGGCTGGTAACACTCACTGCGTTTGTCGTCTTCGGTGATCGGCAAGCGGCAGGCATGGCATTGATCGTAACTGCCCTTTCTGAGGGCATGATCGACGCTGACGCGGTTGTCGAAGACGAAACACTCACCGCGCCATCGCGACTCGGCCTCGGGCACTTCTTCCAGGTACTTCAGGATACCGCCACGTAGGTGGTATACCTCGTCGAATCCCTGTTGGCGTAAATAAGCAGTCGATTTTTCACAGCGAATACCGCCGGTACAGAACATCGCCACCTTGCGATGAATGCCGGGATCGAGATGTTGTTTTGCATAGTCTGGGAATTCGCGAAATGAATCGGTATTCGGCAGTATCGCACCCGCAAAGCTGCCGATCGCTGATTCATAGGCGTTACGGGTATCGACAAGGGTGACATCGGGGTCATCGATCAGCGCATTCCAGTCACCGGCATCGACATAAGTGCCACCGTGTGCAGGGTCGAGATCCTCGATACCCATGGTGACAATTTCGCGTTTGAGTTTGACGCGCGAGCGGTAAAACGGCATTTCATCGTCATAGGACAGCTTGCAATCGAGATCGCGCAGGCGTTCATCCTGGCGCAGGGAATCGAGTACACACTCGATCGCTGCGGCGTTGCCGGCGATGGTCCCGTTAATGCCTTCTGCGGCGAGCAACAAGGTGCCGCGCACCTGGTGTTCGAGCATCAGGTCCAGCAGGGGTTGGCGCAATAACTGGTAATTATCGAGCCGCACAAAACGATACAGCGCGGCGATCACGATGGATGATGACATCAAGCCTCCTGGAACGTAAATCCAGAGCCAGTTTCAAAGGATGGGTATTCTAGCCGAGATCGAACGCAGCGTCATCCCCGGCACCAACTGAGCACAGCCCGGGGAAAACGTTGGACAGCGGGCTTATCAGTCCTCAACCTTGCCGATAATATCGATGTGATGGTCGATGAAATCGATCTGATCACCGGCGCGGATTTTCTTGCGTTTGCGGGTCTCGACTTCGCCGTTGACGCTCACCAGGCCGTCGGCTATGGCCTGCTTGGCGCTGCCACCCGATTCAGTCAGGCCTTCAAACTTGAGAATCTTGTAAAGCTCGACAAATTCGGATTCAAGCTCCGCGATGATGTTATCCGTATCACTCATGTTTACTCGTCGAAGTCGATATGAACGTCATCCGGATAAGGTTGTCCTCGCCCGGTCTCGATGCAGGATTTTATACTCATCATGAATATCCCCCACTTGGTACTGCAATGTGCCAGAAAATCGTTGGATTGTTGCCAATTGTAATGTCTGAAATTGACATAGGTCTGTTTTTCCGTCTCTTCCAACAGGAATGAAATTTCGCTGCCCGTCCAGGCCGGTGGCACCTCGCCGCTGTGCCGCCAGACAACCTTGCGATCCGGCACCAGCTCAACCACCTCGAAGTCAGGTCCACCTTCACCGAAACGAAAAGCGATGATTGAACCGGGTTCGCCAGCGCCGTGGGTATCGGTAGTCCACCATTTGGAAAGGCCGGCATCGGTGGTCAGCAACGAGTAGATTTCCGAGGCGCTGCCGCTGATTCCGACGCGATGCTTGATCTCCGCCATCGTTCGCGTTCTCCTGTTAAACCGCAACGAAGATCCACTAGTTTAAACGTTTTAATGACATTGGGAATAGACTTGGCCAGAATAACCGCCTTACGCAAATAAGAGCAGATTATGATTCAGTGGTATCCGGGCCATATGCACAAGGCGAGCAAGGCGTTCAAGGAGATTTTGCCACAGGTTGATATTGTCATCGAGATGCTGGATGCGCGCTTGCCGGGGTCCAGCGAGAACCCGATGCTGGCACAACTGCGCCGTGACAAGCCCTGCATCAAGTTGCTCAATAAAAGCGATCTATCGGATCGCGAGCGTCTGACGGAATGGATTGCCAAACTTGAACAGCAAAACCAGGTGAAGACCCTGGTTTGCAGTAGTAGTGACAATGTGCACACCGGCTTGCCCGGCCTGTGCCGTACCCTGGTGCCGAAACGTGAAAACCGCTCAACCATGGTCTACGCGATGATTGCGGGCATTCCCAATGTGGGCAAATCGACCTTGATCAACCGCCTTGCGGGGCGCAGCATTGCCAAAACCGGCAATGAAGCGGCGCTCACGCGCCTGCAGCAGCGAATCGAGATTTCCAACCAACTTACATTGATCGATACCCCGGGGATGCTCTGGCCCAATATCGAAAACGAAGCCAGTGGCTATCGACTCGCGGCCAGCGGTGCGATTCGCGATACTGCGCTGGTACTGCAGGACGTTGCCAGCTTCCTCGCTGAATTTTTTATCGAGAGCTATCCGCATAGATTGATTCAGCGCTATGATATCGACAAGCTGCCGCAGTCCGAGATCGAGTTACTCGAACTGATAGCACGCAAACGTGGTTGCCTGGTGTCCGGCGGGCACGTGGATCGGGAAAAAGTATCGCGCTTGTTTATTAGCGAATTTCGGGCAGGGGAATTAGGCCCGGTCTGCCTGGAAACACCCGCAGGTTTTGTCGCAGAGTGGGAACAGGTTGCAATTATCCGCGCACGTAAAGCGGAGTTAAAAGAAGCACGTAAAAGTAAGCGCCATAAAAACTGATGTCGAGAAGTTATAGGAGAATACGAGCATGATTATTCGCCGTGCACTTTCGCAGGATGTAACGGAACTCGCCGAATTCAACACCAGCACGGCTCTTGAAACCGAGGGAATCGAGTTGATTCCCGAAGTGGCCACAGCGGGTGTCAGGGCGATGATCGACAATCCGCAAATGGGCTTTTACCTGGTGGTCGAACTCGACAATGAGATCCAGGCATCGTTGATGGTTACCACCGAGTGGAGCGACTGGCGCAATGGAATGTTCTGGTGGGTTCAGAGCGTCTACGTGCGGCCGCCCTATCGCCGTCAGGGGCTCTATCGAGAACTTTATGCCCGCGTCAAGGAACTCGCCGAGCAGGAGCCCGCGGTGTGTGGGTTTCGGCTGTATGTCGAACGTGATAACGTCAACGCCCAGAAAACCTATCAATCACTGGGCATGTTGGAAACCGACTACAAGCTCTTCGAAGAACTCAAACCAGGCCTCGAATATCGCCGCTGATCGCGAGGTTACCCCTTTCTTCAGGGGTGGCCTGCGAAGCTGCTGTTAGCGATTCCCTCTTGCACCCGCCAGATACTGCGAATATAGTCACCGCTCCTCAACGGGGTGCTTCTTGAGCTGAGAGAAGTCGTTTCGACTTCAACCCGATGAACCTGATCCAGTTAATACTGGCGTAGGGATGTGAGCGAATTCCCTTATTCCCCATCTCTCCGTTTTTACTGGTTTGTTTATTCCCGCCAAATGGAGATTTACATGAAGTCTGTTTCATCCTGTATCGGAACCCTTCTGGTTTCCCTGTTATTTTGCTTCAGCCTACAGGCGGCAACTCCTAATCTGGTCGTTTACACCTACGATTCATTTACCAGCGACTGGGGCCCCGGACCCAAGGTAAAGGCCGCTTTCGAAGCGAAGTGTTTGTGCACCCTCGAGCTGGTTGGCCTGTCCGATGGCGTCGCAATGTTGAACCGCCTCAAGCTGGAAGGCGATAACAGCCGCGCCGACATCGTGCTCGGTATCGATACCAATCTGACGGCAGAAGCCCGCAGTAGCGGACTGTTTGCAAGGCATGGCCTCAGCCTGCCAGGCAGCGCACTGCCCAATCCCTGGCAGGATGATTTGTTTCTACCCTATGACTTTGGTTACTTTGCCTTTGTTTATAATAAAGAGAGGCTTGCCAGTCCACCAGCCAGTCTGCGTCAGCTGGTAGAGAACACCGAAGGCCCTACTCTGTTGATCCAGGATCCACGAACCTCAACCCCGGGCCTCGGCCTCTTGTTATGGATGAAAAAAGTGTTCGGCAAGGAGTCGGATAAGGCCTGGGCGAAACTGTCGCCACGTATCGTCACCGTCAGCAAAGGCTGGAGCGAGGCCTACGGTCTTTTCCTCAAAGGCGAGGCCGATATGGTATTGAGTTACACCACGTCTCCGGCTTATCACCTCATCGCCGAACAGGACTCCCGCTTTGCCGCGGCACGTTTTGCGGAGGGTCATTACCAGCAGATCGAGGTTGCCGGAATCGTGCAGACGAGCCAACAAAAACGGCTGGCAGGCGAATTTCTTGAATTCATGATCAGCGAAGATTTTCAGAAGATTATTCCAACCACCAACTGGATGTATCCCGCGGTTACAGGCGAGGCCGTCTTGCCTGCCGAGTTCGACCAGCTGATCGACCCTTCGCCGGCACTGTTGCTCGATGAGGCAAGCGTCGCAAACGAACGCAAGGGCTGGGTCGACGAGTGGCTTGAGGTCATGTCCCGATAGGCTGGATGACGATGTCACGCGCAATTCCTGGAGGTCTGGTGCTCACTATGCTGGCGCTACTGGTGCTGGCGCCGATGGCGGGACTGCTACACTTGAGCGCTTTACCCGGCTACGAAGCGCTCGATCTGCGTTTCTGGGAAAACGCTTACCTGCGCCGTGTTGTTTTCTTCAGTCTCTGGCAGGCGTTACTCTCGACCTTGCTCAGCGTACTGCCGGCGATCCTGGTCGCGCGTGCTTTTGCGATGCTACCGGACCTGCCCCTGCGGCGGCTACTATTGGGGTTGTTTGCGCTGCCGCTGGTGGTGCCGGCAGTGGTGGTAGTGATGGCGGTAGTGTCGGTTTATGGCAGTGATGGCTGGCTGCCGATCGGCCGTTCGCTGTATGGGATCAACGGAATTCTACTGGCCCATGTATTCTTTAATTTGCCGCTCGCGGTACGCCTGTTGTTGCCGCAGTGGCAGGCTGTCCCGCAACATCACTGGCAGCTCGGTGAGCAACTGGGAATGAATGCCTGGCAACGCTTTCGTTTTATTGAATGGCCGCTGCTACGGGAATCGCTGCCCGGAGTGTTACTGCTGATTTTCATGTTGTGTCTGACCAGTTTCGCGGTGGTGCTGACCCTCGGTGGCGGGCCTCGCAGTACCACGGTCGAGGTGGCTATTTATCAATCCCTGCGTTTTGACTTTGACCCGGCACGAGCGGTGTTGCTTGCCCTGCTGCAGCTGGGATTGTGTATGTTAGTGGCCATGCTAACCCTTAAGCTGCAGCGCATGCCCGAAGTCGAGATCGCGATTTCAACACCGTATCGACGCCGGGAAGATTTATCGCGGTGGTTTAATCTCGGGCTCATTCTAATGGCTACGCTATACGTCGGTATGCCATTACTGTCGCTACTGATCGACGCCCTGGACGGTCCGCTAGGCCAGGCTCTCGGCGATTTACGCCTGTGGCAGGCCCTCGTCAACACGCTGTCCATTGGATTGTCGGCGGCACTGTTATCGGTGACGGCCGGATGGTTTTTATTGCAATACAGCGCGAGCCTCGCACGAGAAGGCCGCGCCAGGGCTGCAAAGCTGGTTGATCTCGCTGGATCAACCGTTTACGTGGTGCCGCCGCTGGTCATTGGCACCGGCATGTTTGTGTTGCTGTCGCCGCATGTCGATGTTTTCAGCTGGGTTTATCCGATTGTGATTGCGGTCAATGCGTTAATGGGTCTGCCCTTCGTCATTCGCTGCCTGGGGCCGGCGATGCGCCAGAACCATGCGCGCTACCATCGCCTTTGCCTCGGTCTCGCATTGCACGGATGGAACCGGTTTCGTTACGTCGAATGGCCTTCGCTGCGCCGACCGCTGGGACTCGCCATCGCGCTGGTTGCGGTACTGGCGATGGGGGACCTCGGGGTCATCGCGTTGTTCGGATCAACCCATAGTACAACGCTGGCGCTGATGATCTATCAGCAACTCGGTGCCTACCTGGTTGCGCAGGCTACCGTGACCGCGGTGCTTTTGCTGCTGCTCTGTCTCGGCGTATTCGCCCTGCTGGAGCGCTGTATAGGAGGCAGGCCCGATGCTTAAAATTGAAGGCCTCGAATTCAGCTACCCGTCTGAGCCCGCGTCGCGCATGCACTTTGATTTAACGGTGGAGGCCGGCGAAGTGTTGAGCCTGATCGGGCCGAGCGGTTCGGGCAAATCGACCCTGCTCAGCCTCATCGCCGGTTTTCTGCCAGCCAGTGCCGGGGACATATTCGCCGACGATGAGCCTCTGCATAACTTGCCGGTGGCCGAGCGACCTGTTTCCGTCGTGTTTCAACAACATAATTTATTTCCTCATCTCGATTTGTACACCAATGTCGCGCTCGGAATCGATCCATCGTTGCGGCTTGCGCCGAACCAGATTGAGTCGGTGCGCGAGGCGCTTGCGAGACTTGGACTGGAGTCGATGCAGCGACGCAAACCCGGCGAATTGTCGGGTGGCCAGCGCCAACGTGTGGCGTTGGCGCGCGTGTTGGTGCGCCGGCGTAAAATTCTGTTGCTGGACGAGGCCTTTGCCGCGCTCGGTCCTGCGATGCGAGCGGAGTTGATTGAACTGGTGAAGACACTGGTGCGGGAACACAGCATGACCGCACTGCTGGTCAGTCACCAGCCGGGTGACGCATCGATCGCCTCAGCGCGCACCGCTTTCATCTGCGAGGGTCGTGTCGCGGCCCTGGCCGCGACGGCGCAGCTATTCGCACAATCCGAGCCACCTCAGTTGCGCGATTACCTTGGATCAAAGTGAACGAATCCAAACTCGACGATGCAGACTTGCAGTCGGTCTTTGCGAAGATACCGATACTTGCCGGCCTGACGCCGGGCGATTTTACCATTACAGCCTTGCCCGGATATACCAATCGCAATTACCGCCTGCAAAACTCTGAACATGACTGGGTGCTACGCCTGCCCCGGCCGAATACCAATGGCTTCATCGATCGCACCGCCGAAGCGCACAATCAAACCCTGGCACACAAGTTGGGGCTGGCACCGCAGGTGCTGTGGCGCAATGACTACGGCATTGCGTTGACTCCAACCGTGATTAATAGCCGCAATCTGTGCTGCGCGGATTTCTCCAGCAAGGACGGCCTGGCACTTATCGTCAAACCGTTGCAGCAATTGCACCGCAGCGGTGTGCGTTTTCATGGCAGAGCGGACCTTGCGCTTACCCTGGAAAACCACTATGACTTGCTCGATGCTTCCCTGCGGCAAGATTACGCACCGCGTATGGCACAGGCCCAACGCATATTGTGTTTGCTCGAAAGCGATAGTGTGGACCGGGTCCCTTCGCACCGCGACCCGGTTCTCGGCAACCTGTTATTGGCCGAAAGTCGACTATGGCTCATCGACTGGGAATATTCGGCAATGGCCTCCCCCTATTGGGACCTCGCCATCCTCTGCAATGAGGCGGAGCTGGACCTTGAGCAGAGTCGGTTCCTGCTGCAAGCGTATTGCGTCGACGGCCCGGCAATGAAAGAATCGATACTGTTTGATTACCGGGGTTTACTAAAGTTGCTCAGTGATTGCTGGATGGCCGCACTCGCGGATTCCTAAGCAGCGGAATGTTTACCAATTCGATTACCCTGTATCTGTCCTCGGTGCTGATCTGGGGCTCCACCTGGTTGGCGATCAAGTTTCAGCTGGGTGTGGTTGCAGCCGAGGTGTCGCTGGCTTATCGATTTGGCATCGCGGCGCTGCTGTTGCTGCTGTTTTGCCTGTTGAGCGGACGCAATTTGAAGTATTCCGCGGGTCAACATGGCTTCATTGCGCTACAGGGACTGTTCCTGTTTTCCAGTAACTACCTGGTCTTTTACTGGGCAACTGATTTGCTGACTTCCGGCATTGTCGCGCTGATGTTTTCCACCGTAATCCTGATGAATATCGTCAACGGCGCAATATTCATGCGCAGTCAGATACGCCCGCGTGTTGTCCTCGGAGCCAGTTTCGGGATTATCGGTATCGCTGCAATCTTCTGGGCGGAAGTCAGCGGTGTTGGTGATAACGCCGATACCTGGCGCGGATTATGGATGTGCCTGCTGGCGACCTGGTTTGCCTCCATCGGTAACATCATATCCGCGCGCAATCAGCGCAATGCTATCCCGGTGCTACAAACCAATGCCTGGGGGATGGCCTACGGCGCGGTCATCATGGCGGTTTATGCGCTGATCGGTGGTGTGCCGTTTAACTATGACCCTGCTTTTGGTTATAGCGTATCGTTGCTGTACCTGTCGGTTTTCGGCTCGATACTCGCCTTTGGTTGCTACCTGACGCTGGTGGGTCGCATCGGTGCTGACAAGGCAGCCTATGCCGCGGTTTTGTTCCCGGTGATTGCACTGGCCTTGTCGACCCTGTTCGAAGACTATCAATGGACTATGCGCGCACTGTTCGGTTTCGCGCTGGTATTGCTTGGCAATTACATTGTGCTCACCCGCGCCCGCATCCGGACGTGACTCGGCGCTCGGCCAATCAAACGCCGGATAAAGGGTCGCCGAGCAGGTTGAGCCGGAAGCGGAAGTCAAGACAATCGGCATCGCCGAAATCATGTGTTGCCGGATATGCCGGTGCAACCGGCAGGCCAGGATTGATCAGCCTCTGAAAGTTCTGCGCTTCGTCTACGTCGCCGTCCAGGATGCGCACTGCGCCAGGTTGGATAATGCGTGCCTGGCGGGTATCAAGCCCGTGGTTTCGCTGTCCAAAGTGACCACACTCAGCGATAGCAGTGGAAGTTGATGCGGGGTTGTGCAGCGTGGCTACATGCGACTTAGCGCCCGCCGGAAACGTCGATAAAGCTACCAGTGGTATAAGATGCAGCATCGGACAGCAGCCATAAAATTGCTTCGGCCACCTCGATGGGCAAGCCCCCGCGCTGCATTGGTACGCCGGTTTTGAGGCGATCGACGCGCCCGGCTTCGCCACTATCGGCGTGGATATCGGTGTAAATCAAGCCTGGCTTGACCGCGTTGACGCGTATCCCCTGGTCGCCAACTTCCTTTGCAAGTCCAATGGTCATCGCATCGACAGCAGCTTTGGAGGCGGCGTAGTCGACGTACTCATGTGCGGCGCCGAGGTCTGCCGCACGTGACGATAGATTGACGATTGATCCGCCGTAGCCACCGGATACGGTCGACATGCGTTTTATCGCTTCGCGCGTGCACAGGAAACTGCCGATCACGTTGATGTCGAGGATGCGTTGCCAGCGTTCGCGCGACATATCGACGACATCGCTCTGGGTTTCGAGGATGCCGGCATTGTTGACCAGTCCGTCGAGGCGACCGAATTCGTGATCGATAACCTGGTACATTGCGATAACCTCAGATTCCACGCTGATATCAGCCTGACAGGTGATGGCGTGATGGCCGTCACCTACAAGTGACGCACAAAATTTCTCGGCGAGCTGGCGGTTGTTGCGATAATTGAGGCACAGTGAATATCCGCGCTCAGCGGCAAGGCGTGCGGTTTCGGCGCCGATGCCACGGCTGGCTCCAGTGATCAATAATACTTTCGACATGGCATTTGCGTCTCCATCGGCAAACACCAGGGTATTTGCCGTTACTGGTAGATCAATTCCAGGGTTTCGTTGTCGGGATTGCTCCGGTGCACCGCGTGCAGTCCCAATACACCCTTGGTGTCTTGCCGAATCTCGATAAACACCTGGTCTTGGGGAACGCTTAACGTATCGACCAGGGCAAGCGCATCGGCATGCTGATTGTAAACGATAACCGTGTCGGCGCGCCTCTGCAGAGCGGCCTGCAGTTGACCCGCATCAAGACAGGGTTCGAAATCGTCGGCACCGGGCGCGAGTAATCCGACCAGTGGCTGACCCTCGGCATTCACCGCTCGTGTAATGATGCGATAGCTGCAACTCCGGTTTATCGTGATCATCCCGCTTATTTCAACTTGTCACGCAGCAAAGCGTTGACCTGGCCAGGATTGGCTTTGCCCCGTGATTGTTTCATCACCTGGCCGACGAAAAAGCCGAGCACTTTTTCCTTGCCGGCGCGGAATTGCTCAACCTGTTCCGGGTTGGCGGCAATGACCTCGTCGATCAGGGATGCGATGGCGCCGCTGTCGGTGATCTGACGCAGACCGCGGGCCTCGATGATGTCATCGGCGCTGCCTTCGCCCTGCCACATGGCTTCGAAAACTTCCTTGGCGATCTTGCCGGAAATGGTTTCATCGGTGATGCGTGCGACCAGTTGCACCAGTGCCGGGGCAGCGATCGGCGAATCGTTGATGTCCAGTACGGCCTTGTTCAGCGCGCCGGTGAGATCACCGAGTATCCAGTTGGCCAGTAGCGCGGCTTGCGCGGCATCGGCGGCGCCCTCGGCAAAAGCAGCTTCAAAATAGAGCGCGGTGTCGCGATTTGCGGTCAGCAGTTCGGCGTTGTAATCGGACAGGCCGAGCGCGTTGATGTAACGTTGCTTCTTTTGTTCCGGCAGTTCCGGCAGCGCGGCGCGGATCTCGGCGATGTCCGCGGCGCTGACCTTGACAGGCAGTAAATCCGGATCCGGGAAGTAGCGGTAATCGTTGGCTTCTTCCTTGCTACGCATCGAGCGTGTCTCATCGCGCTCGGAGTCGTACAGGCGAGTTTCCTGTACCACCTTGCCACCATCCTCGATCAATTCTATCTGGCGTTCGATCTCATAATTGATGCCACGCTCCAGAAAGCGAAAGGAATTAATATTTTTCAGCTCGGCGCGAGTCCCCAGCTTGCCGTCCCCTTTGCGCCTTACCGAGACGTTGGCGTCGCAGCGAAACGAGCCTTCCTGCATATTACCGTCGCAGATTTCGAGATAGCGCACGAGGCTGTGGATCTTGCGTGCATAGGCAACTGCTTCCTTTGCCGAGCGCAGATCAGGTTCGGATACGATTTCCAGCAGGGGCGTACCGGCACGATTCAGATCGATACCGGTTTGCTCGGGAAACTGGTCGTGAATCGACTTGCCCGCGTCTTCCTCGAGATGCGCCCGGGTGATGCCGATCTGCTTGATTTCGCCCTCGGCGGGACTGATGCTGATTTGTCCCTTGCCCACGATGGGATTTTCGAATTGCGAGATCTGGTAGCCCTTTGGCAAATCGGGATAAAAGTAATTCTTGCGCGCAAACACCGATTCGTGATCGATGATCGCATCGATAGCGACCCCGAAACGAATGGCCATGCGCACGGCCTCGTGGTTGAGCACCGGCAACACGCCTGGCAGGCCCAGATCAACGGCGCAAGCCTGGGTGTTTGCTGCGGCACCGTAGGCGGTAGAGGCGCCCGAGAATATTTTGCTCGCGGTTGCGAGTTGTGCGTGGATTTCCAGCCCGATTACGCTTTCCCATTCGCTCATGAAAATGCCTCCGGGATTTGCAGGTGCCAGTCGCTCACCTGTTGGTAGCGGTGGGCCGTCTGCAGCAGGCGCGCCTCGTCGAAGTAATTGCCGATCAACTGCATGCCCACGGGTAAGCCGTCGACGAAACCAACCGGCAGCGACATGCCTGGCAGCCCGGCAAGGTTCAACGAGATCGTGTAAATGTCCTGCAGGTACATGCTAACGGGATCGTCGGTCTTGGCGCCGATTTTAAAGGCGACTTCGGGCGTGGTCGGCCCCAGGATCAGGTCGACGCTGTCAAAGGCCTTCTGAAAATCATCCTTGATCATGCGTCGCAGTTGTTGGGCCTTGAGGTAATAGGCGTCGTAATACCCGGCCGATAGCGCATAGGTACCGATCAGGATACGGCGTTTAACTTCTGCGCCAAAACCTTCGCCGCGCGAGCGTTTGTAAAGGTCTTCAAGATCGATGGGATCGGCACAGCGGTGCCCAAAGCGTACACCGTCGAATCGGGACAAATTCGAGGAACATTCTGCCATCGCGACAACATAATAGGTGGGGATCGACAAGCCCGTATTGGGTAGCGAAATCTCACATATCTCGGCACCCAGCTTGCGCAGCTCGTCGATGGCGGTCTCGATGACACTTGCCAGTCGGCTATCCAGACCTTCGGTAAAGTATTCTTTCGGCAGACCGATCCTCAGGCCCTCGATACTCTGCTCCAGGTTCGCGCTGTATTCGTCCACTGCGATTTCCGAGGAAGTCGAATCGCGACTGTCAAATCCAGCCATGGCCTGCAATAACAGTGCGCAGTCGGCGGCACTGCGTGCGATGGGGCCACCCTGATCGAGACTCGACGCAAATGCAATCATACCGTAGCGCGAGACCCGCCCGTAGGTAGGCTTGATGCCGGTGACACCGCACAGAGCCGCCGGTTGGCGGATCGAGCCGCCGGTGTCGGTGCCGGTCGCGGCGGGCGCAAGGCCGGCCGCGACTGACGCTGCCGAGCCACCAGAGGAACCACCCGGTACGTGGGCGGTGTTCCAGGGATTGGCAACGCAGCCGTACCAGGAGTTCTCATTGGATGAACCCATTGCGAACTCATCCATGTTGGTCTTGCCGAGCATCACCGCGCCGGCGTCACGGATGCGCTCGACTACGGTAGCATCGTAGGGCGCAATGAAATTATCGAGCATGCGCGAGCCGCAGCTGGTTTTCACACCATCGGTACAGAATAAATCCTTGTGTGCGAGCGGTACACCGGTAAGTAACTCCCCCGGCCCCCGCGCCAGCACCGCATCGGCGGTCGCGGCCTGCTGTAGCGCGAGATCTTCGGTAACGCTGATGAAACAATTGAGCACCGGGTTGTGACTGGCGATGCGATCCAGGTAGTCGCGGGTTATCTCCACACTGGAGAACTGCCTGTTGACAAGACCCCGGCGGATATCACTGATCGTCATCGGCATTATTCGATTACCCTGGGTACACGGTAGAGGCCGGCAGCAACATCCGGTGCGATCTGCTGAAACTTGTCGCGCTGGTTGCCCTCGGTTACTTCGTCGGCGCGTAAACGCTGGCTTGCATCGAGCGGATTGGAGAGCGGCTTGACTTCGTGGCTGTCGACCTGATTCATCTCATCGACCAGCGCCAGGATACTGGATAAATCCTCGACATAATCGTCTATTTTATCCTCCTCAATGTAGAGTCGAGCAAGGTGAGCTATACTTCGAACGTCATCGGATTTCAGGGTCATTTCAGGATATTTCTAAAGCGCCAGGGAAAAGTCCGCAAACTTACCACAATTTCACCGATTGTATAAGCAAAAGACTGATTTTTAAGGTATTTCACCTTGTGAAAATGACTAGCCGTTGCTAGAGTACGCCCGTTCTGCGGTAAATTTAGCGCAACCTCGGGTAATTATG
>Ga0316187_10001333_pt1 | contig 21154 bp, 16 predicted proteins | sample CroRivburrow1_MG_FD_204927 | JGI IMG/M metagenome (GOLD analysis project Ga0316187, IMG submission 204927) | Coastal sediment microbial communities from Maine, United States - Cross River worm burrow 1 | ecosystem: Environmental > Aquatic > Marine > Coastal > Sediment | place: USA: Maine...
ACACAGGGAATGTAGGTCTCCTCGCGGAAATTCCACACCGATATAACCGGCACATCCCGCTGCTGCAGCATGTTCATGGACACTGCGGCATGGTCGAAGCCGACCAGGGCGATACCATCGATGCGCCGTTCCAGCAACGAGCGTACAATGGCGACTTCCAGATCGAGATCATAGCCGTGCGCTGCTATCAGCATGGTGCGGTCAAAGTCACGCAACCGGGCGGAGAAAGCCTCGATCAACTCGGCAAAAATGGCATTGTCGATGGTCGGCACGACCAGGCCGAGGGTTCCCGAAACGCGGTTGTGCAAGGCGCCGGCCGCGCGATTGCGGATATAACCCAACTCGTCAGCGGCTTTTTCAATGCGCATCCGTGTCGGGGCACGAACCATATCGGGCTGGCTGAAAGTGCGCGAAACCGTGGCGATCGAAACCCCGGCGCGGGCCGCAACCTCGACAATACCGGGGGCGCCTTTTCTGGATCTCGAATACCTCATGGGGCGAATAGTACCAGAAAATGAAAACGTTTGCATTTTTGTTTTCATCGGCTAGCGTCTGAAATCAGGACAAGCCGGAGACAACCGGCAACCGGTTACTGAAACCGAATTTACAGGGAAGAAACAGGACAAATGGAGTTCCTGAACCATTTTGGCGGCGTGTTTGAACCATGGGCCTTCATGCTGCTGCTGGGCGGCACCATAGGCGGCCTGATCCTGGGTGCGACGCCGGGGCTGTCGCCTACAATGGCCGTGGCCCTGCTGATCCCGTTCACCTTCCACATGTCGGCAACCCATGGCCTGGTGCTGCTTGGCGCTGCCTATACTTCAACCGTCGCAGGTGGTGCAGTCAGCGCAATCCTGCTGAAAATACCGGGCGCACCGGCCAATATTGCCACCGCACTCGACGGCCATGAAATGGCGAGGCGCGGCGAGGGCGCCAGGGCGCTGCACCTGTCATTCCTGTCGTCAGGCGTCGGGGGCATCATCGGTATCCTGCTGCTGATCTTCCTGACTCCGGTGCTGGCGCAATGGGTGTTGAAAATCCAGACGCCGCACGTTTTCTGGATCGCCATTCTCGGCGTCACGGTCATCGGTTCACTGGACTCGAAGTCTTTCGTCAAGGGCCTGCTGTCCGGCTGCATCGGGCTGTGGCTGTCGACCATCGGCTATGATGAGATCCAGGGAACCGAACGGTTTATCTTTGTCGACGCACTCAGCGGCGGCATTGGCATCATTCCTGCCCTGATCGGTCTGTTCGCCATTCCACAGGTGCTGGACATGATGGCAAAAGGCCGCGTCAACGCCCTTGTCGAGGCGCTCGAGGTGCCCAGGCAGAAGCTGGCCGATTCGATGCGCGAACTCACCAGGTACTGGCGGGCCTTGTCCATCGGCACCGTGGTCGGCGCCATTATCGGACTTATTCCCGGTGTCGGCGGGCAGATTGCCGGTCTGGTGGCCTATGACCAGTCGCGCAAGATGTCACCGCAAAGGGCCAAGTTCGGCACCGGTCACCCGGAGGGCGTGGTGGCTGCCGAAGCCGCCAACAACGCCATGGTGGGACCGTCCCTGGTGCCGTTGCTGACGCTTTCAATTCCCGGCAGCCCGACGGCCGCGGTGCTTCTGGGCGGGTTGCTGATCAAGGAAATCTTTCCCGGCTCCGACATTTTCGTAAAACACCCTGACGTGGTGTGGACGTTCATCAACTCAATGCTGATCGGCCAGGTCCTGATGGTGGTTTTCGGTATCATGATTGCCGGCTGGGCTGCGAAAATTGCCCGTGCGCCGGCCCCCATCATGGCAGCCGGGGTATTGGTGCTGGCGGTGTTCGGATCCTATTCCGTCGGCCAGTCGGTGGGCGACGTGCACATCATGCTGGCGCTGGGCATCGGCATGTTCATCCTGGAAAAATTCGGTTTCTCCGCCGCACCACTGGTGCTGGGGCTCATCCTGGGCCCGATCGCCGGAGACAATTTCACCCAGGGCATGACACTGGCAGCCGCGCAGGATGGCCCCTGGGTCTACTTCTTCACCGGCACGTTGAACATCATCCTGATCACGCTGGTGGTATCGTCGATTGCCTACTCGTTCTGGAACAACATGCTGGCGCGCGACGATACGCCGTTTGATGAACCGGCCAGGAGGGACGCGAAATGACATCGAACCGCCTGCAGCACATCGTGCCCGGACTTGCCATCTTCGTGCTGGCCTCCGTTGTCACCTGGCTGAGTTTCACCGAGCAACCTGCCCAGTCCTTCCTGTTCCCGCGGGTTATTTCCGTGGTGTTCATCGCGCTGGCCACATGGAACCTGATCCGGGCGGTCACCGGCATGTCAAAGATTGGCCGTGGCATCCCCGTTGCAACCGTGAAGAACCTGGCACCGGGGCTGGCGGTGATGCTGCTCTATGTGTTTTTCGGTGCCAAGAATCTCGGATTTTACCTGGGATCCGTGCTCGCCTTTTTCGCCATTTACAGTTTTTACGACCCCGCTTCATGGTCCAGTGCCAGAGACTGGATAAAGCGGATACTTGTGTCGGTCGCTTTCATGGCCGTCATCTATGCCCTTTTCGCCGTGGTCCTGCAGGTCCACACACCAAGGGGAATCCTGTTTTGATCCGGGCCAGAACCAGATCAATTGCACCAACCAAAACAGCTTCTGGGAGGAAGACAACATGAAGAAGATTCTCAAAACTGCCGTTCTGGCAGCCGCCACCCTGGCGGTTGCTGCAACCGCAAGCCTTGCCGGTGACTATCCCGACCGTCCCATCGGCGTGGCTGTGTCCTACGGTGCCGGCGGGGCAACCGACTTTCAGGCGCGCATTGTCACCATGGTGGCCGGCAACGAGGATATTCTCGGCCAGCCGATCTATATTCTGAACAAGCCCGGCGCCGGTGGCCGCAAGGGCTGGAACTGGTTTGCGACTGAAGCAGAAGCAGACGGCTATACCATGTCGGCCTACAATATCCCGCACTTCATCGCGCAGTCCATCAAGGGTGGTGTGAAATATTCCGCGGACTCGTTTGAACCGATTGCCAACTGGGGATCCGACCCGGCCGTGGTTGTTGTCGGCAAGGACAGCAAGTTCAGTACCATGCAGGACCTGATCGAGTATGCAAAGGCCAACCCCGGCAAGACCACGACGTCCGGCGCCGGCCTGTTCGTGGGGCACCACATTGCCGCGCTGCAGATCGAAAAAGCCTGTGACTGCAAGCTTGCCTATGTGCCGACAAAAGGCGGTGGCGCGGCTGCCATGAAAGCCGTGATCGGCGGTGAAGTACTGGCCGGCATCAACAATCTGTCGGATGCCTTCCGGGCTCGCGAAGCCGGCAACGTCAAGATACTCGCGGTTGCTGACCTGGAGCGCAACGAGTTCATCAAGGACGTGCCGACACTCAAGGAGGCAGGTCTTGATGTTGACAATTCATCGGTCAACTTCCGCGGCCTGATGGTGCCGAAGGGAACGTCACAGGCGGTTATCGACAAGCTGTCCAGCCAGGTGCCGTTGATGTTTGCAAACGCACGTGTCGTCAAACGCATGAAAGCCGGCGGCTCGCCAATGAAAATAATGAACCGGGAGGAAGTGCAGAAGATGTGGGCCGACCGTGAAGTGGTTCTCAAGGAACTGCTCAAGGGACTTTAATTCCCGCATCGAAAACCACGATCTTTTGAAGGCGGAGCGGACTTTGCTCCGCCTTCAGTAAACCGATAGAACCAAACACAACCGGACCCAGCGCCATGTCAAGCCAGCCTGCTTTTTCAACACAGCCAACCGATGAAGAAGCCATTATTGACGCAATTGTCGAGCGCGCGCGAGCGGCGCAGGTCAGGTATGAAGCTGGCGCGGACCAGGCGCGCTATGACACGGCGGCGCTGGCGGCAGCGTGGGCGCTGATGCAGCCCGACCGCAATGCGGAACTGGCGGCCATGGCCGTTGCAATCACCGGCCTTGGCAATGTGGCTGACAAGATCACCAAGAACCACCGCAAGACCCTTGGCCTGTTGCGCGATATCAGAGGCGCGAAGACGCAAGGCGTCCTGTCTGACGACCGCACCCGTGGCATCACCGAAATAGCCAGGCCGATTGGCGTGATCGGCGCCGTGGTGCCGTCAACCAATCCGGTGGCAACGCCGGTGAACAATGTGATCAATGCGCTGAAATGCGGCAATGCCATTGTGCTGTCACCGTCGCCAAAGGGTGTTGAAGTGTGCGAGAGGCTGCTGGGCTACATTCATGCCGAGTTCGACAAGGTCGGCCTGGATCATGACCTGGTGCAGATGGTGCCGGCACCCTCATCCAAGGTAAAGACGCAACGCCTGATGGAAACCACGGACCTGCTGGTCGTCACCGGCAGCCAGGACAATGTGCGCCGTGCCTATTCGTCGGGCACGCCGGCAATCGGGGTTGGCGCCGGCAATGTTACGGTGATCGTGGACGAAACCGCTGATCTGGCCGATGCCGCGCGCAAGATTGCAACGTCGAAGACCTTCGACAACGCCACATCATGTTCGTCTGAAAACGTGCTGGTGGTGGTGGATGAAATCTACGACGCCTTCATCGCAGAGCTTGAAACGGCCGGCGGCCGCATGCTGCAGGGCGCGGCTGCGGACAAGCTGAAGTCGGCGCTGTTCCAGGGCGGCAAGCTGAACCGGCACATGATTGCCCATGACATCGACCGGGTTATCGACGTTGCCGAAATCGACGTCCCGAACGCGGCAAGTGCACGCTTCCTGATGATACCGGGCAACGGCGTGGGTCCTGATCATCCGGAGTCAGGTGAGAAGCTGTCACTGGTGCTGTCGGTCTATCGAGCCGCTGACTTCGAAGCGGCAAAAAAGCTCAGCGCGAGAATTCTTGCCCATCAAGGCGCGGGTCATTCAATCGGCCTGCACACGCGCGACGATGGGCGCGCTGTCGGCATGGGACTGGAGATGCCGACGTGCCGGGTGATCGTCAACCAGGCGCATTGTTTCGCCACCGGCGGATCATTTGACAACGGCTTGCCATTTTCACTGTCCATGGGCTGCGGCAGCTGGGGCGGCAATTCCATTGACGACAATCTCAACTATCGTCACTTCATGAACATCACCAAGGTGGTCCGCACGATTGCGGTAAACGAACCGGCTGTCGAAGACATCTTTTCACGCTACTGGCAGCAGGCAGGCGAATGAACCAGGCCGCCGCCTTCGATACGGGGCAGATCAACGGGCTTTCGGTTCGCCAGTTGATCGATCTGCGCGCCACCACTACACCCGACGCTGCATTCCTCATCGATCCGGAAACCGGTACCACAACCAGCTATGGCGAGCTTCGCGAGCATTGCTGTTCGGTTGCGGCGCAGATAAGCCGAAACGGTGTGAAGCCAGGCGAAGCCGTTGCCTACGCGCTGACAAACGGCCCAGCATCAGCGATCGCCATACTGGGCATCATGTATGGCGGTTATCTTGCCACCGCCATTAATCTGGTGGCCGGCAACGCCACGATTTCCTATGTGCTGACACATTCGCGCGCGCGACTGGTGCTGGCCCAGACGCAAACACAGAACCTGCTTGCAGCAGCACTGGAGAGCCATGATCGCCCACCGCAAGTCCTTGTGGTCGATGACGGGTTTTTCGACAGCGTCGATGGGGCCGACGAACTGCCCCCGCTGACCCATCAAGACGATGGCCTGCTGATGTACACATCCGGCACGACAGGACGGCCCAAGGGCGTGGTATTGCGCCAGTCGAGTGTGCTGGCCGGCGGTGCAAATGCTGTACTGGCGCACGAGCTTACCGTCGCTGATCGTGCCTTGTGCGTGCTGCCGCTGTATCACATCAACGGGCTGTGCGTTACCATCATGGGCCCGCTGGTGTCCGGCGGCAGCGTGGTTGTTCCGCCGAAATTCTCGGTATCGGCGTTCTGGCCGACGATCCGCGAGCAGGCCTGCACGTGGTTTTCAGTGGTACCGACGCAAATCTCCTACCTGCTGCATGACGTGGAAAAGACCACCACCAACCCGGCCGACATTGCGGGCCTGCGGTTCGGGCGCTCTGCATCGGCCCCGCTTTCACCTGACGTGCATGAAGCCTTCGAGACAAGGTTCGGGCTGCCGATCATAGAGACCATGGGCCTGACCGAAACAGCAGCGCAAATCCTGTCGAACCCGTTGCCGCCCGGTGAACGCAAAATCGGTTCGCCCGGCCTCGCGGTTGGCAATGAGGTGATGATTGCAGATGACAACCAGCGTGAAGTGCCTGCCGGTGTGGAAGGCGAAGTGCTGGTGCGCGGGCCCAATGTCATGCGGGTCTATCTCGACAACCCGGAAGCCACTGTTGCGTCGCTGACCGGCGATGCCTGGTTGCGCACCGGCGATCTCGGGCGCATGGACGAGCAGGGCTATGTCTTCATTACCGGCAGACTCAAGGAACTGATCATCAAGGGCGGCGAAAACATCGCCCCGCGCGAGGTGGACGAGGCGCTGTATGCGCACCCCGATGTCATCGAAGCCGCCGCCTTTGCCTGCCGCTGTGAGCGCTATGGCCAGCGTATCGAGGCCGGCGTTGTGCTCAACGGCAAATCCAGCGTTTGCGAGCAGGACCTGATCGACCTGTGCAGGGACAAAATCGGGACTTTCAAGTCGCCCGACCGGATTCATGTCCTGGCCGAACTGCCAAAAGGCCCGTCCGGCAAGATCCAGCGTATCAAGCTGCAGGAACTGTTTGATCATTAATGTATCGACCCGATACTTACTTCAGGCAAACACAGACGAGCCGGACCGGCCTGAAGCGATGGCCACGGCGGGTTCGACATGCTCATCCTGATCATCAAGTCGATGCCGGATTTCGGCTATCGCGTCTCGCAAATCGTCAATTGTTGAAAATGCCCGGAGCAATATCCATCCATACGGATGGATAAAATTGCTCTAACACCATGGAATCGAGCATCTTTATCCGATCAGATGATTCCATCTGATCGGATGATGCTCTAGCTGGAAACAGTGACCTCTGCGAAAGTTGTCGCTCCGCAACGGCGCGTCGGAATCGAATCAATACCGCTCCCGGGAACAACTGCGCGGACCGTGTCATGGACCAGTGCCCGCTCCAGTCTTGCGGCGGGAGCGTCCAGCAGGGCCGGCAACATCCGGGCATACCGTTCGTGTGCTCGCTGGACACTGCAGCGCCATCCATGGAAGCTTGACGCTCTCTTGATCCTGTTACACAATCATATACAGAACCTTGAATATATGTCTCGGAGGAACATGCGCGCGATTGCTCTTGCTTTCAATTATGTCTGCATGACGGCTGCATCGTATGCAGGCGGCGACCCTGAGTATGGACAATATCTTTCGTCTGAATGCGTGACATGCCACCAGTCAACCGGCTCCGGTCTGCAGATACCTGCGATCAACGGAATGCATGAAGCAGGCTTCATCGCAGTGATGAAACTCTATCGCTCCAGGCAACTCGAAAACCAGACAATGCAAACCGTAGCCAGGCGTTTGTCCGATGAAGACATTGCTGCTCTGGCTGCCTATTTTTCAGCGCTCGAACCACCTGACTGAGAGCGCCGTTCCAGCAAGTGTCAGGAAACTCGGGAGGAAAACATGACTATTGTCGACAGAAGAAACTTCACGACAGGTTTGCTTGGGCTAGGTGCCATGTCCGCTGGCTTGAGTCTTCCAGCCTATGCGCAAGGTGCAAAACCACGTGTCGTGGTTATTGGAGGAGGCGCCGGCGGGGCGACTGCTGCACGCTACATTGCGAAGGACTCAAAGGGAGCCATCGACGTCACCCTGATTGAGCCAACAAAGAAATATTACACCTGCTTCTTTTCCAACCTCTACCTGGGCGGCCTGCATGACTATGATTACATCGGCCACACCTACAACGCACTGGCAGCCAGGCACGGCGTCAACGTAGTCCACGATTGGGCGGTCGGCGTCGATGGTGCCGCAAAGACAGTGGAGTTGGGTTCAGGTGCCAAAATTGGCTATGACCGGCTGGTCGTGTCGCCGGGCATCGACCTGAAATATGAGTCGGTGAACGGATATTCGATCGATGCGCAGGATACCATGCCGCATGCCTGGAAGTCCGGCACACAGGTGGCCCTGTTGAAGTCACAGGTTGAAAACATGCGTGAAGGCGGCACCTTCATCATGGTGCCACCACCAAACCCGTTTCGCTGCCCGCCAGGACCTTACGAACGGGTCTCGATGATTGCGCATATCCTGTCTAAGAAGAACCCGACCGCCAAGATCATCGTGCTCGATCCGAAAGAGAAGTTCTCCAAACAGGCCCTGTTTACGGAAGGCTGGCAGAAGCACTATCCCGACATGGTGGAATGGATTCCGGCTTCGGTTTCCGGCGGCGTGAAAAACATCAATATGGATACGATGGAAATCGAAACCGACATCGAGACGTTCAAGGCAGATGCAGCCTCGGTGGTGCCTGCCCAGAAGTCCGGTGCCATTTGCGATCGAGCCGGACTGACCGATGGTGACTGGTGCCCCATCGTGCCTGCAACCATGCAGTCCAGGGCCGATGAGAACGTCCATGTTCTGGGAGATGCGTCGGTCGCATCAGCAATGCCGAAATCGGGGTTTTCCGCCAACAGCCAAGCGAAAGTCGCGGCGATGGCCATCCGCGGCGCCCTCACCGGCTCGAAGGTGTTCGAGCCCCGGTTCGGCAACACCTGCTGGAGCCTGATCGATGCAAACGACGGCGTAAAAGTCGGCGCCAACTACAAGGCCGGAGCCGACAAGATTGAAGTGGTCGACAAGTTCATTTCCAAGACCGGAGAGGACGACGCCCTGCGCACAGCGACCTACAAGGAATCCGAAGCCTGGTATTCTGCAATCTCTGCAGACATGTTCAGTTAGCACAACATCGGTACAGGTAAACCCGCAATCTCAAAGCTTTGGTACAAGTTCGTTGTATCGCTTTGAAAGCACTAAGACAAAAGGGCTTGATGGCATATGCCACCAAGCCCTCTTTCAAAATTGGCTCCCCGGGAGGGATTCGAACCCCCGACCGATCGGTTAACAGCCGATTGCTCTACCACTGAGCTACCGAGGAATGATGGCCTGCCTATAGCAGACAGTTTCGCGGTGTTAAAGCCCAATTTGACACATTGTGTCTTTAAGTTTGAGAACTCCCTCGATTCAGTCAGCACTGCCCTTGTATGGAGGCTCTGCAATGGTTAGGTGAGCCGGTATGACACGACGTGTTCGCATCGCCAATCATTCGCTGAAAGTGCCCGGCAGCCCAAGGGCACGCCGGGTGCTTGGTGCAGCGCTGGTCATTGGCGGGATACTGGGTTTTCTGCCCATACTGGGCTTCTGGATGGTGCCGCTCGGGCTGGTCATCCTGTCCGTCGATTCAACCAGGGTGAGACGCTGGCGGCGGCAGATGGAAGTCAAACACGGCGCCTGGTTGAAGAAGCATTATCCCAGGCTTGCCGGCCTGCTGGGCCTGTCGGCCAACGGAAACAGCGGCAACAGTAAAAACCGGGTCAATACGGAGGCTCCGCCACACGGGTGATGATATCCGACGGTCCGCTCGACGGCTGCATCGCTCAGCGTTATTTTGCCATCCGGAAGCCGCGGAATTTCGGCATCAACTCCAGCAGGTGCCTGGTGTAGTCATGCTGCGGGTCGGTAAACAGGGTCTCCGTGGGTGCGACTTCAAGCAACTGGCCATGACGCATGACACCCACGCGGTCGCATATCTGCCTGATAACCGGCAGATCATGCGAGATGAAAAGCATGGTCAGGTTGAGTTCCGACTGCAGGTCTTTCAGCAGATTGAGGACCTGGGCCTGTATCGACACGTCGAGCGCAGACGTCGGTTCGTCACAGATCAGGAATCTCGGCCGCGTCGCCAGCGCGCGCGCTATTGAAATGCGCTGGCGCTGACCGCCGGAGAATTCATGCGGAAATTTCCTGGCCGCCTGGGCACCGAGGCCAACCACGTCCAGCAGGTCGTGCATGATCTGGTGGGCCTCCTGCCGGTCATAGGCCATATTGTGAAAGTGAATGGGCTCTTCGATGATATCCTCGACGCGCATGCGCGGATTGAGCGATGAAAACGGATCCTGAAAGATCATCTGCATCTGTCGGCGATACGGAGCAGCGGCAGCGCGCGACTGCAGCGCCGTCATGTCGGTTCCGTCAAACAGGATGTTGCCGCCTGTCGGTTTGTAAATACCGGTGATCATCCGCGCGATGGTTGACTTGCCGGACCCCGACTCGCCCACAAGGCCGAATACTTCGCCCGGCTGGATGGCAAACGAGACGTCTTTCACGGCATCGAGATACAACCGCTTGGATGGAAACAGCGAATGGCGCGTGATGAAGCGCATGTGCGCGTTTTTCAGCTCGAGCAGATTGCCGGTGAGCTTGTGTTCCTCCCGCACCTTGCCGAGCCAGTGGGTGGCCAGGTTCAGGCCTTCAGGGCGCTCCTCGGCATCCTCGATATAGGTGACCAGCGGAAACCGTTTCAGGCGCTTGTCGGGCCGTGGCACGGCAGAGATCAGGCTCTTGGTGTAGTCATGGGTCGGCTGCGACATGATTTGCTGGGTGGTGCCGGTTTCAACCACCCGGCCCCGGTACATCACTGCGACCCGGTCGGCGGTTTCGGAAATTACACCCATGTCGTGAGTGATCAGGATCATGCCGACCTGGCGGTCACGGCACAGCGCTTTCATCAGGTCGAGTATCTGGGCCTGCACAGACACATCCAGCGCCGTGGTCGGCTCATCCGCAATAACCAGTTCCGGATCCGCACACAGCGCCAGTGCAATGACCACGCGCTGGCGCATGCCACCTGAGAACTGGTGCGGATACTGCGCTATGCGCACTTGCGGATCGGGAATACCGACCTGGTCAAGCAGGTCAACGGCGCGGCTGCGGGCTTCGCTGTCGGAGAGACCGAGATGCTGCTGGATGGTATCGACAAGCTGGCGTTCGATGGTCTGCAGCGGGTCAAGCGAGGTCAGCGGATCCTGGAAGATCATGCCGATGCGGGCACCGCGCATCTTGCGCTTGCCGGCATCATCGAGATCATCGATGCGGTCGCCTTTCAGCAATATGGTGCCTGCGGTCATTTCACCGGGCGGTTCCAGCAGGCCGATCACTGCATTGCCGATGGTTGACTTGCCTGCACCCGACTCACCCACCACGCCGAGGATTTCGCCCGGTTCAACCGACAGGTCAAGCCGCTCCACCGCCACAACGTGACCGCGGCGGCTGGCAAATTCCACCCTCATGCCTTCAATGGTGAGCAGGCTGGTCTTTTTCACTTCGGCCTTCATCTGAGTCTGGGGTTCAAAGCATCGCGCAGCCAGTCGCCGAGCAGGTTGATGGCCAGCACCAGCAGCACAAGGGCAATGCCGGGGAAAATGGTGATCCACCACTCGCCGGAAAACAGGTAATCATTACCGATGCGAATAAGGGTGCCGAGTGAGGGTGTGGTTGGCGGCACGCCAACGCCGAGAAACGACAATGTCGCTTCGGTGATCACGGCAATGGCCAGGTGAATGGTGGCGATCACCAGTACCGGCCCCATCACGTTGGGCAGAATATGCCGCCACAGGATAATGAACGGGCCAATACCGATCACCCTGGCTGCCTGGACATATTCCTTGTTCTTCTCGACCAGGGTGGACCCGCGAACGGTTCTCGCATACTGCACCCAGCCGGAAATCCCGATGGCAAAGATCAGGACATAGAACACCATTTCCTGGTGCATCTCCCGGGGCAGCACACCACGCGCCACGCCGTCAATCAGCAGGGCGATCAGGATGGCCGGGAACGACAGCTGGATATCGGCAACGCGCATGATGAAAGCATCCAGCCTGCCGCCGACATAACCGGAAACCAGTCCCAGCGAGATGCCGAGGATCATCGAAAAAATCACCGCGGCAAAGCCGACGAACAGCGAGATCCTGGCGCCATATATGATGGTCGACAGGATATCGCGGCCCTGGTCATCGGTGCCAAGCCAGAAGCGCGGGTCACCGCCGACCATCCAGGCAGGTGGCAGGCTCGCGTCCATGATGGAAATCGAGGCCAGATCGAACGGATTGTGCGGCGCGATCCAGTTGGCAAAAATCGCAGACACGAAAAACAACAGCGTCACGATGGTCGACGCAATCGTCACCGGCGAGCGGACGAAACTGTACCACAGATCACTGTCGGCCGCGCGCGCGAGCCAGCCTTTTCGTGTATTTTGCGCCGTTGTGTCGCTCATTGCCGCCCCTGCACCCTCAATGTCCGCCGGCGCTGTCAACGCGCAGGCGCGGATCAACAACAACGTAAAGCATGTCGACAATCAGATTGATCACCACGAAGAAAAACGCAATCAGCACCAGGTAGGCCGCCATGATCGGGATATCCACATTGCCCACCGCCTGAATGAACAGCAGGCCCATGCCCGGCCACTGGAACACGCTTTCGGTGATGATGGCGAAGGCAATGATCGAGCCCAGTTGCAGACCGGTTATGGTGATTACCGGCACCATGGTGTTTTTCAGGGCCACCACGAAATTCACGTATCGCTCCGCCAGCCCGCGGGCGCGGGCAAACTTCACGAAGTCGGTGCGCAGCACTTCCAGCATTTCAGATCGCACCAGCCGCATGATCAGCGTCATCTGGAACAGGGCCAGCGTGATGGACGGCATGATCAGCGACTTCAGGCCCGAGGCGGTTAAAAGCCCGGTCGACCACCAGCCAAGCTGCACGACATCGCCGCGTCCGAACGTCGGCAGCCATCTGAGCATCACGCCGAACACCAGGATCAGCAATATACCGATCAGGAATGTCGGCAGCGATATGCCGACCAGCGACAGGGTCATGAAGGAATGGGCCAGCCAGCTATTGCGCCGGATGGCGGTATAAACCCCCATGGGAATGCCGATGGCCATGGCCAGGAATGCCGACACGATCGACAGCTCAAGCGTTGCCGGCAGGCGTTCTGCAATCAGGTCGGACACCGGCCTGCGATGCTGGTAGGAAAATCCGAAATTGCCGCGGGCGGCATTGCCGGCAAAACGGGCGAACTGAACAAGGAAACTGTCATTCAGGCCAAGCCGCTCTTTCAGTTCCACGCGCTCTTCAAGGCTGGTGTCCTGACCAACCATATTGTTGATCGGGTCACCTACATAGCGAAACAGCGAAAAGGCAATCAGCGCCACGGTCAGCATGACGAGGATTGACTGCACGAGCCGTTTTGCAATGAAGGTAAACATCAGGTCCCATCACGGAAATTGCGATATGAGGTCCGGACCATCTGCGCGTTGAATGCCCAGATGGTCCGGATTGGAAGTGCAGGTGATCAGTGGCTATTTCTTGACCACTGCATAGCGCAGGTCGAACTGGTTGTCGGGACGCTGAACCACTTCAACCTTGTCCGACACACCCCATGACAGCGGCTGCTGGTGCAGCGGGATATGACCGACTTCATCCTTGTGGATCTGGAACACCTCGTCGATCATGGCCTGACGCTTTGCCTGGTCGGTTTCAGACTGGATCTTGAGGGTCAGTTCATTGATCTTGGGATTGCAGTATCCGCCCAGATTGAACGAACCGACATTGTCTTCACCACCACGGCACGCGATCAGCGACGAGATCACATTGTGGCTGTCAAAGGTTGACGGTGTCCATCCGAGCAGGAAGAAGCTGGTGTCATAGCCGTTCTGGGCCAGCACCTTGCCGAAATATTTCGACTTGGTCTGGGCCAGCAGGTCCACCTTGACATTGATCCTGGCCAGCATGGCCGCTGCGGCCTGACAGATCTTCTCGTCATTGACATAGCGATCATTGGGGCAATCCATGGTGACTTCAAAACCGTCAGCATAGCCCGCCTCTGCCATCAGTTTCTTGGCTGCCTCGACATCATAGGGCAGACGCTCGTTCATGGCCTCTGTGTAGCCGTTGATCTGTGGAGCAACCATCAGGCCTGTCGGTGTTGACGCACCGCGCATGACCTTTTCCTTGATGGCGTCGATATTGATCGCCTGGAAGAATGCCTTGCGCACGCGCACATCCTTGAACGGGTTCTTGCCCTTGACGTTCGAGGCGGTCAATTCATCGCGCAACTGGTCAAACCCGAGGAAAATCGTACGGGCTTCCGGGCCGGCCAGCGGTCTCACGCCCTCAGCACTGTCAAGGCGTCCCCAGTCCTGCACCGGGACCGGATAGGCGAGATCAACATTACCGGAAAGCAGTGCTGCCACCCGGGTTGCATCCTGCGAGATCGGGGTAAAGATCGCCTCGGTAACGTTGGACCGCATGTCCTTGTCCCAGTAATCGGGATTGCGGGTCAATTCGGTTTTGACCCCGGTCTGGCGTGACTTGACGATAAACGGTCCGGTGCCGTTGGCGTTCAGGTTGGCATGGTTGCCCTCATCGCCACCCTTCACATTGGTGGCTTCGGTGGTGTTGTTTTCCTCAGCCCACTGCTTGTCCATGATGTAGAAGATTTCGAACTGGTTCGGCAGGATCGGGTTCGGTGTCGGGGTGATGATATCCACCGTCAGGTCGTCGACCACCTTGGCTTCCTTGATCAGGGTCGCGACCACTTTCATGTCGGAGCCTTCGGTCTTCAGCCGGTTGACCGAGAACACGACATCTTCAGCGGTGAAGTCATTGCCATTGTGGAACTTCACTCCGGGACGCAGCTTGAAGCGCCACACGGTCGGCTCGATGTTCTCCCAGCTTTCCGCCAGCGCCCCGACCATTTCCATCTTGTCATTGCGCTTGACCAGGCCTTCATAAATATTGCCCTGGAAACCCAATGTGAAGGTTTCGAACAGCCCGTGCGGATCAAGCGTCTGGGCATCGCCCTGAAATGCCCATCTGAACGTCTCGGCCTGTGCTGCCGACGCGCCGGCAAGGATCGTTGTCCCCACCAGCAATGCTTTAAGTGTTTTTCCAATCATGGTCTTTTACTACTCCCTGTTGCTAACCAAATTCTTCATTTTTCGAAGCCTACCCCCAAAGCGGCGCAATCTGCAATTGCCGACTGCACGAATCGCCTTGTTGTTCAGGCTGCTGCCATCTCGTCCTTGAAAACCAGGCCATCGCGCATCACCAGCGGGATGTGCGCACCGTCGCCTTCCAGCAACCCGATATCATGCAGCGGATTGCCATCCACCACGATGAGGTCCGCCTTGAAACCGGTCTTCAATTGCCCCAGCTCGGTGTCCTGCCTGAGAATTTCGGCATTGGTCATGGTTGCCGATTTGATGGCACCATGATTGCCCATCACCGAAGCCTTCAGTGAAAATTCGTCGGACTGGTATTTGTGCAGGGGCCCCAGAAGATCACTGCCGTGACCGATCTTGACACCAGCGTTCTGGCTGATTTCAACCGCCCGCATGCCGGCATCGACGATCTCGCCGAGCTTCTGCATGGACACCGCCGGCATGCCGAAGTCGGCGCCGTGCTTGTTCATGGCAAAATAGGTAATGCTGGTCGGCACATGGTAGACGCCGCGTGAGGCCATCATGGTTGCCGCTTCTTCATCAATCAGGTTGCCGTGCTCGACACAGCGCACACCGCACTCGACCACCCGCTTGATGGCATGCGGCGTATAGGCATGGGCCGTGGCATAGGTGTGCCAGGCATCGCATTCCTCGACGATGGCGCGGATTTCTTCCACCGAATACTGGGTGTTCTGGATCGGGTCGGTGGGCGATGCCACGCCGCCGCCGGCCATGATCTTGAGCTGGTGCGCGCCCTTTCGCAGTTCATCGCGCGCCGCCCGGCGACACTCATCGGCACCGTCTGCAATGCGGCCCAGTTGCTGGGCGGAGACCTGGCAGGCACAGGTGATGATGGTGGAGACTTCCGTGGGTGCGCGAAAATCGCAGTGCCCGCCGGTCTGCGACAGGGCCAGGCCCGATACGAACAGGCGCGGGCCGACGATCAGGTTGTGGTCGACCGCATCGGCCATGCCGCGGTCGGCGCCGGCTGCATCACGCACGGACGTAAAGCCGCGCATCAGCATGGCCTTCATGATCTGGGCAGCACTTGCAATGAGATAGGACACCGGCACATCGTTGAGGCGCCCGAGATTGAGCATGGTCGCCTTGACGTGCACATGGGCATCGATCAGTCCGGGCATCAGCGTCTTGCCCTTCAGGTCGATTTCACGCGCACCGGACGGTGCCGTCAGCGGCTTGTCGGAAATTTCCTTGATGCGGTCGTCCTCGACCAGCACATCAAAGCCTTCACGCGCTTCATCGACGGTGCCGTCGACCAGCGTTGCATTGCGAAACAGTATACAGCCCATGGCCCCCGCCCCTTCCAGACCAGGATGGTTCTTGGTTTAATCAACCAAAAATCATGAACCTGATCGCTTCCAAAATGTCAGTGCAACACGGGTTCAGCTGAACCCGTGTTGCACTGTGCTAATTGCCTGACGGCATTGCGGTTTCCACCAGCCGTGCCCAGTAGGAACAGCCAATGGGGATAATCTCGTCATTGAAGTCGTACTCGGGATGATGCAGGCCTGCGGCGCCGCCCTGACCGACAAAGATGAAGGCGCCCGGACGGGCCTCCAGCATGAACGAAAAGTCTTCGCCGCCCATGACCGGTGGCGTGTTTTCATCGACATTGGTGTCGCCAACCACATGGCGCGCCACGGATGCCGCGAAGGCGGTTTGTTCGGGATGGTTCACGGTGACCGGGTAATTGCGCGCATAGGTGAAATTTACCTTTGCTTCGAACGCGGCGCCGATGTTTTCGCATACCGCCTTCATGCGCGCTTCGGCCAGGTCACGAACCTCCGGCTTGAGGGTGCGCACGGTGCCGCTCATCCTGGCCGTCTGCGGAATGACATTGTCGGCATCGCCGAGATGAATCTGCGTGGTCGAGATCACCAGGCTTTCAATCGGGTCGGTGTTGCGCGACACGATGGACTGGAAGCCGTTGACGATCTGGGCCACCACGATGGCCGGGTCGATGCAGCCTTGCGGCCGCGCAGCGTGGCCGCCCTTGCCTTCGATTTCGACGGAGAAGAAGTCTGCCGATGCCATCAGGCCGCCGGAGCGAATGGCAAACTGCCCGACCGGCAGGTCGGGCATGTTGTGCATGCCGTAGACCTCCTGGATGTTGAAGCGGTCCATCATGCCTTCGTCGACCATTTCGCGGCCGCCGCCGCCGCCTTCTTCTGCCGGCTGGAAAATGACGATTGCCGTGCCGTCGAAATTGCGGGTCTCGGCAAGATACTTGGCCGCTCCCAGCAGCATGGAGGTGTGGCCGTCATGACCACAGGCATGCATGGCGCCGTCAATGGTGGACTTGTGCTCCAGGTCGCGGATTTCCTGTATCGGCAGCGCGTCCATGTCGGCGCGCAGGCCAATGACCTTGCCGGTCGTGTTGGTGTTGCCGTGAATGACACCGACAACCCCGGTGCGGCCGATGCCGGTCACAATCTCGTCGACACCGAACTGTTTCAGCTTGTCGGCAACGATGCCGGCGGTGCGGTGAACCTCGAACAGGATTTCCGGGTTGGCATGCAGGTCACGGCGCCAGGCAGTGATCTCGTCATGGTAGTCGGCAAAGCGATTGACTGTCGGCATGAATTTCTTTCCAGTTTCAGCAGGATGCGACACTGCGCAAGTTTCGGGGCAAGATCAACAAGCAGTTTTGTGCATTTTAATGCATGATCTAAAAAATACCAGCGTTGCTGACCGGCCGGCATGTGCAGGTTAGTCGCCGGCGCGCTTCCGGGCCAGCAACCCGGCCTCGCGCATTTGCGACAGGGTCTGGCGCGGGGACAGCGATTCCGCCGACACGTTCAGATCCAGCACCGCGCCGGTTGGCGATGCACATGCGCGCTCGAACGCGGCGGCGAAGTCTGCCGTTGCCGCAACCCGCTCGGCGTGAAAGCCGTAGGCCCTGGCCAGCATGACGAAATCCGGATTCTCGATCTCGGTGCCCGACACCCGCTCGGGATAGGTTTTTTCCTGGTGCATCCTGATGGTGCCATAGGTGCCGTTGTTGACGATCAGGATCACCGGTTGCGCGTGCGCCTGGCGCGCCGATCCGAGTTCCTGGCAATTCATCTGGAAATCGCCGTCGCCGGCAAAACACACGACCAGCCGGTCCGGGTGATTGACCTTGGCGGCAATCGCTGCCGGCACGCCATAGCCCATCGAGCCGCTTTGCGGAGCCAGCATGCGCTGCTTCGGCCCGTAGCGCAGGAAGCGGCCCGGCCAGATGGCGAAGTTGCCGGCCCCGTTGGTGATGATCACATCATCGGGCAGCACATCGCGCAGGTGCGCCATGACGTCGACCATGTCGACCGCGCCCGGCTGTGCGGGTGCTTCCACATAGGCCAGGTAGCCGTCACGCGCCTGCTTGCGCCAGCCTGCCCAGTTGCCCTTGACAGAGAGGTTTGCGGCCGCGCGGGAAAAATTGTTGGGGCCGGCATGGATCGGCACATGGGCTGCATAGATCTTGCCGATCTCGGCGTCGGACGCATGCGCATGCACGATGCGCTTGGCCGGGTTGGGCACGTCCAGCAGGCTCCAGGCATCGGCCACCATTTCGCCAAAGCGGATATTGACCGCGATGATCAGGTCGGCCTCGGTGATCAGCTTGCGCGTCTGCGGAAACATGCCGACACCGGCATCGCCGGCATAGACATCCGACAGGTTGTCGATCAGGTCCTGCGAGCGGAAGGCAACCAGGACCGGGATGTCGCTGGCCTCGGCAAAGCCCTGCAGCGCGCGCGCGCCGTCATCTGTCCAGCCCCCGCCGCCGGCAATGATCAGCGGCCTTTGCGATGAAGCCAGCTCGCGCTCAAGCGCCACGATGGTATCGGGCGCCGGGGCGGCTTCGGGAATGATGACGGGGTCGCAGGGGCCCACATCGGTGAGACTGGTCAGCATGTCTTCCGGCAGCGCGACCACCACCGGACCGGGCCGGCCCGACAGCGCCGTTGCCCAGGCGCGCGAGACCAGTTCCGGGATGCGCTCGACATGGTCGATTTCAACCACCCACTTGGCGACCTGGCCGTAGAACTGGCGATAGTTGACTTCCTGGAACGCCTCGCGCTCGCGCTGGTCGGTACCGATCTGGCCGACGAACAGGATCATCGGCGAAGAGTCCTGCCGGGCGGTGTGAACGCCGATGGTGGCGTTGCTGGCACCGGGACCACGGGTGACCATGCAGATGCCGGGATCGCCGGTGAGCTTGCCATGGGCAGCGGCCATGAATCCGGCGCCGCCCTCATTGCGGCACAGCACGAAATCCAGCGCGCCCTTGGTGTCGTGCAGTGCATCGAGCACTGCCAGGTAGCTTTCACCCGGCACGCCGTAAGCCGTCCTTGCGCCGAGCGATTGCAGGCAAGCGACCAGCAGTTGCCCTCCGTTTTGTGTCATGTGAGTACCCTTGCCGGTTTAGAGCCCGTGATGGTCCTGCAATGCCGGCGGGCAACTTGCCTGGGCAAATTTTGCCTAGGCGACCGCGCGCGCCAGCGCACATTGGGACCACAGTTCGTTCAATGCGCCGACAAGGTGCTCGATATCGGCATGGCTATGCAAGGGGGTAGGTGTAAAGCGCAGCCGCTCGGTGCCCTTGGGCACGGTGGGATAGTTGATCGGCTGCACGTAGATGCCGGCATTGTCCAGAAGCCAGTCGGAAATCCACTTGCACTTGACGGCATCGCCGACCATCACCGGCACGATGTGGCTGTCATTGGCCATGTGAGGAATGCCGGCCTTGTCGAGACGGGCTTTCAGCGCGGCCACCATTTCACGCTGTTTCAAACGCTCGGCGTTGCTTTGCTTGAGATGCCTGATCGAGGCAATGGCGCCGGCGGCCACGGCAGGCGGCAGGGCGGTGGTGAAGATAAAGCCGGAAGCAAACGAGCGCACGAAGTCGCACAATTGCGTGGACGCGGTAATATAGCCGCCCATCACGCCGAAGGCCTTGCCCAGGGTGCCCTCGATAACGTCAAGCCGGTGCATGATGCCTTCGCGTTCGGCAACACCGCCGCCGCGCGGGCCATACATGCCGACCGCGTGCACTTCATCGAGATAGGTCAGCGCATTGTGCTTTTCGGCCACGTCGCAGATTTCCGCGATGGGCGAGATATCGCCGTCCATGGAATAGACGCTTTCAAACGCCACCAGCTTGGGCCGGTCAGGGTCGACACTGGCCAGCAATCGATCAAGGTCTTCAGGGTCGTTGTGCTTCCAGATATGGCGGTCGGCCTTTGAGTGGCGAATGCCCTCGATCATCGAGGCGTGATTGTCTGCGTCGGAAAACACCGCGCAGCCGGGCAGCCGGGACGCCAGCGTGCCCAGCGAGGCCCAGTTGGACACGTAGCCGGAAGTGAAGATCAGGGCCGCCTGCTTGCCGTGCAGGTCGGCCAGTTCGCGCTCCAGTTCCACGTGGTGATGATTGGTGCCGGAAATATTGCGGGTGCCGCCGGCCCCGGCGCCGCATTGTTCGATGGCCGCGGTCATGGCGGCAATGACGGACGGGTTCTGACCCATGCCGAGATAGTCGTTCGAACACCACACCGTGACGTCCGACGTGGTCCCGTCAAAGTTGTACCTGGTCGCCCTGGGAAAGCTGCCCTGGTGGCGTGCGAGGTCGGCAAACACGCGGTAATGGCCTTCATCGCGCAGTGTCGCCAGTTGCTGTTCAAAGAAGCGTGCGTAATCCATAAACCCGTATCCTGACCATGTTCAGGGCTGTTTTATGGCCCATAAGGCCCCTGCATTTCCAGTGGTGCAAGTGCCGCACGCGTCACGGGGTGGCTGAAACGCGGCGCGCGCTTGCGTCAGCCGCGCCGGGCTGGCATGAATGTACCCGAATGTGCGCGAGCGCGTTTCAGGCCCTGAACCCGGGAATTGGTTGCAGTGAACAGTCTACAGGCGCGCGCGATAATTGCCCTGGCAGGTGTGTGGTGTGCGCTGGCCTATCCGCGCCAGGCGGTGGATTTTCGCGCCAAGATTGGCCGCTGGCCGCGCCCTGCATTTCCGGTGTTTCTCAATGACAAATATGCCTGGCGCAAGATCTTCGACCGCAATCCGGAGTTCACCGAGCTGAGCGACAAGCTGAAGGCCAAGGACCATGCGCTGCGCACCTGTACCGATGTGCAGGTGGCGAAAACCCTGTGGACCGGGCAGGACGCCGCCGACATTCCCGACGACATTCTCAA
>Ga0316187_10001336_pt1 | contig 21124 bp, 22 predicted proteins | sample CroRivburrow1_MG_FD_204927 | JGI IMG/M metagenome (GOLD analysis project Ga0316187, IMG submission 204927) | Coastal sediment microbial communities from Maine, United States - Cross River worm burrow 1 | ecosystem: Environmental > Aquatic > Marine > Coastal > Sediment | place: USA: Maine...
GAACCTTGAACCTTGAACCTTGAACCTTGAACCTTGAACCTTGAACCTTGAACCTTGAACCTTGAACCTTGAACCTTGAACCTTGAACCTTGAACCTTGAACCTTGCTTCTTGCCCCTGCCCTTATCCAATAATCAACTTTGATCCAACCAGCAGTGTAACAATCTCAAACCCCCGCTTGATCCAGCGATTTCCCTTCACAATTGAGAGATGCGCTCCACAGTAGCCGCCAATCAGGGAACCCAGCAGCAATGCAGGTAACCAGTCCCACCGAATATCCCCTAGAATTCCCAAGGTAGTCGCACCCGCACCATTCCAAAAGATGCCAACCATCACCAGCGTGTGGGCCACAGCCCGTTTATAATCGAGTCCAAACCAGCGTACCAGCCAGAGTGTTACAAAGAGCCCAGTACCAGAGGTCAAGGATCCGTTAAGGATGCCGATAAAAAAGAGGCCAGCACCACCAATGAGAAAACCGTGACGATCTCGATGCAGTGGCTGATAACTCTGTCCCAACTCTTTACGGAGTATGGAATAAAAAGCCAGCCCAAGGGTCAAACAGCCAAGGGCAATCTCTGCGGTGCGATCAGGAACATGTAAGATAAGGCTGGCACCGATGATAACGCCTGGCACGCCAGTCGTGAGCAGGAAGATGACAAACTGCCGTTCCAGCGAACCCTCGCGCCAATGCCGCAGGGTCGCACCGAGGCCAAGCGCAACAGAGGCCACCTTATGGGTTGCCAGTGCTACGCCAAATGGCAGACCGAGAAAGATGATGGCAGGCAGCTGAACCAACCCAGCGCCACCACCCGAAAAGGCGGAAAAGAGATTGGCAAAAAACGAAATGACAAACAGAATAATCTGATCCACAGATGATAGATCCTATGATGGAATATATAGATAAAGCTAAACACAGATCCTACAGGATCTCAGCCACAGACCAGAATCATTCCCTGGGAATTGATATGCGCAAAGTTAATACCACGGTAACCAATATCACACTTATTTTACTTCTTGCCCTGCCACTCTCCTCAATGGCGGGGAAATTGTATCGCTGGGTGGATGAAGACGGAAGGGTTCAGTACTCCGACAGAGTACCGCCAAAGCAGCAAACCAAAGAGCACTCCCGACTTGACGATAGCGGGGTTGAGCTCGAAAAGGTCAAAGCCGCCAGAAGCAAAGAAGAGATTGAAAAAGAGCTGGCTCGCGAAAAAGCCTTAAAGAGGCTTCGTGCAGAACAGCAACGTCTCATAGATAGCCAAAAGGCGGCAGACCGCGTGTTGCTGCGCACCTTCCGCTCTGAAGATGATATAAAAATGGCACGAGACGGCAAACTCACCGCTATCGACGTCCACATTCAAGTAATCAGGGGCAACATCAAACGCCTGAAAAACAGGCTTGAAGATCTGCAAAAAGGCGCTGCAGACATGGAGCGTCAGGGGGAAAAACCCTCTAAGCGGTATCTTGAAGATATGGCTTCCCTTCGCCAACAGATCAAAGACACCTATGCCTCTATCATTGCCAAAGAGCGCGACAAAGATACCATCTGGGCCAAACATGAAGATGATCTAAAGCGGTTCCGATCATTAAAGAAACTCCAGCCAGAAAAACCAGGGAAGACTCCCTCTCAGCAGACCGCTTCACTGTTAGAGACCGTAGTGAAATGCCCCGATACTGAGGGCTGCGATCTGGCCTGGAAAAAAGCTCAAGCCTATCTCGAACTACACGCAACCACGCGCATGCAGATAGCCAGCGACATTATCCTGCTAACCCGCATGCCCATACAGGATGATGAATTCAGCCTAACCATCTCCCGTATTGCAAATAAAGAGAGCCCAGGTGCCGAAATCTTTCTTGATCTGCAGTGTAAAAACACACCAGGAGGGGAAAAATTCTGCAAGACAGATAAGGTAAAAAATATTCGCCAGGGCTTTCGTTCAGCTTTGACGCCATAGCCTATATTTACAGCACCCCTCAAGATATGGGGGGCGCTTAAACCTGGAGTCATTCAGCACCAACACACTCCCCAAGCAATTTGGTATTAAAGCACTGATTAATGCCATTAGCAGTTCCATTAACAGAGCCGCAGCAGTAACCTTCTGCGGCCATCAATCTCCGTTACACACTCTAGAGCCACGAGGCATCAGCACAGCCTGCCTCATCCCCTTCTCTCTCAATCCCCCTTTTCAGTTTGAATTAAGCTTAGCTGCTTATTATGGAGTTAGATGTTAATAAAAGAGGATTTAACATGAACTCTGTTACAAACGAAATAAAGGTATGGGATCCACTGGTTCGCATTTTTCACTGGAGCCTGGTGTTGGCATTTATCATTGCCTATGCCAGCGAAGATGATTTTATGCGGGTACACGCCTATGCTGGTTACACCATCATCACGCTACTGTTGATTCGGATAATCTGGGGATTAATTGGTACCAAACATGCCCGTTTTTCTGATTTTGTCAGCTCTCCCACCGAGGCATTGAACTACCTAAAAGAGACAGCCACCTTTAAAGCAAAGCGCTACCTGGGGCATAATCCGGCAGGTGGACTGATGATTGTTGCTCTGCTTATCAGTCTGTTAGTGACCACACTGACTGGACTGGGCGCTTACGGTGTTGAAGGTGGAGGCCCGCTTGCAGACTGGTTTTCAGGGTTGGGACATTTTGGCAAAGAGGCCTTTGAAGAGGTGCATGAGTTCTTTGCCAATTTCACCCTGTTCCTGGTGTTTGTCCATGTAGCGGGCGTTATTCTCGGCAGCATTTCACATGGTGAGAACCTGGTACGTTCCATGTTCACCGGCACCAAACAGGCTGATTAAAGGGAGAAATCAGATGACTCATCCACAAGAACAAGACAGCAAACAGACACAGGTACGTATCTGGAACATCCCCGTTCGCCTGTTTCACTGGACACTGGCCGGCTGTTTCATCACTGCCTGGCTTACCCGCGACAACCGTTACTTGGATATCCATGTCTTTGCAGGGTATCTAATGGCCGGCTTGATTCTGTTCCGCCTCTTGTGGGGCTTCATCGGCGGCCCCTATGCCCGGTTCCGTGACTTTGCTTTTGGCTGGCATGAGGTATGGGATTATGTGAAAGGCGTACTCAATAGAAAGCCACCTCGTTTTCTTGGTCACAACCCCGCTGGCAGCTGGGCCATCTATCTCCTATTAACCCTGGGACTGCTCATCGTCATAAGCGGCTTTTTGGGGCTGGGTGGTGAAGAGCGCCAGGGACCGTTTGCAGGATGGTTAAATTACCCGCAAGGCAAAGCAGTACAGGATCTACATGAACTTCTGGCCTGGTTTATGCTGGGTGTTGTTGGAATCCATCTGATGGGGGTATTGGTCGAGAGCCTACTCCACAAAGAGAGCTTGGTTAAAGCGATGTTAACCGGTTATAAAGCCGCCGCTGCTGGCACTACAGCTGCAGCATCTCAATGGAAGACAGCCACTGTCATGCTCATACTGATACTTGCCGGTGGATTCGGTTGGTTTAAGGGCTATTTGGCCGAAACACCAGAGCAACCCTATCGTCCTTTCGTGGGGCCGGCGCTACCCGATCATGAGCTTTGGCGTACAGAGTGTGGAAGCTGTCATTTCGCCTTCCACCCCAGCCTTCTTCCAGCACGCTCCTGGAAAGCCATAATGGAAGGCCAGGCATCGCACTTTAATGAAGACCTGTTTCTGGAGCCTGACACCATAAGCGAAATTGAAGAGTTTCTGGTGACAAACGCCGCAGAACAGGGATTGACTGAAGCTGCCTGGAAAATCAATCGCAGCATTCCTCAATCAGAGACGCTGCTGCGCATCACCGAGTCACCTTACTGGCTAAAAAAACACCATGAGATATCTGATGCAGTGTGGAAAAATCCGAAAGTCAGCGGCAAGATCAACTGTGCAGCCTGCCATCTGGACGCCAATGCAGGCACTTTTGAAGATGCAGCCATGCGTCTGCCTACTGATGCTAAATAGCTGAACCCAGGTTGCAGGGGAAGTGCAGCTATACACTTACCCCTGTAACCTCAAAACACCACACTTTCTCTCTAGCACACTATAATTAGCACAGCACCCTGTAATAAAGCTTTCAAATAGTGATATGGATTGTTGCTGAAAGTCTATTTATCTTACTTTTCAACTCAGCAGTTCCATCACGTTAACCATATATCAATCACAAGGAGGTGACCCCATCAAACAGCCCATCCCTATAGCAGTTATTAACCAGGCGGCCACTTGTTGCCTCTGATTTTTAGCTAACTATAAGGCTTTTTTATGCCGAATTTTTCATAAAAACAGCCATTTTTATTCAGTTTCAATTCAGTTCACCCGAGTAGACTTACTGTTAAGAGCTAAAAAGTACATTGAGCTCGATAAACTAACACTGATGAGGTTGATATGAATATAAAAGTTATAAGCGCTACTGCACTGTTAATAGCAGCACCGTTTTACGCTCAAGCAAGCGCCGTATCTGAGTTGGAGGCCAATTACCAAAGCCAGGGCGCCGGCCCTTTTAGTGCAGCAGCCGGTGAAGCACTCTGGACCAAAACATTTGTGGATGCAAAGAGTGGCGACAAGCGCAGCTGTACCACCTGCCACACTACTGATCTTACAAAACAAGGCAAGCATGCACGTACCGGCAAGGTGATTGAACCTATGGCGCCTTCTGCCAACCCAAAACGGCTTACAGATATTAAAACGATCAAAAAATGGTTCGTTCGCAACTGTAAATGGACCGTTGGACGTGAGTGCACAGCCCAGGAAAAAGGCGATGTTTTAGCCTTTCTTAAGAACCTTTAATGACCCAATTTAAAATGCGAGGCATATCATGAAACACAAACTACTTTTTGCATCAACACTCATACTATCAACCACCATACTTGGGATCAGTAGCGTAGCCCTGAGCGATAGCGATGGCGATGACGATGATCGCGGCAGATACAACCGCCCATACAGCGGCAAATCTGGCTACACCCATTCTGGGATGGCAGGCAGTCAATATGATCCTGCTATGCGCAGCAACATGGGACGGATGCCAGGAGTAAAACCTGTAAATAACCCCATGTATTTAAGTGAGTGTGGCAGCTGCCATTTCCCATACCAACCTGGTCTACTTCCTGCCAGATCCTGGAGCAGGGTAATGGATGGGCTGGATAATCACTTCGGTGAAAATGCTGAACTACCCACTGAAGACAACAGAGCTATCAGGGATTATCTGTTAAACAATTCAGCTGATGGTTCACAATATAAACGTTCAGTCAAAATTATGAACTCACTACGCTCAGGTGACACTCCGCTCCGTATCAGCGAAACGCCCTACTTTATTAAAAAACATGATGAACTCACCGTTGACATGGTAAAGAACAATCCAAAAGTAGGCTCATTCAGCAAGTGCGAAGCCTGCCACACGCAAGCAGCCAGTGGATCATTTAGTGAAAGAGAGATCCAGATACCCAACTTCGGTGCCTGGGAGGAAAAAGAGGAAGGGAAGGAGGAAAAGGAAAGAGGGGGCTATTAAGCCGAAACGGGCAACCTATTTGCAACATTGCTAAGCATGGAAAGGCTAGGGAAGGCCTTCCAAGCACAGCAACTACAATCTCTTGATCGGTCTCTATAGCACCAGATACAGATGAGGTATACAACATGAATCCTGCTACTCATTTGATAAAATCATACCCACTACGCATTCTATTACTCTCAGCAGTTATCGGCCTGACTGGTTGTGCAACGCCGGTATCACAAAAAGCCGACGACATTGATAAAACAGAGTTAGCGATGCGGTTACAAAACTGCATATCATTTATTAGCGCTGCCGGTGAACAAGCAAAAAGCAGTGGCGACAACGAAGCCCAAGAGATAACCGATAAAGCGCAACACCTTTCTCTCGATGCTAAAGAAGACTTTACCCACGAAAGATATAAAGATGCGCTGAACAAAATTAATGAGGCATATTTATTAGGGCTAAAGGCACTGGCTATTTTAAAACAAGATCTTCCACCTTCCGATGAAGAGCAAAAGCATCAGCTCCAGCACGAAGCGGAAGCACGCCTGCAAGTCAATGAGGCATACATCAATGCAGTAAAAAGAACATTCGGATATGTCACCACAGATGCGGCGCTAACAGCATTCGAGGTTGCCAAAAAAGAACGTGAAAAAGCCCTGAATAAATACAATGCAGAACGTTATCAGGAAGCCATCAGCACCGCTGATAAATCTACAGATAATTTAATTTTGATCTTAACCGAACTGGAATATATTGAGCATGACAAAGCCAAAAAAAAACTTAATGTAGAGCAACTGATAGATGCAGGCGAAAAGGAACAACAACAGCTTCAATCCATACAACTGCAATAATCAGCAACAACTTCACAAATAATAGGCTATCTTCGATAAAGAGCATTTAAAAACTTAGGATACAGCTGCACCCAAGTTATTATGACTAGAATTAGCAACATTATTATTTTGGCCCTTATGCTCTGCTTCAGCAGCGCTCATGCCAGTGATCATTTGGAAGCACGTGCATTAGTTGAGGCCGGAACCATTCTACCTTTAGAGTTTATTCTCAATCAGGTAAAAATAGAGCATCCCGGACGAATCCTGGAGGTATCTTTTGAAAAGGAAAGTGAGGGGTATGTATATGAACTGGAACTGCTCGACAGAGAGGGCCGGGTGTGGGAGCTGGAGTACGATGCAGCAACCGGCAAGCTGTTGGAAAAAGAGCTAGAGGACTAGGCAATGCGCTTACTACTGGTAGAGGATGACATGGCTTTGGCTGAATATCTGATCAAAGACCTCGGCCGTCAGGGGTTTGCCGTTGATCATGCCAATAATGGAGTGGATGGCGAATGCATGGGGGATCTGGAACCTTACGACGTTGTTATTCTGGATCTTGGCCTGCCGCAGCGTTCTGGCCTGGAGGTACTCAAAAACTGGCGGCAGAAGAAAAACCGAATGCCGGTCATCATCCTGACCGCACGGGATGCATGGCACGAAAAGGTAGATGGGTTCAAGGCAGGCGCCGATGACTATCTGGGCAAACCCTTCCATGCTGAAGAACTTATGGTGCGCATCCAGGCACTCATCCGCCGTAGCCATGATATGGCTGGCGAAGCCATTCAGAGCAACAGCCTAACGCTGGATGAGGATCGACAACAGGTGATATTACCAGATGGCAGAGCAGTAGATCTCACAGGCACTGAGTTTCGCCTGCTTCGCTGTTTCATGCTCCACCCTGAGCAGATACTCTCTAAAACGCGGCTTACTGAACATGTCTATGATCAGGATTTTGATCGTGACAGCAACCTCATTGAGGTCTACGTGCGTCGCCTACGAGATAAGCTGGGGCCTGGATACATCTCCACCAAACGAGGCCAGGGCTACATCTTCACAGACCAAGAGAGATGAACTCACTTCAACAACGACTAAAGTGGGGGCTGACTCTGAGCCTGATGCTGCTGATGGCACTGTTATGGTGGGCCGGCAGTCTGGCGGTACGCGAGCTGGGAGAGGACCTCATCGGTTCCCGCCTGGAGCATGATGCAGAGAGTCTGCTGACAGCCATAACAGTCAGTAACGATGCACCCCCTCAGGTAAACTGGAAGCGCACCAACCCTATCTATAATCAGCCCTTCTCCGGGCACTATTACATCATTCACCTGGATGGCAAATCCTCCCACAGTTCTCGCTCACTATGGGATCAAACCCTGGAAGTCCCTCATCTAAAAGCAGGAGAGGCCCTGCAATGGTATGCCGATGGCCCCTCAGAGCAAAAACTTCTGGTGTGGGCCAAGCATTTTAAAAAACAGAATCATAGCTTTACACTGGCTGTAGCAGAGGACCTTACTCCGCTGGAGAGCCATCTATCACTCTTCCAATGGGCCTTTGCTGGTCTCTCTATTGCCGTACTGCTTATTCTGCTATTCATCCAAAGAGAGCTGATACACAAATCCTTCCAACGGCTGGACATTGTACGCGCCGATATCAAACATTTGGAGCAGGGAGAAATCGAAAGCCTCTCTGAAGATGTGCCTGATGAGGTATTGCCATTAGTGCAAGAGTTTAACCGTCTTCTGGAATTGCTGGCACAACGCCTTGAACGGTCACGTAACTCTCTTGGCAATCTGGCACATGCCCTGAAGGGACCACTCAATCTGCTGGTACAGAGCCTGGATAGCTCAACAGAAAAAGATAACGCCAAGTTACATTCACTGGCACAAACCCAAACCCAGCGCATTCATCAACTGATGGAACGAGAACTAAAACGAGCCCGTCTGGCAGGCATTGGCTCCCCTGGTCAGCGTTTTAGCGCCCAGCAGGAACTACCTAACCTGGTTGAAGTGCTTAAACAGGTACATGCCAAGCAGGAACTAAATATAGAACTGCAGATTACCCCAGACACCCCACCCTTTGGAGACCGAGAGGATATGCTGGAGCTGATTGGCAATCTCCTGGATAACGCCTGTAAGTGGGCAGAGAGCGAAGTGCTATGTCGTGTCTCTGTCAATGAGACAATCCATATCACTATCGATGACGATGGGCCAGGGCGATCTGAGCACGAACTGGAACAACTGGCGCAACGCGGCATCAAACTGGATGAGACAGTAGAAGGGCATGGCCTGGGGCTGGCAATCGCTAAAGATATCGTCAAACTCTATAACGGCCAGATGCAATTCAGGCATTCTCAGGAACTAGGTGGCCTGCATATCAAGATTATTCTGGCAATCTAATCTATCTTTACCCTTATATGTGGAGAAGTTTTTAGCACTTGTATGGGTATAAGGATTTCAATTAAAAAAGCATGGTTTGGCCTCATTCTGTTGATGAGCATCCTACCTATGACCATTCTGCAAATATGGGGAAGCTACAAATATTATGATCTGCAATTAGAGCATGCACTACAACGCATAGCATTTTACCGTGAGCTGAGCCTCGACCATGTTGATGTGGAGATCAGGCGCCTGACCACCCTACTTGAGAATAAAGGTGATTTTATTGAACATGCTCTGACACAAATGCAAGACCAACAGATGCTGGATAATTTGCTTGCTAACGTCATTAGCCGTGAATCCGCTATACATGGGTTACTCATCATCAAAACAGATGGCAGCATCATCACTGGCATGGAAAGCCATGATCCTGGTCCAGGCCTTCCACCCATTCGACCTGGATTGCTGGCACATTGGCAACCTTCTAATAAAGACTCAGTTGGCCAATTTGTCGATTCATTAGACAAAAAATACTACCTCAGTCCTATCGAGATGCACCCAGAGGGTGCCTTCTTTACGCTGGCAATTCCCATTGGCCCCACCAAACAACCACATGCCATACTACTCTCATACATCGATGCCAGTCATCTTTGGAATACCCTCAGAGAGCATATAGCCGAATATGGACCAACAGCATATCTTATTAGCCAACAGGGTATACTGCTAAGCGCTGTGCCAGGCAGCAACTATAGCGTAGGGCAGTCTCTGGAAGGATTATTACCGGCACAGATATTCAAGGCAGGAGATGTATTCTCATCAGAAGATGTCTACCGTGGAATTAAGGGTGAACCTGTCTTTGGCTCAATGGCTGCATTTGAGGGTATGAACTGGGGGGTAGTCACCGAAGTTGAGCAGGAACACTTAGTTTCACCCATCCGCATCACACTAATCAAAATCATACTCGTTGCCTCCATAGCCATTGTTTTTCTCATATGGCTTGGAATATTTCTAACCAACCGCCTTGTAAAACCACTTACCAAAATTTCAGCAGATTTCAAACGTGTCGCAAAACATGACTATAGTCCTTGCAACACATCCTCTGACTTTGAAGAGCTACAATCACTGGTCGTTGGATTTAACAGCATGGTCACTGAGATTGATGAATCACAACGTGATCTTCGCCAAGCAGCCGCCGTCTTTAGCAGCTCATTAGATGGCATTATTATTACAAATACTGCCAATGAAATTGTTGCCGTTAATAAAGCATTAACCACCATCACGGGATACAACGAAAAAGAGGTACTAGGGAAAAACCCATCCATTTTTAAATCCAGTCACCATGACAAAACATTCTATAGAGAGATGTGGAAATCGGTTGGTGCAACTGGCCACTGGCGTGGAGAAGTATGGAACCGACGAAAGGATGGAGGGGATTTTCCAACACTGCTTACCATCAAAGCAGTCAAGGATCATAATGGCCGTATTAGTCACTACGTAGGCATCATTACAGACATTAGCGCCCTTAAAGAGACTGAGCACAAACTCTCACATCTGGCACACCACGACCCACTAACCGGATTACCAAACCGTCTGTTACTAAATTCACGCCTGGAGCATGCATTACAGCATGCCAAGCGCAATGGCACTCAAATCGGCGTATTGTTTTTAGATCTTGATCGATTTAAAAATATCAATGATTCCATGGGACATACACAAGGTGACCACCTGCTCAAATCAGTCGCCTCCCGCCTCGCAGAAGGAATGCGCGCAGAAGACACCATCGCTCGTCTGGGTGGTGATGAGTTTGTTATATTGATCGAAGAGCTCGAAGATACACAGGGTGCAATCAAGGTCGCAAAAAATACTCTCAGCTTTTTTGCAAAACCTTTTTACATCAAGAATCAGGAGATATTCATCAATGCCAGTATTGGCATCAGTATTTATCCAAACGATGGTGAAAACACTGATACATTGCTGCGAAACGCCGATGCAGCCATGTACCAAGCAAAAGACAAAGGGCGCAATAACTATCAATTCTATACAAAAAAACTGACTATCAAAGCATATGAGCGTTTCACGCTGGAAACCAACTTACGCCATGCATTGGAACGGGACGAATTCGAACTCTATTATCAGCCACAGTTTACACTTGAGGATAATGCATTAATTGGCGTTGAAGCATTAATCCGCTGGAATCATCCAGAGCAAGGATTGGTTTCACCAGCGTCATTTATTCCTATAGCTGAAGATACGGGTCTTATTATTCCTATTGGAGAATGGGTTTTGCGCACAGCCTGCATGCAACATCAAGCATGGCTTAAAGCCGGTTACCCGCCCATAAAAATAGCCGTCAATCTATCTGCTCAACAATTCAATAAGCCAGGGCTGGTTGATATTGTTTCCAATATTCTTGAAAAGACCAGCATGGATTCAACCTACTTAGAGCTGGAGCTCACCGAAAGCATCGTCATGGGCGATGTTGAATCCACAATAAAAATACTGAAAGAGTTACATTGGATGGGGATTGAGATCTCTATTGATGATTTTGGCACAGGATACTCATCACTGAGTTATTTGAAGCGTTTTCCAATTGACCGCCTCAAAGTTGATCAATCATTTATATGTGATGTCACAACCAATCTTAACGACGCTGAATTGGTTGCCACCATTATTGAGCTTGCCCACAGCATGAAACTAAGGGCACTTGCAGAGGGGGTAGAGAGTGAATCACAACTGAGCTTTTTAAAAGAACATGGGTGTGATGAAGTGCAAGGATATTATTACAGTCATCCTCTGCCTGCAGATAAATTAACACGATTCTTTTGAATCACCTCCATAAGTTACAGTTAAATTATTCACACGCACCTCAATCCCGCACTGATTAATCAGCGCGTAACATCATAGAGATAATGAGAATGTATTTAAGTGCTCTTAATGCTTATTCTGCATTGCAGGAATATTATGCGTTTGGCATCGTTGCCAGTTCCTGCCACCGGCCGTAATTCTCTCAATATAACGCGTTAGCTCCTGGTCATCAGACTCAGATAATTTCGCATACTCCAAGCCAATGTGATAGCAATCTCTTGAAATACGTCTGAGCTGGAATAGACGGCAATGCGTGCAAATATCGATTGAACTGCCATCTTCTTTGGGGAGAGTTATTTTAATATCAACCTCTACTGGCTGACTTTTTTCAGATACCCGTTGGTTAACAGTCAACTGCTTGAAGGTATTCCTGTCTGTCTCAAATGACAATCCAGTTTGAGAGATGTTTACTGTCATGGTGTTAAACAGTAAATCGCACTCTGCCCTCACCTCTAGAGAGAGGCGGGTCTCAACACGGGGAAACCTTCTCCTTGTTACAATATTTGGTTGACTCAAAGGCATATTATATTCCACTTACCAAAATTTACCCTCTTCCCATTCTTATGTTTTTCTTTAAGTGAAGGTAAAAACATACTGAAATTACGCATACTTTATATTCCTAGCGTAGCTAAAAAATAATATATTTCTATAATATCTAGCTAAAATTTTCTATTTTTAGCCAAAAAATGTCGATTTTGTCGCATAATTTCGACTTTTTTGCCGCTAGACTGCGCCTAATCTAATATCCTCTAACGTTGGCAGTGAGCACAATAAAAGCTAGAGCGCTGCCCAATGACCCTTTTTGTAATAGGTTGTCCACACTTTGGACAAGGCTTGTTTTCACACCCATAGACCTGAAGCTTTTGCGCAAAATACCCTGCACTTCCATCCTCGTGTTGAAAATCTTTTAGGGTGGTTCCACCCTGCTCTATTGCTTCTTGCAGCACATGTTTGATCTCTTCAGCAAGAGATCGATATCGTTTCAGCGCTATGCAATGACTTGTACGAACTGGATTAATACCCGCACGGAACAACGATTCGCTGGCATAGATGTTGCCCACCCCAACAACCACTTTACTATCCATGATGAAATTCTTGACAGCTACCTTGCGGCTGCGTGATAGCCGGTACAAATAATCCCCATTAAATTCATCACTCAGTGGCTCAAGCCCAAGATGTTGGATGAGCTTATGTTTGGCTGGATCGGTAGATGTATACAGGAACGCACCAAATCGTCTGGGATCCCGTAGCCGCAAACACTGCATACCTATAACAAGATCAATATGATCGTGTGCCCCTGGCCGAGAATCTGCGGGCAGGATACGCAAGCTACCTGACATGCCAAGGTGAATGATAATGGTGCCTTTTGTAAGACGCAGAAAAAGATATTTTGCCCGACGCTCAACAGCCAGGACCTGTTGGCCCGGCAGCCACTTTTTCAACCCTTGTGGAATAAGCCAACGCAGACGGGGTTGTCGGATAATAATATTTTGAATAGTCTTTCCCAGCAGATGGGGTTCGATACCACAGCGGGTTGTTTCTACTTCTGGCAGCTCAGGCATTATTGGGTTGGTGTTTTTGTTTTGCTGACAAAATCATCTGCCTGAGCCATCAGGTGATGATGGTAGCCATTACTAATTAAATGCAGTTGATCTCCAATGCGGACATAACGTCTAAACTGTATGGGCTCATTGCCACCTATCTCTAGCTTTGTATTATTCAGCTGAAGCTGTATTGGAGCCGGATCAAGACCAAACTCTGCCAAGCGTTCCTTCGGTAAAGCAAATTGGCTAAAACTCCTTGTTGTAGTTATATCCAGTAGCTGACTGATGCGCTGTCCATCGGCTGGTTTTTTATGTGGGCTTGTCATCAGCCAACTGCCCTGCTGCTTCTCCATTACTAAATTCCGACCATAAGTATCACTGATGCGGATAAAGCTGATCTCTTCTGGTTTAAGCTGAGTGAGCATGTTCTTTGCAATAGTCTGTTTATTGCCGGGTTCTAAATATACAACTAACGCTAATAGCAGAACCACTATAAACAGCCCCAGGTTAACTGCTTTTTTATTCACCCTGAAGTCACCTTCGTCGTCTGCGTAACCATATCACTACCCCTGTAGCAATAAGCCCTAATGGCAACAGAAACAGGAAACCAAAGCCAATAATAACTGTTGCAACATGGGAAAGACTCAAGCTCAGATCCGGTGCTGTTTTAGCGGGGATATTGAGCAGATGCTCCTCACTGGTCAACCAGCGTATTAGATTCAACCCCAGATTAAGGTTGCCTCCATTCCCCAGGTAGGCGTTGGATATAAAATCACCATCGCCTATGACAATAATGCGTTGTTGGCGCGTGCTGGCTTTATCTACAATTTCACGTTCCAAGGCGATACCAATATGTAGCGGCCCCGCCTGTTCTCCCAATGCCTGTTCACGGCTTACTTCACCCTTTATAGGACCCGTCTCATTCCATGTGCGAGGTAGCGTAGAGAGTAGAGGTGATGCTTTCCATTGCTCATCCATAAAGCTGATTGCTGCTGCATGTGGATAAATAGTCAGTAGCTCGAAGTCCTTTGTGGCTGGATGCTGCGGATACTCTGGCACTAAAGCAACTGCCGGATCCTGAATGTTTAATGAGCTGGCATTGGCATCAACTATAGTTCCGGGCAAAAACTGAATCCCCAACTCTTTTGCCAGCCGTTCTAGCCCATGTGGTCCATCAGGATCAGAAAGCCAGAGCAAGCTGCCTCCTTGAGAAACAAAATCGAGTATCTGTTCAACCTCACTTGGTAGATAACCAACCCGTGGTGATGCAATGACTAGCAAGCCGGTATTGCTGGGTATCTCTGAGGCTGTAACAATATCCAGCGGTTGAACCTGAAAGCCTTTATTCTTTAACTCTTTTCCAAAGTCACCCAGATCAAAATTAGCAGCGCCTGCCAGATTACGTTCACCATGCCCTGTTATTGGCACCACCCAGTGCACTTGCTGTTGAGCCAAACGCTGAATAGCATTACTCAGTGCCTGTTCAGTAATCTGTCGCAGTGTCTCACTGCGCCCTTCATACTCAAGTAGCAGCTCACCCGCCAATGTGATGCCAAGCTGGCGCACCTGTTCCGGATGTCTTTCCGGGTTAATAAAAACCAACTCTACATCAGATTTATAACGCTGATAGCGAGCAATGATTTCACTGATCCCTTGCCTCAATGTTGGATTTTCAGGGGCAAAACTAGTGACCCGTAGTGGTGCATCCAGCCGCGCAAGCATCTGCTGACTTGTTTCAGATAGCGTATTACGCGCTCCGGCACTCCAGTCCCACTGTGCATCGTAGCGCAGGCTGAGCCAGGAAATTAGCCCAGCTACCACTATTACTAACAGATGAAAGAGCAGGCTTTCCAGGCGTTTGATTATTGTTTGCATCTCTTATGGCCTGGTGCGAAGCGAGTCAAGTCTATGAACAGCAAAGACCAGACAGATAGCAATACACAACATGAAATAGACCAGATCGCTGCTACGCACTAAGCCGCTCAGTAGCCGATCAAAATGGGTAGGCATGGCAATCCAGGCAAACAGTGCACTGCCCTTACCATCAGCTCCCGCTGCCAGGTTAATCAGCCAAAGAAACAGCAGCAGGCCATACCCTCCCACGGCTGCCACAGCAGGTTGAGAGGTCAGTGTGGAAATATACAGCCCAATAGCCGCTGAGGCCGCTAGTATCAGGCAAAGTCCAAGCAAGCAGGCCGCAAGGCGGCCAAAGTCAAGCACGCCACCTGCAAGCAGCGAGAGCGCCATCAGCATGCTGATCAACAGGACGGTGCCTAACATCCCCAATAACCCGAGATACTTCCCCAGCACAATACGGGACATGGATACCGGCGCAGAGAGTAGTAGACTAAAGGTGCCACTGCGCAGCTCTTCGCTGATCAAACGCATGGAGAGCAATGGGATCACTAGCAGAGTAATGAGAGCGACATTTCCGAATAACGGAACAATAATCAGATCAGTCAGCCCTGGCGCATCCTCCATGCCCGTAAGGCGAGGTTGAAGAAGAGTAAAGCTCTCTATCTGAACCAGAAACAGCCAGGCAAGAATAAACTGCATCACCGCCAACAGGCTCCAGGCCAATGGCGAGAGAAACAGACTCCGCAGCTCACGTGCAGCAATCGTCAGGATCATGAGCCATGCTCCCCTGTAGTGATGCGTACGAAGATCTGCTCCAGCCCTGGCTGTTCTGGAGCAAGCCCCTCCAGCCCCCATCCAGCCTGCACCAGTTGTTCAGCCAGCTTACTGGCACTATGTACATCAGCACTTTCTAGATGCAGCCGATAGTGACCACACGCCAATTGATCTGCATGACTAATACCTGGCATAGCCGCAAAAGAAGCCTGCTCTGGTGGTTGTGCCAGTCGAATCAGAAAGCAATCACTCACCTGAGGGGCATCATCTTTCAGGCTGGCAACATACGCCTGCTCACCCTGATGCAGAATCAAGACCCGACTACAGGTGGCTTGCACCTCTGGCAAAATATGGGTTGAGAGGATCACACTTCGCTCACGCCCTAGATCACAGATGAGGCTACGAATTTCACGAATCTGGATGGGATCCAGCCCAACGGTCGGCTCATCCAGAATCACCACCGTAGGATCATGCACAATAGCCTGGGCAATGCCTACCCGCTGCTGGTACCCCTTGGACAGGTTCCCAATAAGGCGTTGCCCCACATCATCCAACCCACAACGGTCTTTAGCACCCGACACAGCCTCATCAACCGCACAACCAGGGATACAGTGAAGCCGGGCACAATAACTCAGGTATTCATCCACGGTCAGTTCAGGATAGAGCGGCGGGTTTTCCGGCAGGTACCCCAGCACCCGCTTGGCCTGTAGCGGATTAGCCTGTAGATCCACCCCATCAAGCCATATCTTGCCCGCACTGGGCGCAAGATTGCCGGCGATCATACGTAAAGAGCTGCTCTTGCCGGCACCATTCGGGCCAAGCAACCCCAATACCTCACCCGGGTAGAGTTCAAAGCTAAGATTCTGCACCGCGCAATGCTTGCCGTAGTAGCGGTACAAACCTTCGGTTTTTATCAATGGTTCCATAAGAGAGTGAAAATACAGGGTTCTGCCAGTAGACGGCAAGCCCGATCTGATAAATTAACCTGGAAAAGAGGGCTACATTGGTGCTGTTGGATGTGCAAATACCAGGAGATGAAAAAAGGAGCCAGAAGGCTCCTTTTTTATAATTCTACGGAAAAGGCAAAAAAGCCTATCCAACTAATCAATGTGATTGGTTTTGTTAATCCACCAGGCAGCTAAATTATCATCTTCAAAACAGTGCTCTGTTTCTAATGATGCAATAATGTGCAAATGATTGTCTGCATAATGTTGCAATTCCCTACCATTCACAGCTCTGCTTTTATTGTCTTCATTTTTAAGGACAATTCTATACCTTCTCTCTTCTAGATTTGAATTCATGACATTAGCCATTTTTTTTAATATTGGTGATTAATGCTTTTAGCACTCTAATATTTTCCAACCTGCTGCATCCAAAGAATAAGAGGCCCAATCCACTAAGTCAAGACACTAGCTATGGGGCGCAGCACCTACAGATAACACTACTACCAATTAGTGTTTCTTTCAAAGGTATAAAGGGATCTTCAAATGATTCTTACGCTTGGGGGTAAACACGCCTCACATTTCCAGTAATGCGCGCGTATCAAATACGCCTCAATCAAGCTGCGGCCTGCAGTTTGAGTTATGTAAGCTATTGATTTAAATGGTGGGTCGTGCAGGAATCGAACCTGCGACCAATGGATTAAAAATCCACTGCTCTACCGACTGAGCTAACGACCCATGTCTTGATATTGCCAGCTGTGAAGCACGAAGAGCTCATGAACAACTAAGCATTTGAAGGACGGCGATAATACAGCAACTTGCCGCTTCTGAAAAGTCAAAATCGAGAAAAAGAGCCTATTTTCTATAACGAGTCGGGTCTACCACCCCTGCCTCTTGAAAACCCTGCTTTCTGAAGCGGCAAGAGTCGCACACGCCGCATGCCCTACCCTCATTATCTGCCTGATAACAAGAGACCGTTAGGCCGTAATCCACCCCTAAACGGATACCTTGCTCAATGATCTCTGCCTTGCTCAATTTGACCAACGGAGTATGGACATGAAAAGCACTGCCCTCTACGCCCGCCTTGGTACCCATATTGGCTACATTTTCAAAAGCCTGGATAAATGGCTCCCGACAGTCGGGGTAACCAGAGTAGTCCACAGCTGTAACGCCGATAAAGAGATCCCTGGCACCAATAACTTCAGCCCACCCCAGTGCTAGTGATAGAAATATAGTGTTACGTGCAGGCACGTAGGTGATCGGTATGCCCTCTCCCAACTCTTCAGGTATCGAAATTGTATCGTCTGTTAACGCCGAGCCACCCAACTCATCCAGACCAATGTTGATAACTTTGTGTTCAGCCACGCTAAAAGATTCGGCGATCCAATGGGCTGCTTTTAGCTCCACCCGGTGGCGCTGTCCATAGTCCATGCTCAAGGCATAGCATTCATAGCCTTGCTCTTGAGCAATGGCGAGAGTTGTAGCCGAGTCCAATCCACCGGAAATCAGAACCACAGCCTTAGGCTTATCACTCATTTTCCTCTTTCATCTCCCCACAGTTGCTTGTGCAGTTGCAATTGAAACCTTACAGGCAGGTGATCTCGCAAGATCCATTCAGCCAATTCTGTCGCATCTTGACGCCCGTGACAGGGTGAAAACAGGACTTCGCAACGTGAGGCCAGCCCCCACTCCTCCAGCTGCTCTCTAGCCCAGACGTAGTCCTCTTCACAACAGATAACAAACTTGATTTGATCATGCGGCTGGAGATGATCAATATTATCGTAACAGTTGCTCTCAGATTCACCTGAGCCGGGCGTTTTTAGATCCATCACCTTTACAACACGTGGGTCTACCTTGGAGACATCCAGCATCCCTCCCGTCTCCAGGGAGGTATTGTAACCAGCATCGCAAAGGGATTTTAAAAGTGCCAGGCTCTCATTTTGAGCCAACGGCTCTCCACCCGTAACCGTCACATAGCGGGGTTGAAATTGAGCCACTCTTTCAAGGATTGAGGTGATAGCCATCTCATCACCTTGCTCATAGGCAAAGCGGGTATCACAGTAGTTGCACCGCAAAGGACAACCCGCAAGCCTTATAAATACCGTTGGTATGCCTGCAGTACGAGATTCACCCTGCAGCGAGAAAAAAACCTCAGTAACACTAAGCGTCAAAGGCGCACACCTTTACCACCAACGCTCCACATGCACTTCACCGGGCTTTTTACGGGTTTTCTCTCTGAAACCCTCTTTTGCCAACATCTCCAGCGCTGTATCGATCATGCCCGGATTTCCACAGAGGAAGACATTGGTATTTTCCGGAGTCGGTTTAATACCCCAGCCATCAGCGACTACACCGCGTGCCCAAACATCCTGCAGGTGCCCTGTCTCTCCTGCCCAGGGAATGGTCTCCTCCCCAGGGCGACTGATAACAGGGATATAGTCAAAATGATCTACAAGGCGGGAAAGCATGCTCAATTCAAGACGATAGCCAAGGTCCCAGGAGTGCCGAGCGCCGTGAATAACAGTAAACTTTCGATTCGTTTCCTTTTTCAGAAAGGTTCGAATCATGCTCATATAAGGAGCAAGCCCCGTGCCTGTACCCATCAGCGCCAAATTGACATTCTCTGGCGTATCATCCAGTGTAAAAATACCACTGGTTTTCTTACCCATGTGGACCCTATCGCCCTCTTTAAGGGCAAACAGGCGAGGAGTTAAGCCACCAGAGCGAATCAGCGTGATATAGAACTCAAGATACTGCTTCTGCTTAGAAGATGAAGCGATGGAGTATGCGCGCTTAATCAGCTTATCTGGAGCCGGAGGTTTAATCTCGATATCCGACATTGGACTAGGAACACGGGAAGCTCGACCAGGAAGCCCCAAGACAACAAATTGCCCAGGCTTATATTCGGGCAACTCCCACCCATCCGGCCTGACCCGCAAAATCATTGTCTCCGAATTAACAAAGACAGGGGCACTTACAATCGCATTAAAATCTTTACTGGCAACCATTTATCCTATACTCACAAGCGACCTTACACTCAACCACTATAACCTAAAAACCCATAGGTTACCCTTAGCTAAAAGCTTTTATACACTGAGCCGAGAGCGACATTTCTCACATATAGATTCAAGAAATATCAGCTGAACTCTAAAAACAGTGCACTATCTCGTCAGTTATGGGTCCTGTCAACCATGCATGATAAAAACACTTATCATGCAGCAGCTTTCTTACGGCTTTTTGATGATTCCTGAGCTGCAAATCAAACCCTAACATGAGTAACCTTTTCAGGCTCAATGAGACAAGCAATAAAAAAGCCGACTAGAACAGACGCTCTAACCGGCTAATTTAATCACTATAGATGGCGCGCCCGGAAGGATTCGAACCTCCGACCCCCTGGTTCGTAGCCAGTATATGAAAAGAGCTTTATTTTATTAATCAGTCACTTGCAGCGTTTGTCCAATTCATACCGCAGTTGACTTATCAATGACTTACAGTTCACTGTGCTATAGGTTTAGCACAAATCTAGCACAGTTCAATTGTCCGTCCTGCCTACACGGATTGTGTTCCTTTAGTGTTCCTTCACCAAGTTGGTGGCCTGAGAGGTTAGGGCAAGAATCCAACGTTTGCGGGCTTATCTAAAGTCGTGAATGTCAATATCAAGATAAGCTCCGGCTCGCTAAAAACGGATTAAGAGACCTGACAATGAAATTAATAACCTTTAATATCATATAGTTACCGTGATGCCCGTTGCCAAGATTGCATAACTATTCATAACAATGCATAGCTAATCCACGCAAAAGTCACGCATGGAGAGATTAGGAGTGCGCATGACAAAATTAGCCCGGTACTATTCTCTGGAGGATGATTTCTATCTACAACACAAGTTGTCCACTCTTTTTTGCCACACCAATTTTAGCAATCTGCCCTGAGTTAAATTCCAGGTAATCTTGCTCCATGCCATCACTGAAAATCATGCCATCCACCGGCATGTTGGAGATAACCTCCAGAAAATGCCGTTTGGTGACACGCCCAAACGTCAACTCTGTCCCGGTGTAGGCACTTGGAAAGGGCTCACGAACTGAATAGAGCAGAAAATCACTATCCCAACGAAATCCCTTTTCAATAGTTTGATTTTGCAGGGTTTGCCCCATCACCGCAGCACTCCTGGTAGCTCTGGCAAGAGTTGACTTAAACCAACCTGATAAACCCAATCCGGTAGAGACAATGATCCCAGAAGGGGTATTGCGTCTGAAATTTGCCATCTGTGAAAAGTTCGGAGCACAACATGATACAAAATTGCTTGTATTATAGAAAATATTGAAAAATGAGAGGTTCCTTAGTTTAATCTTCTTTATTATCAACCAGAAGCTTCTGAATTAGCGGCATTGCTGGTGGTATCCGCTCACTCTGTTCAAAGATATTTCGAATAATTGAGAGATGAGT
>Ga0316187_10001337_pt1 | contig 21114 bp, 11 predicted proteins | sample CroRivburrow1_MG_FD_204927 | JGI IMG/M metagenome (GOLD analysis project Ga0316187, IMG submission 204927) | Coastal sediment microbial communities from Maine, United States - Cross River worm burrow 1 | ecosystem: Environmental > Aquatic > Marine > Coastal > Sediment | place: USA: Maine...
GAGGGCGGCTTGAGTAGCGGGTTCGTTTGAGCCGTCGAGGATGGAATCGATGGTGGTGTTGTGATCGGTCGCGAGTTGGGCGAGGATGGCTGGATCGATGGCGGCGATGGAGCGGTCGGTATCGATCTGGTCGTAGGGCCACCATGTGGGGGGGAGTCGGCCTGATTTGGGATCGCCGGTGTCGTAGCGTGGGACTTCTGAAACGCCCGGGTCGGCGGCGGAGAGGGTCCAGGGGAGCGAGCCGAGGCAGGCGAGGAACATGAATGCGAGGAACGCGAGACCGACGAGCGCGGGTTTGGAGCGGGTGAGTGGGTTGTCCCGGTGGCGCGTCGGGACCGCGAGCGCGGGTATTGAATCGGGTTCGGGAACGGACTCGCTTGACATGCATGCACCTTATCCGGTTTGGTGGTCTGATGCACACCGCATTGGGTTGTTCTTGCTGACAATCTGGGGGATAAAAAATGAACAAGCCGCAGAAATTCTGCGGCTTGTTCGATTCTTGAAACTTGCTGAATCAGGGAGACAGGATTTGAACCTGCGACCTTCTGGTCCCAAACCAGACGCTCTACCAAGCTGAGCTACACCCTGTATGACTGCAAGTGTAGACCAGTATCGGGCGGGCTGCCAGTGAACTTTGGGGACATTCCGGTTCCACGCGGTTTACATGGGCACTTCTCGCAGGAAGACGACTTTGGGGGTGTCTCCGGGGTTTCTGACATTGGTTCGATCGACGACCATGACATACCGCTTGGCGATCGAGGGGACTAGGGGGTCCTCGGGCTGGAGATTGGCGACATCGGACTCCTGGTAGGCGTGGACGACGAACCAGACGGCGTAGAAGTCCGAGCGGACGGAGATGGTGTTGAGGATGCCGTCGGCGATCGCGAGGCGTTCGGCGTAATCGTCAACGGTCGTGCCGTGGATGATCCCTCCGAAAAGTTGAGGATCGATTGCGAGAACTGAGTCCGAATCGCCATCCATGTTGAGATCGTCATGGGCGTATTGCTGGATGGAGAGCTGGGGGTGATTTACTCCGAGCAAATCGCCCAAACGCCCTTTGGCCTGTTCATCAAGCGTGACCGCGAGCACTTCACCGAGTGAACCGAATCCTGGTGATTGCCGTAGACCATCGATCCCAGAAATGGACTGGCGATCACGATGATCCCAACTTGCTGGATCAGGTACAGGGGTCTCGTCCACGAGATTGTTTGCGTGCTTCGGGGAGTTGTCCTCCGCGTTGTTGTCATCAGGATTTGAAGATGCGTAGTTTACTGGATTGGTTTCTTGGTAGTCAATGTTAATGGAGCGATAGCGTGGCTGGACAAAGTTCCGGTCGCGGTAGCCGACAATGGTGGCGGCGATGTCGGGTGCGGTGAGAGGAGTGGACAGGTCTGGAAGGTTCCAGTCTTGCTGTGTACCCCACCACTCGGGGTCGGTGTCTGTGGAGATGTTGTTTGGGTAGTAGCTCGAGAGACTTGGGCTCAGACCGGGGAGGAGGCGGAGGACTTCTACCGGGGCGGTGTTGATGTTGATCTGCCCGAAGGTCGGGGCGGCGAGGAGCGCTGCAAGGTCTGGAGCTTCTGTGCCTGATGTGAGTGGTGTGATTGCGCGGGTCTGGTCGATGACGCCCAGAGCCATAGGTACGCCGGTGCCTCTGCGGATATCAAATTCGGCATTAAAATCCGGAATCGAAGGATTTGTGTCCTGAGTCGGATCATTCAAGTACGCGACATAGTTGTCGATCGCGAGGTGGCCGTTGTCGAGGATTTGTTCATCAACGGTGAATGCATCAACCCAGATGTTGTCCGCGTCAGGCTCGCTAACATCATAACTGATCTGATCGGTCTCAAACCCGAGACCGATAGCGAGTGCTTCGGATAGTGTGATCCATCGTTTTCCTTCATCGACATCACTAAACGAAATGTCTGTCGTCGGTCGTGTGGGGTCCGGGATGTAGGTCGGACCGATCCCCCACGCGAGGAGCAGGTCTGCGAGGCGCGGGGCGCCGTTGAAATCGTTCGCGGTGGCAATGATCTCCGGGCGGAGCGGGCTGTCCGGAACGTGGAGGAGATCGCCGGGGGTGTTTGCACCGAGTGTGCGATCTAGGTCGGGCTCATTAAAGCGATCGTCCCAACTTGGGATACCGGCGGGGAGATTTCCGGTAAGGATCGTGTGTTTGGATCCCGGGTTGCGTGTGATGGTTTGGATGATGTCCTGATCTGGGGCGAGATCGAAAAGATCGAAGAATGTTTCTTGGACTTCGTAGAACCCGCGCATCGGGCTGTCAATCCGGGGGTCACTGAGTTGGTTGACAGAGTCGCCATTACGGAAGTCTGTGATATCCAGGATCGCGTCGTAGGGGTCTTCGTGGAAGAAGGTGTTGAAGGAACGATCGCGCTGGGAGCTGAGCATCCAAGCGGCGACCTGCCCCACAGTTTGATTGGGGGCTTCCGTATTGCTGTCGCCACGGCGGATTGTTGCCCAGCGGACGATGGAGAAGCCCTTGTTGTCGTTGCGGACACCCACGGTTGCTTCATCGGCTTCGGTGTAGGTATCGGGGTCGTACCCAACACTGCCCTCGATGGGGTCACTGTCTTGTACGCGGTCGAGTGTTTCGCCGCCCGGTGATTTGAGCCGATCGACAAGCATGTCGTTCTGGATGATGTTTTCTCTGATGGCACCTATCGGGAGCGTATTGGCGGTGCTTTCTTCGAGATTGCCTGCGATCTTTCTCCAGAGGCGGGCTTGGGTGAAGTCATATGCGCGATCCCCGCTCGGGAATGCGGCGTCCGAGGCGGCTGGTGCTGAGAAGAGGTCGTTGAATCCGTTCTGTTCGAGCAGTTCTCCGGTTCTTGGATCAAACTGGTGGATATGCACCGCTGATGGCCCGCCGCGGGTTTGGAACTGTCCGTTGACCCATTCTTCTGCGGGACCAGTCCAACCTTTCCCGTCGTACCCGTTATTGAGTGTGTCGCCGTCCGGATCAAATGCTGTGAACCGGTTGAGTGCACCAACATTTCTGAGCCATTTGTCATCGATGTCCGAGGAGGAATCTTCGCCGTCGAACCGTGAATGGGCAATCGCGTAAAAGACTCGTGATGAGTTCGCTGGAATGGTGACACTTCGGTACTGATAGGCTTCATCTGATGATGTGATTGGAGCACCCTGGGGGTCCGCATGCGGAGGCGGATTGTCGGGATACTGCGCCGGATCAAAGATTGGTTCAAGTCCCGGGTTGTATTCAACAAACTCGCCGAGCTTGAAGAAGCGTCCTCCGAACTCGATGTAGTAATCGAATGTGAGGTTGGTGTTGCTTGGTGTGGGCTCATCATCAAGATACCCCATCGGATCGCCGACGGCGTCTGTGCCACCGATGGTGATGTTGTCGTCCCATGGATTGGTAAGTTGGAACGCGAGGACCTGCATCATGAAGTCTTCGTTGAAATCTGAGACATCTCCGTCGATATCGACCGGGATATTGGGAGTCGGGATCGTGACGAACCCGCCAGCAATTCTGGGCTTGGTTTCGTTGTAGTCATCCCCGGCGGAGCCTGCCGAATCGGTGTACACATACATGGAGGACATCTCGGTGAGGAACGGCATGGGCTCGATGCCGAAGACATTGACGGCTTTGCGCCCCTCTTGTGCCCCTGTAAACTTGTTGTCGGGTGTGAAGCCCGGATCGAAGACATTGTTTGTTGCCCGACCGGCGTACATCGCGTACGCGGGGTCATTTGCGTCTTCGCCATCGTAATCTGTGAGCAGATTGTCGCGCGTGGTGTCGTCAATGATGAGCGTCGCGGCGGTCGGCTCATGATCGTTGTCGTTGAGGTCTTTCATGTTGACCGCTGCGTGGGCGGCGATGCGGAGGGCGAGTTCTGGGCCTTTGTGGCCGTAGAAGAGGGTGGAGGTTGGGCCTGCGGCTGGGTCGGTGCGGGACAGGGTTGGGTCGAGCACGAATGCTTGGTCGGCGGTGATCCCGAGCTTTCTCGCGTCGAGTTCGCTGGCGAGGGCCTTGGAGTAGATATCGAACAGCGAGCCGGCGCTTCCGAGCACATTTGGGAGTGTTTGCGCTGCCTCGGCGTCGACGAGTGACGGGGTTGCAGAACTCACAACCGTACCAGGCTTGATGGCTGAGCTACCCGAAACGACGGTCAGCAAGCGGCGCGGGGTGACGGCGAAGAAGGCCATGGATTCCTTGGCAACACCACCGGTGATCTCTCGTTTGCCTCCTGCATTTGGATCGAAGTAGGCACTGTCTGTTGCGACATAACCATGACGCTCGCGATCGAGCGAGAGTGGGCGGTTGGAGAGAAGCGGGGAGAATGCGCGTTGATTCTGACCAAAGATTGAAGGCATCCGTCCCATCGCGGCTTTCTCGAGCCGAGACACGGTCGCCGGATCATTGAGCCCGTGGAACGCGAGGAGTTCAAAGAGATCATCTTGGTTGTAGAGCGAACCAACGGAGTTGATCGAAGTAGAATCGCTCTGCTCGACGCCGAATGGGTCCACGCGTCCGATCAGGTTGTACCAATCAGTGCGGTTCTCCGCCGTCATCGGGTTGTCGCCGATCAATGTTGGCTCGTCGTGATACTGATCCAGACGGTACACCGAGGCGTTGTCAATATCGATGTCTGGCGGATTGAAATCATCGTCAAATGAAATCGCTGTCGGCACCTCGGGGAGCGTGCTGTTTGTTGCGCGGACCTCTGGAGGCCAGGCGTAATAACGCTCATCGAGTGTGCCGCCGTGTTCAATGGTGAGCTTGATCGCGTCATAGGCGTATCGCCCGATGCTCAGCGCATTGGTGCTCGGTTCGATCGTCTTGAACGGTGTTGTAGAGGCGGTGTCGATGTAGTTCCGGTACCACTTATAATCGACATCGAAGAGGTCGTTGTTGGTCGTGAGAACCGGCTTGTGGAAGAAACTCGGGGAAAGCCCTGCAAGCGGGACTGCTGCATAGTTATGCCCGACATCGGTCATCGAGAGCAGACGACGGAGATCGATATCCGCGGGGGTCGCGCCGATCGGAGCACCGAGTTGGGGTTCGGGGGTCGCGAGTTGGTCCATCGCGGTGTTGACATTGACCATTGATGAGAGATCAACGACGCGGGCGGCGGCGAAGAGGCGGTATTGACCCGCGTCGTAGAGCCGCTCGATGTCGGTGCGGGGGTCTGAGTTGCTCGATTGATTTTCTTGTGCTGAGATCAGTTCGAACCAGCGGGCGTCGGCCATGCCGTCGCCGTCGGCGTCGGCCCATTGATACGGGGCATAGTCCGGGTCGGCCCAGGTTGAGATCTGGGCGTTGCGATTGACCGTCATGAAGGGCTGGTTGAGCGGGAGGAACGCGAAGCGTTGGTACATCGTCCAGACCGCGGGGGTATTGGTGACATCAAACAGCCCGTGGTTGAGCTCTGGTGCATTGCGCCCGGGAATCCAGATGCCATCTACAGCCGGGTCAACGGCGATGATGCGCGAGTTTGGATCTGCTGGGACTTCCTGGTTCCAGAGTGAGAGGTACTCGCTCATGCGCCGGATGTTGCGGGCACCTTGTGTCACTTGGCCGGTGCCCGGTTCTGAACCAAATCCACCAATGCGCGGATCGCCGAACCCGTTGGACTCCGCGGCGTTGGGCCGAAGATTAAAGAGATTCACAAACCGACCATCGGGGGCGAGATTGGAGATTTGGAGCCAGTCACGGTTGTCGAGAAAGCCTGATGAATATGTGTTGGCAATATAGCCAGAAGCATTGTCTTGGATTGCAGAGGCAAAGGGGCGTTCGTCGCCGACAATCGCTCGGTAAAATGGATCGCCGGGGTTGCCGAGGTAGGTTGGGGAAGTTGATGCGAGCCAGGGGTCTGAGGCAACTCGGTAATCAGTATCCGCGGTCGGTCCGCTCAGCGTGTGACCACCCGATGGATTGAACTTCTCGTAGTCGTTTGCTGACTCAGAGAGCATGGTCCAGTCGGTGTAGGGGGCATCGGTAACCTCGCGGGTGAGAAAGATGCCCGCGTTGGTATCGGCATGTTGCGTTGTCAGATCGAGCCGGTCGGCGGCGATGACGCCGAGGATGTGGTCGGCGATTGTATTCTGGTAGCCATCGAGTTCCTGCTTCGCGCGGACCGACTGAGCGACGCGTTGGTCAGACTGACCGATCGAGATATAAATCGCGGCAAAGACCGCGATGAGCGCAAGGGTGCCTACAACGATGAGGAGGGCAGAACCCCGGCGGGAATCTATAGCGGATGAGGCGTGTGTGTTGAGTGTATTTGTAGTCATGTCTTGCTCCTTGTCCGCACACAAATGCGGGCATTGCACCAATCGGGCGTGTTCGGCGTGTCTGTGCTGCGTGGTGCCCGCAGTACCCCGGTCGCCGGTGTGCTGTGTGACGCATCAGTTGTTTGAGGCGTCTGGGATCTCGAAGACCATCTGGAAGGTTCGTTCGAGTGTGATGTCGTTTGCGTCTGCAATCGAGATGGTGATGCGGATGAACTTGGGCCAAGGCCAAGGCTGGACCGGATCACTTGCAAAGGCGCCATCCGGGTTGGAATATTGGTAGCCGAACATGCTGATCTCGGTGTCGCGCTGGAGTGCGGCGTTGTGACCCATGACGAGTTCGGACATCCATTTTTCAGTGGCGATTTGCTTGTTTTTTTCCTCGCCGTTTGGCAAACTGTTGAGGTCTCGTGGCAAGTAACGATCGGCGTAGAGTTCTCTGCTGGGATCGAAGTTTCCATCGTCGTTTTCATCCATAGCTCTCGGTAGCCCGTACCAGAGCATCCGTTTGTATTCCGGATCCAACGGGTTGGTGATGGTGCGGTCGATAAAGCCCATCGACCATTCAACGATAAACTCAGTGCAGCGCGGGACAAAGACGGATGAGCCGAGCATTTCCTGGTCGGCTTCGGCGTAGGTCCGAAGACGCTTGCTGGCGTCGCTGTTCGGACCGCCGAAAGCGGTTTCTTCAAACAGAATTCTGGTTGGGATGTCCTCGTACCGGACACGGGAGAGTTGAGTGAGTGTGTTCAGGTCCCAGCGCGAGGGGAGCGCATCAAGCATCCAGAGACGCTGCTGAGCAATCGAGCTTGCAGGATTGATTGCTTGCTGCGGATCGATCACCGGCTCGGTCGGGACATCGGTTTCGAGTTGGGCGTTGAAGATGTCAAAGTCTGTATAGATTGGATCGATTGGGGAACCGAGCCAACCGCCGGAACCGGGACCATTGCGAACAATGGTTGCAATCGAAGGCAAATCATCGGTAACAACATCGACCAGTCCAGAAGCGCGGTATGCCTCAGCATCCTGGAGTAAAACCGCACCCCCGCCGGGGCGGTATTCCTTGAACCATTTGGGTAGCGATGGGGTTGTCGCAAGCGTGAGATTAAGCGAGCCAAAGATGGTGCGGAGCGCCGGCTGAAGGGCGACCTGACGATCTGAGTCTTCAAGCCATTGGCGTTCATCGCCGACACGGCGAACACCGAAGAGTTCATCGGGGAGGTCTTGCCCGGATGTTTCGGGTTGGGCGAGCAGTGTCACATGACGGAGTAATGACCAGTCGGCGGCGTAGCGGTTCGGGTTCAGGATGCCATCAGTTGCGATCACTCCGAGCCCGGCGAGGTTCACCCCAAAGTAGTTATTGTTTTTGTCGCTCGCGGGATTGAAATCCTCGATAGCAGGATTAAAGAAGAGGTTGTTGGCATTATCGAGGTTTCCGGTCAGCTTCGGGCGTCGTTTTTGCCCGTGCCCATAGTAGATTGCGGCTTCAGATGACCTTGCGATCATGCTGGGGGCTATCGCACGACGCGCGGTCTCGTACTGGCCGCGTGAGAAGAACATGATTTCATCTACGCGCCGTGGGCGGCCTGGATCACCGTTGGCGTTCTCATCGGTTGCGTCGGCGGGGCTGAGTTGGACATCACGATCATTCCATCCGTTGACGGGTTCATCGCCTGGTGCGTATTGATGGACGATGACCATGAACCCGTCGCGGGTGATGTTCTCGAAGTCGCGGCGCATGACGCGTTCGAGCTGGGCGCTGAAGCGGTTGATCTCGGCGACGCGTTTGCCGTTGTTGACGGTCTCGGCGATCGACGAGAAGATGGTCGAGACGCCGACGGCAACGAGGATGAGGACACCGACCGTGACGAGGATCTCGATGATGGTGAAGCCACGGATTGTCGCTTGGGATTGTGTATTCGTGTGATTCACTGCGTGGGCTCCTCGAGCGTAACGACGCGTATCGCGACGGGGGTGCGAGGAGTGAAGACGACCTGGCGAACCCAAGAGGCACGCTTTGCTTGCCGGAGTTCGAGAGCAACGGATTCCGGATCGTTTGCATTCATATCCAGATTTCCTGTGCTGTCCACTGCTTGGCTGAGCCGGAAGGGCGGATCGACGCGGACGACGCGGGCGGATGGGTCTCGCAGAATCGGGAAATCTGCGTCGTTCTCTGGTGGCCCAAGCACAGTACGGACGGTGCCCGAGTTGTCCAAGAGCAGTTGGCCCGGCTTGGTGGCAAAGGAGATGGAGGTGTCGATGAAGGGATTGGCGGCATCTTCGAAAATGAGCCAATCGAGGTGCTCTTGACGAACCTGTACCTGTAGCGATTGTGGGGCTGCGTAGACAAAATCGTCACCACCGGTGTCAACGGCAGGCTTTCCGTTAGATTTGTTGATCGCGACTGGGAGCAGCGGATAGCCAACTCCACCTGAGTTGCTGGTGAGTGCGGAACTCAGCGTCTCATCCTCTGGCACACGAATACGAGCGTCGATCGAGCGGACAAAGATGCCCAACTGGGGACGATTTGTACCGGGCTGACGACGCGCGACGATGTCCCAGACATACTTCGGATCCATACCCGAGTACGGCTGTGGGAAGAGACGATCTGCAACTGTGATTACTTTATTGAGGTCGTCAGGGTTTGTAAGTACAGCCGCAGGATTGGTATCAACATACCAGAACCCATCAGAAGAGCCGTCGAAGCCGCCCAAGAATCCTGGGTGATCCAGATTTGCCGGTGGGTTGGGATTATATGGGGCGAATGGCATCACCACCCATTCATAGGTGAAGTAAGTATCTGCAAAGTCTTTCTTTCCGAAACTGCTCGTGGGATCAAACCAGGTGGAGAAATCAATGGTCTCACTTGAAGATCGGACGATGCTCTCTGCCATGCTCGCGATACCCTCACCGTCGACTGTGTGAACAGCATCGCGTTGCTGAGCGATGACAACGGGGAAGACCGCGCCGAGCCCGAGGACTCCGAGCGCGAGGATCAGGATCGCGATCAATACTTCGATGAGTGTGAATCCTGGGGCTGTTCTTCTGGGTTTGGTTGCGCATGTGTTCATCGCAGCACCTCCTGGAGCTGAGCCGAGTAGGGCTCGATGAGGTAGAGGCGAGAGCGTGGCTGGTCAAACTCCACGGCTTGATCGGGGTCGGTCTCATCAGTAAACGCGATGCGTCCGTCGGGCCAGGGACGCCCGTTGACGAGCGGTCCTCCTGTGTCACCCTCGATCCAGCGGTTGATCGCGATGCGGAGTTCGTCGGTGGACGGTTCGTTGACGGGCCAGAGCCGGGAATCGAACGCGATCTCGGAGTCGGAGTCGTCCTGGTCGTATTCGTTGTAGATGGTTCCCGTGACCTTGTTGAGTCCCCGCGTGCCGAGGTCGCGGGCGAGGTCGTTCTCGTTGTAAAGCGCGATGCGGGTGACGGCTTTGACAAGGACAGTGTCGTGGGAGATGTTGCCCATAAACAGCGACCGATCATACTGGTCTTGCATAGTCCAGTGGGAACCGTCCGAGTTGGTGTCCGACGCGGACATCATCCGCACCCCCCACCGCTTGATATTGTCCGCGAGATCGACCCGCTTCCACCTGTCCTGGAGTGTTGGTTGATCGCCGAACGGACGGTTACGGCTTGGACGCGGGTCGATGAACAACGCGGGAGCCGTTGATCGGCTGAGTTGACCGGTTCGCCCATCAAATCGGATCATGAATGACTGCCGTGGTGAGCGGAACTGGCCTTGGAGCACGCCGAGTTCTCCGGTTGTTTCATCGCCGCCTACATGCTGCGCATCGCGGGCGTACATGTTGGTTTCGGGGAATACCCAGTGCCCGGCATCTTTGATATCGCTTGTGAAATCTGTCCCGCCGTAGATTTCGGAGTTGTACCAGATCGCGGCGAATCGTTGGTCCGCGGGGACATTGCGGGCGATGAACTCGTCGACCATTGAGCCGATCGGTGCATATCCACGCACAAACCATGACTCGGGGAGTTGGATTGCGTTGCCCCCGCTGAGTGGAACGAATATCTCCATCTCAATGTAGTCATAGTCAAAACTCTGGAAGCCGAGCGCCCCAGGGGCTGAACTGTACGGCTCGCGGTGATCACCGATTTTCACTGCGGGCACCATCGTGAGCAACCCGTTGTCATCAACGAGGAAGATGATGGCCCCGTCTTGGCCCTCTCGCCCATCAAGGGCGATGTCCTGAGCGGCTTGGACCGCGGTCTGCAGGGAGTTTACCGCAAGCGACCGGCGAGATGAATCAATCAGCGTTTGGAATGCGGGGACGGAGATGGTCAAGAGAATCACCGCGATGATCAGGACAACGAGTATCTCGATGAGTGTGAACCCACCGCGCCGAGTGCTCTGGGAGCCGACTGGATGGTTGGGATTGGTGTTCATCGTGTGTTCTCGCTTACTTTCCATATGCGACAATGTTGTCATCCATCGCGAGCTTGCGGAGGCGTGCGATGGCGGCGGGGTCGCCATCGGGGTCACGCTCGTGGAGTTGCTCAACGATGTAGGCGATGGGCTCGGTGCCGAAGAGACGGTCCGCGCCTGCTCCAACGATGGCGAAGCGTGCCTCGCGGAGTTTCAGATTTCCAGCGGTGAGGTCCGGGATGTTGACTGCGGCATCATCATTCTCAAGCAGGACGAGCGCTTCGGGATCGAGCAAGACGGGTGGGATGTTGAGATCCAACGAGTTCTCGATCACGATCCTGCTCCGGTCGTCGTATCGGCCGTGTTCCCAGCGGTAATAGCGGTATGCGGTGCCAAAGTTATCGACCAAGCTGACGAGAAGATCTTGGTGTTCTGGGGGGTATAGATCGTACGCATCGCTGATTTCCATATCTTCGTAAACGAGGCCCGGATCATGCTCTGCAAATTCAATCACGCGTACATACCCGGTCTGCAGATTGATCCCCCTGCGATCCAGATCGATGGTGGGCTCGTAGCGATCGCGTGTGGTCCCGATCGGGTAGCCGACGCCTTGGAATAACCCACCACCCATTGGGCGTGCCATGCCAAGACCAGCGACTCCGTCTACCGAGCGGGGAAGTGCGCCAGCGAGGTAGTACGCGAGGGCGTAGCGTGAGTATCGCCGGTCGTCCCAAGCCGAGTCGATATTCCAGTTGTTACCACTGGGCAGGAGGACCGGATCACTCGGATCGGAGCCGTCTCGGCGACGGAAGAAATCGAAGTCGTAGCCCTCGGACCATGTGACCAAAGTGCTGAAGTCGTAAACACCGTTGTTGTGTGACTCGATTGGTCCGTCAGGATACGGCGAGCCGTCGGGCTGAGTTGGTATGTAGTCCGGAACGCCAACGCTAACTACAAATCCATCGTGCACCAACGGTGGAAGGAAGCCAAACTCGACCCTGAACTGCTCGACCGCGGCAGCGATTGATTCAACCGAACGCTGGCTCGCGGTTTTGCGGGCGCTGCGGACCGCACGCCCGAGCGCGGTCGCAAGGAACGACAAGACCAGCAGCAGGATCACGGTCGCGACAACCAACTCGAGCAGCGAGAAAGCCCGCGCGTTCACGGCTGCTCTGGATGAGCGATTGTGATGTTGTGTGCGGTTGGGCACTGTTGCGATCTCCATGCGAGAGTTGGGAGTGTGCTGGTTGGTCTGTTTATCCGAGCGACTCAATCATCTTGACCATCGGGAGGAACATCGCGACGACGATGGTGCCAACCATGCCACCGAGCATGACGACCATGATGGGTTCGAGGAGCGAAACAAGCGATTCGACCGCGACATCGACCTCTTCGTCGTAGTTGTCCGCGATTTTCATGAGCATCGAGTCCATGTCGCCGGTCTCTTCGCCGACATCGATCATGTTGACAACGATCGCGTCACAGACTTTGGCTTCGCGGAGCGGATCCGCGAAGGTTTCGCCTTCCCGGATTGAATCGTGAACCTTGCGGAGCGCTTTCTCGAAGACATAGTTGCCCGAGGTTTGCCCTGTGATCGTCACGGCTTCGAGAATGGGGACACCGGCGCTAATGAGCGTGCCGAGCGTTCTGGTGAATCGTGCGATCGTGGTTTTCCGGATTAGCGTTCCGAAGACCGGTGTCCAGAGCGTAAGTTGATCGAGCACCGCTTTGCCGAAGTTCGTCTTGCGGAGCAGTTTGAGCGAGAAGTAGATCACAATCGGACCGAAGAGGATAAAGATCCAGCCCGGAATTTCCTGGCCTGGAATTGTTCCCGCAACCCAACTGGATGTGTTGACCAGCCAGAGCGTGAGGCCCGGGAGTTCAACACCGAAGTCCGCAAAGATCTTCTCAAACTGAGGAATAATGATCAGCATAATGCCCGTGAGGATGACCAACGAGATACCGACGACAACGGCCGGGTAGACCATCGCGCCTTTGATCTTTCGTTTCAGTCTCTCGGCCTTCTCCATGAAGTCAGATAGTCGCTGGAGGATGATGTCAAGCACACCGCCGATTTCACCTGCGTTGACCATCTTGACATAAAGCGTGTCGAACGCCTTGGGCTGCTTGGCCATCGCTTCGGAAAGCGATGACCCGCCCTCGACTTCTTCGGTGACATTCTGGAGAACATTCTTGAGCGTGCCTGGTTTTTGCTGGCTCTCAAGAATCTGGAGTGATCGCAGCAGCGGGAGACCCGCGTCCTGGAGTGTGGAGAGCTGACGAGTGAAGAGCGTCATGTTCTTGTTGCTCACTCCACCGATCGAGAACCCGCCCCCTTTTTTCTTCTTCTTTTTTTTCTTCTTCCCAGCAGCGGCTGCGGCGGCTCCTGGTGCCCCGCCCTTGCCCTTCTTCTCTTTCTGAGGCTGCACCGAAGTCGGGAAGTACCCCTGTGACTTGATCCGCTGAATCGCGTCTTCAGAACTGGCGGCCTCGACCGTGCCCTTCTGAGTTTTGCCCGCGGCGTTGAGGGCTTGGTATACAAATGTTGCCATGACTTCATCCTTCCGATGATCGTGCTGGCCAGACAGTGGACCAGCAACCTCAACTCGTGTTTATTCCTCGGCGATCGTTTCGCGTACAACCTCGTCGATTGAGGTTTGCCCTTCGTAGATCGCGAGCATGCCAACCTCACGGAGCGAACGCATGCCTTTCTTTCTTGATAGATCACGGAGCACTGCGGTGCTGGCGTTCTTGACGATCAACTCTCGCATTTCATCATCGAGACTCATGATCTCGAAAAGTGCCATCCGCCCTTTGTACCCGCCACCAACCTGAGCTGTTGTGCTTGGGCGGTAGAACTCGCGACCCTTGACATCCTCAGGACGCAGGGCGAGTTCCATGAGTTCTTGCTCGCTCGGCATGTAGGCTTCCTTGGTCTTGTGGTCCAGCGTACGGACAAGACGCTGAGCGACGATCCCCTCAATCGTCGCGGTCAACAGGAATGGCTCGATACCAAGATCGACAAGGCGGATAACTGAACTCGGCGCATCGTTGGTGTGAAGCGTCGAGAGAACAAGGTGGCCGGTCAGAGACGCCTGGACCGCGATCTGGGCGGTCTCGAGGTCACGGATCTCACCGACCAGGATCACATCAGGGTCCTGACGCAGGAATGAGCGGAGAGCTTTGGCGAAGGTCAAGCCGACTTCGGTGTTGACCTGCACTTGGCACAGCCCGTCGATGTCATATTCGACCGGGTCTTCGGCGGTCAAGACCTTGGTTTTGATGTCGTTCAGCTCTGAGAGGGCCGCATAGAGCGTAGTGGTCTTGCCAGAACCGGTTGGGCCGGTGACAATGACAATGCCGTTGGGCTTGTGGATCAGTCCGCGGAAGGTCTCGAGATCATCGGGACGGAAACCGACGCGATCGAGTGAGAGTTCGACATTCCCGCGGTCAAGAACACGCAACACGACGCTCTCGCCGTAAATTGTGGGGAGCACCGCGACACGGAGGTCTACGGGGTTGCCGCCTACGGTCAACTCGATGCGGCCGTCCTGCGGGAGTCGTCGTTCTGCGATGTCCAGATTTGCCATGACCTTGACGCGTGAGGTGATCGCGGCTCCGAGGTGCTTGGGCGGCGGGACCATTTCATAGAGGATGCCGTCGATGCGGTAACGCATCTTGAACTCATGCTCGAATGGTTCGAGGTGGATGTCAGACGCACGATCCCGGATTGCCTGGAGCAGCACGAGGTTGAGTAGCTTGATGACCTGGTTATCGTCCGCGGCATCAAGAACTGCATCGAGATCGATCGATTGATCCGAAGTCCCGCCGAGGTTCTGCAGATTCTCATTGGAAGCCAACGCAGAGACAACTTCCTGCATCGATTCAGACTTGGCGAAGTGCTTTTCGAGCATCGCGTCGATGGCTTTGGGATCCGCGACGACGGCTTCGACCTTGGCCCCCATCAATAGTCTCAGATCGTCTACCGCTTGGAAGTTATCGGGGCTCTTAATCGCTACTTTGAGTTTGCGAGATGCGGAGTCGTACTCGATCGGCACACACTGATACGCCTTCGCGTTCTCGGCTGGGATCGAGCCGATTGTTTCTTCGCTGAGTTCCATGCCCGCAAGATCGATGTACTCCATGCCCGCTTGTCCAGCAAGGGCACGATTGACATCGAGTTGGGTGCACATATCGAGTTCGATCATGACTTGGCCGAGCTTGACCTTCGTTGAACGACCGCGCTGGACACCGATGGCCTCGTGAACCTGTTCGCGTGTGACCACACCCATTTTGGTGAGCACTCGCCCAATCTTGCGTCCTTTTAACTCTGAAGGTTCCATTCATCGACTCCGGGGTCACGATCGGCATAGACCGATCCAGTCTTATGTTCGCACAAGTTTCGAGTTCGGATGTCTCGCATCCGCTTTATTTTGCGCATATGCTCGTTGCGACAGCGTGTAAGTGATCCTTATGCAAAGCGTCGCGTACTCCGCAATCAGTCATCTGAGGGCTCTGCAACATCAGGATCGTCCATTTCCGGACGCCCGATAACGCCGCCGGCTTGGTGAACCTTGGTTCGGATTGCGATCGAGTCCTTGCACTTGTCGATCATTTCTTCTGGATCAATCTTGCCTTGTGAATAGAGCATCCAGAGGTGATCGTCGAGCAGTTGCATGCCGTATTTTTTACCGGTCTGAATAGCGGAGTCGATGCGGTAGGATTTATTGTCGCGGATGAGGTTCGCAATCGCGGGGGTGACGACAAGGAACTCGTAAGCCGCGACCATACCTTTGGTATCGATGCGTCCAAGAAGCACCTGAGAGAGCACACAGATCAGCGCGGTCGAGAGCTGGACGCGGATCTGATTCTGCTGTGAGACCGGGAACGCGTCAACCAGACGGTCGATCGTTTTCGCTGCACCGGTCGTATGGAGGGTCCCGAACACAAGGTGGCCGGTCTCTGCCGCACGGACAGCCGCCTCGATGGTTTCGAGGTCACGCATCTCGCCCACAAGAATCACATCGGGGTCCTGACGCAGAGCACGGCGGAGTGCCTCGGCGAAGCTGGGAACATCATTCCCGACTTCGCGCTGGTTGACGATGGACTTGAGGTGCTTGTGGTAGTACTCGATGGGGTCTTCCATCGTAACGATGTGTCGGTCCATGTAGCGGTTGACGAAGTCGATCATGGTCGCAAGCGATGTGGTTTTCCCTGAGCCGGTTGGTCCGGTAACGAGGAAGAGTCCACGCGGGCGGCGGATCAGGTCTTTACACATATCGGGGAGCCCGATCTGATCGAAAGTCAGGAGCGTGTTGGGGATCTGCCTGAGGACGATCGCGATGTCGCCGCGTTGACGGAACACGGAGACGCGGAAACGGGCGGCTTCGCCGTATGCAAAGCCAAAGTCGGTCCCGCCCTCTTCCTGGAGTTCCTGCTGGTTGCGTTCCGGGGTGATGGACTTCATCAGCGAGACCATATCATCTGATTCGAGGACTTTGGTTTCAAGATTCCGGAGTCCGCCGTGGAGTCGGATGGTGGGCTGGCGCCCGACGGTCAGGTGGAGGTCCGAGCCGCCTGTTTTGACGACGGTATCGAGCAATCGGTCGATTTGGACTGTTGACATTGGTCAGTTACCTCTAAAAAACAAGGAATGAGTGCATTGAGTTAGTGGCCTTGGGTCTGGCTGACGGCGGCGATTTCTTCTGGAGTGGTGACGCCGTTGAGAACTTTGGTGCGTCCGTCTTCAACGAGTTCTTTCATGCCCGCGCTGACCGCGGCCTTGCGAATTTCTGATGACTGCGCTTTGTTGAAAGCGAGCTCGCGGATTTCTGGGTTCATGAGCATCATCTCAAAGATCGCCTTTCGCCCTTTGAATCCGGTCGGGATGTCGGTTGTGGGCACGGGCTTGTAGACCTTGCCGATGGCATCTTCCATCTTCAGACCGATCAGGTTCAGGTATTTGTGATCGAGATCAGCTTCCTCAGCGAGCGTCTTTGATTTGGCGAGCACACGGATCAGTCGCTGGGCCATGACCGCCTGAATCGACGACGCAACAAGGAAGGGCTTGATCCCCATGTCAATCAGTCGCGTCATGGCGCTGGGAGCGTCGTTGGTGTGAAGGGTCGAGAACACGAGGTGGCCGGTTAGAGCGGCTTGGATCGCGATCTCGCCGACCTCGCGGTCACGAATTTCACCGACAAGGATGACATTGGGTGCCTGGCGGAGCATCGAGCGGAGGACGCTTGGGAATGTGAACCCGATCTCTTCGCGGATCTGGCACTGGTTGATGCCGTCAAAGTTGTATTCGACGGGGTCTTCTGCGGTGATGATCTTCTTATCTGGGCGGTTGAGCACATCGAGGGCGGAATAGAGGGTGGTGGTCTTGCCCGAACCTGTCGGGCCGGTGACGAGGAAGATGCCGTTGGGGCGTTTGATGATTTTATTGAAGATGTCGAGGTTTTCCTGCTCGAAACCAAGGTTAGCGAGACCGATGCGGACGGCATCCGGGCGGAGGATACGGAGCACGACCGATTCGCCGTGGTAAGCGGGACACGCCGAGACACGGAAGTCGATTGGGGTCAGGTCTTCCTCGCCGAGATCAACATGGATTTTGATACGACCGTCTTGTGGGACGCGTTTCTCAGAGATGTTCATCCCCGCCATCAGTTTGAGGCGGGAGAGCACTGCGTTCTGCATTCGCTTGGGGAGGTTGTCCCGCTCGGAACACACACCGTCGATGCGGTAGCGGAGCCGAACGCGATCACCCATCGGCTCGACATGGATATCGGAAGTCCGCATTTTCACGGCTTCATCGAGAACCCGGTGTACCAACTTCACGACCGGCGAATCTTCGGAGGAGACATCAATCGAGCGATCCATTGAGCGGTCGAGGGAGCGATCAATTGAACGATCGATCGAGTCGGTGACCAGTGATTGTGTTGGCATCGCCCCACCGCCGTCTTCCCCAGCACCAGGTCCCGAATCAGAGCCGAGAATGATGTCGCGGAGTTGGGCTTTGGTTGCCAGGAGTGGTTCAATTTCGCAGTTGAGGCGGAAACGGAGGTTGTCGAGGACTTCAAGATTCACGGGGTCATGAATCGCAACGCGCATTTTGCTGCCTGACTTGCCCATGCCGAGGACAAGGTTCTTCTTCATGACCCCTTTATCGATGGCTTCCTTATCGATGAGGCGCGCGATTTTCTCGTTTGAGAGATCAACATACTTGATCCCGTGCTGAGCTGCAAGGGCTTTGAGGATTTGATGGTCGGTGGTATGGCCGAGTTCAACGAGTGCTTCTCCGATGCGGATGCCATCGGCGGCACCTTTTTTCAGCCCTTCTTTGACTTGTGCGTCGTTGAGGACGCCTTGGGCAACGAGGATTTCACCGATTTTCTTGCGACTTCTTGCCATGGGTGTACTGATCCCTGTGCTCTGGGGGGCGTTACTGGGTTGAACGAGCATCACTATAGGGTCGTACAGGCGGACACCGGAGCGGAATTCGGGATCAATCCTGCACAACTGGGCCAGTGCTGTGACAACGATTCGGGTCTCATGCCCAATTTTTGACGACGGATGCTATGAGAGGTTCTACGATACAGACCCCGAAGTGTTCCCTCGCAGAGCGTTTCTCTCTTTCAACCGAATCACCATCTCAGAGGAACTGCCCTTGGCACGGATTCTCATCACCGCTGGACCGACCTATGAGCCGATCGATGCGGTGCGCTTTGTCGGGAACAGGTCCTCTGGGAAACTCGGAGCTCGGCTCGCAGAGCGGGCGTTGGCTCTGGGATGGACCGTCCGGCTGCTGCTCGGTCCCAACGCAGAGCAACCTGTGGGAGCAGGGATCGAGATTATCAGATTTGAATCAAGCAATGACCTCGAAAGCTTGCTCCAGAAACACCTTGCGCAGTGCGATTGCTTGGTGATGGCTGCGGCGGTCGCGGACTACCGACCAGCAATGAGCGAGATTGAGCTTGACGGGAAACGACGGCGGACTGGCGAAGATCTGATTCTGAAACTCGAAACGACGCCTGATCTGCTCGCGGGGTGTGCTGAGAATGCGCGGAGCGATCAGTTGCTGGTCGGTTTTGCTCTGGAGCCTTCGGATGAACTCGAATCGTCGGCTCGGCGGAAGCTGGCAAAGAAGGATATCGATCTGATCATCGCCAACCCCCTCGAAACCATGAACAGCGAATCCATCGATGCCCGGCTGATCGGGAATATTGATCGTGGCTTTCAGATCGACCAGAGCACAGATGGTTCGGTCAGTAAAGAAGATTTCGCTGGTTGGCTGCTTGGGCACCTCGATCAACTCATCAAGAAACAAATACAACCCACCACCCCCACCATTCCAAGTACGGAGTCCTCTTCTCATGCATAGTTCTGATTCTGGTTACGGTTCTGGTTCTGGTTCTGGCGGGGATCGACGCCCATCGTTTGGTGACTCGCGCGGTCATGGCGGAGGGCATGGGGGGCGAGGAGGACCACCGCCGCGCGGCAACTCTGGTGGCGGGTATGGCGGTGGCGGCGGGGATCGGGGTGGGCCGCCGAGAGGTGGATCGTTCGGAGGGGGAGACCGTGGAGGTGGCGGACGATTCGATCGGCCCGATATGCGGCAAGAAGACAAAGGCCCTTTGCCTCCCAAGGCAAATGTTGTGTTCAAGGATGATTGCGTATGCGTGGTCAATAAACCAGCCGGGCTCCCGATGCGGGGTGAGGATCACGAGCACGACACACTCCGGGAATCGGTCTGGCAACTGGCGTTTGTCCGCAAAGCCAAGATGAGGCCTGCCCATGAGATCGACACGATGTGCTCCGGCGCGGTGCTGCTGGTTGCGACGCGTGACGAGACAGAGACCCCGAGGCAGATGACGCGACCAGAGACAAACTATCTTGTACTCGTCGAAGGGATCTACAGCGAAGATATTGTCAATGCCGGATCATCAATCAACGGCCAGATCGAGGGGGCTACCGCAAAGGGTGCCAACCCGGTGACCCACTTCCGGGTGATCGGTTCGGGCAACGGGGTTTCGTTGTTGCAGGTCCGCGCTCGCCCTGATCTTCCGGGACAGATCCGTCAGCATCTCGCATCATCGGGGCACCCGGTCGTCGGGGATCATGTGCTGGGCGCGACGCGTGATGATCTGCATCGAGTGGCGATGCATGCGTTTGAGGTCCGGTATGAAGACCCTGAAACCGAAAAAACCTGCCGAGCCCGCGTGCCCGCGCCGCATTCATTCTGGGGGGTGATCGGCAGCGAACCCCCGGTCGGGATGGCGGCTGAGCCTGAGAAACTGCCCACGAAAGCCGAGGGCGAGGGATGGGATCAGGTCGCGGGATGGTATGACAACCTGCTCTCGGTCAAGGGGTCGGATCATCACGACGAACTCATCCTGCCGGGCGTCGAGCGGCTGATCGGTCTTGAACCATCGCAGCGGCTCCTGGATATTGCGTGTGGGCAGGGGCTGGTTGCGAGACACATGATCGGCAAGCAGCCAGGTGCGACGGCGGTCGGGGTTGATCTTTCGAAGGAACTCATCGAACGCGCCCATGGGCAATCGCCCGAGTCGATTTCTTATGTAGTCGGTGATGTACGCTCGCTTGGAGACTCAGATCTGGGTGACGAACTGTTTGATGCGGCGGTGTGTGTGCTCGCGCTCATGAACATTGATTCGATCGAGGAAGTGTTTGCCGGCGCGATGGATCGGCTCAAGCCGGGCGGGCGTCTGGTCTGCGTGACGCTTCATCCCGCGTTCCGGAATCCCGGTGCGACGGCATGGGGCTGGGTCACCGACGAGCGCACCCGACAGCCGGTTCAGTTCCGTAGGGTTGATCAGTACATGTCGAGCCGATCGCAGGAGATCGTGATGAACCCGGGGGCGGTAAGCTCGGGTGCACAGGCGATCACTACCGAGACTCATCACCGACCGATGAGCGTGTATATCAATGCGATTACGCAGAGCGGATTGATGATTGATGCCGTGGAGGAGTGGTCCAGTAAACGGCGGAGCGAGCCGGGACCCAGAGCAAAGGCCGAGAACACGGCTCGCGAGGAGATCCCGATGTTCTTGGCGATCCGGGCTGTGAAACCTCGTTGAGATTCGATTGCAGTGTTGCTCGAAGGGGTCTATGATTGCGTCGCTCTGCGGGTGTAGCTCAATGGTAGAGCGTCAGCCTTCCAAGACAATCGGAGCACAAATTCTCCAATACCAAAGCCGCGCCCATTGCTAGTAAACGATGCTTTACGATTAAACTCGGGGGCGACGAACCGATCTTTGTAGTGCAGGCTCAATCAAAATTGTAATGCAAGAAGTTTCTAAAATGTTCTGAAACTATGGATGCCGCGTGGAGTCACATAAGTGAATTGGCCTGCCCCTGACCTGCCCCCCAAAGCCTAGTCAATTTCTTATGCGAGTATTCTCGTAGAATGGGCGTGTTTGGAAGGCAGG
>Ga0316187_10001339_pt1 | contig 21105 bp, 22 predicted proteins | sample CroRivburrow1_MG_FD_204927 | JGI IMG/M metagenome (GOLD analysis project Ga0316187, IMG submission 204927) | Coastal sediment microbial communities from Maine, United States - Cross River worm burrow 1 | ecosystem: Environmental > Aquatic > Marine > Coastal > Sediment | place: USA: Maine...
GTTGTTCGTGGCCGGCGTGGTCCCCGGACTGCTGGGCGCGGCCGGCCTGATGGGCGTCGCCTATGCATTCGCACGCCGCTACAACCTTCCCGTGGAGGAGGCATTCAACCTGGCGCAGGTGAGGCGCACCTTCATGGAGGCCTTGCCGGCATTTACGCTGCCGGTCATCATCCTCGGCGGGATATTCGGGGGTTTCGTCACCGCAACCGAGGCTGCGGGACTGGCGGTCCTCGCATCGCTGCTGGTCGGGTTGTGGTACCGGGAGGTCGACCTCGGGCGCCTGAAGATTGCGATGCTCGACGGCGGCATGCAGACGGCGGTAGTCATGCTGCTGGTCGCCGCCTCGGTGCTCATGGGCGGCTTCCTGACCCGGGCCCAACTGCCGCAGGAACTCGCACAACAGATGCTGGAGCTGACGGACAACAAGTACGTCATCCTGCTGATCCTGAATGTCTTCTTCCTGGTCATCGGTTTTTTCCTTCATTCCGTGGCTGCCATCATCCTGGTGATACCGATCGTGGTGCCACTGATAGAACAGGCCGGCATCGATCCGGTCCACTTCGGACTGGTGGTCACGCTGAATCTCGCCATCGGCCAGCAGACCCCGCCCGTGGCGTCGGTGTTGATCACGTCCTGCGCCATCGCGCGGGCGAACATCTGGGATGTGTCCAAAGTGAACGTGTATTTCGTAGCCGTGCTGCTTGTCGTCCTGTTGATGTGCACGTACATTCCCGCGATCCCGATGTTTCTTGTCGACTACTTCTACAGGTGAACCGTTATGGACGCTGAACGGGAACTGCTGTTCGATGCGAACGGTGACATTGGCTTCATCACCCTGAACCGCCCACGCGCACGCAACGCGCTGACGTTCGGGATGTACGAGCGACTGGCGGAGATATGTTCTGACCCTCCGCAGGGACTGAACGCACTCGTCATTACCGGTGCGGGCGACAAGGCGTTCGCTGCCGGCACCGATATTTCCCAGTTCCGCACCTTCGAGGGCCCCCGTGACGCAATCGAGTACGAACAGCGGATCGACAGGGTGCTGTCCACGGTGGAGTCGTGCCCCCTGCCCCTGATCGCGTCAATCGCCGGTGCGTGTACCGGGGGCGGTGCCGCTATTGCCGCCGCCTGCGATATTCGGCTGGCAACCAGCGACCTGAAATTCGGGTTCCCCATCGCGCGTACTCTGGGCAACTGTCTGTCGGCGGCGTCCCTGGCGCGACTGTCGGCGTTGCTCGGCGCCGGGCGGGTGCGGGAGATCATCTTCACCAGCCGACTCATCGGCGCCGGTGAGGCCCTGGCCGCCGGCCTGATCAGCGAGATACTGCCTGACCGTCAACACCTGTTCATCCGAGCGCTGGAACTGGCGAAACATGTCGCCGCCCAGGCTCCGTTGACCCTCAGGGCGACCAAGGAAGTACAGCGCCGCCTGGCAATAAACCGGGTGGAAGACGAGGACATGATCACGATGTGCTACGGAAGCGAGGATTTTCGGGAGGGTATCGAGGCATTTTTCGACAAGCGTAAACCGCAATGGAAAGGAAAGTAAAGTGAGCGGTCCGCTGGCGGGTTGCCGGGTGATCGAACTCGCTCACATCATGGCGGGACCGGTAGCCGGTCTCATGCTCGCCGACATGGGCGCGGACGTGATCAAGGTGGAGAGGCCGTCGGGTGACGACACCCGGCGCATGGTGCCGCCGGAAATCGCAGGAGAAAGCGCCGCGTTCATGATGATGAACCGGAACAAGCGCGGCATCGTCCTCGACCTCAAAAGCAACGTGGGCCGGGAAGCGCTGAACAAGTTGCTGCTCGACGCCGACGTGGTGATTGAGAACTACCGCAAAGGCACCATGGAAAAACTGGGGCTGGGCTACGACGTGCTCCGCGAATCCAACCCCGGCCTGATCTATTGCGAAATCTCGGGCTTCGGGCGCACCGGCCCCTATGCAGACCGGGGCGGATTCGATCTCATCGCGCAGGGCATGTCGGGGCTGATGTCGATTACGGGCGAGGGCGAGGGCCGCCCGCCGGTCAAGGTCGGCGCGCCGGTCACCGACATCACGGCTGGAATCCTGGCGGCAATGGGCGTGGCAGCAGCGTACGCCAGCAAACTGAAAACCGGCAAAGGGCAGAAGGTGGATACGTCCCTGTTCGAGGCGGGCATCGTTCACACCTACTGGCAGTCCGCGATCGCCCTGGCCACCGGCGAGTCGCCGGGACCCATGGGTACCGCGCACCCACTGAACGCACCCTACCAGGCCTTCCGGACCGCGGACGGCTGGATCAATGTGGGCGCCGCCAACCACGCCAACTGGGAGCGCCTGGTGGAGCTGATCGGGGCGCCGGCCATGGGCCGCGACAAGCGCTTCGAGACCAATAAAAAACGCATGGAGAATATCGACGTACTGGTGGGCGAACTCAACGACATTTTCAGGACCCGGACAACCGCAGACTGGCTACGCATCCTGGAGGGGGGTGGCGTTCCGGCCGGACCGATACTGACCGTCGGCGAGATGCACCGGGACCCGCAGGCCCGGGCCCGTGAGATGATCGTGCAAACGATTCATCCGGTGGCCGGTCCGGTCGAATCGCTGGGTCTGCCGGTCAAGTTCTCGGAGACACCTGGCGGGGTCCGGAGACCGGCGCCCCTGCTCGGGCAACATACGGCGGATATCCTCGAGGAGATCGGGTTCCGCCCGGACGAGGTTTAAGACCGGGCTGCCGCGCGAGTCTTGCGCTGACGAACGTCAATACTTGCAGACAGGCGCTGTAAACTAATCCTTGATGGTTGTTTTCAGCTTGCTGAATGCCTTCGAGGTCTCCACCCAGCCAGCGGACTTGAGCCGGGCGAGTGCCAGGTCCGACGTATTGCCCGTCACCCACAGCAGGTGCTCATCCGAACCTCCGTGCTTGTCCATCAGACTGGTCATCTCGGTGACTGCCTCTGCCACTTCCCTGGTCCACGGCAGGTAGTCGAGCGCCGCAAATACAATACCGTCCCCTGATTTCGTAATAAAAACCGGTACAAGCCGGCCCGGAGCAGAGATGATTTCTATCACCGGATCAACCTGTTCATTATAGAGCTGGGCCAACAGGATCGATCTGACGAAAAATTCACCCTCGATCGCGGTTTCAGCTTTGGTGGCAGCCTTGAGCAATTCTTTACTTCCTTTTGCTCTGTCCAGCGCTTTTACCGCGGCTACAAACGCGGTCTGTTCTGTCGGCGAATAGATCTTGCTCGAGAAAAACTGCTTGATCACCTTGTCACTGTAGCCAAGTGCCTTCAGTGTCTCCTGGTTCTGGATCTGAAGATCCGTGGGACTCAGGCTCCAGACCAGATTGCTGACGCTGGCCGCGGTACCAACCACTGAAGGTATCGGAATCAACATTTTGGTCAGCTTCCCGACGGTACCGGATATTTTCGCCACCCGCGCCAGCTCCGCCTGCAGGACAGCGTTGTCCGAATAGGGGTCTACCTTCAGTTCGCCGGCAATCCTGCGCTGGGCCTTGCCGATGCCCAGGTAAGAGGAGGCCAGCTGCGAGGCCATGTCGGACCCGTCCTTCTGGGCGCTGCCATCGTCCCCTTCATCGGTTGCTGCTTCAACGACCTTGGTGCCGACATCCTCTGCGGTTTTTCTGGTGCGCTTGAACAGGCGGGATACCCCTGCCCCCAGGTTGTTCATCGTGCCCTCCGGATCGCTCGCCAACGCAGCCAAAGATTTCCCGGTGGCGGCCACCGCGTCGACCGCGGCATCGGTCCCGACGCCCACCGACGACATCTTTTTGAGTTCGACTATTGCATCGATCTCACGAAGCAGCTTTTTCAGGTTAAGGTTCCCGACCGCGGTAAACTTGCCATTCGCTGATTCAACCGTGTAGTGGTTCATGTAACCACTGACCAGTACATCTTTCGCGATCCTGTAATTTTCAGTCTGCAACACGTCTGCGGCCAGCAGACCGGCAGCAGGGACGGTCAATTTGTCGGGGTCGTATTCAGCCGCATAAACCGCTTGAGAAACAGCGAGTACAACAAGCAGGCAGCCCGTTCGAGCTAAGGGAACAATATGCACGTGGCGATCTCCGATGGGGGATGCTCTCGAAAGCATCATTCTTGCACAGGGGGTTGGTCGGAATGAGGTTAACACAGTGTCTGCACCAACGAATAGTCGGAACCACGTTCATGCCGACATGAAAGATGCCTGGAGAGGCCGTGGTTGAAAAGCCTGACTCAATCCCGCCCGGGGACATCACGCTGATTTCTGTGGAAGGGTCGGAGCGGTAGGGAACTCACCGGGCGTTGGCCGACGCGTACCTCCGCCTGCTGAGCGAGTCGGGCGCCAGGGTACTGCAACGAGGTTCGCTGCCCAGGGAGCGGCTGCTTGATCATATTTATCGCCCGGCAGCCCGTAAAAGCCGTAATCAGTGCGACGACCACGGAAAATTGTGAGGACGACTCCTCCAGGCGGGCCTTTTCACCACCAGGCAGGTGGTTTATGCTTCTTTTTCCACCTCACTCAATTTCGGGATTGTCTCCATGTACAAAAACATACTCTGCGCCATCGATGGATCCGAACATGCACTGCGCGCCGCAAAACAGGCGTGCGAGATGGCTCAGCAGAACGACGGCTCCCTGACGTATATCGTCGTCACCAAGCCTTTCAAGATCTCTTCGGAAGCCAAACGGTACCTGGAGCGTGAAAGCCTGCTGGGTGAGGCGACGTACATCGTGGCACCGATGACCGAAAAGGTGCTGGAAGAAGCAAAACGCGCTGCCAAAACGGCCGGCGTAAATAAAGTGAAGACCGTGATCCGAGAAGGCCATGCGGCGCGCAAGATCGTAGAGTACGCCAAGCTGGACGGGAGTGACGTTATCTTCCTCGGCAGCCGAGGCCGGGGGGACGTCGAGTCGATCTTGCTCGGTTCGGTGGCACATAAAGTGTCCAGCCTTTCGCCCTGCACGGTGATCCTGGTCCGGTAGATACCTGGCGGTGCCGACGAAGTAATCGCCACCCCGGGGCCCGGCAGTTGAAACCGATCTCCCCGGACAGGCTCAGGCGAGCACTCAGGGACGGAAGTGAATATGCGCTTCTGGACGTGCGCGAACGCGGGGCCTACGCCGGAGCACACCTTTTTTCCGCCATCAATCTGCCGCTCAGCCAGCTCGAACTGCGAATGAGGCAGTACGTGCCCAGGCCTGATGCCCGGGTCATACTGTGCGATGGCGACGACGGCTTTGCCGAGCGGGCAGGCGCCATCATGGCAATCGCGGGGTACACCGATATTTACCGAGTTGAAGGTGGCGTCCGGAACTGCACCGCGGCAGGATTCCAACTTTTCAGGGGCCACTACGTGTGGCCGTACGCCTTCGGTCTCCACATCGACCGGCGATACCGGCCAGCCGCGGTCACTCCGGAGAACCTCGCGGACAGCCTGGAATCGGACCGCGCACCGGTGGTGATCGATACGCGGAGGTGGGACGAGTTCCGTGAGGGAAGCGTCCCGGGGGCGGTCAACGTGCCGCTCGGCGAGTTGACCTATCGGATACGCGACGTGGTGCCGGACAGCGACACACCGGTGGTGGTCACCTGCGGCGCAGTGACCCGGGGCGTACTGGGAGCTGCGTCCCTGATCGAAGCGGGCATCTCAAATCCTGTGTCCGTCCTGACCAATGGTCTGCGCGGGTGGGAACACGCGGGTTTTGGAAGCGTGCCCGGAACCAGACCGATGGCGCCTGAAGTTTCAGCAGCGGCGACCGCCCTCGCACGCGGAGCCGTCAGGCACGTGGCTGCGGCCACCGGTATCCGTCACATTACCCAGGAGACGCTCGAACGATGGCGATCCGATCCGAATCGTACGCTGTATGTCGTTGATATCAGGACCAGGGAGGAGTATGAAGCGGGCAACCTGCGCGACGCGGTGTGGATCCCGGGTGGTGAACTCATCGGGCTGTACGAGGATCACATCGGCACCATGAATGCCCGGGTGTGCCTGGTCGACAGCGAAGGTATACGTGCGGACTTCGTCGCAGGCTGGTTGAACCGGATGGGGTGGCCGGACGTGGCGGTGCTCGAGGGCGGCACCGAGGGTCAGGAACTGGTTGCCGGCACCCGCCGCGATGCCATCCCGGAAATCGATCGGCTCGAAGTCGAACTTTTGAATCCCGACGACCTGGAGCATCTTATCGAACGGGAAAACATCCTCGTGCTGGACGTCGCCAACAGCCTGACCTACGAACGAAGCCACATCCCGGGCGCCTGGTGGGTTTCGCGTTCACAGCTTCCGGGCCTGGTGAAAAAACTGCCGGCGGTGGAGAGACTGGTCACCACCTGCCCCGACGGCCGGCTGGCGTTGCTTGCCGCCGGGGATCTGTCCGGCCTGACGGACAAACCGGTAACGGCACTCCGGGGCGGCACCGAACATTGGCGGGCGTCCGGCCGCAAACTGGATTCGGGATTGACCCGGACGCTTGGCGAAATCGACGACGTTCCCGCAGAGTTCACCGCACGCCCGGGTGACGATCCTGAAACCATCCGTTCAGCTCGCCGGCGAATGCTTGAATGGCAGGCCGAACTGCTGGACGTTCTCGATCGGGACCCCACATTTGCTTTTCCGGACCCCGGAAAATGCCCTCAACCCAGGAGGCTTCCATGACCGAAGACAACTGGCACCGGGCAACCACGCTCGAAGAGCTGGAACGCGCGGGACGAAAGCTGTTCCGAAAAGACGGCAGGCAGATCGCCCTCTTCCATACAAAGCAGGGCCTGTTCGCCTGCAACAACCGCTGCCCGCACGAGGGGTATCCACTCAAGGAAGGGTCGGTAGATCGATCGTGTGTGCTGACCTGCAACTGGCACAACTGGAAGTTCAATCTGGCCACGGGAGAGAACCTCTACGGAGGCGACCGCCTGGAGTGATTCCGTGAATGCCGGTTGCGGCGACTACCGGGGACTCGGTATCAACGGATCCATGGAACTTGCAGTCGCCCGCAGCAGTGCGCCTGAGGAGAACCAGTACAATGCGCTGCTGGGTGCGAATGCACGCAACATGGTGTCCTTCGACCTCTACTACCAGGAACAAACAACCCGACCGGTTCAGGACAATGTCGGCTGGCTCGATTTCACCCACGGTCTCACTTTCGCCAACGCGGTCCGGTCCATCTGCTCGAGATACCCGGAGCTCTGGCCAAAGGGCCTGTTGCAGATGGCCTGTTTCTGCGGGCGCAACGCACCCTACACGGATGCGAGGAGTTCATCGTGTCGGTGCACCTGCTGAAAACCGTCCTCGCCGTCCGTGACGAGATCGCTGCAGGACTGGACCCGGAAGTGCGATCAGCCGTGCTGACCGCCCTGAACCGGTTCCTCAACGAACCATTAAAACGAAAGCACGCCCGCCGCACCGCGCGGCAGTCGATCAGTTTCGTTTCGAAGGACGGGTAGGCCCGCCCGGTACTGTCCACTGGACCGGAGGGCACCAGTTCCTCTCCCGAAACTCTTGCCTGGAAATCTCACCAGGATCCCGAGCGATGGCGCAGGACACAAAGAGCATTGACGGTCAGGTCTTTGATTTCGATATCCAAGAACAAAGACCTGACCCCTTGGCGGGTTGCATGCGCTTGTCAGGCGTCATATTGCAGGAAGTATCTCTCATCATTTTCTTCTACTATTCTGAAACCCAGCTTTTCATAGAATTTCCGAGCCGAATTCGGTTTCAGTACCCGTAGCCGTATCGGTTTGGATTCGCTCGAAGCTCGTTTTATCAGATCGTTTAATAGTATTGTGCCGATTCCCTGAAGTTGGAATTTTGGTTCGATGTAAATTTGCTCGAGTTGAATATGGGAAAAACGATCCTCAATGCACATAGCTCCAACTCGGATATCATCACGGAACGCAATTGAAAACAGAGCCGAGCCGACTGCGTCAGCGATATAATTTCTGACTTCCGCTTCATTCCATTGACCAGAATTCCCTTCTATGTATTTACGCGCGGCCTCTTCCGTAAGGTGATATAGATATTCGGAATCTGATTCAGTCGATGGTAGATGGCAGATCAAATTACTGAGTATTTCCATGATGCCCAATGCTCAAATCAGCGGTGCGGCGTAGCTACGTCCGACTGCATGCGATTATTAGACGCCATTTCCATTTTTAGGGAATTCATAGCGAAATTCGCATTTTGAATCACCTTTCATGATTGTCTTAGGCCTGTTTAGTGTTACTTCATCATTACTTGCGCTAACTGTGTGCTCATCTAGTTCACAGGTGAGAATAGATCCTAACTCTGGCTCACAAACCCCAAGAAAATACTGTGCATAACGACAGCCAACAACATCCATATCTAATGCTTCCCCGTCATCTCTTAGGTGTTCGACTTCCACATCATCACCAATCGTAGCAAGCATATCTTCTGTCAGCGCAGCCCATTTTTGCTGACCGCTGCCAGACTTTGTCTCGGCCAGTATTTGATAATGGTTTTTTAAATGATTGCGAAGAGATCTGTAAACAATTTCATTCGCTTTTTCTTCGCCTAGTTCTTGTCTAAGATCCTTCAGCAAAGGAATAAGTAATTCAGATTGAATTTTCACTTTATCAAAAAGGGTGAGATATTTATCTTCAACTGCTTCCATAATCGATCCTCAAACTGTTTCCTGTGTGTCTGACGCCCAACTATACCGCGCCAGTTGTTGAGCGTTGAAGGCGCGGAGCAATTGGCGTCGGATATGATTTGTTTGTCAGGCCATTTGATTGCCAATTTAACCGCAATATTGGGCGACTGTTGTGTTGAGCAGCATAACCTTGATCCGCCCCCTGGTATATTTTTACTCCCGGCCTAGGAATTGAGAATGTATTCCATTTTTGAACTGCCCTGAGAAATGGTGATCATCCAGAGTTTGTCCTCTGTTTCCCTTACTAACAGCATCACATCCTCTTTTGCCCTGCCCCAAACGACGACCGAGGCAAGGTAATCAAGGTCCGCTCCCAGAATACCGAACATCATCTTTCTCCACACGCTTAGATTCAGTCCATCATGAATGGGTTCGCCCAGGTCTTTGGCGAGTTCTTTCCTTAGTTTATGGGCGATCTGATAGGCATTACTCTGCGTAGCACTCGTGAATATAATTTCCTGTTCGGTCAGTTGTCCCTTGTCGCAGTGATAAACGACAGTTGCCTCGAATCCTCCCTGCGTTCCCGTATATTTGCTGGTACCATTCGTATCTTGAGCGGCCAACTCTACTGATCCCAGGCGCTTTTCTAACTGTGGAATTCCGTCGCAGGGGAAGCCAGGTCGGATATCTGCCACTCGCTGTCCGGCACATACCGTAATAACCAGTAGGGACGCGAGTAAAGAGACGATGATTTTATTCATATATCAGAACTCCATTGAGTACTCCACAATAAGACCATTCACCATCCCAAGTAAGTAATCAGTGACTTGTAAGTCGATCGCCTAACGCTCCGCATCAATGGCCGACGAAGGCGCGTAGAGCTTGAGGAGGTCCATCTGCATGCGTTTGTCATGAGGCAGGTTGAATTCTCAATCAAATTTCTTTGCAAAGATAAATGAACAGCCTTATGGTCCTGTTATTTCTCTATGCATTGTACCTGCAGGGTTTTCACATAAATCACCAGCCTTGAAAACCTTTGTCCATTTCCCGGTATACATTGTGGCCTCACCAGTTAAAGCTAAATGGCCGCAAGTTGGCGTTCAGGAAAAATAGCCGATCGGCTGGAATAATTATTTCGCTGCCCCTTGCACCGCATGGCGAGCTGGTTCTTCAGACAGCCCCTAGAAGAACACGAAGCACCGCGTTTCTATACTCTCCCTCGCCGGCGCGTCATACGGGGCACCAGGGTCGGCGAAAGAGGTGTGGGGCGTAAAGCGGGCGCGGCCGTCAATTGCTGAATCGTAGGTCTTGAACATCAGGAGTTCGTTGATATCCATCGCAGGGAAGCAGTACCAGCGATGGGCGGGATTGTACAGTGACAACTGGATCTCACCGATCCGGTCCTTTGCGACGCGCTTGACCGGGATCAGGTCGTCGGGACCGATACTCGAGGCATCGCAGAACGCAAGCGCGTAGTTTTGTACCGGCCCTTTGACCGGGCGCCAGACGTTGACGATCGCGAATCGCCGCTCGAGCAGCGCTACGGCCCTGCCGGGGTCATCGGCACAGTGGTCCCTGAGTCGCCTCGGTCCCGATTCCGCTGTGTAATCATTGTGGACTATGGAGGCGGGCTCGCGGATCATCTTCGCCTTGCGCACCTCGTCCGAGGTGGCGCGCCGGGTGTGGTCGAAGATCTCCACACTGTGCGCACCGGTCCTGGCTTTGACCAGCGCCGTGATCTCGGATTCGTAAACCTCTGCAATCTCGCCGTCATTATAAAAGTCCGTCACCGCGCTCGGCTGGTGCAAAAGCTCGAAGCCCTCCTTTTCAAGGTCAAACGGTGGTTCATGATCCCGGCCATTCCGGATCACCACGGACTGCATCAGGTAGTTCCCCTCGTGCGGGGCGATCTCCCCGCCGCCGGGGGAGGCAACGTAGGCGGTCAGTCCCTCGTTATCAGCGAGAAACTGCAGCGTCGCTTCCACACTTTCGGTATCAACAGTCATACTGCTCATTATTTAGTCCTTAACCCCGTCTCGGGCTGGTTTTCGGGAGCCGCGCCCCGAGATGCGGTCAGTTCGCGGCACGCGCTGGCCAGCGCCGCCTGCGGTCGATCGCCAGTAGCCGTAAAGTATCGTCATGGTCTCTCGTAGCGGCGGACCCGTTGGTCGATGCTGCCGAAGATGCAGGCACCGGCGGCGTCCAGCATCTCGATCTCGATGCGGTCGCCGAAGGACATGAATGGCGTTTCGGGTTTTCCGTTCGCGATGGTCTCAAGGCACCGGACTTCCGCGATGCAGCAGGAACCGTCGGGGCTGCCGACGTTCGAAACCGTGCCGGACCCGATGACCGTGCCGGCCATGAGCGCACGGGTTTTTGCGGCGTGGGCGATCAACTGCGGGAAGTCGAAAGTCATATCCCGCCCGGCGTTGGGCGCACCGATGCGGCGGCCGTTCCAGGTCGCGATCAGGGGCAGATGCAGTTTCGCACCGTCCCAGGCATCGCCCAGTTCGTCGGGGGTGACCGCTACCGGCGAGAAAGCCGTCTGCGGCTTCGACTGGTAGAAGCCGAACTGCTTCGCCAGTTCCGCAGGGATCAGGTTACGCAGCGACACGTCGTTCACCAGGGCAATCAGCTTGATGTGTTCGCTCGCCCGGTCCGCCCCGGTACCGGCCGGCACGTCGTCGGTGATCACCGCCACCTCCGCTTCGAAATCGATCCCCCACGACTCGTCCTCGACATCGATATCGTCGCGGGCACCGATGAAGGCATCGGAGGCGCCCATGTACATCAGCGGATCCCGCCAGAAGGAGTCGGGAAGTTCTGCCCCCCTCGCCTTGCGCACCAGTTCGACGTGAGTGACGTAGGCGCTGCCGTCCGCCCAGTGATATGAACGCGGCAGCGGTGCCGCCAGGCTCCCGGGGTCGAATGGGAAGGCATCTTCCCTGCGCCCGGCCTGCAGCTTGGCGAACACCGCCTCCAGTGCGGGACCAGTGTCCGACCAGTTGTCCAGAGCAGCCTGCATCGTGGGCGCAACCTCCGGCACCGCGACTGCACTTTGCATTCCGCGGTCAACGACAATCAGCGTGCCGTCGCGGCCGCCTTTCTTCAGACTTGCAAGCTTCATTGTGGGGGTTCCGTTTGTCGTGTATTCGCTGTATTGTAATTAGTTACAAATGTAACTATACTGCCGTCCTCGGTCAAGTACTGAATAAGGACAGAACGACGATGACACTGACATCCACATCTCCGGAAAACCCGTCACGGACAGACAAGGCATCACCCGCACTCGGTTATCTCCCGGGTTTCGGCGCCGAACATGCCTCGGAGGCCCTGCCGGGTGCGCTCCCCGTCGGTCGATTCTCGCCGCAGAAAGTGGCTTACGGATTGTATGCCGAGAAACTCTCGGCCACCGCATTTACCGCACCGCGCCACGCCAACCGCCGGACCTGGTTCTATCGCATCCGGCCGTCCGTCGTCCAGGGCGTGTTCCGGCCTGTTGACACCGGGCTGGTCCGCACCGGCCCCGTTTCCGAGGTCCCTCCCCTGCCCAACCAGCTGCGCTGGGATCCGTTCCCTGTACCTGCGGAGCCAACCGACTTCGTCGATGGCCTGGTGACCGTGGCCGCCAACGGCAACGCGGCACTGCAGGCCGGCATAGGCATCCACCTGTACCTGGCCAACAGTTCCATGCAGGACCGGTTTTTCTACAACGCCGACGGGGAAATGCTGATGCTTCCCCAGCAGGGCCGGCTAAGGCTTCACACGGAATGCGGCGTCGTCGAGGCGCGTCCCGGCGAGGTCGTCGTCATGCCCCGTGGAATGAAGTTCAGGGTCGTGTTGCCCGACGGGCCGAGCCGCGGCTATGTCTGTGAGAACTACGGATCGGCATACATCCTGCCGGAGCGCGGACCTGTCGGCAGCGACGGCTACGCTAACGACCGTGACTTCATGCACCCCGTGGCGGCATACGAGGAAAGCGTGGGTGACTTCCGGCTGACCTGCAAGTACGGCGGGGGCTTTTTCGAATGCCCGATCGGCCACTCCCCGCTGGACGTGGTCGCCTGGATAGGAACTTCGGTGCCCTACAAGTACGACCTTGCCCGCTTCAACACCATGGGCACCGTGTCCTACGACCACCCCGATCCGTCCATCTACACCGTACTGACCTCACCGTCAGACACTGCCGGGGTAGCGAACATCGACTTCGTCATCTTTCCCTCGCGCTGGATGGTTGCGGAAGATACGTTCCGCCCGCCCTGGTATCACCGCAACGTCATGAGTGAATTCATGGGCCTGATCCACGGTACCTACGACGCCAAGGAGAAGGGGTTCGTACCCGGCGGCGCGAGCCTGCACAACTGTATGACTTCTCACGGCCCGGAGGCTGAGGTGTTCGAAAAAGCGTCAACAGTGGAGCTGAAGCCCGACCGCTACACCGACACCCTGGCGTTCATGTTCGAGTCGCGCTACCCGATACAGCCGACGCGATTTGCCATGGAGTGCGGGCAGCTGCAGCACGACTACATGGACTGCTGGAAAGGCATTGAAAGCAACTTCGACCCGGCCCGGCCCTGATACCATGAGCACTGCGGCATGGAAGGGCGATACGGGCCTTCGGCTGGAGGGTTTTCTGCCCTATCGCCTTTGGGTATTGTCCAGCCGTGCCAGCCGCAATCTGTCCCGCCTGTACGAGGAACGGTTCGGCCTGAGCATTCCCCAGTGGCGCGTGCTGGCGGTGCTTGGGGAGTCTTCGGATTTGTGCGCGGATGAGATCTGCCGCATTACGGAAATGGACAAGGTCTCGGTGAGCCGCGCGGTGCACGCACTGTTGAACCAGGGCCGGGTCGAACGACAAAAGGACGGCAGGGACGGGCGCCGCGCCAGGATCCGACTGACCCGCAAGGGTAAAACACTCTATCGAAGGCTTGTGCCTCTGGCACTTTCGGTGGAACAACGTCTGTTGCAGGGCCTCGATGCGGCGGAGAAGCGACAACTGGATCGGCTGCTGTCCAAGATGATTGATATTGCCGGCGAACTCGAGCAAACGGAGGCAACACAACTGTGACAGCGAAGTATTCGGATATCGGTGAGGCACGACAAGCAGCCCGACAGCCCCGGAAATCATACCGGTTCAGGCGACCGCCGGAACTGGATGCTTCTACGGTGAACCGAGTACCCGTGGTGATTGCCGGCGGCGGGCCCATCGGACTCGCCATGGCACTCGATCTTGCCGGCCACGGGATCCGCTCCGTGGTGCTCGAAAAGCACGACACCGTCAGTGACGGTTCCCGCGCCATTTGCTGGGCCAAACGCACCCTCGAGATCCTTGACCGGCTGGGTACGGCCGACCGGATGATGCAAAAGGGTGTGGTGTGGAATGTCGGCAAGGTGTTCGTGGGTGACAGCGAAGAACCGCTGTACACTTTCGACCTGCTCCCGGACAAGCAGCAGGAATTCCCGGCCTTCATCAACCTGCAACAGTACTACCCGGAAGAGTACATGGTGGAGCAGATCGAGCGAGCCCCCCTGGTCGATCTCCGCTGGCACAACGAGGTGACGGCCGTGGATGCCGGCGCGGACGGCACGACGGTTACCGTGACCACTCCTGAGGGCAGGTATCGCCTCGACTGCGATTACCTCGTTGCTGCGGACGGACATCGCAGCCCGATCCGCAATATGATGGGTCTGGATTTCGAAGGCCGGGTATTCGAGGATCATTTCCTGATCGCCGATGTCAGAATGAAGGTCGACTTCCCGGCGGAACGTCGCTTCTGGTTCGACCCACCCTTCAATCCCGGCCAGACCTCGCTGCTGCACAAGCAGGCCGACGACGTCTGGCGAATCGATTTCCAGATCGGTTCCTTCGACGTCGACCGCGACGAGGTGCTGAAGGACGAGAATGTAGATCGCATGGTACGCGCCTTCCTCGGGCCGGACGTCGACTTCGAGTACGAGTGGGTCAGCCTCTACACCTTCCAATGCCGCAGAATGAGGGACTTCGTGCACGGACGGGTGATTTTCATCGGCGATGCGGCACACCTGGTATCCCCGTTCGGGGCGCGCGGCGCCAATGGCGGCATCCAGGACGTGGACAACCTCGGCTGGAAGCTCGCCCTGATCCTTGACGGCAAGGCTCCACCCACCCTGCTCGACTCCTATAACAGTGAACGCGTTCACGGTGCCGACGAGAACATCCTCAACTCGAGCCGCAGCACGGATTTTCTGACACCCAAGAACGAGGCCAGCCGCGCCTTCCGCGATGCCGCCCTGAAGCTCGCAGAGCGCATGCCGTTCGCGCGCTCATTCGTCAACAGCGGGCGCCTGTCGGTACCCTGCGTGCTGGACGACTCGCCGCTCAACACCCCGGACGACGACGATTTCCATGAGCGCATGCGGCCGGGATTCTCCTGTATGGATGCGCCCGTGACGGTGGACGGTCAGGTGGGATGGTTCCTGCCTTTGCTCGGCGGCACATTCAGGCTGGTTGTTTTTTCCGATTCGGGCGAAACTACCGAAGGCTTCAGTACCCCGATCGCGCCGGCGGGTATCGGCGTCGAGCGGATTGTCGTCAGTGCGAAACCGGCGGCGGGTGCGGTGCAGGACCACACAGGCCTGCTGGCAAAGAATTACGACGCCGGACCGGGAACAACCTACCTGGTCCGGCCCGATCAACACGTGGCGGGACGCTGGCGCCGGTTCGATGCCGGCAAGGTCAGCGCCGCGATCTCCCGGGCAATCTCGGCCGGGGTTGGATGAACTGACAACAGGAGAGAATTCATGAGTAAAGCATTTGCGTCAAAGGGTGACCTCGAACCCAAAGAAGTGACCTTCAGCCAGCTGTCCGAGAACGCCTGGGCTTACACGGCGGAAGGTGACCCCAATACCGGCATAGTGATCGGCGAGGACTCGGTGATGGTGGTCGACGCCCAGGCGACGCCGGCGATGGCCCGCGACGTGATCGAGAAGATCCGCGGCGTCACCGACAAGCCGATAAAATACGTCACCCTGACTCACTACCACGCCGTCCGCGTGCTCGGGGCGTCGGCCTATGGCGCAGACCAGATCCTCGCCAGCCAGGACACCCGGGATCTCATCGTGGAGCGTGGCGAACAGGATTACAAGTCCGAATACGAACGCTTCCCGCGACTGTTCCAGGACGTCGAATCGATCCCGGGCCTGACCTGGCCCAGCATTGTCTTCCAGGGACAGATGACGCTGTGGATGGGCAAGACCGAGGTGCGCCTGATGCAGCTCGGCCGTGGCCACACCAAGGGCGACACCGTGGTGTGGCTGCCCGGGGAGCGCGTGCTGTTCAGCGGCGACCTGGTCGAGTACGGCGCCACCCCCTACACCGGCGACGCCTATCTGCAGGACTGGCCGCAGACGCTGGACAACGTTGCAGCGTTGAATCCGGTTGCCCTGGTCCCGGGGCGCGGCGACGCGTTGACCACACCGGAGACCGTCCGCGACGGCATCCAGGGGACCCGCGACTTCCTTTCGAAGATGTATGACTCGGTCAAAGCGGGCCGCGCCGCAGGCAAGGAACTGCAGGCCGTGTACGCGGAGACCTACAATACCCTGAAGCCCGACTTCGGGCACTGGGTGATCTTCGATCACTGCCTGCCGTTCGACGTCAGCCGCGCCTACGACGAGGCCGGCGGCATTGCCGATCCGCGCATATGGACCGCGGAGCGCGACGCCGAAATGTGGGAGTCACTGGAGACCATATGACATGGCTTCGACGGAACCGACCGGCACGCGTGTCGAGACCGGGACCAGGCTCAAGGACCCCGACGCGTTTTACGCCAGGCTCATCCACCTGCACGAGGGCCTGACGCCGGACCAGAGCAACCGCCTCAATGCCTCCATCATCCTGACCATGGCCAACCAGATCGGCGATGATGCATTGCTGTGGGAGATCCTCGATCTGGCTGTGGACGCCACCAGGTCCTAGTTCATCACTTTTTTGCCCGATGAAGGACTATGATGTGGCGGTGGTCGGCGGTGGCCTGCTCGGCTCGTCGTTCGGTTACGGCCTGTCCGCCCGCGGCGCCCGCACCCTGGTGCTGGACGAGGGCGACAACGCGATCCGTACGGCGCTGGGCAACTTCGGGCTGGTGTGGGTGCAGGGCAAAGGCCTCGGCATGCCCGAGTACGCGCAATGGTCGCTGAAAGCCTCCGCGGAGTGGAGCGGGTTCGCCGACCGGCTCCGGCAGGAGACCGGAATCGACACCTGCTTCCACCGTCCCGGGGGATTTAATCTGTGCCTCGACGACGACGAGCTGGCCACCAACCTGGAACTGCTTTCCTCGCTTCGGCGCGAGGCCGGAGACGGCGGCTACGACTACGAGGTGATCGACGCCGCCGAACTGAAGCGATTGATTCCCATAGTAGGCGATCTCGCCGGTGGCACGTACTGCCCCCACGACGGGCACTGCAATCCCCTGCTCCTGCTGCGCGCACTGCACGCCGGCTTCTCGGCGAATGGTGGGGAATACCGGCCGCGAAGTCACGTCAACCAGGTGAAATCCTGCAGCGACGGGGGGTTCCTGCTGCTATCGAAAAATGGGGATGCCCTGGGTGCGGCACACAAGGTGGTCATCGCGGCGGGGCACGGCTCTCCCGACCTGGGTCGGCAGGTCGGACTTGATATAACGACGCATCCCGACCAGGGCCAGGTGCTGGTGACTGAACGCGTCCAGCCGATGCTGGAATACCCCACCAACTACGTACGTCAGACCGACGATGGGACCTTTTTACTGGGCCCGTCCACTCGCGATGTGGGTTTCGACCTTTCAACGGAGTCCGGGACGCTGCGCGACATCGCGCGGCGTTGCACCCGGGCTTTTCCATTGTTGAAAAATCTGCGCGTGCAGCGCAGCTGGGCTGCGTTGCGCATCATGACTCCGGACGGTTTCCCGACGTATCAGCAGTCGGACACTCATCCGGGTGCATTTTCCTTCTCCTGCCACAGCGGTGTCACCCTGGCCGCAAACCATGCGCTGCTGACGCCGGATTGGATATTGTCGGGCAGCATCCCTCGCGAATATGACGTCTTCCACCCGAAACGATTCGATGTTCAAAAGAACGCAGCCGGTCACTGACCCGGTCACCATTTACTTCGAGGACCGGGATATCGTCGCCCAGCGCGGCGAGCCGGTCGCCGCCGCCCTGCTTGCTGCCGGTGTGCACGTGTTTCGCACCTCGCCGCTTTCGAATTCGCCGCGCGCACCGCTGTGCATGATCGGTAATTGCTTCGAGTGCCTGCTGGAGATCGACGGCGAGTCGAACCGGCAGGCGTGCCGGGCTCGCGTTCAGGACGGTATGCGTGTCAGGAAGCAGCAGGGTGTGCGCGCCCTGGAGGAGAACGATGAAGGCTGATGTCGTGGTGGTGGGTGCGGGCCCGGCGGGCATGTCCGCGGCGATGGTTCTTTCCGGCGCCGGCGCCTCGGTGTACGTGGTGGATGAACAGCCGGCGCCGGGAGGCCAGATCTACCGTGCCATCGAGCGGCCGGGCAACGTAGCGCGATACGGGGAGGACTACGCTGCCGGCGCCGATATCGTCGGGAAATTTCGCGGCACGGATATCGAGGTGTGCTATGAAACCTCCGTGTGGGACATCGAAGGCGGCGCATCACCGCGCGTCGGGCTGGCGAATCCCGGGCGTGCGCAGCTCGTCGATACGCGTCACATCATCCTGGCGACCGGCGCCATGGAGCGGGCGCTGCCGTTCCCGGGCTGGACGCTGCCGGGCGTCATGGGCGTCGGGGCCGCACAAATCCTGCTCAAGGAGTCGGGGCTGGTGCCTGAAGGTCGGGTGGTCATCGCCGGCACCGGTCCACTTGCACTGCTCTACGCGCGGCAGATGGTCGAGGCGGGCTCGAAACCGGAATGTGTTCTGGACACGGGTTCTGCCGGTGTCCCGGTGGGGTTATGGTGGCACCTCGCCCGCGCGCTGGCGACCGATGCCGGTGCACTGTTCAAGGGTTTGGCGTGGGTGCGCGAGCTGCGAAACGCCGGCGTACGGCGTATGTGCAACGTCAGATCCCTGCGTGCGTTTGGTACCGACCGGCTCGAAGCGGTCGAGTACACCCACAACGGAACAGTGCATCGCGTCGAAGCGGATACGCTGCTCATACACGACGGTGTGGTCCCGAATACCCACCTGGCATTGGCCGCCGGCTGCGAACATCGCTGGAACGAACTGCAGTGCTGCTGGACTCCCCTGGTCGATGAGAACGGCGCCACCACACGCACGGGAATATCCATTGCGGGGGACGGCGCGGGCATAGCAGGTGCCGAAGCCGCCGCCTGCCGCGGCAGGATCGCCGCCCACCACGTTGCGCGGCTACTGGGACTGATCGATGAACGTCAGTGCAGGCTGGGGTATGCGGCCGATTGCAGACGACTATCCAGGATCAGGGTATTGCGTGAATTCCTCGACCGTCAGTATCGGCCGGCGTCAGCGACCGGGACGCCACACGATGACACGGAAATATGCCGCTGCGAGGAAGTGACCGCCGGCCAGATTCGCGAGGTGGCCGCGCTGGGCTGCATGGGACCGAACCAGGGCAAGGCGTTCACCCGCTGTGGTATGGGGCCGTGCATGGGCCGCCAGTGCGGAGACACGGTCAGCCAGATACTTGCGGAATATCACCACCTGCCGGTGGCGGACATCGGGCACTACCGTATACGTCCACCAGTGCGTCCGATCACCGTCGGGCAACTCGCAGACCTGGAGTAGCACCCGTAACGGGTCAAATCAGATGTAGCCGAATACGACCGCGTCGCTGTGCCGCAGGTGCAGCGACAGTCCCAGCGCCGACAAACCCTGCGCCTCGAGCACGCGCGCCGCGAAGGGCAGGAACTCCTGCTCCTCGAATTCTGCGTGCGCCTGGTATTCGTCGGCCAGCTGCCTGATGGCCGGTTTGTTCAGCTTCACGGACTTGCCCTTCGCCAGCCGTTTGAGTTGAGGCTCGATGGCTTTCCACTGCTTCTCCAGCGCCAGGTGCTCGTCGACCAGTCGGTTCACCATGGCCTTGGCATGCTTTGCCTCGTTGGTGCCCTTGGTACTCTGAAGCACGGCGACGAACAGTTCCTGTTCCTCGTCCCGGTGGTGTTCGATGACGATGTCTTCGAAGAATTTCAACAATCCGGCAGCGGCACCCCTGCCCGCCGCATCATTGCCTCCAGCCGACTTCGCCAGGGACCGCAGCGTTTTCAGGCTCTGCAGGATATCGGCGTGGCAGTTCGAAAAATCCGTAAGAGCATCGCCTGCGTTTGTCGTCTTCATATCCTCGGAATCACTTTTCATCTTGCGTCACCCGTACAGCCATGTCGGCAGTAGCAGCGAGATCCCCGGGATAAGCGTAATCAGGAGCAGTCTGATAATATCCGCGACCCAGAACGGGGTCACCCCCTTGAAGATGGTCCCGGTACTGACGTCCTTCAGGACGCCGCTAAGTACAAAAACGTTCAGGCCCACCGGCGGTGTGATCAGGCTGATCTCGGTGACGACCACTACGACGATGCCGAACCAGACCAGGTCGAACCCCAGGCTCTGCACCACCGGGTAGAAGATCGGAACAGTAAGCAGCAGCATCGACAGGCTCTCGAACACGCATCCCAGGATGATGTAGACCCCGAGGATCATGAAAATTACCGTCAACGGGCTGACGTCGAAGCCGGTGATCGCCGAAAGCATCGCATCCGGAAGGCCGGCCCGGTTGACGAAATTGGAGAATATCAGCGCACCGATCACGACGATGAACAGCGAGGTGGTCGTCTGTGCGGTTTCCACCAGCACGTCGTAAAGGATCCGCCAGCTCAGCGAACGTCTGGCCAGCGCGATCAGGAAGGCACCGAAGGCACCGATCCCAGCCGCCTCCGTAGGTGTGAAAACGCCGCCGTAAATGCCACCCATAACGATGACGAACAGCAGCAGGGTCGTCCACACGCCCTTGACGGCGGACAGCCTCTGCCGGGTGTTCATCTTCTCCCCGCTCGGCCCCGCCTCCGGGTTCCGCCACACGGTCCAGGCAACCGCACCAAGATACAGCAGGATTCCGAGCAGGCCCGGGAGAAAGCCCGCAGCGAACAGCTCTCGGATGCTCTGCTCCGACATGATGCCGTAGATCACGAGGATGACGCTGGGCGGGATCAGGATGCCGAGCGTTCCACCGGCCGCGATGGAGGCGGACGCAAGCGCGTCGCTGTAGCCGTACCGCCGCATGGGAGGAAAGGAGACCTTGGCCATGGTCGCGGCGGTTGCGAGGCTGGATCCGCATATCGCGGAGAACGCACCGCACGCCACCACGGTGGCCATTGACAGTCCGCCGCGGAGGTGGCCCAGGAACGCGTAGGAGGCCTGATAGAGTTCTTTCGAGATGCCCGAGCGGGTAATGAAGTTACCCATCAGGATGAACAGCGGGATCACCGACAGGCCGTACTCGTGGGAGGTGTCGATGACCCGCCTGGACGCCATCGACAGGGCGGCA
>Ga0316187_10001342_pt1 | contig 21091 bp, 16 predicted proteins | sample CroRivburrow1_MG_FD_204927 | JGI IMG/M metagenome (GOLD analysis project Ga0316187, IMG submission 204927) | Coastal sediment microbial communities from Maine, United States - Cross River worm burrow 1 | ecosystem: Environmental > Aquatic > Marine > Coastal > Sediment | place: USA: Maine...
CGACTCATAACCTGCGGCCTCGGCCTCCTGCGCCACCCTCGCCATGATCGATGGATCGGCCATCGTCCCCATGTTGATGCCAAACAGAGCCAGTTTCGGTGTGGTCATGTTCGCAGTATTGGTCGCTCGATCAGAAGCGGCAAGTCCTGATTGGGGGCCTGGTCTCCAGGCGGCAGGCCCGGCCGTGATGTGACCTGCCGGCCGACTAATGTTGGAGCGTGGACATCGATGGCGGAGCGGTGTTGTTGTTGTTGTTGTTGTTGTTGTTGTTGTTGTTGTTGTTGTTGTTGTTGTTGTTGTTGTTGTTGGCGGTGCCTCTCCTGCTATTTGGCCTCGGGCTGTATCGGCTTGGCCAGCCGGCATCCTGGGCTCGCGGCGGCTCCCCGCGGAGTGATGCGGACCTGCGCGACGATCGGTTGAGGGCCGCTCTCCTGGTGTCTCTCTCGACGGCTCTGCTGTGGTTCATGCTGTGGTCCATGTCGCCTGCGGGGGAGCCGCTATCACCCGTCGTGGTCATCTTCGGCGCAGCCGCAGGTGTCCTCGTAACAGCCACCCTGGTCGGTGTCGTGTGGCACGAACACGAACAACGGGTGTTTGAAGATGCCGGTTCCCTCCCAATGGTCTCATCACAACACTGGCGATTCGACCGGTCACTCGAAAGGCGGAGGCTCTGGTGGCTCATGCTTTTTGTGGTCCCCCTGGCTGCCGTCGGCTCGGGGTTCGTCCGCCAACAGCCCCGCAAGGTCCTGCCCCTTGACGGAGCGGACCGGGTGGAGCGCGCGAAACCCCATCCAGTCGCCGGCGGAGAGATGGGACCTCCGGGCTTAGCCGGACCTACGCATCGATGTCATCGACGAGGACACGATTCGGATCAACTTTCTCGAACAGGGTTACCAGTCATGCCAGCTTCATCTGCGGACCGACGTCGAGGAGACGTCCACAACCATCACCGTGACGGTGATCGTGTTTGACACCAGGGCTCCGCTCTACGTGGAGGACTTCGACTCCTTCATCGATGTCTGCGATCGGGATCCGCTCTGACGACACCGCAGGCGGGTGAAGTAGGGGAGGAGCAAAGCGAGCAGCGCGCTCACCCGGCTGGCAGAATGCTTTCATGCAGCTTCAGTTCGGTATAAATGACGAGGATGCGTTCTACCAGACCCAGGGGGAACTGCTGACCGAACTGGAGGAGTGGCTCGTGGGCGGCCGGGACCGTGAGACCCCGCCGGCCCAGACCGCCCAAAACGCCTCACTGCTGCTCGACTGGCGATTCGGCTACTCGACCGGTCAACTCGATCGATTCACCGTTGTCGACATCAATGAGTTCCTGCTCGAATGGGCGCCGCGCAAGCTTTCGGTACCGCCGGAGATGTGGCGGGCCGTGATTGCCGGAGCCGAAGCCTGGATCGAGTTCCTGGCCGCCACCGACCGCTGGGCTGGAGGGCTGGTTGACCCCGTGTTGAAGCGCCTCGACAAGATCGAGCCAGCCTTCATCGACGCCATGGGCGATCAGTCCAAATTCGGAATGGCCAAAGGCCTGTTCATGGGCCCCGCCCTGGCCGGGGCCGATATCGATATTGACGACCCCGAATCGTTGCAGGCCGCCATGGAAGCCTTCAACGCCCTACCCGATGAGCAGCGAGCCGCCCTCACCGACCCCCTCCTCAGCAACTTCACGGCTCCCCTCGAACCGGTGGAGGTGATGATCGGGTCTGGGCCTGATCCGGTCGAGGTGCTGGCGGCCGCCGAGCGGGCTCCGATCGTGGCCCACGTCGCCGCCACCGCCGAGTACCTGGGCGCAGGCAAGGCCCTGACCTCCACCGGCAACCTGAAACTGGCTGACGCCCGCCGCCTGCTGGAGATATGGGAGACCGACGATGTCGCCGATCACCACATCGGCGATCGGGAATACAAGCTGCGCTCGGCCGGTGAGTTGTTCCACCTCAACTACCTGATCCACTCGGCGGTCAAGGCCGGAGCCTTCCGCAAACAGCGCAGCAGGATCGAGCCGGTCAAGGCGTGGGCCAAGCGGGACCTGGTGGAGCAGATCCAGGCGCTGTTCGAGGTGCTGATCGACTATGGACCGGTCTACAGCCGGTCCGGCGGCCCCTACGCCCAGACCGAGCAGCTACTCGACGACGCCCTGGCCCACTGGATGGTGCCCCTGCTCCTGGATAACACCATCGACGTCGACGATCTGGTTGCGGAGTCGATTGGTGTCGTGGCCGAACACGTGACCGACGGTTGGTGGGGTGACAACACCGAGTACCGGGACGACAACGTCGCCCGCGGCGTTGGATATGGTCTCGACGTGGTTGAGCGCTGCGGTCTGGTGACCCGCACTGGCGATCGATATGAGCCGGATCGTTTTGGCGAGCGTCAACACCGACGGGGAGGGGAGCTGACCGTCACCGCCCTGGGTCGGTACCTGTTGCCTGCACTTGTCGAGCAGCATGGCTACCGGATCACCTCCACCGACAGCCTGGTCGAAGTCGGGGCCACCACCCTGCTCGACGCCCTCGATCAGCTGACCGAGGCCGATGTGGGGCAGATGTGGCAACGCTGGTGGGGAGATCGCCCCGAGGCCGACAAGGTTCGGGCCGTTCTCGACGCCATGCTTTCGGCCAGGCACCCCGCCACCAGGCTCAACGGCCTGGCTCTGCTCGACTTCGCTTCCCCCGATGCCCAAATGCTGGTGGTCGAACTGTTCGAGACCCCCCTCGCCGACCATGGTGCGGTGTTCCTGCTGGACAAGGGGCTCATGGATAAAGAGGAAGCCATGGATCGGCTGCCCCACCCACCGCTTGGCCCCATGATCGACCTGTTGGCCGTTGAGCTCGACACTGATCCGGCCCTCATGATGGACCATTGGGCGGCCATTACCGCCGACGGCAGCGATTCGGTTCTCGACATGATCGACCTCTTGTGGCAGGTCGACCTGCCGGAAACGCCCGAGGTGCTGGCCGCCATCGGCCGCCTCGAACCAGACAAGAAGGTGGCCAAGGCCGCCCGCAAGGCCGCGTTCAAGGCCCGCAGCCGAGGCTGAGGAAGGAACCCGATGACCAACGACACCAACAACAACGACGGCAATCCCCACCGCAACGGTTGTGCCTGGGTTGAGGGCGAGTTCGTTCCGATCGGCGAGGCCAAGATCTCCCTTCTCGATGCCGGGTTCACCCGATCCGACGTGACCTATGACGTCGTCGCCGTCTGGAACGGCAAGTTCTTCCGCATCGACGACCACCTGGACCGCTTCGGCCGCAGCCTCGAACGCCTCCGTCTCACCCCCGATCTCGACCGCGAGGCCATGGCCGCCATCCTCCACGGATGTGTCGGCCGGTCGGGCCTGGACAACGCCTACGTCGAGATGGTTGTTACCCGCGGCCATTCCCGGCCCGGAGGGCGTGACCCGTGGAACTTTGACAACCACTTCTACGCCTATGCCATCCCCTACGTCTGGATCGTCGATGTCGGCGCCCAGCTCAAAGGTTCGCATCTTGTCATCGCCCGCGACACGGTGAGGATTCCGGAGGACTCAGTTGATCCGACGGTCAAGAACTTCCACTGGGGCGACCTGACCCGCGGCGCTTTTGAGGCCCGTGAACGGGGTGGCACGGTGTCGGCTCTGCCCGATCAGCACGGCAATCTCACCGAGGGCCCCGGCTTCAATGTGTTCACCGTCGTCGGTGACGAGTTGCGCACCCCCGACCGAGGGGTACTACACGGGATCACCCGGCGCACGGTGCTGGAGTTGGCTCAGGATCAGGGCCTGAGGACCACCGTCGCACCGTTGCCGGTAGCCGATGTGGCCCTGGCCGACGAGGTCTTTCTCACCAGCACCGCCGGTGGGGTCATGCCGGTCACCATGGTGGACGGCATGACCCTCGGCGACGGCAATCCTGGTGGGGTCACCATGGCACTACGTCAGGCCTACTGGGATGCACACGATGATCCCCGCTGGGCCACCGAGGTTCGGTTCAAGCCATAAGCCACGCGGTGCAGAGTCGAGCCCTCAAGGGCCCGACTCCGCACCGGCGTGGCGTTATTCGTGGGCGATGGCGTCGAGCACGTTGAGCTGGGCCGCCCGTCGGGCTGGGAAATAGGCGGCAACGAGGCCGATGATCACGCCGACGATCACGTAGGCCACCAGCTGCAGCCAGGGGATCCCGACCTGGCTGATGAAGCTGTCGGGGATGGCCACCACGGCCGCCCAGCCCAACAGTAGCCCCATGGCGACCCCGAGCAGGGCGCCGAACACACTGACGACGATCGCCTCGGAACGAATGGTCGACCGCAGCTGGGTTCGGGTCATACCGACCGCTCGCAGCAGGCCGATCTCCCTGGTCCGTTCCAGCACCGAAAGGGCCATGGTGTTGACGATGCCGAAGAACGCCACCACCAACGAGAGCACCAGCAGCCCGCTGATGACGACCTGGATCTGGTTGATCTGACCCTCGATCTGCTCCTGGAACTCGGTGTTGTCCTGCACCGAGAGCTGGGGGAAGTTCTCCGTCACCTCCTCAACGGCCAAGCGGGCCGAGTCGGGGTCGGTTCCTTCCGGGAAGGTGAGCCCGATGAATTCGACCGCATCCGGGCCGGCGTGGGGGGCCGACAGTTCACGACTGATGATCCAGGGTTCCTCGACGATGCTGTTGTCGGTGAACAGCGTCTCGATCGTGAGTTCGGTGGTGAATCCGTCCTCAAACTCGATGGAGACGGTGTCACCCAACGTCAGGTTGTTGTCGGCTGCGGTGTCGCTCAACACCCCGATACCGGAGGTGGAGATCTCCGCCGTGCCCTCTTCGACACCGACGTTGACCACTGCTGATCCCGTTGCGGTGTCGAAGCTGGAAACACCGACGATCTCCGAGATCGCCTCGCCGCCGTCGGGGTTGTCATAGCCCAGTTGGGCCTTGACTGACCGGAACCCGGCCACCGCCTCGGTTTCGGGTAGGGCATCGAGTTGGTCGACGAGCAGGGGCGAGAACTCCAGGCCCTGATTCTCCTCGAAGATGAACAGGTCGGCGGTGAGGGCCTCCTCCAGCAACTTGTCGAAGGTGGCCAACAGCGATGCGGTCAGAACCGCCACGCCGGTGATGAGGGCGAGGCCGATCATCAACGCGGTTGAGGTGGCCGCGGTCCGCTGGGGATTGCGGCTGGCATTGTCGCGGGCCAGGTTTACCAACGTCAGCGAAGCGCCGCCGGTGAAGACTCCCTTGACCAGCCGGAACCCGTCGGCCACGGTCGGTATACCGGAGCGGACGAACACATAGGCCAGGGGCATGATCGCCACGCCGGCCACGATCAGCAGCACCCCGATGGGCCAGAAATCGTCCTGACGGAAGGCGGAGCCGAGAACGAAGAGGCTGCCGATGGCGGACCCGATGCCCAACACGATCAACAGCAGCCCACCGACAAAGGAGGCGAAGGCGATGAACGTTGCTCGGCCGATGCCTTCCGCCGCCGGACCGGCAAACAGCGCGCTCAGCATGGAGACGCCAATGAAGGTGAGGCCGGCCCCGATGCCGATCAGTGAGAGCCGACCAGCGGTGCTCTCGACGTTGCCGAACATGCCGATCCCTAGGGCGAGCATGCCGGGGAGCAGCACGATGGACCCGGCCGTCAGGCGGAAACGCATGCTGCGCTGCTTGACCCCGCCGTCGCGAACGGCTTCCAGGGGGGCCACCCGGGAGGCCCGGATGGCGGGGATGAGAGCCGACAGCACCGTTACCACCAGGCCGACAATGACCACGACGGCGATGGTTCGCGGCCGCAGTTCGAGCGGGCCGTCGGGGAAGGAGTTACCGCCGGTACTGAACAACTGTTTCAGCAGCCAGGCCACGCCTATGCCCCCGAACAGGCCGATAACCGAGGCCACAACCCCGATGATCACCGACTCGAACAGCACCAGGAAACGAACCTGGCTCCCGCTGGCTCCGATGGAGCGCAGCAGTCCCAACTGGCGGGTGCGCTGGTTGTGAGCAGGCGCATTCCCCAAAGCCTATGCGCCTGCAACGGCCCGGAGCCGGTGAGCCGGGGGCCGGTGCGCTTACCAGTAGGAGACTGCGCCCTGGTACAGCTCGATCAACGTGTCGCGGTCGATGGTGATCGGGGCGTTGTCGAGCAGACGGCGTTGGGGCAACGAGCCTTCGGTCAACGCTTCGATGTCGCTCGGGGCGTAGCCGAGGCCGGACAACCCATTGGGCATGCCGGTGGCCTGCATCAGCGACACGATGCGGGCCGCCAGTACCTCACCTGCATCGTCGGCGTCGGCGTCGTCGATGTCGGCGCCGAGCCAGCCTGCCGCTTCCAGGTGGCGGCCCGGGTTGAGGATGGCGGTCCGGCGGAACACTGACGGCGAGTTGACGATCACCGACATGCCATGCGGCACGATGGGCTCGCCTGCGGGGTAGCCGTCGGGCTGGAAACTTTTCACCATGCCTGCCACTGAATACGACATGCCATGGGGAGCGTGGCAGCCTGCGTTGCCAAAGGCGATACCGGCCAGGGTGGCGGCCCACATGACCTGGTGGCGGGCCTGTTCGTCGTCGGCGTCGTCAACCGCCCGCAGCAGGTAGCGGCCCAACAACGACAGGGCCTCACGACAGCCGAGATCACTCCACGGGTTCGCCCCCTGGCTGGAGGGCCGGAGCGACGGCCGGTCGGGGGCGGGACGTTGTCGGTAGGAGCGGGCGGTGTAGGACTCAAGGGCATGGCTGAGTACGTCGAACGCCGATGAGGCAACAACGTTGGCGGGCAGCGTGGCGGTGACCGTCGGATCGATGAGGGCCCGGGTGGGGCGGATCATCTTGGAGGCGATCCCGGTCTTGGCCTTCATGGCCAACAGGTCGAACACCGCGATTCCGGTGGACTCGCTGCCGGTGCCCGATGTGGTGGGGCAGGCGATATGGGGTTTCAGCGGTCCGGGTACGGCCCGACCCTCACCTATGGGGGTGTTGACGTAGGTCAGGAAATCGGCCGGGTGGGTCGAGTACAGATTGGCGGCCTTGGCGGTGTCGATCACCGAGCCCCCGCCAACGGAGATGAAGCCGTCGACGTTGGCATCGGCGGCAAATTTGGTTGCTGCCTGGAAGCTTTCATCGGTTGGCTCGACCCGAACCTCGTCGTACCGGGCAACATCGATCCCGGCCTGGGCCAGTGAGCGGGTCACCACGGCGACATGTTCCGACGACGCCAGGAACGCATCGGTCAGCAGGCCAATGCGCCTGATACCAAGACTGGCGGCAACATCGCCCGCTTCGGCCAGGGAGCCCGGGCCAAAGGTGACGGCCGAGATGTCGACGTTGAACGACGTGTCGCCCCCGGGCAGTTCCAGATCGGTGTGGCAACAGGACATGGCGTCAGCGTAGTGAAGCTGAGTCGGTGGGCTGCAACCCTCGGGCCCCTCCACGGGGGGCACACCAACTAGCGGAGCTGAATCGAGCCCTGAGGGGCCAGTTCGATGAAGGTCCGCCCTCGGCTGAGGGGGATCTCATCGCCGTTGCCGTCGGTCAAGGTGATGGCAGCGTCGGAGCTGTCGCGGCTCCAGGTGCCGGTCACCCGTTGGCCTGCGGTGAGGACGTGGGCGGTGCCGGAACCAACGGTGTGGGCCTCAGGTGACTGGGCGTCGGCTGGGCTGACTCCGTACTCGACCTCGAGCACCACCACGTTGGCCGGGGCCAGTCGCTTGCCTGCGGCGGTGGTGTGGGCGGTGCCGTTCTGGCTGCGAACCCAACCCTGGTGGCGGGTCGACCATTCGAAGTTGATGTTGGCCCGGCCGAACCTGATGGCGACACCGTTGGCGGCCACGCCGCCGACCGGTGCGACCCCGGGGGAGCGGTAACGGAACAACTGGGGCGGTAGGCCGCCTCCCTGGCCCTTGGCGGCGGCGAACAGGGCGGCCGGACGGGTGAACATGTTATGCGGGGCCCGTCGACCCGGTTGGCGGAAATAGGCGTTGCCTGCCACCAGTGCGTTGACGTTGACCACATCGGCCGTGGCCACCGCCGCCAGCACCGCCGAGTTGGCTCCCGATGCGGCCAGTAGGGGGGTGTTGAACTGGCTCAGGATGTCGAGGTCGGTGGTGCGAATCGAACGGACCGGTCCGATCACATCGGGCACCTTGGAGTGGAACACGGCGATCAGCCGGGTCAGGTTGCCCTCGACCATCTCCTCATAGACCAGGTCGGCGTGCTCAACGTTGGTCGGGGGTCGGGCCTGGTCGACGTTGTCGATCTTCACCGCCAGGGCCGGCCTGCGGGGGGTCTGGCGGGTTGGGACTCCGGTCAGCGGATCGACCTCGTGGTAGAGGCGGCCGATACGACCTTGGTATTCCTGGGCGCCCAGGAAGCCGGCGATCACGTTGCGGTACGGGGTGCCATCGCCGATGACCTCGGCCCAGTAGCCGAGACCGGTGTTCTCCGGGGCCCGTCGCAGCATGCCGACGTACAGCATCGTTGCCTGGACCCGGCCCTTGGTTCGGCCGCGGTATTCGGCCGAATCGGAGAAGGCGACCATCGCCTCACCCCGGCTCATGCCTCGATCCAGTTGCTGGGTCCAGTGGGCTCGACCCCCGGCGTCGGCCGAGCGGCCGAGGACGTTGGCGTAGACCTGGTCGATGTACTGCTCGTCGCTCAAGGCGCCGTAAGTGAGCTCAAACTCCTGGGATTTCACGAACTCTTCGGAGATCTGGGCCATCGACCAGCCCCTGCGGGCCACGCCGGCCCAGTGGTTCAAGCCCTCGTAGTCGGGGGCCCGGTTGAAGTGGGCGTAGTAGAGCCGCACCAGTGGGGCCATCGTCCCCTCGAACTCGGCGCTCTGCGACAGCGATTCGACCAGGGCGGAGGGGTCGAGGCCGTTGTCCAACTGCTCAGTCCAGTAGGTCAGCCCCGCCTCGTCCGGAGCGCGGGACAGGAAGTCCTCGTACTGCTGGGTGACAAAATCCGACGCGGTCGGCAGCGAACCGATCGGTTGTTCGGCCAAGGCGGGCCCCACCCCTACCAGGGGGCTGAGAGCGGCGACAAGACCAAGAGCGACCAGCGACAGGAACCGATGTGGCATCGACTTCCATCGGCAGCGACCCTGGTTTTGTCAGTGGTTCAGCCCTCTCTTGCTCTCTCGCTCCTGCTTGCCCTCTCTTTGCGGCAATGGCCCTCAGCAGGCGGTGAGTAGATCGTGATGCTGGGCGTTGTCGCCGATGTGGCCCGCGGCGAACGAACACAGGGGCGTGATGGTGCGACCATCGGCGCGGAGGATCTCCAACACTCCGTCGACCAGGCGGGCCCCATAGCCCTGCCCCCGGTAGTGGCGCACCGTTTCGACGTGGGGCACAACAACCTCGCGGTCACGTTGGTGGTACTGAGCGAACCCCACCAACTCCCCGTTGCGTATCAGTTCGAAGCGGTGCTGATCGGGGTTCTCGACAACGGAGAAATCATCGGTGGTGGTCGTCATGATCTTCGCAACCTTTGGTGCATGCAGCCTGTTCCTCTGGGTTATTGGGGGCGGGTGGCGGCGTAGCCACGACGCATGAAGGCAGTGAGGTGGTCGCGGTAGACCAATGGCTCGTGGCGCTTGGGGTGCCCGGCATCGATGCAGCCCGCTACCGGGTCGATCACCGAGTCGACCCGGGGATCGAAGAAGAAGGGGATGGCGTAGCGGTTGGTCCGGGATTCGTTGCGGGCCCGATGCCGGGTCGACAGAAATCGATCGTTGCTCCAACGGCGCAACGTGTCGCCTGCATTGACCACAAACGACTGCGGCTCCTGCTCAACTGCAAACCACTCGCCCGATGCCGCCTGTACCTCGAGACCGGCGACCGGGTTTGACGGGAGCAGGGTCAGATAGCCGGCGTCGCAGTGGGGATCGATGCCCCACTGGCCTTCGGCCGCATCTCCCGGTGGGTAGTGGGTGAGGCGGAGGGTGGCCAGGGCGGGATCGAAGAACTGATCGAAATGGTCCGCAGCCATCCCGGCGGCGAGGGAGTAGAGCGGTAGGAGCTGATGGCCGAGGGCGTCCATCGTCCGGTAGTAGGCGACGACTGTCTGCTCGAAGCCGGGAAGGTCCTTGGGTGGGGGGAACTGGTTGCGGCGCGAACCGGGGCGTCCCATGAAGAAGGCGGCGTTGAGGGCGGGGAACTCACCCTGTTTGGCCCCTCCCAACGGGACGTAGCCCATGGTCGTTGGCCCCATGGCGTGGTCGATCTTGGTTGCGTGGGGGAGTCGGTGGTACTCGGCGGCCATGCGATAGATCTCGGTGACCTGCGCCCAGGCCACGCCGTGACCAACCACCGACACAAAGCCCACCTCGGTCAGCGCCGTGCGCAACTGCTCGGCCGCAGCCCTGGTGGAGGCCGGGTCACCGGCACGATGTTGGCTGAGGTCGAGGATCGGTAGACGGCGCTGCGTCGTCATCCCCCGACCGTAACCCGTCAACTGCCGCTGGTTCCAACAGCCATTGACCTCAGGCGATCTCGATCGTCATTCCCGCTCGTTCGAAAGCCGCTATCGAGTCCACACCGAAGGCGCTGGCGGGGGTGAGGAGACCCCCGGGGCCAGACGCCCCGTCACCGGCCAGAAGCAACGCGGCCTCAGCAACGAGGTTGCCCGTCGAGCGGTAGCCGGGATGGCCCTGGCCCCTGACCACAACATCAAGGTGGTGGCCGCCGGTTGAGGTGGCCCGACCGTCGAGGCGCCAGGCCCAGCCTTCGAGGTGATCCTCGTCGGGTCCGTCCCCTGATGACGGACCGATGCGTTCGGCCAGGTCGGCGACCAACGTGCGCCACGCCGTCGGCGACGAGGTGAGCAGGGCATTGCCCTGTTGGGCCGACGAAAGCCAGCGGGCCCCCAACGCAGGGGGCAGCCCAGGGAGCAACCCCTCCGCCACCAGGCCCTCGCGATACAGGTAGCGATCGGCGAAGAGCCCCGGCTGTTGGTCCCGCAATAACGAGGCGGTCTTCTGGGCGATGGCCGGGTTGATGTAGGGCGAGGGCAGCAGCGGACCGATCCACTGGCCGGTGCCCTGGTGGAGGCGGGACGTCAGGTCGAAGGGAACCTCGACATGGCCCCGACGATCAAGAACCCGACTATCCCTGTTCGCCCGGTGGGGGCCACGCCGTAGGGCGTCGGTGCCGCTGAGGAACGTACCGCCGCTGATCAGGTCGGTGGGTCGGACGATCGGCGGGTCACGCAGCACCGAGATCGCCACGTCGATCTCGGCCAGGGCCTCTGCTCGCACCGAGGCCAGGTTTGTTGCCGCCAGGAGGGTCATCAGATCGAACGGGAGCGACTCGAAACCGGCGGTATGAACAATCTTCGCCCCCGACTCCTGGGCCAGCGCGTGCACATTGGCCGGGATGTCGGCGAGCCAGTCGATCTCGCCACAGACGTCGACCTGGTGGGTTCCCGAGAGTGCGCAGGCGGTGTAGATCGCTGCCCCGTGGCGGGCGTAGGGGCCAACGAGGTTGGCAATGGCCGTGCTGTGATCGACAACCGCCGCTACCGCCTCGGCGTCGCCAACATCGACCGGCAGGACGGTGGCCGAGATGTCGATCTCGGCCAACCGGGCCTTGATCCGGTCAGGATGGCGACCGGCGACGGCCCACTTGAGCCCGAGGTCGTTGGCTCGGGAATGGATCTGTCGGACGACCTGTCTGCCGGTGACACCGGTGGATCCGAAGATGACGAGATCAAAGACCGAGGACGACATTTAGTTCGATCGTTCGATCATGTAATCGATGATTCGGCGCAGGAACCTGCCGGCTGAGGTGTTCGCTGATCGACCAAGACTGTCGGCGTAGATGTCGTGGGCCCGGGCGGTATAAAGCCGGGCGTAGCTGTCGGCCAGGTCGATGGAGCCGTGATGATCCATGAGATCCCGGATCGTCCGCGCCTCATCCATGGTCCGGGTGGTTCGTTGGCGTCCAAGGAAATCAAGAATCATGGCCCGGTCGTTCCCGTCGGCCCGGAGCAGGACGTCAATCAGCATCAGGGTGCGCTTTCCCTCCAGAAGGTCACCGAGAATCTCCTTGCCGAGCTGTGTTTCACTACCTCGCAGGTTCAGGATGTCATCACGGATTTGAAAGGCCGCGCCGAGATGGAAACCAAAGTCGTTCATGCGATCGGGATTGATCGCCCCGACCGATCCGATGAGGGCACCGACCCTGAGGGGGTGGATGGTGGTGTACCAACAGGTCTTGCGCATGACCATGTTCAGGTAGTGGCTGGGCATGAGATCGACGACATTGTCACGTATCCAGCCCAATTCCTGAGCCTGACCTTCAAGGGTGTGGAGGGCCATGGCGGTGAACTCGTCGCTGATCCGACCCGCCAGCCGATGACCGACAAGTTCGACATTGTCCCGTAGCGGGGCCATGCCCAGAATGGCCAGCGCGTCACCGGCGTTGAGGGCGAGGGCCACACCGTGCTGATCATGAAGTGTGGGCTGGCCTCGCCTTAGCTCACTTTCGTCCTCGATGTCGTCGTGGATGAGGAAGGCGGTGTGCAGGAGCTCGATGGCAACGGCCGAAGGGATCGACTCCTCTATCCGGCCCCCGAACGCTTCGCAGGCGGCCATGCAAAGGGCGGGGCGGAGACGTTTCCCGCCTCGCTGGGGGTAGTTGGTGATCAGGTTGTAGAGATAGCGATCGGGTTGTCCCGTCGGTGTTGAGGAGCGCAGGGCGACGTCGGTGATGTGGCCGTAGCGCTCCAGTTCGGCCTCGACACCAACGTGGGCTTGGGCCGTCATTGACTAGCGTCGACCACCAGCACCCTGAGGTGGGCGGCCAGGTCGGGCATGCCTTCGACCAGGATCTGGCCGTGGTACACCCCGGGACCGGTCGCAGCCGGCACATCGACCCGGATGACAAAGACCGGACCGTCTTCATCAAACGACTTGGACTGGAGGATGGTTACAGCGTCGGCGGGTAACTCGGCGCCGTCGTGGCGTCGCAATCCTCGGCAATGGGGCAGGCCGCCGGCCCCGGGAATGGCGAGCACCGTTGTGCCGACACCGTCGAGCACCGCGATCTCGGCCTGGGGACCAGTCGCCGCGCCTGCGTCCTTGCCCTGCAGCGGACGTTCGATGATAAAGCGACTTGCGGCCAGGTAGACGCTGGTGAATGAGCGCTCAAGATCCACCAGGGCGTCTCGAAAAGAAGCCCCACCTTCCCCGGCTGCGGGCCTGTCGGGCGTGACCGACTTGACCACCTGTTCCGAGGCCGAAACGGCCTCCTCCATGATCTCGGTAAAGGCACGGATGTTTCGCTCCGGATCGAATGCTCTGATGAGCTGCTGCCACCGGTCGTCGGGAGAATTCTCTTGTCCGCTCACATCCAGCACCTTAATGGCTTCGAAATGCGTTGTCGCTGCTTGGCTGGGGTGGGTACACTCTGGTTCGGTTGATCTCCGGGGGGAGTTGTGGCTTCACAACAGTTGGCCTTGATGGCCCTGTACAACGGTTTGGCTACAGGCACCGATCGCGAAGCACGACAGGTCATCTTTAACCGCCTGTTCTCCACCGCGGCCCAAGATTCAGCGTCTTCGCAGTCGGTGTTGACCTCACTCGACCAACCACTTTCTTTTGGCACCATCGACGATCATGGCGAGAGCCTCCGGGCCCTGGCCGGTGCCCGCACCCGCCCACCCACCGACTCAACCGTTGACCAGCCGCCGGTGGCTGCCTTCCAACTTCGTGACCTGCTGGTGGCGCTGTCGAAGGGGCTCCATGACGCGGGCGGTCGGGGTTTGTCCGAGATCGTTGATGGGGATCTGCAGGGGCCGCTGGCGGCGACCTTCGAATCATTGATCGAACCGGCAACTCCCGACAAGGCTGGCCTGGTGCAGTCGTTGGCCCGCAGGGTCGACGACCACGTCGCCTCTTTGGTCGGAGGATCGGACCTGGCGCGATCGGCCAAGCCACCCTTCGATCCCGAAGACGTCTCGCTGCGGCACGAAGTGAGGCACCAGCCGACGGTCACATGTTTTTCCGACCTGCTGAAGGTCGATATTGGTGGCAACGGTGAGTACGCCACCTACATCGAGACCGTCACCAGCTTCGACAAGGAACGATTCCCTGGTCTTCAACTGCCTGATTTCTGGGAGACATTGCTGAACCCGCTCACTTGGCGCACGCTTCATTCCTTCTGGTGCTCGATGGATCCGGTGAAAGCAGATGACACCCATGAGCTTGATCAAAGCCAAGTTGATGAGCTGCTCAACTCGTGCCCTCAGCCGGTTGATGAGGTGGACAGCTGGTTGCTGTGGGAAAAGGTCGGAATCTGCGGTGATCCGACGCTGGCCGACATCTTTCCCTACACGTTCCTGAACATGTGGCGCCAGAAAGATGTCAGCAAGTACGACGGTATGACCGAGCAGTCCCTCTCCTACCGTCTTCGCCCGATCGATCGTAGTGCCCTGGCGATTGACGACGGGCAGATCCTGGTCAGGGAATATGTCGACCGAATCGACGTCGTGACCACCAAGACCGTGCACCTGCGGGGTAGTAAGCACCAGACCGAAGGTCAGGCCCTTGCTTCACTGGCCTGCGAAAGCGGTTGGGCCGATCAGGCCCGGCAGATCGTGGTCAACGCCATCATGAAGGCAAAAGCGTAGGAGTAGCGAAATGGCCATGAGACCCATACTCAATGAGGTGTGGACAGAGGCAGGCGAGGCCCAGGGAAAGGCAGCGGACGCATTCGACAATCTGCTGAGCGAATTGGGCAAGGATGCTGGCACCAGCAGCGACCTTGTCACCAGGCATCTCGGTCAGGCCTACGTGCATTCGCTTCGGTTCTCTGCACTGTTGTGGTTGGCGCCGTTACGTGTGGCCCAGGGGTTTGCCGATGGTGGTCAAGGGAGTGGTGGTCAAGGGAGTGGTAGTCAAGGGAGTGGTGGTAGTGCACCCGAAAGCTGAAGGTAGTAAGTCGTGCCGCTGAGTCTGGGGGAGACAACCAGGGTCTCCGAAGCGATCGAGAACTCCACCAACGCCCTGATCGCCGTTTTGTCCGATCTGAGTCAACACACCGAACGGCTGGTCTCCGACGCCACCCGCCGGGCGGGGGGTGACGCCACGGCCGCCGACCTCACGGTGAACGCGGCGCGACTCTCGTTGTCCTGGATGAAGGCAATGTCGAAGTTGTCCACCACCGCACTCGACAACCTGAGCCTGCTGACCGAGGACGTTGCCCGCCACTTCACCTCGGCCATCGCGGTGTTTCCGGCTCCGCCAGAAGGGGACACCAGTTGGTACCTCAGGGTCGAGCAGGCCACGGCCTCCGGCCGCGAACTGGAGCCGCGCCATATCCGTTTGGTCACTCCGGATGGTCACTCCATCAGTGCCCACCATCCGGGCCCGAACTCTCTGGATCGAGACTGGGATGGCCGATATCGTGTCGTACCTCGTGCTCCGGGGTTCGTACTAGGGGATCTGACGCTCGTGATCCAGCCCGTGCTTGCCCGAAATCTGGACCAGCCGGTTGGTGAATCAGTGACGGTCAAAGTTTCGATCACGATCGACCCTGAACTTGTTGAAACGTGAATCTGACGACAACCTGGAAACCGAAGCGTGTTCGGCGGCCAATGACCATTGTCTTCATCGACGTCGTCGGCTCGACGTCGATCGCGATCGACATCGAGGATGACTTCGCCGATCTGATCTTCGACTATCGGCGCATCGCCGGGCGTATTATCCGCGACCACGACGGTTTTGTGCCCAAGGACGAAGGTGACGGTCGATTCGTCTGGTTCGGCTGGCCCCACGCTCGCCCCGACGATGCCCAGCGAGCCGTGAACATGGCCCGCGAACTGATGGTCGCGATGGAACCCCTTTCGTTGGCGCTGGAAGCCAGCCTTGGTCGCCCCCTTGAGCTGCGTATCGGGATCCACACCGGCCCCGTGGTGGTGATCATGCCCGGTCACGATGACAGCCTCGAACTCAGCGACGCCACCGTGAACTTTGCCGCCAAAGTACAGCAGGCCGCTCAGCCCGGCACGATTCTCATCTCGGAATCAACCGTCGGGGCGTTGCTGCAGCCGTTCGAACTCGAACCCTGCGGGTCGTTGGGGGTCGAGGGACTCAGCGGTGGCATCGACGTGTTCGAAGTGACCGGACCGGCTCAACCGGTGGTCGAAGAGCGGCCGTTTGTCGGCCGCCGGGACGAGCTGGATTGGTTGCTGGGGTGGTGGGCCGAGGCGGTCGACGGTGGTTCGGTCGCCGTCGTCGTGACCGGAGCGTCGGGACTTGGCAAGAGTCGACTTCTCGCCGAGTTCGGGTTGCAGGCCGGTCGCCCCGATGCCGTCCACGTTCAGGGCGATCGGGACAGGATGATGACGCCCTTTGCCACCCTTCGTCCGGTGATGGCGGTGTTACTTGACCATCAACCCGATGCTCGGGTCGCCGGCCTGCTCGGTGTAGCCGATGGAGTCAGCCCGGGTGCGGGCCTTGATCGGGCTGCAGTCTGCTCAGAGGTAATCGGTCTGTTTCGGGCCATGGCCGGACAGTCGCCGGTTCTGCTCGTGGTTGACGATGCGATGTGGCTTGATGCGTCATCGGCCGAAGTGCTGGCTGCGCTGGGTCGGGCCAAGATCGCCGGTTTGATGATCGCAGTGACGGCCCGCCGCCCATCGGAGGCGATCCCGTGGCCCGAGATGGCGCAACTGACTTTGGAACCTTTTGCTCGCAGTCAGGCCCTCGATCTTTTCCTCCAGTCCGGCCCGTCGCCTCCCGTCGACCCTTCTCTCGTTGAGCGCCTGGTTGAGCGGGCCGCGGGTAATCCGTTCTTTCTGCTCTCGTTGAGTCGTGCCTCCCACGACGACGAGTACCTCGGTGTTCGGCGCCTGCTCCGCCCCCGGTCGGGTGTGCCCGCAGTGGTGCAGCAGGCGATACGGAGTCAGATCGATGCCGCCGGTGTGGCGGATTCGGTGACGGCCGCCGCCTCGACCATCGGTATGGAGTTCGACGTTTCGCTGCTCGGAGCGGTGCTTGGCCTTGAGCCCGTCGAGCTCGAAGAACCGCTGGGTCAACTCGTTGAGCACGGCGTACTTGAACCGGTGCCAGGTGGGGAGGGGAGTTACCGGTTCACCCACGGGCTGGTGAGGGATCTGGCGTACGATCTGCTCCTGGACCGGGCCCGTCGGCAAAGCCACGCTCTTGTGGCCAACGCCCTCATCGGCCAAGACGTGTCGGATCACGCCCTCGTCGGTCTGCATCTTGATCGTGCCGGGCGGTGGGAGGCAGCGTGTCAGTCGATGTTGATGGCGGTCAAACAGTGCCTGCAGTCCGATGCCTACCAGGAGGGGGCGGTTGTAGCGGCCCGAGCTCTTGAGATCGCCGCCGCCGAGCCGGGCGAGGTCAGGTCCGAGGTGCGTCTCGAAGCCGAGGAGCTGAGTGCGAGGCTGGCCGGAGCGGTCAGCCCCGATTCCTACCTGGCGGGCACCAGCCAACGGTCCGGGCTGCTTCAGACGCTCGACCACGGTGAGGGGGTCCGACGGGTCGTCATGGCCAAAACCCGTGACTGGGCCGGAGCGATCATGAAGGGTGACCTTCGAACCAGCACCCGTTTGTTGCGTGAGGTCAGAACATTGGCTCGTCGTGAATTCCCCGAGATCCTGGCCTGCAACAAGAGTGCCCGGGGTCTTCATGCCGCCTATCGCGGACGCTACGCCCTGGCCGAGCGCCTTTTGTGCGAATCGATCGAGGTTATTGCGGCCGAGGGTATCGACCCCTGGCTTGAGGAGAATTGGGCGACGCCGGACGACCCGATCGCCCTTGCCTATTCGTTTGCCCCCTCGGTCCTGTTGCAGCGGGGTCGAGTTCGGTTGGCCAGGACCTACCTGGAAAGCGCCTGGCAGCGGGCGGGCGCCCTTCCCGGGGGCGCTCACACGTTGGCCCATATCGGCTCCAACGCCGCGGTCTACTGGGAGCTGGTTGGCAACGGTGAGCAGGCTGTCCGCCACGGCGAGGAGGTGGCGAACATCGGGCGCGAACTGGGGCTCAGCATCTGGGAGATGACCGGCGACGTTCACGTTCGCCGAGGTATGGCCCTGATCGAACCGAGCGTCGATCTGGTTGAACAGCTTGATACTGATGCCGCCCTTCTCGACGCTTTTGCTCCCCTTGGTGCGCCGGTGGCCCATCTCCAGGCGGCCTCGGCATGGCTCACGCTCGATGAGCCGGAGCGGGCCGGGCAATCACTGGCCCGGTTGAGGGAATCGAGTTCCACCACCGGTATCGGTTACCTCGACGCCGAGGAGCTTCGGCTACGCAGTCGGCTGTTGGAGGAGCACGCCGCGGTGGATGCCCTGGTCGGGGCCGTCTCCATTGCGGCCAGGCAGGGTGCGAGGCGGTTCGGTCTGGCGTCGTTGTCAGACCTGGCCCGCCTTCGTCCCGGGATCCGGATCAAGGGTCGGCCGGTGGAGGTCCTGGTTGATGAAGCCGGATCTGATCTGTTGGCCGTCGATGCCGTCCCGGCCGCCCAGCCTGAGTTCGATGTTGGCGACGACGGATTGGCGCACCCCGATGCCAATCCCCGCATCGGGTTCGAGGCGGCAGGGTCTGCATCGGCCGGTGCCCGACGATGACATCCGGTCGCAACGTGGCCATCCTGGGTGGAGGTATGGCGGGTCTTGCTGCGGCGTGGCGGCTGACCGATCCGTCGAACGCTGCCGCCGGTGTCCCCAACGACGTCGGCATGGTAACCGTGTACCAGCGCGGCCATCGGCTGGGGGGCAAGGCGGCCAGCCACCGGGGGCTCAACGGTCGGATCGAGGAACACGGACTGCACGTCTGGTTGGGCTACTACGACAACGCCTTCCGGCTCATTCGCCAGTGCTACGAACAGCTCGACAGGGCGGACTGTGACCCCGCTTGTCCCATCCAGAGCTGGGAGGACGTCTTCCAAGCGGCGCCGACGATCGGGCTTGAAGACTTCCACAACGGCGATTGGAAGACCTGGACGGCGGTCTTTCCTCCCAACGACCGCAAGCCGGGTGAGCCCCTGGGCGAGTCGACCTCGGTTCTTGCGGCAGACATTCTCCGACAATCGGTGAAGTTGGCGGCCACCTTCCTGCAATCGCTCGATGGGCCCAAACTTGAGCTTGGCACCAGCATGGCCCTGGCTGGTGTGGCCGAAGTCGAGAAGGCCGCGGGGGCCCTGCAGCCGATACTTCCCGCTTTTGGTGGGATCCAAATCATGGCTGAGATGGTTCGAGACCGTCTGAAGCCGGTGGTGGTCGACAACGACAGTTCACGACGGCTGTGGCAACTGTTCGATCTCATCGTTGCCCAGGTCAAGGGGATGGTGAAGGATGACCTGCTGACCAAGGGTTTCCGGTCCATTGACCACATTGAGTACCGCGACTGGATCGCCTCACACGGAGCCTCGCGGGAGACCCTCGAAGGCGCCCTGGTTCGGGGGCTCTACGACCTTGCCTTCAGCCACCGGGGTGGCGATCCCGGTCGCACCGAGTTCCCGGCCGGTCTCGGGCTGTTCCTTGCAACCAAGACCTTTTTCGATTATCGGGGCGCATTGTTCTGGAAGATGCAGGCGGGGATGGGTGATGTCGTGGTTGCCCCGATCTACGAGGTACTGCGTAAGCGGGGCGTTCGATTCGAGTTCTTCCACCGGGTCGACGACCTGGTACCCGATGAGGCCGGTGAGCTGATCGACCGGGTTGAGCTTGGTCGCCAGGTCAAGCTTCGAGATGATCTCTCCGACTACGACCCCTTGATCCGCCACGACGAGCTTCCCTGTTTCCCGGCCGAACCCGATGAGGGGCAGCTCGACGCCGGGTCGGCGGTCGCCGGGGCCGAGCTTGAGTCGTTCTGGAGTACCTGGCCCGACGCCGACAAGGTTGAACTCGTGCGGGGTCGCGACTTCGACGATCTCGTGTTCGCCATACCGGTGGGGATGGCCAGGCACGTGACCGGCCAACTGGCACAAGGATCCCCGCCATGGCAGCGGATGCTCGAGTCGGTGGAAACGGTTGGCACCCAGGCGTTCCAACTGTGGCTCAAACCGTCGGAAGAGGAACTTGGCTGGTCGGCGGAAGGCTCGACGGTGACCAGCTATGTCGACACCTATGACACCTGGTCGTCGATGAGTCACCTGATCGAGGCCGAGGGATGGCCCGCCGAGCAGCGACCGGGTTCGGTGGCCTACTTCTGTTCGTCGATGCGTCAGGAGGATGTCGACGATCCCACTGATCTCGGGCAACCGGGGCGGGCCAGCAACGAGGCCCGCCAGGCGGCGGTGCAGTATCTGGAGAACAGTGTTGGTCACTATTGGCCAAACGCGATTGATGAGGACGGCCGGTTCCGTTGGGATCTGCTGGTCGGGGCCGCTCCCGACGCCGGGCCCGAAGCCATCGACACTCAGTACGTCACCGCAAACGTTGACCCTTCCGACCGCTATGTTCAGGCTCTGCCCGGCACGGATCAGGCCAGGCTGCGGGCCGACGAATCCGGTTTCGCCAACATGCGCCTGGCCGGGGACTGGACCGATTGCGGCCTCAATGCCGGTTGTATCGAAGCAGCCGTGATTTCGGGGTTGGCCGCGGCCCACTCGATTCTCGGTCTCCCGCTCGACGCCGGCGTCAGCGGCGGCTATCGGACCTAGCCCTGACCTGGCCCATGGCCCTCCGGGACTTGAGCCTCCTGGCAAGCCAACGTACGCTTGCCGTTCATGAAACTCGGTATGAGCATCAACTATGTCGGCGACTTTGCCAAGTCGGTCGACCAGGTCGTCGAGCTGGAAAAGGCTGGGCTCGACGTGGTCTGGGTGGCGGAGGCCTACAGCGTTGATGCCGTCAGCCAGATGGGCTACCTGGCGGCCAGGACCGAGCGGGTGGAGATCGGCTCCGGGATTCTCAACGTCTACTCGCGCACGGCATCGGCCATGGGTCAGACGGCGGCCGGGCTCGACATGGTGTCGGACGGGCGCTTCATTTTGGGTCTGGGGGCGAGCGGTCCTCAGGTGATTGAGGGCTTCCATGGTGTGCCCTACGACAAGCCCAAGGCCCGCATCGAGGAGTACATCGACATCGTTCGCATGACCTTGCGGCGCGAGCGTGTTGTCTACGACGGTAAGACCGTCACC
>Ga0316187_10001343_pt1 | contig 21084 bp, 15 predicted proteins | sample CroRivburrow1_MG_FD_204927 | JGI IMG/M metagenome (GOLD analysis project Ga0316187, IMG submission 204927) | Coastal sediment microbial communities from Maine, United States - Cross River worm burrow 1 | ecosystem: Environmental > Aquatic > Marine > Coastal > Sediment | place: USA: Maine...
GAGATCCCGCAGGAAGTGGGCGATTTTGCCGTTTTGCTGCACAGTGGATTCAGTACCGGCAAGGCCTTTCTGTTTAACATGTTGTCGAGCCTTGCTACCGTCGTCGGTGCGGTACTGGCCTATTACACCTTCAAGGACCTGGAGCCTGTTTTGCCGTATGTTCTGGCGATTGCGGCATCCAGTTTTATCTACGTAGCCGTGGCGGATCTGATCCCGGGTCTGCACAAGCGCGTGGAATTCAGTGCGACGCTCAAGCAGGTGTTGCTGATCAGCTCCGGGGTGGTGTTGATCTATCTGACCCACGCCACGTTGCACACCTGAAACCCGATCGACCCGCAAGGGAGTAAGCCATGTTGAATTGGTACATGTTGACGCTGGTTGGCAAAGACCAGCCCGGTATCGTGGCCGGGGTAACCACGGCGCTGTTCGATGCCGACTGTAACCTTGGCGAAACGTCCATGATTCGGCTGGGCAAAAACTTTACTGTCATGATGATGGTGCAGGGCAGCGGTACTGATGCGTTGCGTAATGCCTTGCAGCCGGTGGTCGAGACGCTGCAGCTGGCGCTGCATATTGATGCCATCGAGCCCGGCCTGCATCAGCGCCTGGTGCCGGATGTCTGCATCCTGGTGCACGGAGCAGATCGTGCCGGTATTGTCTCGCAGGTTACCAGCAAGGCGGAACAGGCCGGTCTGAATATTCTCGATCTCGAATCGGATGTGGGGGGTACACAAACCGATCCGATTTATATCCTGCAGATCGAGGGCGTCGCAGAACGTGGCGTGGATGCAATCCGGGAAGCGCTGGCACCGTTGCAGTCAAAAGGTATTAAGGTCGATGTGCGTCCAGTAGAAACACTCGTCGGGTGAAACGTGGCCGTCCTGGATATTCTTACCTACCCGGACGAACGCCTGCGTCAGGTCTCTGTACCGGTTGAGCAGTTCGACGCTGCCTTACAGGCGCATATCGACGATCTGGAGGCAACGCGGCTTACCGGTCCCGGCGCGGTGGGTATAGCAGCTCCACAGGTGGACTGGTTTGAACGTGTTGTCATCGTGGACGTATCGGGTCGCAAGAAGACCCGCAGTCATGGTTACCTGATCCTGGTCAACCCTGAAATTACCGAATGGGAGGGGTTTGCCCTGGGCCGGGAGGGCTGTCTCTCCGTCCCGGATTACACCGGCAACGTGGTGCGCGCCGAACGTATCCATCTGCGAGCCCAGGATCGCGAAGGTAATGAAACCTCGTTTGACATGGAAGGGTATGAAGCACGCGCAATCCAGCACGAAATAGACCACCTTGACGGCCTGCTGTTCCTTGATCGACTGGTCAGTCGCCGCCAGGACCTTTTCCAGCGCAAGGTTTACAGGGACTAGAGAAACGCTGGGCAATTGATTTTGAGCCGCCGGGACGCCTATCAGTGCCTGCTTTCGCCTGGAGGCGCCTACTCTCGCCTGGAGGCGCCTACTCTTGGTGGTGGTGCTGCTGTTGCGGGGCTGTTTATTTGTATGCGTACTTGAATTCCGTCGCATTTCCACCCATATACCTGTCATGTGAATTAAATTTCGGGGAGAACTCTTGTCATGCGGATGGATAAACTGACCTCCAAGTTCCAGATGGCGCTGGCGGACGCGCAGAGCCTGGCGGTGGGCCGTGACCACAATTACATTGAACCGGTACACGTGATGGTTGCCTTGCTGGACCAGGAAGGCGGCAGCGTGCGCCACCTGCTGACGCAGGCCAATGTCAATATCAATATGTTGCGATCCCAGCTTGGCGAGCAGCTGGACCGGCTGCCAGTGGTGGAAGGCACTGCGGGTGATGTGCATATTTCCAATGACCTGACCCGCCTGCTGAACCTGACTGATAAGCTGGCACAGCAGCGCAAGGACCAGTACATATCGTCCGAACTGTTTGTACTGGCGGCGGCGGAAGACAAGGGTCAGCTGGGCGAGGCACTGCGCCAGGCCGGTGCCAGCAAGGCGCTGATAGAAAAGGCCATCGACAATGTGCGCGGTGGCCAGAGTGTCGACGACCCGAACGCCGAGGACCAGCGCCAGGCACTGGAAAAATACTCCATCGATCTAACCGAGCGTGCCGAACAGGGCAAGCTGGATCCGGTTATCGGCCGCGATGACGAAATCCGGCGCACAATACAAGTCCTGCAGCGCCGAACCAAGAACAACCCGGTGCTCATCGGCGAGCCCGGCGTAGGCAAAACCGCCATTGTCGAAGGTCTTGCCCAGCGTATCGTCAATGGCGAGGTGCCGGAAGGCATCAAGGGTAAACGATTGCTGAGCCTCGATATGGGGTCGCTGATCGCAGGTGCCAAGTACCGTGGCGAGTTCGAGGAACGCCTGAAAGCGGTCCTCAACGATCTCTCCAAGCAGGAAGGCCAGATCATCCTGTTCATCGACGAACTGCACACCATGGTCGGCGCCGGCAAGGCGGAAGGTGCCATGGATGCCGGCAATATGCTGAAACCGGCACTGGCCCGGGGTGAGCTGCACTGTGTAGGTGCCACCACGCTCGATGAGTATCGAAAGTACATTGAGAAGGACGCTGCACTGGAGCGGCGTTTCCAGAAAGTGCTGGTCGATGAGCCCAGTGTCGAAGATACCATCGCCATTCTGCGCGGCTTGAAAGAACGCTACGAGGTCCACCACGGGGTCGATATCACCGACCCGGCGATTGTTGCGGCAGCGACCTTGTCGACCCGCTACATAACGGACCGGCAGTTGCCGGACAAGGCCATCGACCTGATCGACGAAGCAGCCAGCCGCATTCGTATGGAAATCGATTCCAAACCGGAAGTGATGGATCGCCTGGAGCGTCGCCTGATCCAGTTGAAGATCGAGCGCGAGGCCTTGCAGAAGGAGAGTGACGAAGCGTCGGTCAAACGCCTGGGCAACCTGCAGGAAGAAATCGATTCGCTGGAACGCGAGTATTCCGATCTGGAGGAAATCTGGAAGGCGGAGAAAGCCGCTGTGCAGGGTTCCTCCCACGTCAAGGAAGAGCTGGAGCGTGCGCGCAAGGAACTGGATACAGCACAGCGCGCAGGCGATCTGGCACGCGCCGGTGAATTGCAGTACGGACGTATCCCTGAGCTGGAAAAACAGCTGGATATGGCCGCGCAGGCGGAAATGCAGGAAATGAAACTGCTGCGCAACAAGGTCACCGAAGAGGAAATCGCCGAGGTGGTGGCCAAGTGGACCGGCATTCCGGTTTCAAAGATGCTGGAAGGCGAGCGCGATAAGCTGCTGCGCATGGAGCAGGAAGTCGGCAAACGGGTGGTTGGGCAGGAACAAGCCGTCAAGGCGGTATCCGATGCTATACGCCGTTCGCGCGCCGGTCTGTCGGATCCTGCGCGGCCCAACGGTTCGTTCCTGTTTCTGGGGCCGACCGGCGTGGGCAAGACCGAGCTGACCAAGGCGCTGGCCGAGTTCCTGTTTGATACGGAAGAGGCCATGGTGCGTATCGACATGTCGGAGTTCATGGAAAAACACTCGGTTGCCCGCCTGATAGGCGCTCCGCCCGGCTACGTGGGATACGAGGAGGGCGGCTACCTGACCGAAGCGGTGCGGCGCAAGCCCTACTCGGTAATCCTGCTGGACGAAGTTGAGAAGGCACACCCGGACGTGTTCAACGTACTGTTGCAGGTACTGGATGACGGCCGCCTCACCGATGGCCAGGGGCGTACGGTCGATTTCCGTAACACCGTCATCGTCATGACCTCCAACCTGGGTAGCCAGCAGATCCAGGAACTGGCCGGGGAGGAGAACTACGAGCGCATGAAGGGCGCAGTGATGGAAGTGGTCGGTGCACATTTCCGGCCTGAATTCATCAACCGCATCGATGAGGCGGTGGTATTCCATCCGCTGGGCCGCGAGCAGATTCGGGCCATCGCGAACCTGCAGATCGACTTTCTGCGTAAACGGCTGGCAGAGCGGGAGCTTGGCCTGAAACTGTCTGATGCGGTACTCGACAGGCTCGGTGAGGCCGGTTTCGACCCGGTCTACGGTGCGCGCCCGCTCAAGCGGGCCATTCAGCAGCAGCTGGAAAATCCCTTGGCGCAGAAAATTCTGGCCGGGCATTTTCATCCGGGGCAGGTGGTCGAAATCAGTCTGGAGGGAGACGGGCTGCAATTCATTGCCGGCAGCGAGCACGCCAGCGCAGCCTGAAATCTCTTTCTTTTCAACAGAAAAAGGCGGACTCAAGTCCGCCTTTTTTTACCGTTGCAGGATATTTCGGCTTGAAGGTCGGGGGGGTAAACCGTAGTATGGGCCGGTCTTTGGCGTCAGCCGGACCATAAAAAAACAGGAGGAGGAGTAATGGTTTCAAAGAAAGCCCTCTGGGCGCTGGTGATAGGTTCCCTTGCCTTGCTGGCAAGCCCTGTGTTTGCTGCAAAGGGGTTCAGCTACAGCTATGTCGATGCCGGTTACGAGTACACGGATATTGACGAGGATGATGACGGCTCGAGCTTGAAACTTGGGCTGGTAAAAGCATCTTTCGACACCTTCAAATATGTGGCGCTAAGAGCGGGCTTCAAGAGAGGAAGGCTGGAGGGTCTTCCAACGGGAAACGGTGGAGACGATGATCCTGATTACACCGAGGTGCAGGCTGGTGCATGGGGACACTACCCACTGATGAAGAAAAGACTGGATGTATTCGCGGGGGCTAACTGGTTCTTTAACAGCCAAAACAGCAGTTCCAGCGGCGTTTCATCTAAGAGTGATGCCGGTTACATTGTAGATGGTGGTGTTCGTGTCAGCGCGTTCAAATGGCTCGAAATGGAACTGGCGGGTGAACATCGGTCAGGTAAGATGGACGACACTGTCCTGGTGGTCGGGCCGCGTTTCAAGGTCACCAAGAAACTCTGGATCAACCTGAAGACCAGCCAGCTTGGCGATAACGATACGTATTTCGCCGGAATTCGGTGGGATATGTAAGCTGCAGATTTTTCAAGTTTCAGTTTATCGAGCCCACCGCCAGCCGGTGGGTTTTTTATTTCTGTTCTCCGCGCGACACCTTTAACAGTACCCGGTCCAGCGCCCGGCTACTGAGTATCCGTTTCAACGATCCAAACAACCAGGTAGGGAAGGTAACGTAATAGCGCGGCCTGGGTTTCCTGCTCTCCAGGGCTTTGACAACCTTGTCGAGTACGGCTTCCGGCGGCAGAGTGAAGGGCGCAGCCGGACCTTCCCTGAGCAGCCGTTTTTCTATGGCCAGGTACTGTTCCCTGTGTGCGCTGCGTTCGATATCGATATTCTTTTTATAGGCCGCAAATGCGTTGGCGCGAAACCGGCTCTCAATAGGACCGGGCTCAATCAGCACCGCGTAGATACCGGTACCTGCAAGCTCCAGGCGCAGCGTGTCATACAGGCCTTCGAGTGCGTATTTACTGGCGTTATAGGCGCCGCGGTAGGCAAGAGAGACAAACCCCAGTACCGAGCTGTTCTGGATGATGCGTCCTTCACCGGCCTCCCGCATCCAGGGCAGAATCCGGTTGGTCAGTTCCATGGTGCCGAAAACATTGGTTTCGAACTGGGCACGCAGCACATCACGTGTTAAATCCTCTACCGCGCCGGGCTGTCCAAATCCTGCATTGTTGAACAATCCATAGATTTTGCGTCCACTCAGGTCAGCCAGTTCCGTCACGGCCTGTTGTATGGATTCCGGCTGGTCGAGGTCCAACAGGAGGCATTCCAGCCCCTCCTCCTGCAGGCGATCAACATCCGCGGCCTTCCGGGCGCTGGCAATGACCCTGTAACCGGCCGCCTTCAAGCCGTGCGCTACGCAGTATCCTATGCCGCTCGAACAACCGGTAATGAATACCACACGCCCTGCGTTTCTGTTGAGGGACATCAATAAGTCCTTCTATTTAAAAAAGAATAAGGTCTTTAACCTTTGCCCCGGCATAGCTGTTTGTAGATTCAAGAATCTGTCTAAATCGGCGCTATAACCCGTATGGAATTTTAGCCCGCGTAGTATGGAGTAATAATAAATGGATCTCGCCACCCTCGTCGGACTGCTGGGTGCCTTTGGTATTATCTCCGTCGCCATCCTTCTGGGTGGCGCCGCCATCGTCTTTGTCAACCTCCCCTCACTACTGATTGTGGCGGTGGGTACCATATTTGCGGTGCTGATCAAGTTTCCCATGGCGCATTTTCTGGTCGCGTTCAAGATTGCCATGAAGGCGTTCATCAATAAAGCGGAAGACCCCGCCAAGTTGATTGAGGAAGGCGTTCAGCTTGCCAACATTGCCCGCAAGGAAGGCGTACTGGGCCTGGAAGGACAGGATATACAGAACGAATTTCTGAAACGTGGTATCCAGCTGTGCGTGGACGGGCACGAACCTGAGTTTGTGCGTTCCATGCTTGGCAAGGATATCAGCCTCACTATCGAACGCCATGAACGTGGCCAGGCAATTTTCAAGGCCATCGGTGATACCGCACCTGCCATGGGTATGATCGGTACCCTGATCGGACTGGTACAGATGCTGTCGGCCATGGATGACCCCAAGGCCATTGGTCCTGCGATGGCGGTGGCTTTGCTGACCACGCTGTATGGCGCCATTATCGCCACGGCTTTTGCGTTACCGATTGCCGACAAGCTGGCGTTGCGCAGCAAGGAGGAACGCCTCAACAAGGCCCTCATCCTGGAAACCATCAGTTCCATCCAGGAGGGCTTGAACCCGCGTGTTATGGAAGAACTGCTCAAGACCTATCTGCCGGAAAGCAAACGCGATGCCGTCGGTGAGCAGGACGCGGCCTGACGCCTGTCCGATCAGCCACGACAGGGATTAACCGGCAATGTCTGATAACGCCCAAACTGTAGTAATAGAAGAGGGTCTTCCTGGCTGGGTAATGACATTTGCCGACCTGATGACGTTGCTGATGTGTTTCTTCGTGTTGCTGTTGTCATTTTCTGAAATGGACGTCTCAAAGTACAAGGAAATGGCGGGTTCAATGAAAAATGCCTTCGGTGTACAGCGCGATGTCAAGGTCAGGGAGCCGCCCAAGGGAATAAATGTCATTGCCCGGGAGTTCAGTCCAGGACTCCCCGAACCCACCGTTATGAACGTTATCCGGCAAATGACCACCAACGACCTGCGCGTCAATCTGGACCTGGGCAAGGAGCGTCGCCGGCCGGTCCCGACACCCAAAGCAGATCATGAACCGGACCGTGACAAGACTGTTAAAGCGGAAGAGAAAGCGCCCAAAATGGCGGATAAACAGGCTGACGGTTTGACAGAACTCCAGAAAAAAGAACTCGCAGAGGCCAAGGCACTGGCTGTCGCCCGACTAGAGGAAAAACTCAAAGCCGAGCAGCAGTTGACCGGAGCGGGGGTGCTGAAGAATAAGGGTGTTACCGTTGACCGCAAGGACCTGGAAAAACTGATCGAGGCCGAGATGGCGGCGAAGAAGCGCAAGAAGCTGGAGCAAAGCGCTAAACTTATCAGCGATGCGCTGGGCCGGGAAATCAAGGACGGATCCATTGACGTAGAAACAGCCGGCCAGAAAATTATCATCCGGGTGCGCGAAAAGGCCTCGTTTGGTTCCGGGCGTGCGGAACTGAAGAGCGTGTTTCGGCCTATACTGGCGAGGGTGTCAAAGATCCTCAAGGGATCGGAAGGTAAAATCATCATTGCCGGCCATACCGACAACGTGCCCATCTATACAGAGCGTTTCCGTTCCAACTGGGAATTGTCTTCGGCGCGTGCTGTCTCCGTGGCGCATGAGATGATGCTGGCCACCAGTATTCCGTCCAACCGGTTCCTGATTCAGGGTTTTGCCGATACAGAGCCGGTGGCAAAGAATGATTCTGCGGCAAATCGCGCCAAAAACCGTCGCGTCGAGATTATCCTGCAGCAGGGTGATGATAGGGAATCGGCGGATAAATCGATAAGTGGTAAAAAACCGGTCACAGCAAAGGCCGCTGACTTGCCAGGCAAGCCCGCTACGCGGCAAACTGTACCCAAACCGGCAGCCGTTTCCGCAACACCGGCTGCCCCCGTAAGCCAGCCGGCCAGATCAGCCAAAAAGCCAACTGCACAGCCGGCGGCGGGTATCAAGGCCGGGGGGGCTGACAGCGGCAAGCCGGCCGCAGCCAGGCCCAAACAGAAGGAACAGCCAGGTCTTGGTATCAAGGCCGGCGGTACGAGGTAGTTTCAGGAAATGCCATGAGTGACGAACGCAGGGAATATTTTCGCATAGACGATGCAATCGCCCTCGACTATCGCTTGATAAGCGAGGATGAGGTCGATCAGTTGCGGGAAAGAATACAGTCTCGGGTAGTGGACCGCTTTACCGCTGCGTCCAGTTTTGCAGCGACCACACGGCAGATGACTCATGTAATGCACAAGGTACAGAACGATTCAGCTGAACTTGCACGTTGTCTGCAGTCGCTTGATCAGAAGCTGAATATGATCGCCCAGCTGTTTGTGAGCGAGGAGATGGGGCTCAATGAACAGCCGAGCCGCGAAGTCAATCTGAGTGCCGGCGGTGTAGCCTTTCGTGCCCAGCACGAAATCGACGTAGACAGTCTGGTGGAGCTGCGTATGGTGTTGTTCCCGTCAATGGTAGGCATCCTTACCGTAAGTCGGGTCATTCACTGTGAACGGGTCAACGATGACAACCGGCACTTTCCCTGGCAGGTCGCAGTGGTCTACGAACATCTGCGCGAGTCCGATCGCGAACACCTGGTACGCCATATTATGGCCAAGGAAACACAGCAGTTGCGCGACGAGCGTGCCGGAAAGAACTAGCTTACTGCCTGCTCTTCCTCTTCCTGCTGCTGCAGTTCCCACAAGCGGGCATACAGGCCGTCCTGTTCCAGCAGTTCCTGATGAGCACCTTGTTCCACAATACGCCCGTCTTCCATGACCAGGATGCTGTCAGCATCAATAATGGTGGACAGGCGATGCGCAATCGCCAGCGTTGTATGGTTTTGCGCCGCAGTACGCAGGCTGTCCAGGATTGTTTGCTCGGAATGGCTGTCAAGGCTCGAGGTGGCTTCATCGAAGACCAGGATTTTCGGACTTTTCAGAATGGCGCGGGCGATGGCGACACGCTGTTTTTCGCCACCCGACAACTTGAGCCCGCGTTCCCCGACAACGGTATCGTAGCCCTTGGGCAGCCTGGCGATAAAGTCATGAATATTGGCTGAACTCGCAGCCTGTTCGATGTCTTCCTGGCTGGAGCCGGGGCGTGCATAGCCGATGTTGTATTTCAGTGTGTCGTTAAACAAGACGGTATCCTGCGGAACGATACCGACAGCAGCACGCAGGCTATGTTGCGTGACGGCGCGCACGTCCTGGCCATTGACCAGGATACGGCCTGAATCGACATCATAGAAACGGAACAGCAGACGCGCCAGCGTAGACTTGCCTGCGCCGCTCGGACCCACTACAGCCACCTTCCTGCCGGCGGGGATGACAAAGCTGATATCGTGCAGGATAGGACGCTCAGGGTCATACGCAAACCTGACCCGGTCAAAACGTACCTCACCTGCACCGACATCCAGTTCGACGGCATCATCCCTGTCCTTGATTTCCGGGGTGCGTTCCAGCACGTCAAACATCAGCTGCATATCGGTAATCGCGTGTTTCAGCTGGCTGTATACGATGCCGAGAAAATTGAGTGGGATAAAGAGTTGCAGCAGGAAGGCATTGATCAGCACCAGGTCACCCAGCGTCAGGGTCCCCGCAACCACACCATTGGCGGCCAGCACCATGATCGATGTGACACCGATGGCAATGATTGCCGCCTGGCCGATGTTCAGTGCAGACAGCGACGTCTGGCTTTTGACCGCCGCATCCTCCCACTCTGCCAGCGACTCGTTATAGCGCGCCAGTTCATATTGTTCATTGCCGAAGTACTTGACGGTCTCGTAGTTGATCAGGCTGTCGATAGCCTGGGTATTGGCCCTGGAATCCGCCGCATTCATTTTAATACGGTATTTCATCCGCCATTCGGTAATCTTTAAAGTGACGAAGATATAAACGACCACCGAAGCAAAGGTAATGACCGCAAACCATACACTGTAGCGGTCGAGCAGAATGCCGGCGATCAGGGCGACCTCGACAATAGTCGGCAGGATGCTGAACACCATGTAGTTGAGCAATGAACTGACACTGCGTGTGCCGCGCTCGATGTCGCGGGAAAGACCGCCGGTCCTGCGTTCAAGGTGATAACGCAGCGACAGGAGGTGCAGATGGTCCAGCACCCGGGTCGACACCTTGCGCATGGCGCCGTGCCTTACCCGGGCAAATATCGAGTCGCGCAGCTCATTGAACAGCGAGCTGGCCAGCCGCAGTACGCCGTAGCCGAGCAGCAGGGCCAGCGGCAGCACCAGCACCCCGTTGTTTCGGTCCAGGGCATCGACAATGTCTTTCAGCAGCAGCGGGATACCGACGTTGGCGACCTTGGCCAGAATCAGGAAACCCAGTGCAAGGACCACCCGCCCGCGGTATACCCAGAGGAAAGGCACCAGTGATTTCAGGGTTTTAATGTCGGTGCTGCCTTTTTCAGGCAGTTCGGTCTGGCGTACGTGCATGGGAGGAATTGTACCCTGCCGGGTGGCGATACTCTCTCCCCTCCAGCTGGAAGCGGAATAACAGGCTAAAATATCGGCAAAGCCGGGCGTGGCTGCTATAATCGCGCGCTTTGCGAATCGTGCTGGATACCTGAACTATGCCGATCTACGAATACCGTTGTGCCGAATGCGGGCACGAGCTGGAAAAGCTGCAAAAAATCAGTGATGCTGCGCTCACCGATTGCCCGGCCTGTGGTAAACCTGCTCTGCAGAAACTGGTCTCTGCCGCCGGTTTTCGTCTCAAAGGCGGTGGCTGGTATGAAACCGATTTCAAGAGCGGCAAAAAGAAGAACATTGCCAAGGCGGATTCCAAAAGAAAGGCAGACAAAAAGGCCAGCTCCGCTTCCAAGACCAAGTCCAAGTCTTCGTCAGGGAGTGGCAAAAAGACCGGCTAGCCCGTGCCTTCCGACCTTACCCGGAGTTACCAGAGTTTCCATGCGTACACATTATTGCGGTGAACTGAACACGAGTCAGCTTGACCAGGAGGTTACCCTGGTGGGTTGGGCACACCGTCGCCGCGACCACGGTGGCGTTATCTTTATCGACCTGCGCGACCGGGAAGGCCGCGTGCAGGTGGTGTTCGATCCGGATACCGAAGTGACGTTCGCCACTGCAGAGCGCGTGCGCAGCGAGTTCGTGTTACAGGTCACAGGCCGTGTCCGCCATCGCCCGGAAGGCACCGTTAACCCGGATTTATCTACCGGTGAAATCGAAGTGCTGGGTAAGCAATTGCGGATACTCAACAGCGCCGAGACACCGCCTTTCCATCTTGATGACGACAGCGTGTCCGAAGAACACCGCCTGCGTTACCGTTACATCGATTTACGCCGTCCGGAAATGCTCGAACGCATGCGTCTGCGCGCCCGGGTCACCCGCGAGTTACGGGCTTACCTGGACGACAACGGTTTCCTGGATATCGAGACCCCGATACTGACCCGCGCCACGCCGGAAGGCGCGCGTGATTACCTGGTGCCCAGCCGCACCCATCCCGGCGAGTTTTTTGCCCTGCCACAATCGCCACAACTGTTCAAACAGCTGCTGATGATGTCCGGTATGGATCGTTACTACCAGCTGGTGCGCTGCTTCCGGGACGAAGACCTGCGCGCCGACCGCCAGCCCGAATTCACCCAGCTGGATATCGAAACGTCCTTCATGGATGAAGACCAGATCATGGCGATGATGGAAGAGATGATCCGTGGCCTGTTCGACAAGGTGCTGGGTGTAAAACTCGACAATCCCTTCCCGCGCATGACCTATCAGGAAGCGGTGCATCGCTTCGGTTCGGATCGACCCGACCTGCGCGTCAAGCTGGAGCTGGTCGACGTCGGCGACCTGATGCAGGGTGTCGATTTCAAGGTTTTCGCCGGCCCGGCCGTGGATCCAAAAGGGCGCGTTGCAGCGCTGCGCTTACCCAAAGGTGGTGAACTCACGCGCAAGGAAATCGACGACTACACGAAGTTTGTCGCTATCTACGGTGCCAGGGGCCTGGCTTATATAAAGGTGAATGAAGTCAGCAAGGGCCGCGATGGTCTGCAGTCCCCGATCCTGAAATTCCTGCCCGACGATGTGATCGAACAGATCATGCAGCGCACCGGCGCCGAGGATGGTGACCTGGTGTTCTTCGGTGCCGACAAGGCCGGCATTGTGAATGAAGCACTGGGCGCCCTGCGCGTCAAACTTGGCGAAGACCGCGGCTTGATGGAAAGTGACTGGAAGCCCCTGTGGGTGGTCGATTTCCCCATGTTTGAGTGGGACGACAACACCGGCCGCTGGAATTCATTACACCACCCCTTTACCTCGCCCAAGGAAGAGCACCTGGAACTGCTCAAGACCGATCCAGGCAACTGTCATTCGCGCGCCTATGACATGGTGCTCAACGGCACCGAACTCGGTGGCGGGTCGATGCGTATCTATCGTGGAGAAGTACAGAAACAGGTTTTCGAACTGCTGGGCATCAGCGATGACGAAGCCGAGGACAAGTTCGGCTTTCTGCTCAATGCGCTTAAATACGGCTGCCCGCCGCACGGTGGCCTGGCCTTCGGTCTCGACCGCCTGGTGATGTTGATGACCGGCGCACAGTCGATTCGCGAAGTCATGGCCTTTCCCAAGACCCAGACGGCCAGCTGCCCGCTCACCAACGCACCGTCCGAAGTACCGGACAGCCAGCTCGCGGAACTCAACATCCGCCTGCGCAAGATTCCCGAGAAAACGCCGGATTCGTGAGTACGGCGTACAAGCGTCCGGAATCGGTTCTGGTCGTTATCTATTCGGTGAGTGGCGAAGTGTTATTGTTGGAACGCCGCCAGCCGGCGGGTTACTGGCAATCGGTCACCGGCAGCCTCGAACAGGGCGAGTCGGCACACGCTGCCGCCATCCGCGAAGTCAGGGAAGAAACCGGTTTGCAGGTGCAGGACAGTCTGCTGGACTGTGAGTACAGCAACCGCCTCGAAATAGTGCCCGCCTGGCGGGCACGCTACGCGCCAGGCGTAAACTGGAATACCGAGCACGTATTCAGGGTTGAACTAGCCTCGAAAGCCCCCATTTGTATACATACAGAAGAACACCTGCAGGCCGTGTGGGTTCCGGTACAGCAGGCTGCCGAACGGGTGAGTTCCCATACCAACCGCGAGGCAATCGAACGCTACGTAAGCGCCCGGATCATTTAGACTATCCAGCAGGATAAGCAAGGAGTACCCGCACATGCAGGCAGCGGTAATCGAACAAACGCCGTACATCATGCTCCCCGACGATGAGTGCGAAGCACGTATCGTCGAAGCGAAGCAAGTGCTGGGTGAACGTCTGGTAATTCTGGGTCACCACTACCAGCGCGACGAAGTGTTCCGCCATGCCGACTATTCCGGCGACTCATTGAAATTGTCCCGCGAAGCCGCACAGTCCAAAGCTGAATTTATCGTCTTCTGTGGCGTACATTTCATGGCCGAAGTGGCCGATATCCTGTCGCGGCCTGACCAGATTGCCATCCTGCCGGACCTCGCCGCGGGTTGCTCCATGGCCGACATGGCCAATCTTGCCAAGGTCGAACGCGCCTGGCAGGAGCTTTCCCAGGTACTGGATCCGGATGAACAGGTAACCCCGGTAACCTATATCAATTCAGCCGCAGACCTCAAAGCGTTCTGCGGCGAGCACGGCGGTATCGTATGCACCTCCACCAACGCACAGAACGTGCTTGAATGGTCATTCAGGCAGCGCGAAAAAGTCCTGTTCTTCCCCGACCAGCACCTGGGCCGCAACACCGGCTATAAGATGGGCATCCCGCTCGACGAAATGGTGGTTTGGGATTATGACAAACCCATGGGCGGTTTGAGCAAGGAAGAAATCCGCAAGGCAAAAATGATTCTCTGGAAAGGCTTCTGCTCCGTGCACCAGATGTTCGAACCGGAACACATTGACCGCTTCAAGGAAAAATTCCCGGAAGGAAAAATCATCTCCCACCCGGAATCCAGTTTCGAAGTGTGTCAGAAATCTGATTATGTTGGTTCGACCGAATACATCATCAAGACCATCCGCGACTCGGAACCGGGCAGTCGCTGGCTTGTAGGCACCGAGTTAAACCTGGTGAATCGCCTGCACGATGAATGCAAAAGCGAAGGCAAGTCCGTGCACTTCATGTCCCCGACCGTGTGCATGTGCTCCACCATGTTCCGCATCGACCCGCAACACTTGCTATGGACGCTGGAGAACCTGCTCGACGGCAAGCCGGTGAACCAGATCAAGGTGCCTGAAAAGGAAGCCAGGCTGGCCAGAACTGCGCTGGAGCGGATGCTGGAAGTTTCTCCCTGATTTTTACCAGGGGCAGCCTTGCGCCCCCTACGCCCCTCTAAACAATAAAAACACCGGTTTCCACGCAAAGCCGGTGGGCCTTTCGGGTCCTATGCTCACGCCGCGAATAGACGTCAATCCTTGAGTGGCTGCTGCCCGGCGTATAAAATCCCCCTTACAAAAAATATACATGTAGCCACGGATGGCGGCTGGCACAGCAACGTGCCGGTGAACGACAAAAACAGGGAATGTCTCGATGGTAATTGTTGCGGATCACCTTTTGAGTTTGGGTCGCTGTGTCCGGGTTTTTCTTTGCCCGATTTTGGAGCGGTTTTTTCCTGGGTGTGATCGCACAGGCTGGAAAATTAATCTGTCCCCTTTTGTGCCGGTTGCCTTATTGGTTGCTTATGTAACAGCTTGGCCAGCAGCAGCTTCTTATTTGTGGAACGTCCCGTATGATACGCAGCTAAAATACAGTTCACCCCAGGTCGCCTGTGTTGAGAGTGCCGCATATTTCACAGTTGTAAATAATACGTCCGATTTCACCTGTGACCATGTTGCTTACATCGATGATTACACATATGGAATGTATCTGCTTCGTGATGACGCAACGATACAGGGGCCGCTACATACAAACAGGTCTATTTCCTGCGCAGACCCTGAAGTTTGGGACGATGCAACACAAGCATGTGTAGATCCACCGAAAGATGAAAAAAATCGTGGTCAATGTGAGGGTGAATCCTGTTGTCTGGGTAATCCGATCCATAGCGGTGCAGGTAACAAGTACCAAATTGAAACAGATTTCAACCTGAACTCGCTCATCTTCAGCAGATCCTACAGCAGCTTTGATTTTCAATTGAACAGCACGCCGGTGTATTCAATGATGGGACGCCACTGGAACCACAATTACGAACGCTATGTGATCGCCGATGCTACCGGCCCGAATAAAGTTTATGTAACACGGCCGGATGGAAAAGGTTACGAGTTTGCCCTGTCCGGCAATCTGTGGGTACCGGATGAAGATGTCCACGATCAGCTCGTGCAGCTCACCGATGCCCAGAGCGTGCCCACCGGTTGGCGCTATACAACGCAGGAAAACACGGTCGAGGACTACGGTCTATCCGGTAAGCTGGTTTCGGTCACTGATGTGCTGGGTAATACGCAAACGCTGACTTATGACGGCAGTAGCCGTTTGGACCGTGTCGACACTAATAGTGGTGAATCGCTGCAGTTCGGCTACGATGTCTCAAACCGTCTTTCCACGATCACTGATCACGCCAGCCGCCAGTGGACTTACCGTTACGATGCGAATAACAACCTGGAATTTGTCGACAACCCCGATGGTACGACCAGGCAGTACCACTACAACGAACCGGCATTCACCTCAGGCGCGGATTTACCGCAAGCGCTGACCGGCATCACCGACGCGCGGGGCACCCGTTATGCTACTTTTGGATATGATGCGCAGGGACGCGCAAATCTGAGTATGCATGCCGGCAACGTACAGCGTGTTGACGTGGTGTATAACACCGACGGTACACGTTTGGTCAGCAACAGCCTGGGCCAGCCCAGCACCTATTCGACGGCTGTGCAATTAGGTTTGGCCCTGGTCACCGATGTTTCGGGCCCGGGCTGTTCGACCTGCGGGGATGCCAACACCAGCTACCAGTACGACCCGGCCAACAATAACCTGCTGAGCCGCACCGAAGACGGTATCACCACCAGGTTCGGTAACTACGATGTCAAAGGCCAGTTCGGCTGCAAGACGGAAGGTGTCACGGCGGCCGATACCAGTAGCGGCGTGTGCGCCTTCGACCCGGTGGCCTCACCTGATGCCCGGCGCGTTGATTACACTTACGACAGCCGTTTCTTTAACAGGATCACCAGCATTACCGAGCCCTCGGTCTTTGCCGGTAACAATAAAGTCACCACCTATACTTACGACGCCTTCGGTAACCGCGCCAGCGAAACGATCAACGGCTTCAACCCGGCCGGTAATCCGGTGTCGCGCACTGCCACCCGGCAATACACCGGTCCGCTGAACCAACTGTCGTTTGTCGACGGCCCACGCACGGATGTCAATGACTACACGTACTATCGCTATTATCCGAACGACACCACGCAGTCCATCGGCACGCGCGCCCGCCTGAAAGAAATCGAAGACGCCAATGGCGTCCTGGTACGCAGTAACATCCAATACACCGCCACCGGAAAAGTATTGAGCGAGACCCGCCCTAACGGCCTGATACTCGCCTACATGTACTACACTGGCAACGACCGCCTGCAGACCCTGACCGAGACCGGCCCAAGCGGCAGCCGTACCACCCGCTGGACCTACCTCGCCACCGGTGAGGTCGAAAGCATCACCACCGGCGACGGCACACCGGGCGCGACCACCCTGACCTTCGGCTACGACGCCGCCCGCCGCCTGACACGCATCACCGACGGCCTGGGTAACTACATCGAATACACCCTGGATACCGAAGGCAACCGCACCTTCGAAAAGACCTACGACAGCGGCGGCGCGTTAAAGAAGCAGCTCAGCCAGACCTTCGATATCTACAATCGCCTGGACACCAGCGCCCAGGCCAATGAAAACACCGATAGCGACTTTGCCCCCGACGGCACCCTGGATCTGCAAACCGACGGCAACGGCGCGGTCACCGATTACAGTTACGACAGCCTCAAACGTCTGACCCAGGTGGTACAGAATTTAGGCGGCGCCGACTCGTCGACGGCCGATACCCCCACAGGTTACGGCTACGATGTCGCCGACCGCCTGGTTGCGGTCACCGACCCCAACAACGGCAACACCAGCTACGCCTACGACGACATCGGTAACCTGCTCAACCAGACCAGCCCCGATACCGGCAGCACCAGCTTTCAGTATGATGCCGCCGGCAACCTCATCCAGAAGACCGATGCCCTCGGCCAACTGTTCACTTACAGCTACAATGCCCTCAACCGCCTGATCGCCCTCGATGCCCCCGGCAGCGCCGACGACATCACCTATGGCTATGACACCTGCCCCAACGGGATAGGGCGGCTGTGCACAGTCAGCTATGGCGATGGCGCTTTCCCGGCCGGCAACCAGTTGCATTACCAGTACAACGCCTTCGGCGATGTCACCCAGCACCAGGGGATACTTTACGGCTACGATGCCCAGGGCCGGGTACAGACCCTTGATTACCCCTCGGGCAGCCGCCTCACCTATATCTATGATTCCGCCGGGCAGGTCAGCCAGGTGGATTTCACCGTCAGCGGCCAGACCCAGACGCTGGCCAGCAACTTAAGCTATGCGCCCTTCGGCCCCGTCACCGGTCTGACCTACGGCAACGGCCGGGTCCTCAACCAGAGCCTGGATAACGCCTACCGGCTGACCGCCCAGACCATCACCGGTGTCTTGGAACGCACCTACCCCGGTTACGATGCCAACGGCAACCGCCTCAGCCAGACCGACACCCTGGCCGGACCCAGCAGCTTCAGCTACGACCCCTTGAACCGGCTGGATGCCACCAGCGGCCCGTTCGGCATCCGTGATTATGACTACGATAAAAACGGCAACCGTACCCAGCTAACCGCCGACAGCATCACCACCGCGCTCATCTACGAACCCAGCAGCAACCGCCTGGATACGCTGGGCGCCACCGATATCCTGCTGGACGCGACCGGCAACACCCTGAACAACGGCGCCTGGGCTTACAGCTACACGCCCCACAACCGCCTGAGTACGGCCACTGAAGCCGCCACCCTCAAGGCCAGCTTCAGCTACAACGGCCTCGGCCAGCGCATCACCAAGAGCGACGAAACCAGCACCACCGGTCGCCATTTCCTCTACGGCAGCAACGGCGAGCTGCTGGTCGAAACCGATCTGGACGGCAATGTGCTGCTCGAATACCTGTACCTGAACGGCCAACTGCTGGCCGTGTACTCACCCGACGATGACCAGGACGGTATCCCCAACCAGGAGGAAGCGGAACAGGGCACCCTGCCCATCAATACCGACAGCGACGGCGATGGCCTGCTCAATACCGCCGAGTGGTTCGAGCACGGCACCGACAGCGCCAACCCCGACTCCGACGGTGACGGCATCGACGACGGCGTGGAAATCGCCGCCGGCACCAGCCCCGTCAATGCCGGCACCTTCCCGGGTGACGGCGACATCAACGAAGACAGCACAACCAACCTCGGCGATCTGGTGCTCCTGTACCGAATGGTCATGGGCACCCTGACTCCCACCCCGGCGCAGCTTACCCGTGCGGACATGAACCAGGACGGGCAACTCAACGCCGCGGACATCCTGTTGTTGCAGCAACAGCTGCTGCAGAGCTGGCTGGGTGTAGGAGCGCCGTCCTCCGGCGCGATTGCGCAACGCGGACCCGCCTGGCTGCAGGCCAGCGCCAGTCCCTTACTGGACTGGCTCATCACCCCCACCCACGCCGTACCGGCCAACAGCGGGGTGCTGTATTACGTGCACAATGATCCGTTGGGGACGCCGCAGGCGATGACGGATGAATCGGGCACAACAGTATGGACCGCCCAATATGATCCGTTCGGCAAGGCTACGTTCAATGAAGACCCGGATGGAGATGCGAACTCCGTCACGTTAAATGTACGGTTCCCGGGACAGTATTACGACAGTGAAACCGGGCTGCATTACAATTACTTCCGGTATTACGATCCGGGGACTGGCAGGTACCTGACATCTGACCCGATTGGTCTACGAGGCGGACCCAATACCTATGCTTATGTTGGCAATAACCCCGTGTACTGGACTGATCCTCTCGGTTTACGAGCATGTATTCTCACATGGTTTAAAGACCGTGACACATGGATTCGAACAACGATAAGTCAGCCATATCTGATTGGAGGGGGATGGACACCAGTGATTGAGGTGAAACCTAAACCTATTGTATCTGGGGATCTTCCTAATTTGCGCGCACGAGGTAAAAGGCCGCCCTTGGGTCTGGGACAGGATATACGGGGATATTATCGCGATGATCATGACTGGGGTCGTGAGTGGTTATGGGAAAAATGGGATTATGGGTATTACCAATGTGTCGATGAATGCGGGAAACCGTATGGAGATAAGGCATGGGGGCCAAAAAGGCCCGAGAATCCAATTTGGGAATTTCGACCTGAGTATAGAAAGGATTTGCACGGATGATTAAAAACGCCAAAACAAATAAGTTTATTACTGGGAGGATCGCGACTACTTTATTCCTACCAGTTATTGTATTCCTGATCGCCGGGTGCAATCAGCCTAGCGAATCGAGCAGTCTAGACATATCGACCTTTGGCGCGGACTTACAACGAATTCTGCCGCTGTTAGCAAGTACGGATGAGTTCCAGGTCCGGCATGCCATCGCCGACATTCCTCTAACGCATGATTCGTTCGCGGCTCCTCTACTAGAGGCGCTTTGGAAGGGAGAAGCAATTACTGGACTCAATATAGAGCCTGAGATTCTTCAAAGTCCGATTGTGCGTTCTAGAATAGCACAAGGTTTGATTGGTCTTGGCCACGAAGATCCCGAATACATTGACTATATAAGGCAATTAATCGTTGATGACAATCAAACCATCGTGATTGTCGGCTTGGAGGCCCTACGAGATATCGACAATAAGGAGACAATAAAACTTCTGGCGGATTTCTCATCGAACTCGCATCCAAAGATCGCTGAAATTGCGATAGCCGGAGTACGTCATCACGTCGATTACGGCCGAAACAAGCAATACGCATCACAGCTATGGATGAAAATTAAGGAAGATCCTGCCGTCAATCAATCCATCGTAAACGAATATGAAAAAATGTATAGCGACTACAAGGAATCAGTTTCTCAGTAAAGGATGATGGATGTTTGGTAGCGAAGCAAAAACCCATCAACAGATATTTTGCATTTGGGCATTTTGTTTTCATTGAGATGATTTAACTGCCTTGCCGAGTGATAAATAGAGGATAGTAAAAGCATTCTTCTGTATATGTCGCGCTTTCATTTGGCTCTCTTCAGTTTACAACTACTTCCGGTATTACGATCCGAGTATGGGAAGATACCTGACCAGTGACCATATCGGGTTGGATGGGGGGCTCAACACGTATAGTTATGCCCTCAACAATCCATACAGATACGTCGATCCTTTGGGATTAGACGTAGAGGGGGGGGGCAACTGCGATTGGTCTTGGGATTGGTCTTGCATTAATTGATGGTCCACTCCCGTTTGGAGACCTGGTTGCAGGCGCTTTAATTTCGGGCGGAGCGCTGTCTTTATCGGGTGACACTCCAAAACAATGCGAGGACGATAACGAGGAAGAGTGTTTAGAGGAAATTGAAGGCTGCATTGCGAGATGTGTGCGAGCCCGTGACAACAAGCATAGAATGCCCGGTGTCTGGGGTGGTAGCTGGTGGAAATGTATGACGGGATGCGTTTCCGGTGAATGCCTTGACTATATAGACCAAACAAAGCATGGGGAACCATAAGATATTACCAATTTAAATGGCGTTATTTAAATTCGCGATTTATAGGGCTTTTGAAAGGGAAAATGATATATGGATGGCCAAACAATTGATGAATTGAAAGCGAAAGCTGAAAAGGGCCTAACACCTTACCAAATCGAGCTTGGTCACAGCTATCTGACTGGCCTCGATTATGATGGCAACGATTTTCCTCAGGACTTCACCGAAGCTAAATACTGGCTGGAGAGAGCGCATG
>Ga0316187_10001344_pt1 | contig 21070 bp, 17 predicted proteins | sample CroRivburrow1_MG_FD_204927 | JGI IMG/M metagenome (GOLD analysis project Ga0316187, IMG submission 204927) | Coastal sediment microbial communities from Maine, United States - Cross River worm burrow 1 | ecosystem: Environmental > Aquatic > Marine > Coastal > Sediment | place: USA: Maine...
CGCGGTAGACACCGTGGACTCGGTGGCCGATCAAGTTTCCGGTCTCGACGGGCGGGTCGTCCTCGGCTTCGAGGCGGTAGTCCCGAGCGCCGGTTGGGTCGCGCTCCGCACGCGGCTTCTGGCGGATGGCTTCACGCGGATCCGAAGCGGCGGCGGCACCGTCGAGATCGAACACGCGCGGCCTCGGGGCCCGAGGGTCGAGGTCGTCGTTGATCGACTGGAGCCCCGCCCCGATCGGAGGTCACGGATCGCCGAGGCGGTCGAGACCGCCTACCGCTTCGGCGGTGGGCTCTGCATCGTCCGACGAGAGACGGGAACGCCGCTACGGTTCTCGCGGCGGTTGCACTGTGCGGCATGTGACCGGGACTACCGTCCACCCGAGCCCGCGTTGTTCTCGCCGAACTCACCCCTCGGAGCGTGTCCATCCTGCCAGGGGTTCGGGCGAACCGCCGGCCCGGACATGGACCGGATCATTCCGGATCGGGGGCTCACCCTGGCCGAGCACCCCGTCGATCCGTGGAACAAGCCTGCGTACCGCCGATCGTACCGTCGCCTACGCGACGCCGGGCAGAAGATCGGCCTGCGTTGGGACGTGCCGTACCACGACCTGCCGGCCCGTCATCGTGAAATGATCGAACGGGGCGGTCACGGCTTCTCCGGCATCGACGGCTTCTTCCGCCGGCTCGAGTCCAAGAAGTACAAGCTCCACGTTCGGGTCTTCCTCGCCCGGTACCGGGTCTACCGCCCGTGCGCGACCTGCGAAGGCAGGCGCCTGAACCCGGAAGCGCTCGCCGTCCGGATCGAGGGTCACGACATCGCAGCGGTGCTGTCGTGGCCCATCGCCGACACGCGGCGATGGGTGGACGGCCTGTCGCCATCCCGCGGAGGGGCCACCGTCGGGGAGCCGGTGCTCGCAGAGCTCCGCCGACGGCTTCGGTTCCTGGTCGAGGTCGGATTGGGTTACCTGACCCTCGACCGCACGTCTCGGACCCTCTCAGGTGGCGAGAACCAGCGAATCCAGATGGCCCGGTGTCTCGGGACGAGCATGGTCGATACGCTCTACGTCCTCGACGAGCCGTCCGTCGGGCTCCACCCGCGTGACGTCGACAGGCTCCTGGAGATCCTCCGGCGCCTGAGGGACCTGGGGAACACGGTCGTCGTCGTCGAGCATGACTCTCGGGTCATCCGGGCGTCGGACCACCTCGTGGATCTCGGTCCCGGGGCGGGGGAGAAGGGCGGCAGGGTGGTCTACCAGGGGCCGGTCGCCGGCGTGACGCGCGTGCGGGAATCGCTGACCGGTGCCTACCTCTCGGGACGACGGTCGGCCGCCGGTCCGGCGCGCCATCCGGTCGACGGCTCCGAGGGGTGGATCGTCCTCGACGGCGCGACCCTCCACAACCTGTGCGAGCTGACGGTGCGAATCCCCAGGCGGGCCCTGACGGTCGTCACCGGCGTCTCGGGCTCCGGCAAGTCGAGCCTCGTGCAGGACACGCTTCATGGGGCCCTCGCGAACGCACTCGAGGGTCGATCGGTGCCGACCGGGCCCCACCGCTCGATCGAGGGAATCGACGGCCTGGCGGGCGTCGAGCTCGTCGACCAGGCTCCCATCGGGCGCTCGTCACGGAGCAATCCGGTCACTTACGTCAAGGCCTTCGACGGCATTCGCAAAGGGCTCACCGCGACGCCCGCCGCGCGGTCGCGTGGCTTCGGGGCAGGCCACTTTTCGTTCAACGTCGACGGCGGGCGATGCGAAGCGTGCCGGGGCACCGGAGAGAAGAAGGTCGAGATGCAATTCCTGCCCGACGTGGTGCTGCCGTGCGAGGCTTGCGACGGGCGACGCTTCGGCCCGGCGGTGCTCGCGGTGCGCTACCGCGGGCGCAACATTGCCGAGATCCTCGATCTGACCGTCGACGAGGCACGGGTCCTCTTCGCGGATGTACCGGAGGTCGCGAGGCGCCTCCGACTGCTCCAGGAGACCGGACTCGGCTACCTGCGCCTCGGGCAGCCCGCCCCGACGCTCTCCGGAGGCGAGTCTCAGAGGCTCAAGCTGGCCACCCACCTGGGAGCGCGAGGCGGCGGCCGCCGCGTCTTTCTTCTCGACGAGCCGACCACGGGTCTTCACCTACACGATGTGGCGGTCCTGGTCGATCTCCTCCGTCGGCTCGTGGAACGGGGTCATACGATCGTGGTGGTCGAGCACCACATCGAGCTCATCCGCGCGGCGGATTGGGTGATCGACCTGGGCCCCGGAGGGGGGCCCGAGGGGGGGCGCCTCGTTGCGGCCGGTCCTCCCGAGAAGGTCGCTACGTCCGACGGGGAGACCGGGCTCTATTTGAGCCGATTGCTCTGAATCGAGGTCTACTCAGACAACCGGTGTCTCGATGCCCCTGGGTATAATCACTCCGCTCATGACGTGGGAGGAGACTAGAACGGGAAGAAACGACCCGAGGGAGCCTCTTCCCGTAAGGCGCGGGCTGGTCGCGCTCGCGTTCTTGTTCGTCGGCGTGCTGTTCGCATTCGGCGTGTACCACCATTACTTCCTGGGTGATGACTGCTTCATCAGCTTTCGCTACGCTCGGCACCTGGTGGATGGAGAGGGGCTGGTCTGGAACCCGGGCGAGCGGGTCGAGGGATATACCAACTTCCTCTGGGTGTTGCTCATGGCGGGCAGCCTGTTCATCGGTATTCCCCCGGAAGTCTCCTCCGTGTCGATGGGTGTGGCCAGCGGGGCGGGTTTGCTGTTGGCGTTGTTGCTCTTCTCCGCTCACCGGTGGGGATGGGACGACCCCTTTATCTGGGTCGCACCCCTGGCGCTGGCGGCCAACCGCAGCTTCACCGGCTGGAGCACCGGCGGGCTGGAAACGATGTTTTTCACACTGTTGGTGTTTCTGGCTTTCACTGTCTACCTGCGCGAGCGCGACCGGGATTCCTCCATTCCCGTTGTCTCATCCCTGCTTTTCGCAATGGCCGCGCTGACCCGGCCGGAGGGCCTGTTGTTCGTGTGCATCGCCGGAGTGCTCTTCGTGGTCGAGATCCTCCGGCGGAAGAGAAGCCTGCGTGCCGGGCTGGTCTGGGCGGCACCCTGCGCTCTGATCGTCGGCACGCACCTGCTCTGGAGACACGCGTACTACGGAGCTTGGCTGCCCAACAGTTTCTACGCCAAGGTGCCGGGTGCTTGGTGGGAGCAGGGATGGCGTTACCTGACTCTCTTCGCCGATGATTACCGCATCGTCTGGTTCCTGCCCCTGGCCGTGGCCTCCGTTGTGATGGGGCGCCGGTTCGTCCACGTCCTGTTCGCCGGCACGGTCACGGCCTACCTGGTCTACGTCGCCGGGGTCGGGGGGGATCGCTTTGAGTTCCGTTTCCTCGTCGTCGTCTTTCCCTATACCTACTGGCTCATCACCGATGGCGTGCGACGTATCGTCGGCCTCGGCGCCGCCATGGCCCGGTTTCGACGTCTCTTGCGTACGTTCGGCTTCGCGGTGGTGGCGGCACTTGTCCTAACCACCCTCGGGGCGTCGCTCCGCTCCGTGGCCGACGAACCGCGCTACGGGATTGCCAGCCTGGAAGTGATCCGCGACTACGCCAAGCGTCGCGCCGACGCGGGCAAGTTCCTGATGCGCCTGATCGACATCGGAGTACTTCCTGGCGATGTGATACTGGGCGCTAGCGGAGCCGGAGCGCTACCCTATTACACCGACTGGCCGACGGTCGATCTTCTGGGAATCAACGACAAGACCGTGGCAAGGATGCCTATCATCGACCGCGGGATCATCGGCCACGAGCGGTGGGCTCCGTACGACTACCTCCTGAAGCGGCAGGTCGTGATCTTGGACACATTCAACCGGGTCGTGTTCGACGAGAATATCCTCGACGGTCGTTCTCGTTTCCGAGACTACGGATCGACTCCTGTACTCCTGAAGGCCTACCGGGTGGACGACAAGTACCTCATCTTCGGCTCGTTGGTTCCCGACGAGGAACTGGTGCGTGTTTTCGGCCGGCTCGAGTCTGTCGTCCCGGAAGCGACAACCCCGCTAAGCGTGTTCGGACGATCGGACAAGCTCGGTGAGTGATGATTTGCGCAACGAGTCCGGGGCGGGGTTCCCCGTAGTGGTCGTGACCGACTCTGACCGTCCGGAACGGGGAGCGATGCGTACGTCATTTGCAGCGCTGATCGTGGTGGTTGGCTGCCTGTTCGTTTCCTCCTGCACCGTCGACCGGCAGGAACAGCCGCCGGTCAACGTACTCCTGATTACACTCGATACGATTCGAGCTGACCGCCTGGGGTGTTACGGCAATCGGCGGATCGCGACGCCAAACCTCGACCGGCTGGCGGCGGAAGGAGTCCTGTTCGAAAACGCCTTCACGCCTGTGCCCTCGACCCTCCCATCGCACTGCTCGATCATGACGGGAATGTATCCCGCGCGCCACGGTGTGCACGATAACGGCATCTATCGCCTCGGCGATAACCTGACGACGCTAGCCGAGAGGCTGAGAGACGAAGGGTATCGGACGGGTGCGTTCGTGTCCGCTTTCGTTCTAGATCGACAGTTCGGGCTGGCACAGGGATTCGACACGTACGACGACCAGGTAGACCAGCCGCAGTTCGACGCTGATCCCGCGCGGTTGCTGCTCGACGAACGGATACCGGACGAGCACAGGCCCTGGCTGGTGCAACTGGCCTCAGCGTTCGAGCGGCGCGCCGACGCCGTATCCCGCCGCGCGATCGCTTGGCTACGCCGGTTGCCGCAGGAGCCGTTCTTTCTATGGGTGCATTACTTCGACCCGCACGCCAGCTACGATGCTCCGGAACCGTGGACGACACGGTACGACCCGGACTACACCGGTCCGATGGACGGCAGCCCGGAGACGTTTGAGCGCATCTTTGTCGAAAACGGTTGGACCACGGCGGCCGACGTGCCACGGGCCGATTTCGACCACATGGTGGCCCGCTACGACGGCGAGATCGCGTTCATGGACACGTGGATTGGCATGCTGCTCGACACGCTCGACGAGACGGGGCGAGGCGAGCATACGCTCATCGTCGTCGTGGGCGACCACGGGGAGAGTTTCGGTGAGCACGGACAGATATGGGAGCACAACAGCCATATCTTCGATGAGGTCGTGCGCGTTCCTTTCATCGTCCGGCCTCCCGGAGGTCTGTCCGGCGGCAGGCGGATTTCGGGTCTGGTGCGCACGCTCGACGTCGCCCCGACGATCCTCGAGTTCGCGGGCGCGGCCGGCCTGGATGGGGTTGACGGGACGTCCCTTCATTCCCTGTTCGGGGATGCTCGAGTCGAGACGCCGGAGGGCGAAATCTTCCTGCAGGCGCTGCAAGAACGCCAGGTGTTCGCCTCCGACTATTCCTGGCTCGGCCTGCGCTCGGCGCGGTACAAGTTGATCCTCAAGTACCGCGCCGGGGAGACAAACCCCCAGACCGCCCTGTTCGACCTGGATGGCGACCGGGGCGAGTTGGCACCGCTGAGCCCGCCGCCGCCGGGCCTGACCGAGAGTTGGTCCGAAAGGACGGTCACGAGCTATCAGACGATGAAGACGGAAAGCGGCGAGCACACCTGGCGCGGGATGGACGAGGTGACGAGTGAGGCGCTCCGCGCCCTCGGCTACGTCAAATGAGCTGGCTGTACGGGATCCGAGGATGTAAAGGCTGCCGGCAGCAGCGCTGGATTCAAGCTCCTCAACAACGGCGAGACCGGACTCAACCCGAGACGCAAGTGAACCCATTCCAGCCGCCGTCCAGGAGGCGCTGGAGAGGGCGTTATCGCGCGGATTCGACGTTCTACAAGCAGGACGTGGGCACAACGCGGTCGCCGGCCGAATCGACCCCGAAAAGGCCATCGCAGCTTCCGGTCCGCGCTCTCACGACGTAGTAGAAGACCTCACCGACGTCCGGGTCCGGTCCGTTGTCGTGCCAGCTCGAGCCTGTCCCGCCCCCTGCAGAACAGTCGGCACTGGCGATGTCGCCCTCGGCTCGAAGTGTCGAGACGAGCCCCTTGGCCACCTCGTACTCGATGCCGTCGCCCACGGCGCCCCACATCAACGTGGTGGGGGTCCCGGGTTCGATGATCAAGCCCTGGACCATCGGCAGGGAGTTGGTGAACAGGGGATCGGTGGGCACGCAGTCACAGACGTTGCCGAAGCTGTCCTCGTCGTCGTCTGCCTGATCGATGTTGACGAGGCCGGTGCAGTTGTCGCACACGTCGCCGACCCAGTCGCCGTCGAGGTCCACCTGTTCGGGGTTGGATTCCGCCGCGCAGTTGTCGACAACGTCGGCAAGACCGTCGCCGTCCGTATCGTCCTGGATGACACCGCACGGTGCCAGGGGCATCTGGCCCACGGCCGATTCGCTCTCCCCGCAGCCGTTCCTGGCGCTGGCCAGGTAGTAGTAGCCGGTGTTGGGCGCCGGCTCGGCGTCCGTATCGATCACGGTCCTCGAGGGCTGCTCGCTGAACAGGCAGGCGTCGTTGAAAAAGGTCTCGAGCGTGCCGCGGTAGATGTTCGACGTGTGCCCCTGGAAGGCCCGGTCCCACTTCAGCTTCGTGCCGGCCCCGATCTGGGTGACCACGAGCGACGGGACGTTGCCCGGCGGGGTCGAAACGCTCGGGGAGAAATCCGCGCAGTCGAGGTCGTCCGTCACGCCGTCATCGTCGTCGTCGAGGTCTTCCCAGTCCGGGGTGTTGTCGCCGTCGTAGTCGGCCGAGTACTCCAAGGCGCCCATGTCCACCGTCGCGACCCCGTCCCAGTCGGCGTCTTGCACGCGGGGCACCCCATCGAGGTCCTCGAGGCCGGCATGATCGTTGGTGCCGGTCTCGATGGCCGGGCTCCCGGCCTGCAAATGAAAGTCCCAGGGGTCGGTCGCGCTCACGATCAGCGGATCGGCCGAGATGTTGCCGTCGAAGCCGATGTAGTCACTGTCGACCTTGTCTCCGGCGACGTTCTCGGGGAGGTTCTCGAACATGTCGTTGTGGAGCACCGTCGGGTCGGAGTAGTAGACGTACAGCGCGCCGCCGCCCGGCATCGCGGTCGCGTCGCCCCACAGCATGAGGTTGTTGGCGATGGTCACCTGATCGTTGATGTCATTCGTGTTGCCGACGCTGATCGCGGCTCCCGCGTTCGCGAGGTTGTTGGCGAAGGTGTTGTTCCGGATCGTCGCCCGCGACCAGCGCGTCGTGAGACCGCCGCCGTCGGCGCTGTCGTTGTACTCGATCAAGTTGCTCTCGATCAAGACGTCGGTCGGCGCGTAGCCCGCGGCGTAGCCGACCTGGATGCCGCCGCCGGCGTCGGCACTGAAGTTGGACCCGATCACGTTCCTCGAGATGACGGGAACTGTATTCACGTCCCACTTGCTATACAGCGCGATGCCGCCCCCCGCTGCGATCTGGTTGTTCTTCGCCAGGTCGCCCGCGGTGTTGTTGCGGATCGTGTTGCCCTCGATCGTCGGGCCGGCGTTGTACCCGACGTAGATTCCTCCTCCGAGAGAGAACGCCAGGTTGTTCGGGTTCTGGCCCGGAGGGGAGTCCGCGACGTTGTACTCGACCAAGTTCTGCGTGATGACCGCGTTGGCCGTCCCCGACAGCGAGGCGTGGACGTAGATCCCGGCACCGTAGTAGACCTTGGGATCTCCCTGCAAGACGTTGCCGACGACCTCGTTGCGGGTGATGGTGGGTGAGCTGTTCAGGATGAAGATGCCTGCGCCCGACATGATGTCGCAGCCGCCGCTACAGGTCTGGTTGATCCCGCCTCCACCCGTCAGGCGGAAGCCCTCGAGACGTTCGCCGCGCGCGAGGTGAGCCGAACTCGTCGGAAAGTAGGCAACGGCGCACGGTGTCACCGTCGATACGTCGCACGCGGACGTGTAGCAGTACTGTCCGGTGGCGTCGATGGTCGTGACGGCGGGGCCGTCGGTCGAGACGACGCTCACCCTCGGAAAGAACCGTATGGCCTCGTTGTAGCTACCGGGAAGGACGTGAACGGTGCCCCCACCGCTGATGTCCTTGAGCTCGCAGATCGCGTCCTGAATCTTGCAGTACGGGTCAGTCTCCTCTCCGGTGCCGATCGCGGGGCAGGTGTCGTCGTCGACCCAACGGTCGGTCTGCCCCAGAGCGGGTAGCGTTGCGGTCAGGGAGACAGCAACGACAGCCAGAAAGAAAAACACCCCCCGGAGTGTCCTCATGAAGCACCTCGAAATATCGACGTGGAACGCTCCCTCGCGTGGTTAGATGTACTCACAAGAGAAGCTGGAGGCAAGGGCTGAATACCCCGACTTTCTCGGATATCGGCATTGTCATAATCACAAGTTCAGGCTCTTTAGGAATGCCTCCGCGTCCTCTTTGAGGGGACCGTCGAGCAGCGTCCGCGCCTCGGAGGCTGCCTTCTCGATATTTCCCCTCCGCGCCCACGCTCGAGCGAGCTCCAGCCGGACCTCCTCGCCGGCGGGAGAGGTCGCGCCTGACTTCACATAGAGCATCGGATCCGCCGCAAAACGCTCCAAATAATCCAGATTCGCCTCCAGCGTGTCCGAGTACAGAGCCTTGGGGGCCGAAAACTCGACCCGGGCGTTGTCGTCGGTGTTTCGAGGTGCGCCGTCGATGAGGCGCTCGACCTCGGCATCGCCCAACCGGAACAGGGGCAGGAGGTCCACCGGCGAGCGGACGTTGACCCGGGCCAGGTCCATGCGGATCCGCAGATCGGCCATGCGGGGCTCGAGCCGCTCCAGGTCGAGCTCCAGGGGGTGGTCCGATCCCAGGAGCAGCAGGTCAATGCCCTCGAAGGTCTCGAAGACCCACACGTTCGGGAACGCCGACCGGAAGGCGGCGATGATCGAGCGCATGTCCTCGGTGGGGAGATAGTAGGTGTGCAGCCACTGGGAGAAGATCCCGCCGGGGCGCAGCCGCGTCCGCGCCATGTGGAAGAAATCCTCGGTGAACAGGTTCGCCGCGACCGTCATCCAGGGGTTGGACGGTTCCGATGCGATGACGTCGTAGGTGTCGGCCGAGAACTCGAGGTCGTTGCGCGCGTCGTTGACCGAGATCTCGACGCGGGGATCGTCGAGGACATTGCCGTTGAACTCGGAGAACAACCGCGCCGCCGGGATCATGGCCGCCTCGACCTCCACGACCTTGATGCGCTCGACTCCATGGGTCGCCGCGGCACCCACGGTGATGCCGCTGGCCAGGCCGATCACCATCACGTCCCTAGGATCCGGATGGAGGAGCAGCGGGAGATGGACGGCCATGAGCTGGGTCTCCATGTCGTTGCTGGTGGAGGCTTCGACCTTGCCGTTCACCGCCAGGTAACGATTGGAGTAGGCGGGCTGGTCGGCCACGATCACCGACGCCGTCAGTCCCTCGCGGGCGTAGAGCGGCACCGTGTTCTCCTGGGTGTACTTTCTGAAGTCCTTCCAGTCGGAGTCTTCGGGAAGGTCCTGGAGGTTGATGTAGACGCCGCTGTTCATGAGCAGGACGTCCCATCCCGGGCGTGCGACGCCGACGACGACGAGCGATGCTGCCATCGCCGCCGCGAAAGCGAGCTTCCTCGAGAGGCCCGAGGACATCACCACCAACGCCACCAGCAGACCGAGCACGATCTCGGCAGCCGCCATCAGCACCACGGTGTTGCGAACGCCGAGCTGGGGGACGAGGAAGAAGCCCGCGGCCGCGGCGCCGAAGATCGTCCCGACCGTGTTCGAGGCGTAGACGGTGCCGACCGAGCCCGAGACCCGGTCCAGGCCTCGCGCGTGTAGCTGGACGACGGTGGGAAAAATCCCGCCGAAGGCGACCGTGGCCGGAAACATTACGAGAAGGCTCAGCAAGAACTGCACGGCGAACCATCCCTCGGGGGGAGGTCGCCAGTCGAAGTAGATCTGCGCGAAGATGAGCGGCAGCTTCTCGAAAACAAACGCCGTCGCGTAGGCCAAAACTCCCGCCGAGCCCAGCAGCACCGCAAGCAACGTGCCCGGATCCAGGTCCGGTCGCCGACTCAACAAGGCGGAGAAGATCGCGCTCCCGATCGCCAGGCCGGCGAGGAAGGCCAGGAGCATCAGGGCGAAGGCGTAGACCGAGCTCCCGAAAACGAGTCCGAGGGCCCGGGTCCACGCGACCTCCAGGGCCATGGCCGCGAATCCCGAGACTCCGAAGGCCGCCAGGGCGACCCACACTCGCGCCGGCCTCGGCATGCGATCCGCGGCCCGGCGTTTCTCGGGTGCGGGCTCCGCCGAGGGAGACGCGATGCGCTTTGCCATGAGGAGCGCAGCCACGCCGATCAGGATGTTCACCGCGGCGGTGATCCATATCGTGGCCCGCACGCCAACCCACGGGACCGCGATGAACCCGGCGATGAAGGTACCCGCCACCGCCCCGAAGGTGTTCACCGCATACAGGGATCCGACCTTGCCGCCGATTCGCGCGGCATCGTCGGCGACTTGCCGGGCGAGTACCGGGAGGCTGGCACCCATCAGGACGGTGGGCGGCAGGAGGACCGCGGCGATGCCGACGAATTTCGCGAGGCTCAGGACGAGGAACGACTCGGAGGCGCCGGCCTCCCAGATCGCCTTGTAGATCGGCGAGAGCGAGTCGAGCAGCGTCGGAACCGCCAGCGCGTAGACGCCGATCGCGATTTCCAGGATGCCGTAAAGCCTGAGAGGGTGGAACCGCCGGCGATCCTCGATCTTCCCGGCGACGAAGGCCCCCAGCGCAAGCCCGCCCATGAAGGTCGAGAGGACGGTACTGGTCGCGAACAGCGTCGATCCGAAGATCAGAACGAGCTTTCGGAGCCAGATGACCTCGTAGACGAGGGCCGAGGCGCCCGAGATGAAGAACAGGAGCAGTACGATCGACGTGTGAGGAGTGCGTCTCGCGGAGGTCAAATGTGGCTCCCGGGTGCCATAGAGCCCACGCGGCTCACCCCCCGGAAGCCACGACGACCGGACGGTCGCGACCGGCTACTAAGTCGGGTCGGATGGGCTGCGGAGACCCTTCTTCTTGCCCTTGCCCTTTTCGAGCGGGTTCGCGCCGTTGCCGTTGTTCCCAGGCGCATCGGTGCCGAGCACGTCGCCCGTGGTCGAGTCGACGTCACCGCTCAGCTCCGTGCTGAACGCCGCCATGAAGGAATCCACCTGCCGCGCGTCGATCAACATGCCTGGCGAGGATGTGGTGACCTTGACGCCGAAGGCACCGGCGATCTCGACCATCAGCCCCTCGGTGAGCGGGTCATCAAGACCGCGGCTCGGCACGGCGAATCCACTCGCCCGAAGGCTGGTGGAGGCATCCGCGGCCGTACGGGCTTCGGCCTTTCTCGCCTCGGCGATCTTGATCAACAGATCCCCGACGGTTGCCTGGTCCTGCGCCCCCACGACCGACACGCCTGCGATCAGAGACACACCCAGGAGGACGGTGCATGTCGTCATCCACGTTCGGCGTCTATTCCTCATTACCTGACCTCCCCATTGAAACCGTTACAGGCGCCCCGTGCTTTCTTGATCGGCCGAGGCTCTTGCCGTGACAAACAAAACCGCCACCACCCGTACAGGTGATGGCGGCCCGTCACTAACTCGATCGATACGTCCCGCTTAGACGGGATCGCTGGGGCTACGAAGGCCCACCTTCTTGCCCTTGCCCTTTTCGAGCGGGTTCGCGCCGTTGCCGTTGTTCCCGATCACGTCGGTGCCGAGATCACCGGCCGTCGGCTGGACGTCGGAGCTCAGCTCGCTCGAGAACGCCGCGAAGTAGCCGTCCGCCTGGGTCTCGCTGAACGGCGCGCCGGGCTGGCTCGTCGTGACGCGAATCCCGAGCGCGTTCGAGATCCCCACAACGTCGCCTTCGGTCAGCGCGCTGTCGAGATCGAGCGCCGGCAGTGTGTACCCGGCTTGCCGCAGAGAGCTCGCCGCGACATCGGGCGACGAGGCCGCAAGCTTCTTCTCGGCTGCGATCCTCATCAAAAAGTCTTTGGTCGTGTAATCCGCCGCCATGGCGGGCACGAGCAAACCTGCGGCCGCGATCAACGCTGCCGCCATACCGATCCGTCTTGCCATCTTCATAAACATGACCTCCCCGCTCCGGGAACCTCCACCAGTGATCAATAACGAAAGTGCCGTAGTTATACGGCCTTTCGCGGCCACGTCAAGCGATATTTGGCAGTCGGCACGCGACGTTTCAAATCGAGATTTCGTCCTGTTTTCGCCTGGATCTCGTCTCGAATTAGAACGCCCTCGCCCCTTGTGCCGTCGACACTTATACGCTGAACCTCGACGCCGGTCAAGAATCAACTCGCCGGAACCTGCGGACGGCGCTCCCCGTCCGGCTTTTCCATGATCGCCACGTCCTGGATCACGACGGCCTCGAGGGGCTTGAAAGCCGGGTTCCCGGCTCTCCCCGTGCTCGGAATCTGCGATATTTTCCGGGCGACGTCGAGACCCTCGACGACCTGTCCGACGACCGTGAACTGCCCGGTCCAGCCCGGCTCCGGCCGGAGCGCGATGATGAACTCCGCCCCGTTGGCCGGAGGGGAGGGGCTCATGGGCTTCATCAGGACCGTTCCCGCAACCACGGGCAGCCGCGAGAGCTCCGCGGGATAGGTATAGCCGGCCGACCCTCCGCCCACGATGAACGCATCCGACCGAATCTCGTTGAAAGAGCGGTTGTCATAGAAGTCGGCATGGGCCAGGTCGACGAAGTTCTTGACCGCCAGCGGCGCGGAGCCCTCGAGGAGCTCGATCATGATGTCGCCCTCGCTGGTCGACAGGCGGGCCACGTAGTCCTTGGAAGGGTCGTATCTCGGGATCATCTTGACGGCGATGATCTCCGACTCGACGCCGTTCGCGGCCCAGCGCACCTCGTACCGGCCGACCTCGAGGAGCTCAGGGTAGATTTCGGTCAGGTCGACGATCGCCCCGTAGAAGGAGCCAGGCGCCAGCTTGTCCGGCCGGGAAGGCTCGGACACCCCGGGGGCGCCGGTCGGCTCGATAACCTCGCCGTCGCTCGCGCGAACCTCAAAGCCCTTGAAAAAGGGCGTTTTTATCGGGTTGGCGACCTTTTTTGCGCCGTCGTTGCCGATGCTGACCCGCAGCGGGAACGGGTCGCCCGCGTAGTAGAAGCGCTGGCTCAGCTCCAGAACCACCTTGACGTCCGCAGTCGCGGGATCCTGCGCCCGGGCCGTTGTCCACAAGGGTCCGACGAGCACGCAGGCAAGCAGTGCGTGGACGGTGAGACGTTGCATCGCGTTCCTCTCGGCGGAAAACCGGCATTATAGGGTCGCCCTTTCGAGGGGGTCAAACGGCTCCGCGACGGAGCGGGGTCCGGGCCCACACGGCCAGTCGCACCGACTCGGCACCGCCGCCGAGAAGGGCGGCGGCGCACCCTTCGGCGGTCGCGCCGGTCGTGAGGACGTCGTCGATCAGGAGCACTCGCTCCCCGCTCAGGGAGTATCCCGGCCGGAACGCTCGCCGGGCGGCGCTTCGTCGCGGGGCCGCTCTCAGGCGCTTGAAAGGCGCCGGCCCGCCCAGGCGCCGGATCAGAGCCCGACGCGCCAGGGGGAGACCGAGATGCCTCGCGACGGGTCGCGCGAGCTCGAGGGCGGGGTTGAAGCCGCGACGAAGTCGAACCCAGGGATGGGACGGCACCGCGCTCACGACGGTACAGGGCTCGGCAAACCCCGTGGTCCGGAGCACCACAGCCAGCTGCCGGCCGAGGATCGTGAGCAGCTCACGCCGCCCCCCGAACTTGGCGCGCAGCACGAAGCTCCGGGCGACGGCGTCGTAGAGGACCGCCGCCCGCACCCCGTCCGTCTTCTTCGGCCGCAGCAGGCACGGGGCGCAGCGTCCCCCGGCCGGACCGAGAAGGTCGGTCCCCGTCGGCCGCGGCGCGCCGCAGCTCGGGCAGGCGGGGGTACCGATCGGGCGAAGCGCCGACCAGCAATCGGGACAGGCGCCCAGAAGATGCACCGGCCCCAGGGGGCGGCCGCACGCGAAGCAGTCCGCCGGGAGGAGCACCGACAGGAGATGGTGGAGCGCGAGCCGCCGCAGCCGGCGAATCCGGCGCACCGATCCGGTTGACGTCACGGCCGTTTCGGAGGAGGTGGGACCGGTCTACTTGTCGTCGCGGCTGGAGTAAACAGGAGCCTCGGAAAGTCCCAGCTCTTCGAGCGAGATCTCCTCGCGCAGCATGACCTCGACGGTGTTCCAGTCCCCGCAGGCCGGACACCGCGCGCTCCAATCCATGAAGGTCTCTTCGCAGGCGCGGCAGCGATACTCGAGCTGGACGAGCTCGAGCTCCTTGATCACCTTGCGGTACTCCACCGCGGATTCCGCGAAGCTTTTCCGGCGCTCGTGGATACGCCCCAGCAGATAGTGCAGCGTCGGCGCGTACGACGATCTCCCCTCGAGGGAGCTCAACACCGAGAACGCGTCGTCGAGCATTTCCAGCCGGAAGTAGAGCTTCCCCAGATAAAAGCGAGGCAGGGTGTCTTTCGTCGAGCGACTGACGCACAGCTTGAGAGCCTCGATGGCACCCAGCGGATTGTCCCGTCGAAGGAAGTGTTCTTCGAGGACGGTCAGAAAAATGGGCGAACCCGTTTTCGCAAACCCCTCATTCCACGCCTCGACGGCTTGCTTTTCCTGTCCGTACTTGCTGACAGCCTCGCCCAGCAGGACGTGGGCCGCGATGAAGTGCGGCTCTTCCTTCAACAGCCGGCGCAGGATTCCCATGGCGTCTTTGGGCCGGCCGGCCGTCAGGCGTCCCTTGGCGATCTCGTAGCGGATGCCCTTTCCGACCCTGCGGTCGGCCTCGTCCCTCGGGTCGTGCGCACGGGAGTACTTCTCGGCCTTCTGGTGGGCCTCGAGGGCGTCGTCCCAGTTCTCTTCCTTCATGTGCAGGTATCGCAGCTTGCGCCACGCCGACACCGAGTTCTTGTTGATGGCGAGGATCTTCCCGAGCACCGCGCGGGCGCGGGTCATGTCACCCTTGGCCTCATAGTCTTCGCACAGGGAATACAGCGGCCGGGTGTCGTCTTCCTTGAGATGCTGCGCCTTGCGGTGAAACTCGATGGCGTCGTTGTGCTTCCCGAGGGTGCGGAGGACCTCGCCGAGCTTGAGCAGCGTGTTGAAGTGCCGGCTGTCGAGCTCCAGGACGGCGCGGAAGTGACTCAGCGCCTGCTCTTCGCGCCCCTCCAGAACGGCCACGAGCCCGCGAGAGTACTCTTCCTCGATCTCGTCCGACTTGCGACGCGCGCGGAAGTGACGCCACCGGTCGGTCAGACGCCCCATCTCTCTCGACAGTCCGAAGACCAGAGTCGTCAGGGCCCCGATCACGAAGACGATCACCAGGGTGATGCCGATCGGGAGCTCCGTGCCGTCGCCCAGATCGAAGGGCTGCTGCAGGACCTCGGCGTTCTTGACGAACAGTACCGTTAGCCCCCAGAAAAAGGCCAGCACGACGAGGATAAGAATGAAGGTCCGAATTCTCATCGAGAGTTCCCGCTAGAGGCCGACGGGCACGCCGGCCCACCCGGCGCCGTCCGAGCAAGGTTAATTCAGCCCCCGAGGGGCGTCAAGCAAGGGGAAGTCGAGCGTCGCGTCACTTGTGGTACGGCAACCCGCGGAGAATCGTGAGGGCGCGGTAGAGCTGCTCGGCGAGGATCACCCGCACGAGCTCGTGGGGAAAGGTGAGCGACGACAGCGACCAAACGTCCCCGGCCTCGCGCAACAGGCTCGAGTGATGCCCGAGCGGCCCCCCGACCAGGAACTGCGCCCGGGGCATCGCCCAACGCTCCAAGCGCCCGGCCAGCTCCTCGCTGCTCAAAGACCGTCCCCCACGGTCCAGCGCGATCAACGCTCCCTTACCGTCGAGAGCCTCCAGCAGTGCGCGGCTCTCCCGCTCACGAACGTGATCGTCGGAGTACCGCCCATCGGCACGAACCTCGGCCACGAACGAAGTGTCGTACTCCACACCGAGCCGCCGAATCCGCCCCGCATACTCGTCATGCAACCCCACCATCCCACGCTCGCGAGGTTTCCCGACACACAGCACCCGCATCTTCATCACCCACCCCCCCCATCCACGACCACAAGATGGCTCGGCCCGGAGCGTACCCCACTCCCGGCGGCCTGTGAAAACGAGGAGGGCCCCACAACGGGCCCGCCGTGTTTTCGCCGGAGCGAATCCGCGCGACACAACGTCGCGCGGATGAGCGCTCGCCGGGAGTGGGGTACGCTCCGGGCCGAGCCATCGTGCTCAAGTCAGGCCGTCACCCAGGGACGAGCACCGGCCGATACCGGAATCGCGAAGGGTCTCGAGCAGAGGGTTAGAGTCAGGACTCCTCGGAAGAGCGAGCGCGGAGCTTCTCATGCAAGGTCTTGCGGTGGATCCCGAGGATCCGCGCCGCAGCCGACTTGTTCCCGCCGGTCCGCCGCAGCACCTCGCGAATGTAAGCGTGCTCGAGCTCAGCGAGAGACATCTCTCGAGTCGCCGCCTCCCCCAGCATGGCGGGACTGCTCATACGCAGCTCGGCGGGCAGATCGGCGAGACCGATCTCGTCCGCCACGGCCAGGATTGCCGCCGCCTCGATGACGTGAACCAGCTCCCGCACGTTTCCGGGCCACGGGTACGCTCCCAGTCGCGCGAGGACCTCTCTGGACAGCCGCTTGCCGGGCAGGCGGTGACGCCGCTCGGCCTCCTCCAGGCATTGCTGCGCCAGGGGCCGGATGTCGTCGGGACGATCGCGAAGGGGGGGCAGGTGGACCCGCACGACGTTGAGGCGGTAGAACAAGTCCTCCCGAAGTCGTCCCTCGGCCACCAGCCGATCCGGATCCTCGCGAGTCGAGGCCACGATGCGGGCGTCGACCTCCAGCGTCTCACGACCGCCGAGTCGCTCGAACCGCTTCTCGTCCAGAGCCCGGAGCACCTTGGCCTGTACCTCGGGCGCCAGCTCCTGGATCTCGTCGAGGAAGAGCGTGCCGCCGTCGGCCTGCTCGAAGCGCCCGCGGCGATCCTCGTGCGCATCGGTGAAGGCACCCTTCTGGTGACCGAATAGTTCGCTTTCGAGAAGCTCCGGCGGAAGGTTGGCGCACGGGACCTCGATGAAGGGTCCCGATCTCCGCTCGCTGACGTCGTGAATGTGGCGCGCCAGTCGGTTCTTGCCCGTTCCCGACTCGCCGGTGACCAGGATGTTGGCCTCGGTGCGCGCCGCCCTCTCGGCCAGAGCCAGAAGCTCGCGAAGCTCGGGGCTACGAATCACGAATTCCGCCACTCGGATTCACCCTCGAGCGCGGCCGGCCTCCGACGGCCGTCAGACGGGGGACGGAGCCCCGGCGGAGGATGGGTCCGGGGACGGCGGCAGCTCGGGACGGGGAGCGTCGCCCCACAGTCGCTCCAGCCTGTAGAACGCGCGCCTTTTCTCGACGAAGATGTGGACGACGAAGTCGATGTAGTCCATCAGGACCCACTCTCCGACCTTGCGTCCTTCCACGTGGTTGGGGTGAATCGCGGAGTTCCGGCCGAGCCGCTCTTCGATGGCATCGGTGATCGCCAGCACTTGCCGCTCGGAACTGCCATGGCAGATGACGAAGAAGTCGGTGATGTCGCTCAGTCCTCGAAGGTCCAGGACGACGAGATCCTCGGCCTTCTTGTCCTGTGCGGCCTCGATGCACTCGATCAATTGTGGAGTCAGCGGGTCGCCTCCTGTGCGTACAACCGGTGGACTCGAATATACCGGGCCACCGAGGGCGGCACAAGCCCGTCGAGAGTTGCTCCGCGGCCGGCTTCGAGTCGAATCTCGCTGGACGATACGGCCAGGGGCGGGATCGGCAAATGGTAGACGCGTCCTCCCCGGCCGGGCGGCGGTCCGGGAAGACCGGCCGCCGCTCCATCCGAGAAAACGACGGGCACGAGACGGCGGATCACTTCGGCGTCCAGCGCTTCACGGGCGCGGCCGAGATCCCGGCCCGGGCGGTCCACGACCACGTGATCGAACTCCCGAAGCAACTCGACGTGGCTCTTCCACGTGTGGATCTCGAAAAGCGAGTCCATGCCCATGACAAACACGGGAGCGACCTTCGGGGAGCTCCGCGCCAGCTCCCGGAGAGTGTCCACGGTGTAGGAGATCCCGCCGCGGTCGATCTCGATCTCGGAAACCTCGAGCCACTCGCGGCATTCGGCGGCCAGCCGAAGCATGGCAAGCCGATGCTCGGCGGGGCTGAGGTCGGAGCGGGCCTTGTGCGGCGGCGAGGCGCAGGGCACCACGAGGATCCGCTCCGGTGCGAAGACCCGGTGGAAGCACTCGGCGGCGTGAAGGTGACCGAAGTGGACGGGGTCGAACGTGCCCCCGAGGACTCCGATCATGGCTCCATCCCCGGTTCGGCAGGAGACTCCGGCGCAAGGCGGTCGAGGGAATCGGCCACATCCCGGACGAGGCCTGCGACACCCTCGCCGGACACTGCAGAGATCACATGATGTCGCAATCCCTGTTCCCGCGCCCAGGTCGCGAGTCGGTCCGCCACGTCGGTGTCCTGGACGGCGTCCGCCTTGGTGAGCACGAGGATCCTCGGCTTGTGCTCGAGTCCGGCGCCGTAACGAATCAGCTCGCCCCGGATCGTCTCGACGGCTTCCACAGGGTCGCGATCGACCTCGGTCGGGTCAATGAGGTGGAGCAGCAGGCGGCAGCGCTCGACGTGGCGCAGGAAGCGGTGGCCCAGCCCCGCCCCACGATGAGCGCCCTCGATCAGTCCCGGAATGTCGGCCACCACGTAGGGTTTCCGGTCATCTCCGGGATCGACCACACCGAGGTGCGGCTCGAGGGTCGTGAACGGGTAGTCGGCGATCTTGGGCCGCGCGGCGGAGATGCGCGAGATCAGAGTCGACTTGCCGGCGTTGGGGAGGCCGACCAGGCCGACATCCGCCAGCAACTTGAGCTCGAGCCGGATGATGCGGTTCTGGCCTGGCTCGCCCGGATCGCTGCGTGTCGGCGCCCTCCGGGTCGGGCCGGCGAAGCGAGCGTTGCCGCGCCCTCCCCGTCCTCCCCGCGCGGCCACGAATTCCTGGCCGGGCACCGCCAGATCCGCCAGAACCTCGACACGATCAGGGTCCGTGATCAGCGTTCCGACCGGCACTTCCACGGTCAGGTCCTCGCCCGAGCGCCCGGTCTTGTTTGCGCCCTGGCCGTGGCGCCCGCGATCGGCGCGGAAGTGCCTCTTGTACCGGAACGCGAGAAGCGTCGAGACCCCCTGGTCCGCAACCAGGATCACCGACCCGCCGCCACCGCCGTCGCCGCCGTCGGGACCGCCCTTCGGGACGTACTTTTCCCGCCTGAAGGAGGAGCATCCGTCGCCTCCGCCTCCTCCGATGACGGTGATGACTGCTTCGTCGATGAACACGAGATCGGATCCGGGTCCGGGCTCCACAAACACGAAGACCGGCCGGCACCGGGTGCCAGGCCGGCCGTCAGGTGCGCCGTGCCGGTCAATCGACGGGCGTGACGCTCACGAATCGACCCAGCCGGCCGCGGTCCCTGAACTCCACGCGTCCGGGCGCCAACGCGAAGAGCGTGTCGTCCTTGCCGCGACCGACGTTCGGGCCGGCCTTGATCGGCGTTCCGCGCTGCCGGATCAGGATGGTGCCGCCCTGGACGAGCTGGCCGGCGTACCGCTTGACGCCGAGTCGCTGGGCTTGGGAGTCACGACCGTTCCTGGAGCTTCCCCCCGCCTTCTTGTGAGCCATTTCGTACTCCTAACCCTCGATCGCGTCGATCTTCACGGCGGTGTAGTTCTGTCGATGTCCCATGGAACGGCGGTTCGAGTTCTTGCGGCGCTTGTAGGTGTGGATCAGGATCTTCTTGGCGCGTCCGTGGGAGACGACCGTCCCACGAACCGTGGCGCCGTCGACCATGGGGGCGCCCACACGAACCGAGTCGCCCTCACCGACCATTAGCACTTTATCGAAGACCACGGACTCGCCGGCGTCGCCGGTCAGCGACTCTACCCGGACGACCTCTCCGATCTCGACCCGGTGCTGCTTTCCACCCGTCTGGATCACGGCATACATTTTCAGATCTCCAAGCTGATGCAAACGCAGGATGTTAGCTGCACCCTTTCCGACTGTCAACCTCGGCGCCCATAACCCCGGTTCCGCCCCGTATCTCATGCACGGTAACCGTAAGAACGCCGCTGCGCTCGTGGGCCACGGGGAAGGTCGTGGCCCACGGCCCTGCATCTCGGGATCCGCGGAGCGGGGGAGTTCCCTCCCGAAACAGGCCGCTCAACCACCCACATCCGCCCGGCGACGACCGGCCGCTAAGAACGCGGGGACCCCCATCCCCACGGCGTCCGGTCGCCGCCAAGGGGGCCGGTCCGGAGACCCGGCAGGGCCGCGTTCCGGCGGCGCGAGGCCATCTGCCGCGTTGCCGCTCCTCAACGATACGTGGCATCGCCATCGTCACGGCGCCTTGCAGCTGGCCCCGCGGCGCTCGAATCGCGACCCTGCCGGGTCTCCGGACAGGCCCCCACCGTGTGGGGACCCGGTCTCCGCGACCAATCGTTTCGGGAGGGAACTCCCCCGCTCCGCGGATCCCGAGATGCAGGGCCTACCTTGGTTAATGGGCAGTCGTGGGGTCTTGCGCGATCAGGGAAAGCAGTGCCCTCGCGTAGATCTCGCACTGCACGTTCACCACTAGAAGCGTAGCGGGGTCCGGGAGGGAAACACCCTCGCTCCCGGCGAGCGCTCCTCCGCGCGACGTCGCGTCGCGCGGATTCGCTCTGGCGAAAACTCGTCGGGCCGTCGCAGGGCCCTCCTCGTTTTCACAAGCCGCCGGGAGCGAGGGTGTCCCCCTCCCGGACCCCGCTACGCATCTAGTCGTGAATGTGCAGTGCAAGACCTACGCGAGGGCACTGCATTTCCTGATCGCGCAAGACCCCACGACTGCGCATTAACCAAGGTAGGCCCAGCATCTCGGGATCCGCGGAGCGGGGGAGTTCCCTCCCGAAACGATTGGTCGCGGAGACCGGGTCCCCACACCGTCCGGCGGCGGCCGGCCGCCGTGGGGATAGGGGCCCCACGTTCTGTGCGGCCGG
>Ga0316187_10001345_pt1 | contig 21059 bp, 18 predicted proteins | sample CroRivburrow1_MG_FD_204927 | JGI IMG/M metagenome (GOLD analysis project Ga0316187, IMG submission 204927) | Coastal sediment microbial communities from Maine, United States - Cross River worm burrow 1 | ecosystem: Environmental > Aquatic > Marine > Coastal > Sediment | place: USA: Maine...
CCGTAACGGCTGCTAGCCTGGCTGAGTTGCTGGCCGCCTTGCTTGGCGATGCGGACAGGCTGGCGGCCATGAGTGCGATGGCGAAGCAAGCCATGCCGCGGGATGCGCGCCAGCGGCAGCTGGATGTTCTGGCGCCATGGCTGGCTGGCGCGGAGGCGACATGAAGGGTCGAGTCCGGCATATTCACTTCACCGGCATTGGCGGCATCGGCATGAGTGGCATTGCCGAGGTGCTGCACTGGCAGGGCTTTACCGTGCAGGGCTCGGATGCCGCCGAGAGCGCGAATGTGCGGCGCCTGCGCGAGCTGGGCATCGACATATTTATCGGCCACAAGGCTGAACACATCGGCAAGGCCCAGGTGGTGGTGTACTCCTCGGCCGTGGCCGCCTTCAACCCCGAGTTGCAGGAAGCCATGCTGCGTGGCATTCCGATCATCCCAAGGGCGGAAATGCTGGCCGAGTTGATGCGCATGAAGAAGGGCATCGCCGTGGCCGGTAGCCATGGCAAGACGACGATTACGTCGATGATCGCCCATGCCATGGGTACGGCAGGACTCGATCCCACCTATGTGATCGGCGGACGGCTGAAGGCAACCGGCAGCAACGCGCATCTGGGTGAGAGCGATTACCTGCTGGCCGAGGCCGATGAGTCGGACGGTTCCTTTTTGCGGTTGACGCCCATCATCGCCGTGGTCAGCAATATCGACCCGGAACATCTCGACTATTATGGCGATTTCGACCATCTGCTGGCCGCGTTCCAGCAATTCGTCAATTTGGCGCCATTTTATGGCCGCGTGGTTCTGAATCATGAGCACCCGCATGTGGCAGCACTCAGGGAAGGGCTGCACCGGCCGGTGACGACCTATGGATGCAGTCCGCAGGCCGACCTGCACCTCGCCGGAGTTGAGACCGAAGGCGTGGGCCAGCGCATTGCGGTGGCCAAGGCTGGCGGAGATGCACTCGGTAAATTCTTTCTGCCCATGCCGGGACTGCACAACGCTGAGAACGCGCTAGCGGCCATTGCCGTGCTGCGTGAGTTGGGACTCGGCTTCACGGCCATACGCGAAGCTTTCGCTAGTTTCTCGGGCATCGAGCGACGCTTTCAGAGCGTCGAACTGGGCAATGGATTTATCGTCGATGACTATGCCCATCATCCGCAGGAGATCAGGTGCACGCTGGCCGCAGCCAGGAGTATTTGGCCGGACCGCTCGATTGAGGCCATATTTCAGCCACATCGCTACACGCGTAGCCGTGACCTGATGGATGAATTCATGGGTGCGTTCGACGATGCCGATCGCGTCGATGTGCTACCCATCTACGCAGCCAGCGAGGAGCCTATCGAGGGCGTTAGCGCCGAGGCGATGGTGGCTAGCATGCGCGCCCGCGGCCATCGTTCGGTGCAGGCATGCGCCGGCCTTGAGCAGGCGCGTAACCTGGCTATTGAGGCGGCCGGCAATGGCGCCGTGGTGCTGCTTATGGGGGCGGGCTCGATCGGCGGCCTCGCGGCCGATCTTCGTCATGATGTGGAGCAACAGCAGTCGGCCGCTGGAGTCGTGGCATGACCGTAACCGTGGCCTGGCAGGATGAGATCGCGGCTCTGGGCAAACTGCTTGCCGATGAGCCGATGGCGCGGCATACCACCCTTGGCGTCGGCGGCCTGGCGCGGTGGTATTTCAGCCCGGCCGACGGCGACAGCCTGGCCATGGCCATGGCGGCGATTCCCCAGGAAGTTTCCATCCTGCCCCTGGGTCGGGGCAGCAACCTGCTTATTGCTGATGAGGGCTTTGGCGGCATGGTGCTGGATCTGGGGCGCTTGAACCATCTGGACGGGCAGGATCGGCGTCTGCGCGCCGAAGCAGGCGTGCGCATGTCCAAACTTGCTTCATTTTGCGCAGCCCAAGGCTGGAGCGGCGCGGAATTCATGGCCACGGTGCCTGGCGATGTCGGCGGCGGGGTGGCCATGAACGCTGGCGCTTTCGGCCAGCAGGTATCCGATACCTTGCGCTTGGTAGAAGTGGTGCATCGGGATGGGCGCACGCAATCGATCGACGCGTCAACGCTCGACATGTCCTACCGTCAATGCCGGCTGCCGCCCGGCAGTCTCGTCATGGCTGCCCATTTCGAACTGCGACAGGATGAGGCGGAGGACGTGCGCAGCCGTACGCGCGAGATACGCGAGAAACGCTCAGCCAGCCAGCCTCTGGCGCAGGCCAATTGTGGTTCGGTCTTCAAGAATCCTCCAGGGCAACATGCCGCCGCACTGATCGAACGGGCGGGGCTGAAAGGCTTGCGCCATGGCGGCGCGCGCATTTCCGACGTGCATGCCAACTTTATCGTCAATGAGGGCAATGCCCGAGCCAGCGATGTGTTGGCGCTGATCCGTAGGTCGCAGGATGAGGTGGCCGCCCGCTTTTCAGTGCGCCTGGAGCCGGAAGTGCGCATCATTGGAGGCAGTGCATGAGCGGCGCGGCGTTTGCCGGCGGCAGGGTCGGTGTGTTGATGGGCGGATGCTCGGCCGAGCGCGAGATATCGTTGAAATCCGGCGGGGCCATGTTGCAGGCGCTACGCAATCGCGGCGTTGACGCCGTGGACGTGAATTTGCGCGATGACTGGCCCAGGCAGATCAGGGACGCGGCCATCGACATGGCCATGATCGCCCTGCATGGCCGCTGGGGCGAGGACGGTTGCATCCAGGGCATGCTGGAGATTCTTGGCATTCCCTATACCGGGTCGGGCGTGCTGGCATCGAGTCTTTGCATGCACAAACGCAAGTGCAATGAAGTTCTTAAGGCGGCTGGCCTGAGCGTGCCGGTTGATATTCCGATCAGTGAGTCAGGGCCATCGCGCTATCCTGTGGTGCTCAAGCCGGTGTCGCAGGGTTCGAGCATTGGCCTTGCCTGGCTGCATGATCAATCCAACTGGCAGGCGCTCGACATCAAGGATGTATCGATGTGGATGGCGGAGATGCCGGTGCATGGAGTGGAAGTCGCTGTCTCCGTGCTTGATGGAACAGCTCTACCGCCGGTGGAGGTGGCGCCGAAAAGCGGCGTGTACGACTACGCTTCCAAATACACCGCCGGGGCCACCGAATACTTTTGTCCTGCCAGAATTCCTCCCGAAAGCCTGCGCCTGTGCATGCAGCGCGCCGAACAGGCGGTGACGGTGCTCGGCTGCCGTGGCACGCCGAGGGTGGACATGATTCTATCGCAGGGCGGCGAGCCGGCCATTCTTGAAGTCAACACCATTCCCGGCATGACCGAAACCAGCCTGCTGCCCAAGGCGGCTTCGGCCTCCGGCATCGCCTTTGATGAACTTTGCATGCGATTGCTGGCAAGCGCCGCGCTGGACGCGGCCGTTGAGGCCGGGCAATGAACCGTCGGGTGCGCCGTTTTGAGTGGCCATCGCCTGGCAGACGCGCCAGGCGATGGGCGATGCGTGCGTGTGTGGTGGGGCTGGTATGTGGCGGAATACTAGGACTTGATACGGCGCTGGCCGTCAAGGGCTGGCGCATCGAGGGCGTGGATCCGGCCATCCGGCAGCAGGCCGAAGCCGTGTTGCATGACATGCGGCCGCTGGGCCTGTTCAGCATGACGCCGGCAAGGGTGTGCGCGCGATTGCTGGCCGCGGCTCCCGATATCGCCGCCTGTCAGGGACGACGCCAGTTGCCGGATCGTCTGCTGTTAACGCTTGGGCCGACGCATCCGGTGGCCATGTGGGAAAACGGCGACGCATTGATGCTGGTCGACGCCTCAGGACAGGCCTATCGCCAGATGAGCCAGGCTGAAAGTCTGGATCTGCCGCTGTTGCGGGCGTCACGCGAGGATTTGCCGCTGGCGGCTGAGATTTTGCGCGCGTTGCGTCAACCGGGCGATGCCTGGCTTCCTCAGCTCAGCGAATGCATAGCATCGGATACATCATGGAAATTGCTGTTTGGTGGGCAGCAGCGCTGGCTGCTGCCGAAAGGCAGAGGTGCGATCCACAAGGTCGCGGAGCTTGCGTCCATGCTGGAACAGGGGCGTTGGCAGGCTGGCGCATGGCTGGTGGATGCGCGCCTGGATCAGCGCTGGTTTATACGACAAACCCGGAGCGGGGGGGTGATTTAGGTGGCTAAGCAAGATCAATTGTTGGTCGGACTTGATATTGGTACCAGTAAGATTGCCTGCGTGGTGGCCGAGGCGGGACCGGACAAGCGCCTGGACGTGATTGGTATTGGCACGCACCCCTCGCGAGGCCTGCGCAAAGGCGTGGTGGTCAATATCGAGAGCACGGTGGAGTCTATTCGGCTGGCGGTGGAAGAGGCGGAATTGATGGCCGGCTGCGAGATACGCTCCGTGTTTACCGGCATCGCCGGCAGCCATATCCGCGGTTTTAACAGCCATGGCGTGGTGGCGACGAAAAGCGGCGAAGCAACAGCGGAGGATGTGGGCCGGGTAATAGACGCGGCGCGGGCCATGAATATCCCCGCCGACCAGAAAATTCTGCATATCCTGCCGCAGGAATACATCATCGATGGCCAGGACGGCATCCGCGAACCGGTGGGTATGAGCGGCGTACGCCTGGAGGCCAAGGTGCATATCGTCACCGGCGCGGTGTCGTCGGCGCAGAACATCATCAAATGCTGCAACCGCTGCGGCCTGGACGTCTCCGACATGGTCATTGAACAGCTTGCTTCGAGCGAAGCAGTGTTGCAACAGGACGAAAAGGATATCGGCGTGGCGCTGGTCGACATTGGCGGCGGCACCACCGATCTCGCCGTATTTATCGACGGTTCCCTGCGTCACACGGCGGTAATCCCATTGGGTGGCGATCATCTGACTAACGATCTGGTAGTGGGGTTGAGAACGAGTGCGAAGGAAGCCGATACGCTCAAGCGTAAATTCGGCGCCTGCATGGTGACCGATGTGGCTCCGGAAGACATGGTCGAGGTTCCGTCCGTCGGTGGCAGGCCGCCCAGGCCTATGCCCAGGCAGGTGATGGCCCAGATTCTAGAGCCGCGGGTAGAGGAAATTTTTGAGCTGGTGAAGGCCGAGCTGCACCGCTCCGGATTCCAGGAGCTGGTGGCGGCGGGCATGGTGCTCACCGGCGGTTCAAGCCTGCTTGACGGCATGGTGGAGCTGGCCGAAGAGGTGTTCGCCATGCCGGTTCGAAGTGGACGGCCCAAGGGCGTGGGCGGATTGGCGGATGTGGTTTCCAGTCCCGTCTATGCCACGGGCGTAGGTTTGGTGATGTATGGCCAGAGGTATCGCGGCGAAAGGCCGTCGCGGCGCAAAAAACAGAGCACGTTTTCACAGATCTGGCGAACCATGCGTAGCTGGTTCGGCGATTCGGTATAGGTAGAAAATATTGATAGACGCCAAAGGAGGTGTGAGATGACAATGTATATGTTAGAGGACACAGCAGGGCAAACCGCCAAGATCAAGGTGATCGGGGTCGGCGGCGGCGGCGGTAACGCCGTCAACAACATGATTGAGCACCACTTGCGCGGGGTGGAGTTCATCGCGGCCAACACAGATGCGCAGGCCATTAATGACAGCCAGGCCACGCACCGCATTCAACTGGGAGCCGAGATCACCCGCGGCCTGGGCGCGGGCGCCGATCCCAAGGTGGGCCGCCAGGCGGCGGAGGCCGAAGAGGAACGACTGAGGGAGTTTCTATCGGATACCGATATGGTATTCATTACCGCAGGCATGGGCGGCGGTACCGGCACGGGTGCGGCGCCGATTATCGCCGAAATCGCCCGCGAGCGCGGCATCCTGACAGTGGCGGTGGTGACCAAGCCATTCAACTTTGAAGGCAACCGCCGCTTGCGCCAGGCTGAAGCTGGCATCGCTGAAATGCGAAAGCATGTGGATACGCTGATTATCATCCCCAACCAGAAGCTGATCGCCAACGTCGGCAAGAACACGCCGATGCTCGACGCCTTCCGGAAGGCAGACGATGTGCTGCTTCAGGCTGTGCGCGGTATCGCCGAATTGATCACGCAAACCGGCTACATCAATGTCGATTTTGCCGACGTCAACGCCGTGATGCGCGAAACGCGCGGCATGGCCATGATGGGTTCAGGCGTTGGCAGTGGCGAGAGCCGGGCCTGCGAAGCCGCCGAGCGCGCGATTTCCTCCCCATTGCTGGAGGATGTCGATATTCACGGCGCACGCGGCATCCTGGTGAACGTGACCGGCAGCGAGGATATGACGCTGGCCGAATACGACGAGGCGGTCAGCATCATCTACAACATGGCCGATGAGGACGCCAATATCATCTGTGGCATGGTCTACGACCAGGATGCGGGCGAGGAAATGCGTGTTACCGTCGTGGCAACAGGGCTTTCAGCCGAGAAAGCACCGCAGCTGGAGAGCGTCAGGATGCCTGTGCAGGAAACGCTGCAACTGCCACCAGCAGGACGCATGTCGCACATGTCGGCGGCCGTGGCGGCCAAGCCCATGGAAACGGCCGTGCCGATCGTGACGGAGCATAGCGGGGTGATGCCGGTGCCGGGTTTCAGCGCCAAGCAGGACTATGATGAGGCGACGCTTCAGGTGCCGACCTGGATCAGGCGTCAGGCTGATTAGAGGTCGAAAAGGGAGATTCATGCGAACAAAGGCATTGCAATTCTGTGTTTCTCCCCACATTATGCGCGGCTTTATGGTGTAGCGTGCCCATCGGACATACGTAGGGCGCTCTCATGATCTTGCACTGACGTGCATGGTTGTCGTGGTTGATGCGAGTGCCGCACGGATGCTCTGGCTATTGAGAACATCCCTATGCGCCTGTTTTGCGCGATAAGGAGGGCGAGGATCATGATCCCGCAACGAACGTTATCGCACCCGATACGGTGCAGTGGAATTGGCCTGCATACCGGCCGCACGGTCGAATTGAGCCTGCGTCCGGCGCCTACGGATACCGGTATCATTTTTTGCCGTCCTGACCTTGGCGAGGATGCGCTCATTCCCGCCAAGTCAACGAGCGTGGTAGATGGCCGTTTGTGCACCACCATTGGCGTGGGCGAAGCCAGCGTAGCCACGATTGAGCATTTAATGTCGGCCATGGCCGGACTGGGTATTGATAACGCATATGTCGATGTCAATGGCCCAGAGGTGCCGATTATGGATGGCTCATCGGCGCCGTTCGTTTTCCTGATTCAGTGCGCAGGCATCGAAGAGCAATCCAAGCCCAAGAAGGTACTGCGAATCCTTAAAACCGTTTGCCTTGAGGATGGAGATAAGCGTTGCTCGCTCGCGCCCGCCGCCGGTTTCAAGGTTAGCTATCATCTTGATTACTCACATCCGATGCTGCGCGACCGCAAGGTGAGCATAGACTTTTCCAGCCAGGCCTATACGCGTGAAGTGAGCCGTGCCAGAACCTTTGGTTTTTTGCACGAGATCGAAGCGCTGCAGAATATGGGACTGGCGTTAGGTGGTTCGCTGGAAAACGCCATCGTTTTCGATACGCACCGGGTGGTCAACGAGGGCGGCCTGCGCTATGAAGATGAGTGTGCCCGCCACAAGATTCTTGATACCGTGGGCGACCTGTTTCTTGCCGGTTATCCCATCGTCGGATCCTTTGATGGTGTACGTTCCGGTCATGAAATGAACCATGGGTTGGTTGATGCGCTGCTGGCCGATTCCAGCGCCTGGGTGGTGGAAGAGCTACAGAAGGCTCCTCCCGAGGCCGACTATGCCGGCCAAGCTGCTACCGTAACCGTCTAGCCAGCTATCATGAATACCCACCTATATCAGGTGGACCTATATACGACATCAGAAATCGGAAAAGCGGGAGCCTGAGCGCCTATCAGGCGACGCGGGTGCGTTCCTCGTGCTCCTGGGCCGTCTTGCAATCGAAGCAAAGGGTGGTGACAGGGCGGGCCTGCAGGCGCTTCACGCCGATATCGCCGCCGCAGCTTTCGCACAGGCCGAAGCTCTCATCCCTGATTCGTTCCACGGCCTGATCGATCTTTTTTAGCAGTTTTCGCTCGCGGTCGCGAATGCGGATTTCAAAATCGCGGTCGGTTTCCATGCTGGCCTGGTCTGTCGGATCGGGAAACGAGCCCGCCTCTTCATTCATGGACTGAATGGATTGGCTCAGTCCATCTTCCACATCCGCGCGCCAGGCGGCGAGTTGCTTTTCAAACTCGGAAAACTGCTTTTTATTCAAGGGCATGTTCTACCTCCGTGATCAACTGACAAGCATTGCGATACCCACGCATGGTGCTTGAAGGGCGCGAACCTTAGCGGCTTGCCATGGTAGTGTAAATGATCAAGCGCACGCTCGCGTTTAGACATTTTTCAGTAGCATGTTCAATTGCTCATCCCACTTATCGGCGAGAACGGAAATTGGGTTAAGTCGGGGTACATGATCGGACAGATTGGTAACCGGCAACGACAGCCCACACGGTCGGATAGCGGAAAACCATTGCGGCGCCACGTTCACATTCAGGGCCATGCCATGATAGGCCACGCCCTTGTGGATGCGCAGGCCAATGGCGGCAATCTTGGCATCATCCAGCCATATTCCCGGTTGGCCGCAACGGCGCGATGATGCCAGACCCAACTCAGCCAGAAGGTCGATACAGGATTGTTCGATCAGGTGCAGATAGGCTTTGGCGCCCATCCCGCGCCGGCGCAGATGCAGGATGGGATAGAGCATCAGCTGGCCCGGGCCATGAAAGGTTGTTTCGCCGCCACGGTCGGTATGCACGAAGGGCGCTGGCAAAGCGTCCAGACTGTTGTCGATGCCGCGCTTGCCGGTCGTGTAAACAGGATCATGTTCGCAGCTCCAGACGATCTCGTCCTGCAAGTCTTCTGCCACGGCTGCGGCCCGGTCCCGCAGTTGTCGCCACATCGGTTCATAGGCTCGGCGGCCAAGCCAGGCATACGGTAGGCCGTCGTCCATCTCTTCTCGAACCGACAATACCGGGTTCATGGACGGGGTGTCAGTATTTGCTGAGGCCGTCATCCACATCATCGATCCAGCGCAGGATGCCGCCGGCCAGATTCTTGGCGCGTGTGTAGCCCTTTGACTTGAGAAACTCGATTGCCTGGGCCGAGCGCCCGCCCATCTTGCAGTGCACGACCACGTCCTGGTCCTTCGGTACTTCGGCGAAGCGGGCCGCGATCTGGCCCAGCGGTATCTCCCAGGTGCCGCTGATGCGGCATATTTCCAGCTCAAAGGGTTCGCGTACGTCGAGCACGAACAGATTGGGATTGGCCGCCATCATGTCTTTAAGTTGCTCGGGAGTGACATCGTCTTCGCTCAGCATTTCTTTCTCCTCTTGAGTTTCGGTGGGCGGCAGGCCACAGAACTGCTCGTACTCGAGCACCTCGTGAATGCTGGGATGTTCTCCGCAGGCCGGGCAGGTCGGATCCCGTCGCAGCCGGACCTCGCGAAAGCGCATCTGCATAGCGTCGTAAAGCAAGAGGCGGCCGGTCAGGGTGTCACCCTCATCAAGGATAATCTTGATTGCCTCGGTGGCCTGGATGACGCCAATCACGCCCGGCAACACGCCCAGCACGCCGCCTTCGGCGCAAGAAGGCACGAGACCCGGCGGTGGCGGCTCGGGATACAGGCAGCGGTAGCACGGCCCGTCCTTATGGTTGAAGACCGTCGCCTGCCCTTCGAACTGAAAGATGGAAGCGTAGATAAGCGGTTTGCCCTCAAGCACGCAGGCGTCGTTGACCAGATAGCGGGTAGGGAAGTTGTCGGTGCCGTCCACCACCAGGTCATAGTCCCTGACGATGTCGCGCACATTATCGCGCCTGATGCCATCGCCGTGCAGCACGACGTTGAGATAGGGGTTGATGCCAACCAGCTTATCGCGCGCCGACTCCACCTTGGGACGTCCGACATCGCTCGTGGCATGCGCGATCTGGCGCTGTAGGTTGGATTCGTCAACCACGTCGAAATCCACGAGGCCAATCGTGCCGACCCCGGCTGCTGACAGATACAGCGAGATCGGACTGCCCAGGCCGCCGGTGCCGATGCACAGCACTTTCGCCTGTTTGAGCTTTTCCTGCCCTGCTAATCCCACCTGCGGCAGAATGATATGGCGATTGAAACGCGCCAGCTCCTGGGCGCTGAGAACCTCAGACACGTGGACGGCCCCTTTTCTCAATGTAGCTTACAGTAGAAGAGTTTATCGCAATTCGATTTTCATGACAGGCTAAAGTTTGGCCTGTTGGTTTGGCTTCGAAGAAAGGCCTGAATATATGTATCGAGACTACGTGTCGAGAAATGACTGTTACGCAGACTGTTCCACGCTGTCGCGGCGGACGATTTTCACAGCCGTGACGCCAGGTATCTTCACGGCAATTTTGTTGATCGCGGTTTGCACGGCGGCACTTGCATCCGCGCCCATCAGCAGCTTTCCAGCGGCTTTGTATTTGCTGTCCTGGAACTTGACTCTGGCAGCGCCTCTTACATTTTCGCCGCTAAGTGCGTCCAGGCGCGCCCAGCCGACGCTGGTTTCCATTTCCATGTGCGCCAGGTCCGTGTCCACCGACAGCACTTCCACTCGATCCACGACGATGCTCAAAACGCCCTGCTCGAAGCCGTTGACATGCAGGTGTTGCGGACGAACGCCGTAATACACCGTAATCGGCGCGCGCAGCCGCGCCTCGGTGCGGCCGCGGGGTAACGACAGGTGCAGAATGTTGACAAAGGCGGTGTCGCTCCAACGTTGCTCGTGCATGGTTTGCACGTAACCGGCTTGGATGGCGGCGTCCGCGCCCATGCTCAGCAACTGGTCGGAAAACGCATGCTCGATCTGCCTGACCTGCCATTGTGGCTGCAAGGCCACCATCGCGATGGCGATGAGCAACAGGGGCAAAATCCATATGCGGCGCAACATGTGCAACATCCGCGCAGCCTATGCGTCCACAACGCTCAAGCATTGACGCGGCGCACAATTTATGGACGGAATGATGAACGAAAATAAGAGAATGGTTTCGCCTATGACAAGTATTCCAGGATTGAAAAATCTGATATGGCTTTAATCGCTCTGCTGATCCGGTTTACGTAAGCCGCTCAGCTTCCACAGCGACTGTAGCTCTTCCCGCAAGTCGGCGACGCTCTGTTCGAGTGCCGCGATACGCTCGTTGGACCTAGGATCGGTGTCGGCGGCCCTGGCAGGGCTGGCCACATGGTCGATCTTCGGCTTGCCGCAAAGGAGATGGGTATAGCGATCTTCCCGTTGGCCAGGAACGAAAGGAAGTTTTACGGCAAGCGGCTCCTCCCGCTCGATCAGCGCATCAATGACGCCAAGCAGGGTTTCCGTGCTTTCAAAGTCCGCCATCCGATTGGTGCGGACGCGTATCTCGTTCAATGTCTGCGCCCCGCGCAGCAGCATCACGCAGATCACCGCCCGCTCCTGTATTGACAGGCCGAGCTTCCTCGTCAGATGCTGTTCGAAGCGTTCCGCCCGTTCCATCCGTGCTGTGATAAAGCCTCTTCCGCGCAACGTTTTTACCACGGCGGCGACTTGCTGTGCTTGCAGGTTCATGACCGGAGTACGGCTGCTTTTCTGATTGCATGCGGCAACCAGCGCATTGAGGGTGAGCGGATAGTAATCGGGCGTGGTCATCTGTTTTTCCATCAGGCAACCGAGCACGCGTGCTTCCAACTCGCTCAGCATCGCCTCATTATCGCCATCGCTTGGCAGCACCATTTCATCCATTGAAGACACCCCCGGTTCAAGAAACCCCATACGGACGGGCCAGAATCAGCACGCTACCTCAGCAGCTGGCGGCTTTCACCAAGGATGCCGTCTGCCTCGGGGATAGGCACAATCAGGGCATGGGGCATTATGATGCTATTGTAGTCGGGGCAGGGGCGGCAGGGCTGATGTGCGCGGGTACAGCGGCCGGTTTTGGCAAATCGGTACTGGTTCTCGAACACGCCGATAAAGCAGGCAAGAAGATTCTTGTTTCCGGTGGCGGCCGCTGCAATTTCACCAATCGTCTGACCACCGCTGCCAACTTCATCTCCGCCAACCCCCATTTCTGCAAATCGGCTCTGGCGCGGTATTCCGCCGCTGATTTCATCGCTTGGGTGGGGCGATCAGGAATTGCATACCACGAACGGAAGCATGGCCAGTTGTTTTGTGACGATTCGGCTAAAGACATACTCAATATGCTGCTGACTCCCTGCCGGGATTTTGGGGTAACCATTCATTTGAATACGGAGGTTCAGTCGATTGCGAAGCCCGACTGCTTCAGGCTACAGACCCATCAAGGCCCGTACACCTGCGATGCTTTGGTGATTGCATCCGGCGGGCTCTCCATCCCGAAAATGGGCGCCAGCGCATTCGGTTTGGAAATCGCCGAATCCTTCGAGCTCAATATCATTCAACCCGTTGCCGGTCTTGTGCCATTTACCTTTACCGGCAGGGAAAAAGAAGAGATGAAGGCGCTGGCTGGCATTTCGCTGGATGTCACTGTTTCCCATCGCGGGGTTTCATTCAGTGAAGCGATGCTGTTTACCCATCGCGGCCTCTCCGGCCCCGCCATGTTGCAGATTTCATCCTACTGGCAGCCGGGAGATGCGCTGTCCATCAACCTATTGCCGAATGTGGATATCGTGGGTTTTCTCGATTTGAAACGGCAGCAGCGACCCCAGGCTAAGCTGGCAACCGTGCTCTCCGAACTGTTGCCCAGGCGACTGGTTCAGCTGTTGATGAAGGACAGCCTCGGAGAAATCCGGTTGAATCAACTCAGTGAAAAGCAGCGTCAACAAGTCGAAGCACTGCTGCACGGCTGGCAACTCAAACCCAACGGCACCGAAGGCTACCGCACCGCCGAAGTGACCGTCGGTGGCGTCGATACCGCTGAGCTGTCATCGAAAACGATGGAGAGCAAAAAAGTATCCAGTCTGTATTTCATCGGCGAGGTGGTGGACGTCACCGGCCAACTGGGCGGATTCAATTTTCAGTGGGCCTGGTCATCCGGTTATGCCGCCGGCATGGCCATCGCCGAGGCCCTGTAAGTTCGCTCCGCTGAGGTTTGCAAACCAAATAGAAGGCTTTGCGTGATAAAGGGGAAGCGTCCGTTTAAGCCCCTAGACCTGACCGAGCCGCACGCCACCTCAGCCGATGAGCACTTTTATCTTACGTCCACTTAAACCGAAACTGTTCTATAATCCGGAGACAGCAAATCGATAATGGAAACACTCGCCAATTGAGTTTGAGCAGCGATACAGTGAAGCCCTCAAGGGTGACTAGAATAGATTGAAGCGGTTTATGAATCCGCCTCCCGTAGCGTTGAGTTCTAAAACAGATCATCGTTTCGGGTAAAGGAGTCTGTCGTGTCAGAGTCTGAAGTACATGCCATGGGTACATTGAATAAGAAACGGCGCCTATTTACAGCTCTGATTATCGTAGCAGTTGTCGTTTTGCTGCTACTGTCGCTGCTACCGCTGGCCATTCGGATGGGTGCGACCTCCTGGCTTGAGGATCATGGCGTCCACCAAGTTGACATCGAAAACGTAGACCTGAATCTGTTTGCCGGCACCTTTGCGATTGAAGGTTTCTCTGCCGATGATGGGTTGAAAGTGGGGCGGCTGGCCGTGGATGTCGACTGGTGGCCCATGTTCGATCACCGCATTTTCATTCGTTCAGTTGAGTTAAAAGACGTCGTCGCCGAGCTTCATCAGCGTGAAGATGGGTCATGGCAGCTCTCTACCATTCAAGTGGACAATGTTGCTCCAGAGGTTATCCCTGAATCAGAAAAGCCAGAAGAGACAGATGAACCGTGGCAGATTGTACTGAACGATATTGGTTTTTCAGATGTACTCCTGAAGGCAAGCGGTAAAATCGATAAAGAACCTTTTGGTCTTTCGCTGCCGCTACGCTCACTGAAGGTCTCACTGGTAAAATCGGAGGACAGCGGGGCGCAAGTTCTTAAGCATGCCATGGAGCTTGGCAACATGACATTCAATGGTCTTGGCTATGCGGTGGAGAATGCGCGCCTGCAACTGGATAACACGGTTTTTGTACCCGCTATGGGTATGGATATCGCAGCAGGGCTGAAGATTGATGATATGAATTTGAAAGCCCATGGTTTCACACTGCACGATAGCCGACACGATGTAGGTCTGGCAGCGATTGATTCCATCGAGCTGGATGCGGTGTCTGTAACAGGCAGCAGTAAGGCTACGTTTGATCTTTTATCCCTGCAGGGGATTAGTCTGCCTGCTTCTGGCAGCGACTCTCTGGGCAGGATCGGAAAGGTAGACCTGCATGCTGCGAACCTCGACTTTGCAGGGGATTTCAGGCTGAAAAAAATTGCCGTTCATGATCTTCAGGCATCTCTGAAAAAACAGAAAAATGGAAAGATTCTGGTGCTGGACAGGCTTCAGGCCAATGCTGAAGCAAGCAGTCGTCCAGAGGTTGCGGAGAAGAGCAGCAACGAGAAGCCTGGTAAGGCCGAATTGTCTATCAGCAGTGATGGAACGGGGGATTCCGGACCAGAGGCCATTGCCATGGCTGATAAACAGCCCTCGATCTATATCGAAGAGCTGCTTATTTCAGAGGGAAGCACATTTGCATTCAGGGATGAGTCCGTATTCCCTCCTTTCGTTACGACAATGCAGGTGGAAAGGTTCAGCTTTGCTCCGCTTGATTCAAGCGGAGAGCAAATCGGCAAGCTTGATGCATTGCTGAAGCTGGGCAAGAACGGATCGCTGAGCGTCAAGGGTGAGCTCTCTCCGAATGCCGATGATCTTCGCTCTGATCTGAAAATCGTGCTGAAGAACTTCGACATGCCGGGCCTGACCGGTTACGTTGAATCTGATTTTGGCCATTCCATTAAGACAGGCCAGTTTGATGTGACCAGCGGCATGAAGATCGCAAATAACAAGATTGATGCTGGAAATAAACTGGTGATTCGCAAACTTGCGATGGAGAAGTCGCCGCAACCCGGCAAGGCCGAAAAGGGCCTTGGCATGCCGGTCGATATGGCGCTCGATATGTTGCGCGATGCTCGCGGTGATATTTCCATGGACGTGCCAGTCAGTGGTGGTCTGGATGATCCGAACATCAATGTTAGCGATGTGATCAACAAGGCCCTGATATCCTCAATGACCTCTGGGGCATTGACCTATGCCAAGCTGGTGCTGCAGCCCTATGGCAGCATCATCACGGCAGCCGGGTTCGTTGCAGGTCTTGCCAAGGACGCAGCCAAGCCGAAACTGACTCCCATTCAGTTTGATGAACGGTTGGCAACATTGCGGCCTGATATGAGTGAGTATGCGGTAAAGATTTCGGAATTGATGAAGAGTAAAGCGTTCCGTCTACAGATTTGTGGTGTTGCAACCCGCATCGAGGGAGCGGCTGCTCCGCAGCCGCCCGCTCAGCCAGGCAAAAAGGAGACCCCAAAAACAGTTCCGCCACAGCCGATGAGTGACGAGCAATTGCTTGTATTGGCTGAAGCGCGATCAGATGTGGTTCTGAAAGCGATACAGGATCAGGGTATTGCTGCAGATCGCCTGTTTAACTGCCGACCAAATATTGACGAGGATCCCGTGAAAGCATCACCTCGTGTAGAGATGATCCTAGATTGAAATAGTCTGCTTTCCTGAGGAAATGAGAAGGCTACCCTTCTATTCTTCAACCTAGCCCGGTTCCGCCGCGGGCTTTGGCGACTTTGGTTTCGTAGTGGCGGGTTTGATCTCGCCGAGCCTGGCGAGGAAGGGCTCGATCAGGTCCATGGGCAGCGGGAAGACGATGGTCGAGCTTTTTTCGCCTGCGATTTCGGTCAGCGTCTGCAGGTAGCGCAGCTGCAGTGCCTGTTTCTGCCTGGACAGCACTTCGGCAGCTTCCTGCAATTTATATGAGGCCTGCAATTCGCCTTCGGCGTGGATCACCTTGGCGCGTCGTTCACGCTCGGCCTCGGCCTGCTTGGCGATGGCACGGATCATGCTCTCATCCAGATCGACGTGCTTGATTTCAACGTTGGCCACCTTGATACCCCATGCGTCGGTCTGGGCGTCGAGGATCGCTTGCACGTCCGTGTTCAGTCTATCCCGCTCGGCCAGCATCTCGTCCAGCTCATGCTGCCCGAGCACGCTTCGCAGCGTGGTCTGAGCAAGCTGGCTGGTGGCGCTATAGAAATCCTCCACGTTGATGATCGCCTTCTGTGAATCGACCACACGGAAATAGATAACGGCGTTGACCTTGACCGAGACGTTATCACGGCTGATCACGTCCTGGCTGGGCACGTCCATGACGACGGTGCGCATATCCACGCGCACCATTTGCTGGACCAGCGGGATGATGATGATCAGGCCTGGCCCCTTGACCTTGTAGAAGCGCCCCAGCAGGAAGACGACGGCGCGCTCGTATTCGCGCAATACCTTGAACATGGAAAATATAAAGCCGAGAACGGCGACGGCGATCACGATATAGGGAATCATTGTTCATCCTCCTTGGGCTCGGGACTCACCAGTAAGATTAGACCATCGAGCGCGGTGACGCGCACATGCTCGCCGGTCTTGACCGGGGCGTCGGTTTTCGCCTGCCAGATCTCGCCGTGGATATGCACCTGGCCCTTGTCCTTGAAGGCCTTAACTGCTTCGCCGATGGAGCCGACCATCTCCTCGGAGCCGGTGACCGCCTTCTTGCTCCGCAGCCGGATCGCGGCACCTACGACGAAGATGAAGAACGCAGCGGTGAGCAGGCTGACAGTGATGATCAGCGGCAGTGAAATGTCGTAGCCGGCTACGCCCGTATCGAGCAGGATGACTGAGCCGATGACGAAGGCGATGACGCCGCCGATGCCCAACGCCCCGAAGCTGGGCATGAACGCCTCGCCGATCATGAAGGCCAGTCCCAGCAACATCAGTCCCAGGCCGGCATAGTTGACTGGCAACACCTGAAAGGCGAACAGGGCCAGAAGCAGGCAGATGCCGCCGATCACACCCGGCAGGATAAAGCCCGGATTGGCCAACTCGAAGAACAGGCCGTAGACGCCGAGCAGCATCAGGATATAGGCGATGTTCGGATCGGTGATGGTGGCAAGCAGCTTATTGCGCCAGTCCGGTTCGATGCGCTCGACCGTCATACCCTTGGTGTTCAGCGGGCGCTCGCCGGATTGGGTGGCGACCACACGGCCGCTGATTTGGGTCAGAAGATCGCTGATATCCTTGGCGATGAGGTCGATGACGTTTTGCTCCAGCGCTTCCTCGGCCGGCAGGCTAGCCGCATCGCGTACCGCTGATTCGGCCCATTCGGCATTGCGCCCGCGCATTGTCGCCAGACCCTTGATATAGGCCACGGCATCGTTGATGGCCTTCTTCTCCATGGCGGTTTTGGGTCCGGGACCTTTATTATCAGCCTGTTCATTTTCGGAAGGTGGTTTTGCCGGTTGTTCCTGTGGCGAGGGCATGGGCACGCCGCCGATCTGCACTGGCGTGGCTGCCCCCAGGTTGGTGGCCGGGGCCATGGCGGCAATGTGTGAGGCATATAAAATATAGGTTCCGGCGCTGGCAGCCCGTGCCCCGCCGGGCGAGACGTAGGTCACGACAGGAACGGATGAGGCAAGGATCTCCTTGATGATATCGCGCATGGATGTGTCCAGTCCGCCTGGCGTGTCCATGCGCAGGATTACCGCCTCGGCCCCCGTGAGCTGCGCCTGCTCCAGGCCGCGATGAATGTAGTCACCCGTGGCTGGCCCGATCGCGCCCTCAACATTGAGCACGATGACCTTGCCGCCACCTTGCGTTGCGGCGATAAGCGGCCACAGCAGAAGAGCTGTGAAAATAAGCAGGCGAAGCCTGACCATGGGCGCTGGGTTAACCTCCATAACAACTACCTCTTAGCATAGCCGCTATGGCGCACGTATGCGAAAGCGCTGCTAAGGCCGCCTGTCGTCTGGGCGTGGTTTGGGCTCTTGGCGCCGCCAGCGCTCCACATTTGCCTTGCGCTGAGCGGGCGTCATGCGCCGCCATCCGGCGCCAGGTTTCTACACGTGATAGCTGAACCTGCCGTGCGCGGCCTTGGTCATCAGGTTCTGGAAGTGTTCACCGCTGACATGTATGAGGTCAACGTGGTCCCCGGCCTCGAAGTAGATGTCGGATTCCTGGCCCAGGCTGTCATCCAGTACCACATCGAGGTTGTAGGCCTCGCCCAGTGGCGGTACGGCGCCCAACTCGCAGTCCTTGAACAGCTTGGCGAAATCACTTTCCTGCGCCAGGTCAAGGCTGCGGCCCAGCTGCTCGCTGACGGCCTCAAGGTCCACATGGCGGGTGGCTGGCGCAACGGCCAGCATATAGCCCGTATTGTCTTTCAGCACCACGGTTTTGGCCACGCGGTCGCCTGGCACATGCGCGGCTTCGGCTGTCTTCATACTCGAGGCCGTACGTGGATGGGCAACAATGTCATATTTGACGCCGTGTTTTTCCAGATAATGTTTAATGCTGCTGGCGATTGGCATAATCCACTCCTTATTCCCTGCTGTTCTTACCGTTAATATAGATCAATTGAGGCATACTGGTGCAACGGCCCTTTACGCGACGCACCTGACAATATGCTCGGAAGTCGGCAGCGGTAAGCAAAATCCGTCGCGATGCTGTATAATGACATTGCCTTTCTGCTGCCAGCAGTCCGGAGGTGCGAATGAATTTTTGTGTGAAAACGCTATGGATGGCTCCGTTGCTCGTTCTAATCGCCGTCTGGGGAATTGTTCCGGCCTTGGCGGCAGGCCCTATTCATACCAACTGCACCAATTGCCATGCGATAGGAGGAGCTCCTGTTGCAACGAATCTCGTCCGGCCATTGTCAGGGCTGTGCATGGATTGCCATGCCGAGCGGCATGGCAGCGGCGAGCATGTGGTGGATGTTCCGTCCACTTTCCCGCAAGCGGCGCTGCCATTGCAAGCCGGGATAATGACCTGCGTCACCTGCCATGATCCCCATGGCGTGGCTGCTGCTTTGCTGCGGCTACCCGGTGAGCAGCTTTGCACAACGTGCCACGACAAGTAGAAAACAGCCGTTTCTTTTACCGCCGTATAATTGTGAGTAAAATCCTATTTCGCCCATATTGAGCAATTCTATCTTGCTTGCCGGGTGGCTTGATCGCCCATGAGGGGAAAGGATCTTCGCTCATGCGATATTTGATGGAAATGCCGTGACACAAGGGAGTCGCTAACAGTGTATTTTGGCGTCATGGGCTATGCCTGCGCAGCGATTTTCTTGTTTGTGCTGGCGGCGCTTCTGCTCACTAGCTGGCGTGGGCGATTGCATGGCGGGCTGTTCGTCCTGGCTGTTTCCACCAGCCTTCTGTGGGCCATTCTGGCCACTGCCTATCAGGCCACCGGCAATGCATTGCTTATTGGCATGGCCTACCAGGCGGCCGAGGTGCTTCGCAATGTAGCCTGGTTTGCTTTTCTGTTCCGCTTGCTCAGCCCACTAAAGAACAAGGATGAAGACAAATCGGCACCACTGCGAGCGGCTGAGGTCGTGCTCTATGTGCTTGCCCTTTCAGTTCTTACGGGCGAAGTTCTTGCTTCTGATGTGATGATGCAAATCAGTCAGCTGGCCGGTTTGGATATGCGCATTCTGGGGCATCTGCTGCTGGCGATTGCAGGCTTGGCGCTGGTAGAGCAGATATTGCGCAACACGGACAAGCAGCACCGCTGGGCAATAAAATATCTGTTTCTCGGCATCGGCGCGATGTTTGCCTATGACTTCTTCATGTATGCGGACGCCATGCTGTTTAAGCATATCGACATCAATTACTGGCAGGCCAGGGGCTACATCTATGCCTTGATCGTGCCGCTTTTGGGAATCACTGCAGCGCGCAACCCGACCTGGTCGCTGGACGTGTCGGTGTCGCAGCGGGCTGTGTTCCACACTGGCGCATTGGTGGGCGCGGGCGCTTATCTCATCATCATGTCGGCGATCGGTTTTTATATTCGCGAGTTCGGCGGCACCTGGGGTTCGGCAGCGCAGATCGTGTTCGTAGCTTTCGCCATGATGCTATTGGCGGCTTTTTTGCTGTCGGGCCAAATCCGGGCTCGGGTCAGGATCTTCTTCAGCAAACATTTCTTTAGCTATCAATATGATTACCGCGATGAGTGGCTTAACCTCTCCAAAACCCTGACCGCCAAGGATCAGGGGGACGATCTTCGCGAGCGCGCCATCCGCGCTCTGGCGGATATCGTGGATAGCACTGGCGGCATGCTATGGACGCGAACGGAGGCCGGGTATTTTACCCATGCTGCGCACTGGAACATGCAAGAGCCCGACATTGAAAACATTCGCGAGGACTCGTCGTTATGTCGTTTTCTATCGGCCAGGAAGTGGATTATTGACCTGCATGAATATAGGGCGTCGCCTGAAGACTATGTCGGGCTGGAAGCACCCGTCTGGTTGCTAGGCATTGAACGCGCCTGGTTACTGGTGCCACTGATCCTGCAGGATGAGCTGACGGGGTTTGTCGTCATCGCCGATTCGCGCGCGCCGCGGCAGATGAACTGGGAAGATCGTGACATCCTCAAAACAGTGGGCCTGCAGGTGGCAAGCCATGTGTCGCTGCTGGATGCCAGCGAGGCGTTAATGAACGCACGCCAGTTTGAGGCATTTAATCGTTTGTCATCGTTCGTTGTGCACGACCTGAAAAACCTCAGCGCCCAACTGTCGCTGATTGTGGCCAATGCTGAAAAGCACAAGCATAATCCGGCATTTATCGATGATGTGATTAACACCGTTGGCAATTCAGCCGATAAGATGAATAGAATGCAGGCTCAGTTGCGCAAGGGAGAGCGTGAGGAGGGGGATAAATCAATTGTGGATGTAAATGGCATCTTGCACGAAGCTGTCAGGCTGCGGTCGGCCGATATGCCCAAACCCAAGTTTGAAGAATCCAAAACCAGGATGCTACTGCTAACACAACGGGATAATCTGGTGAACGTGTTGGCACATCTTATTCACAATGCGCAGGAGGCCACGGATGCGAACGGCGCGGTGGGCGTGCGGACGTATCAAAGCGGAGACGATGCGGTGATTGAGATTCGCGATGATGGTTGCGGCATGGACGAGCGGTTTATCCGCGAACGCCTTTTCCAGCCATTTTC
>Ga0316187_10001347_pt1 | contig 21048 bp, 16 predicted proteins | sample CroRivburrow1_MG_FD_204927 | JGI IMG/M metagenome (GOLD analysis project Ga0316187, IMG submission 204927) | Coastal sediment microbial communities from Maine, United States - Cross River worm burrow 1 | ecosystem: Environmental > Aquatic > Marine > Coastal > Sediment | place: USA: Maine...
CCAAGTACTTGTATCCGTATCAGAAACCTGATATTTTTCTCCCTGAGATTTCCTGTTATGTAAAGTAATTAATAAGGCATCTACAATATGTGCTAGAATAGCAGCATATAAAACCCACGCAACAATAGTAACGGGCCAAAAATGTACTAAAAAGTGAGAATATGCATTGTACATATCATGCACATTTTCTACATCACCCCAGAATTCTATCGGGAAAAATGAATTTGGAATTACCAATATAAGGTTTCCTGCAAGGTGTATGATAAGAAAGAAAATAATGAAAAGCCCTGTAAAGGCCATTAGATTTTTTCGGCCGACTGATGTTTTAAATAATCCCTTTTTAATTGCCATAAGGATAACTGTTTTGTATTTAACATTCAAAGATAAAAGAGAATAATTTTTTCAATCATGACATTTATCAGAATCCATTGTATTCTATTTAAAAGAACCATCATTTATATCCAATCTAAATTATAGCGATATATTTAATCATATAATTCATAATCCCTAATCAAATGTTTATATTTGAGTTTTTAAAATCAATCTAAAATGAGCGGATTTTTATCTTCATCAATTGCAAGGAAAGTTGCTATGGCGTTGTCAGCACTTTTTCTAATTTTTTTCTTAATTATTCATTTAACGGTCAATATTACTTCTCTTTTCAGTGAAAACGTATTTAATGAATTATCTCATTTTATGGGAACAAATCCATTAATTCAATTTGCTTTACAACCCGTACTTATTTTCGGTGTCGTTTTTCACTTTGTTATGGGCTTTGTATTAGAGATTAAGAATAGAGGGGCACGAAATGTAAAATATGTTAAGTACAATGGTGCTGCTAATGCTACATGGATGTCACGAAATATGGCAATTAGTGGTGGCGTTATTTTAATATTTATTGTTATACACTTTTTAGATTTCTGGATTCCGGAACTAAACACTAAATATGTCCTTGGAGATATGTCAGGAATTTCGAAAGGTGAAGAAGGTTATCGATATTTTGCAGAACTACAACACAAATTTATGAGTCCATTAAAAGTAGGGATCTACGTAGTGGCATTTGTCTTATTATCACTGCACTTATTGCATGGATTTCAATCAGCTTTCCAATCTATTGGATTCAATAATAAATATACAACATGGGTGAAATCTTTAGGAACAATTTATTCGATTGTTATTCCATTAGGATTTATTATTATCGCTCTTTATCATCATTTTAACCATTAATCTTAAAAAAATATGACGACTTTAAATTCAAAAATACCAAAAGGTCCAATAAAAGATAAATGGACAATTTATAAAGACAAAATAAACTTAGTAAATCCAGCTAATAAGCGTAATATAGATATTATCATTGTGGGTACCGGATTAGCCGGAGGTTCTGCTGCCGCAACATTAGCCGAATTAGGATACAATGTAAAAGCATTCTGTTTTCAAGATTCTCCACGAAGAGCACACTCAATTGCTGCGCAAGGCGGTATTAATGCTGCTAAGAACTATCAAGGTGACGGTGATTCAACATATAGATTATTCTATGATACCGTAAAAGGAGGTGATTATCGTTCTCGCGAAGCTAACGTCCATCGTTTAGCCGAAGTTTCCACGAATATTATCGATCAATGCGTGGCCCAAGGTGTTCCTTTTGCTCGTGATTATGGCGGGTTACTAGATAACCGTTCGTTTGGAGGTGTATTAGTTTCACGTACTTTTTATGCTAAAGGGCAAACGGGGCAGCAATTATTATTAGGAGCATATTCAGCAATGAATAGACAAATAGCTCGTGGTAAGATCAAAATGTATAATCGCCATGAAATGTTAGATATTGTGCTCGTTGATGGTAAAGCAAGAGGTATTATAGCAAGAAACTTAGTTACGGGTGAAATTGAGCGGCATTCGGCTCATGCAGTCGTTTTAGGAACTGGTGGTTATGGAAACGCCTTCTATTTATCAACTTATGCTATGGGTAGTAATGTAACAGCTGCATGGAAAGCTCACAAACGTGGTGCTTTTTTTGCCAACCCTTGCTTTACTCAAATTCACCCAACATGTATTCCAGTTTCTGGAGATCATCAATCTAAATTGACATTGATGTCAGAATCTCTTCGTAATGATGGTAGGATCTGGGTTCCTAAAAATCTAGAAGATGCAAAGGCTATTCAAGAAGGAACATTAAAACCCACTCAACTTACAGAAGAGAACAGAGATTATTTCTTAGAACGTCGTTATCCAGCTTTTGGAAACCTTGTGCCTCGCGATGTTGCATCAAGAGCAGCTAAAGAGCGTTGTGATGCTGGTTATGGTGTAAACGCAACTGGCGAAGCTGTCTATTTAGATTTTGCTGCTGCTATACATCGGTACGGCAAAGAACAAGCTCACATTAAAGGCTTAGATGAAAATGATACCACATTAGTTACCAAATTAGGAAAGGAAATTATTAAGAGTAAATATGGAAATTTATTCCAAATGTATGAGAAAATTATCGACCAAAATCCATATGAAACTCCTATGATGATCTATCCTGCGGTTCACTATACCATGGGTGGAATTTGGGTTGATTATAATTTAATGACAACGGTACCTGGGTTATATTGTATAGGAGAGGCCAACTTCTCTGATCATGGTGCGAATCGATTGGGTGCTTCTGCTTTAATGCAAGGGTTAGCCGATGGCTATTTTGTGTTACCTTATACCATAGGAGATTATTTGTCTGATGACATTAGAACTGGACCTGTTTCAATCGAAACATCAGAATTTGAGGAAGCAGAAAAGGGAGTAAGGGCCAAAATTGATAAGTTAATAAATAATAAGGGTACTCATTCAGTAGACTATTTTCACAAACGTTTAGGAAAAATTATGTGGAACAAATGTGGAATGTCTCGCAATGCAAAAGATTTAAAAGAGGCTATAACTGAGATTGCTGAGCTCAGAAAAGAGTTTTGGAAAGGAGTGAAAATTCCGGGAAATGCTGATGAATATAACGAAGAATTAGCGAAAGCAGGTCGTGTTGCCGATTTCTTGGAGTTAGGGGAATTATTTGCGAAAGATGCATTACAACGTGAAGAATCTTGTGGAGGACATTTTAGGGAAGAACATCAAACCAAAGAGGGGGAAGCTAAACGCAGAAAGGAATTTCAATATGTTTCTGCCTGGGAATTTAAAGGAGAACCTAAGGATGCTACTCTTCATAAAGAAGAGTTAAAATACGAAGATATAGAAGTTAAAGAAAGAAGTTATAAATAGGAAAACTATGAAATTAACCTTAAAAATTTGGCGACAAAAAGATGCTAATACTAAAGGCAAAATCGTGGAGTATCAACTTAATGATATATCTCCAGATATGTCTTTTCTTGAAATGCTAGACGTTTTAAATCAAAACCTAATTGATAAAGATGACAAGCCTATTGCTTTTGATCATGACTGTCGCGAAGGAATTTGTGGCATGTGTTCCATGTACATAAATGGACGAGCACATGGCCCTGATAGAGAAATAACAGTTTGCCAATTACACATGAGAAGTTTCAAAGACGGAGACACGATCTATATAGAGCCATGGCGTGCTAAAGCCTTTCCTGTAATTAAAGATTTGATTGTTGACAGGTCAGCCTTTGACCGTATTCAACATGCTGGTGGATTTATTTCTGTGAATACATCGGGAAATACTCAAGACGCAAATAATATTCTAATTTCTAAATATGATGCGGACGAAGCTATGGATTCTGCCACCTGCATAGGATGTGGGGCCTGTGTCGCCAGTTGTAAAAACTCCAGTGCTATGCTTTTTGTTTCTGCTAAAGTATCGCAGTTCGCCTTGTTACCACAAGGAAGGATTGAAGCTACGCAGCGTGTATTGAACATGGTTAAACAAATGGATGAAGAAGGTTTCGGTAACTGTACAAATACTGGTGCCTGTGAAGTTGAATGCCCGAAGAGTATTTCTCTTACGAATATTGCCAGAATGAATAGGGAATATTTAAAAGCGAGCTTATAAGGTTGGTGCCATAGACTACGTCGAATCTTTGATTTCTGATCAAAGCGAAGTGTATCTTATAAAACAAAAATCCCAAGCTTAATGCTTGGGATTTTTTCTTACTGCTTTACAAGTTTTTTAAATATAAACCCACTATCTGTTCTTATATTTAAAAAGTATAACCCTTTAGATAATTGTGAGGTCATTAAAGTGTTGTCTCCAGGACCTAATTTTCCTTTTTTCAATACCTGACCATTTACATTAACTATGGAGTAAGTTGATTCTTCATTTAAAGTAATAGTAAGTTTCTCATTAACTGGATTTGGATACATCGTAAAACTTTCTAAATCAAAATCTTCTGTGCCCAAAGAACCACAATTTTCGCTAAAAGAACATTGTGGATCTATATTAAACCACATGCTAGCTGAATAGGTCGCATCATCTACGTCTATGCAAAAAAGATTTGGATTAGTTAATGCTACAAAATCAAAAATAAGAGTGTTGTTTCCGTTTCTAAAATCTAAACTTGATAAATTATTAGCATTACACCAAAAATATTGTAATGCAACATTTTTTGTTAGATCTAGATTTGTCAATTGATTAACGCCACAATAAAATAAATATAAATCAACATTCTCACTTACATCTATTGTTGTTAATTGATTGTTATCGCAAATTAAAGCTGTCAAAGCAGTATTATTACTTACATCTAAACTTGTCAAATTATTATTATCACATTTTAATTCTGATAAGCTTACAAAGTCTTCAATTCCCGTTAAATCACTAATACCTAGTTCTCCAACATCTAATGTTGTTACTGTATTAATATTTGCTGTTGTTACAGTATTATCATTAGCAATACCATTTCCCATACTTAACGCATCACCTAAAGTAACAGTATTGCCAGAAGCATCGTGTGTTTCTAAATAATTTTCAAAATTGTCATCGGGTATAGTGGTGTTTTGTGAAAAGCTTATCAAGCCAATCCAAAACATGATGAATACTAGTAGTTTTGTTTTCATTTTTCATAGACTTAGAGTTATTAATATAAATGACTCATGAAGTTATAAAATCCGACTAAAAAAGTCAATGATATTGGTCATGTCAGTTTATTTGTTGAGCAATACTTAAAAGAGAATATTTATTGGCAAGACGAAAAAGTTGCTATCATCCTGATCTAAGCAAAGATTCTCAATAAAAAAAATCCCAAGAGGAGTCCTTGGGATTTATAATTTTATTTGCTATTTAGATTTACTTTTTAGGATGAACAAATGTCATTTCTTCTATTAAATTTTTGGCTTCGGCATATTTATCAACAATAAATATCACATACCGAATATCAACCATTATATTTCTACAAATATCAGCGTCATAATTATAATCGCTCATAGTACCCTCCCATACCCGGTCAAAATTTAATCCTATCAGATTTCCATGAGCATCAATGGCTGGGCTTCCAGAATTTCCACCGGTAGTATGATTAGTTCCTAAAAAACAAACTGGTAACTTTCCATTTGCATCTGCATATTGGCCATAATCTTTTGACTTGTACAATTCAAGTAATTTTTTTGGCGCCTCAAATTCATAATCACCTGGAATATTTTTTTCTATAACTCCCTCTAAATAGGATATAGGATTGTAGTACACTGCATCTCTTGGTTTATAACCTCTAACTTGACCGTAAGTTACACGAAGTGTGCTATTGGCATCAGGATAATAACGTTCGTTTGGCATCACATCCATAAGGGCTTTCATATATTGTTTTTGAACAGTATTTATTGAGGTGTTGATACGCTGAAACTTCGGTTCAATTTTAGCATAAAATTCTTCAACAAATGGTTTCGCATATTTATAGGCTGCATCTTCATTCAATTTAGTGAGTACTTCGTTAGTATTTCCTTCTAGAAGTACCAATGCACTATCAAGATTGGTAAAACTACTTTTTTCATAAATAGAGGCGTCAATTTTAGATGTATATAATGGCATAATAGCCTTATAAACACCTTTATCAACCTCAGCATTGTAGTTTTTATGAATACTTTTTAATCTAGAGATCAATGAAGTTCTGGTATTATTAAAAGCATTTTCACTATTATATGCTGCATTTTCTAATTGAATCAATCTGAACATCATTTGCATTAATTCATTATTTCTTACAAAAACCTCATTAAAATTGTTTCTTTTAACATTTACTCTTTCAAAATCGTCATATAATTTTTCAAAGTCTGTAAGAATATGGCCATATTGATCTTTTAATCTTTTTGTTTTGAGTTTTTTGGTAAATTCTCTTTCATAAATTTTCTTCTTATTTATAGCATTACTTTTTTGGATTCCTTGATTTTCTCCTATCCATTTTTTCCAATAATTTGCTATCCTAGCTTGTTTAGACGCATATTGAATTCGAATTTTATCATCCTTTTTCATAAATCCATCAATTACTTTTAAGGCTGCTTCCCTAATAGCAATTTTACTTGGATTCACCTTTTGCGTAATTTGTTCTACGGCAATTGCGGGTAAGTATTCATTGGTGCTCCCTGGAAAACCAAAAACCATGGTAAAATCTCCCTCTGCAACACCATCTAGAGATATTGGCAAAAAGTGTTTCGGAGTATAAGGAACATTATCTTTTGAATATTTTGCAGGAAGGTTATTTTTATCTGCATAAATTCTAAACATCGAAAAATCTCCGGTATGTCTTGGCCATACCCAGTTATCTGTATCAGATCCAAACTTACCAATACTGCTAGGAGGAGCTCCAACTAAGCGAATGTCTTCGAATCTTTCCGTTACAAATAAAAAATATTGATTTCCTTTAAAAAACGCTTTTATATTAGATTTTTGCCAAGGTTCAATTAAAGTGGCTTTTCTAACCGCATTGCTATTACCATCAATCATTGATTGTTTTTCCTTTTCTGTTGAGCCCTCTCCGATACCATCTAAGACTTTATCAGTAACATCTTCAATTCGTACAATAAATTCAACATAAAGACCTTTGTTGGGTAATTCTTCATCTAAACTCATCGCCCAAAACCCATCTTTCAAATAATCGTTCTCCAAGGAAGAATGTGACTGAATTTGGCTAAACCCACAATGATGATTTGTAAGTAATAAGCCCTTAGGTGAAATTACTTCACTTGTACAACCACCATTAAAATGTCCTATGGCATCTTTTAAACTGGAGCTGTTAATATCATAAATATCACTAGCACTAAGTTTGCTTCCCAACGATTGCATTTCTTGCTCGTTCATACCTTGTAACAATGAAGGTATCCACATACCTCCTTGCTGGGCAGAAACATTTATGGCAATAAATAGAATTAGTAATTTAAGCAATTTCATGACTGTATAATTTAATTTACCAAAGTTAAAAAACGCTTTAATAATTAGTAAACTTTTTGTTACTTTATATGAAATAATCTTTTGTAGAAAGATATAAAAAAATTATTGTGAATATTCCCTTTAATTCTAAACTCCCAAATGTAAAAACAACTATTTTTACGGTAATTGGTAAATTAGCCACAGAATACAGTGCTATTAATTTATCTCAGGGATTTCCTAATTTCAATACTTCAAAAGAGTTGATTGATTTGGTGACCATTTCAATGCTTAATGGGAATAATCAGTATGCGCCTATGCCTGGAATATATAGTCTAAGAGAAGCTATTTCTCAAAAAATTGAAAACTTATATAGCGTTACTTATAATCCTGAAACGGAAATCACTATTACAGCCGGAGCAACACAAGCAATATTTACAGCAATTGCAGCATGTATTAAAAAAGATGATGAAGTTATTATTTTTAAACCCGCATATGATTGTTATGAACCAGCTATTGAGCTTTTTGGTGGTAAGACAGTTCCCATTCAATTAGATCCAGAAGGGTTCAAAATTGATTGGCAAAAGGTGAAAGGGTTGATTAGTGCTAAAACGAAAATGATCATAATTAATACCCCTCACAACCCATCAGGCCGGGTATTATCGTATAACGATATGAAACAATTGGAGGCACTTTTAGAAAATTCAAATATTTTGCTCTTAAGTGATGAGGTTTATGAACATATTATTTTTGATGGAGAAAAACATCAAACAGCCGCTTTATTTCCTGGACTTGCCGAAAGGGCATTAATAACTTTTTCATTTGGTAAAACCTTTCATAACACAGGGTGGAAATTAGGGTATTGTATTGCTCCTGCTGAACTTACAAAAGAATTTAGAAAGGTGCATCAGTACAATGTTTTTAGCGTAAATCATCCGATGCAAGTTGCCTTGACCCATTATATTAAAACTCCACAAAATTATCTTGAATTAAGTAGTTTCTATCAGGAAAAAAGGGACTTGTTTTTATCATTGGTTAAAGATTCTCGTTTTGAATTTACACCTTCAAAAGGGACATATTTTCAACTATTAAACTTTGCAACAATCACTGATGAATACGACCATGATTTTGCAGTACGACTCATCAAAGAAAAGAAAATAGCTTCTATACCTGTTTCAGAATTTAACATAAATAATTATGACAGTAAAGTATTGCGTTTTTGCTTTGCTAAAACTGATGATACCATAAAAAGAGCTGCAGAAATTTTATGTGCTATTTAATGCAATGCTGAGTTCACTTTTTGCATAAACTCTCCAACTTTAGAAGGTTCAAGCCATCTCGTTACAACAACAAGGTCATTTTCTTTATCTATTACAATAAAATTACCTCCAAAACCAGCTGCATAATATATGTTTTCTGACAACCCGTCCCAATGGCGACTCCCTTTCTTATTAAGCCACCACATGTATCCATAATTTGCATTAGGTTGTGATGGCGTAATAGATTTTTCAATCCATTTACGACTCAAAAGTTGTTCGTTATTCCACATACCATCATTTAAAAATAATAATCCGAATCTTGCCATATCTTCCGTTGATATAAATATTCCGCCTCCAGAATGACCACCTCCAGTAACTGATTTCATATTAACCCCATCTATTTCTGTCCAAGCATTCTTATATCCGTACCACCTCCAGGTTGTAGAGGCACCTATCTTATCCATAATCCTATCTTTTAGAACCATTGGTAAAGGTTTGCGCCATACATGTGTTAAGGAGTAAGCAAGCACATTTACCCGAACATCATTGTATTCCATAATCGTTCCCGGTTCATTCAATTTCCGAAACTTCCAATCATCTAACCCGCCTTCTCTTGGTGGTCTGTCCGCCCAATCTTTCCCACCCCAAAGTTCACCAGACCAATCAGAGTTTTGCTGTAATAAATGCTTCCAAGTAATTTTTTTATTATGAGCACCATCAAAAGTACCGTCCCAAATATAATTAACAACCTTATCATTTTCACTTGCAATTAGTTTATTATCATATGCCAAACCGGCAACTGTTGACAGGAAACTCTTTGTCACACTAAAGGTCATGTCTACATGTTTTGTGTCTCCCCATTTGGCTATAACATATCCTCTTTTTAGAATCATTCCTGCAGGTCCTCCCCTTTTTTTTGTTGGGCCAAGAATATCATGAAAAGGTTCTTTTTCAAACCCTTTTAAAATTGCAATCCTCAAATCTCTCGAACCACGATACTCGTTCGCTGCTGCAAATGAAATTGCATCATTTAATTCTTCTACATTAATTTTATATTCTAACGGATCCTTTTCTATCCAATCTTTATTACGTTCAGGAAAATAAATGTTGTTTTGAGAATAAATATTACTAATAAAAAGAATTAGGGGGAATATAAATAAGAATTTTTTCATTTCATCATATGTTTAAAAACGCTTTAAATTACTAATTTAATTTTATAAACTCATCGAAAGGATGTAATTTTAGTCTATGCAAAAACATCTTACCATAGCCTTGGTGCAAACTGATCTGGTTTGGGAAAATCCTAATCAAAACAAGATAAACATCTCCAAAAAAATTGGTGCTATTTCTGAAAAAATTGATCTAATTATTTTACCAGAAATGTTTACTACGGGTTTTACAATGAATCCTTTTGAATTTGCTGAAACAATGGATGGTGAAGTCATTTTATGGCTTAAATCAATTGCTAAAACAAAAAGTACAGCCATTACAGGAAGTTTGATCATTAAAGAAAATGGGAAATACTACAATAGGTTGATTTTTGTATTCCCTTCCGGAGAAATTCAGACCTATGATAAACGACATACCTTTACTTTTGCGGGTGAAGATAAAGTATTTACTGCCGGAAATAAGAAATTGATCATAGACTATAAAGGATGGAAAATTTGTCCCCTAATATGTTACGATCTTCGTTTTCCTGTTTGGGCACGAAATGTAGAAAATTATGACGTACTCCTATATGTTGCAAATTGGCCTAAGCCCAGAATTAACGCCTGGAACACATTATTAAAAGCCAGAGCCATAGAAAACATGTGTTATTGCGCTGGTGTTAACAGGGTGGGTGTTGATTCGCGTGGTAATACATATACCGGAAATTCATCGGTATATGATAGCTTAGGGAAAAAAATATCAACTATAAAACCTGATATTGAGGCTACAGAAATAGTAGTGCTAAACAAAGAATCTTTATTAAAAACCCGAGGTACATTTCAATTCTTGCATGACAGGGATGATTTTACATTTCAAAACGACTAAATTAAGGTTCTAACTTATCTGATTCATCCATTTAAACGTATATTGAGTATTAGGCACCACAATACGTTCGGTTATTCGATACATGCGTTCTGGTAGTTTCATTAAATAATCTCTGGCTTTTTCCGCTTCAGCAGTTAAACCTGTAATTTTATCAATTTCCCAGGCTTCATTCAGTTTTTTAATGATGTCAACATAATTAAAACCCGTATAAACTCCCAATCTTTGAGCCACAATCGAAAATTGGTCAAAAATGTCTCCTTTTTGACCGTGAGAATGTCTTAAATGTAATGCGGGCATTACAATTTTATGTTTCATCATATGTTGAAAAGCCAGCATCATCTCGCTAGGATCATGATTAAAAATTTGCCTTACAAATTCAACATATGCTAAATGATGACGCATTTCATCACCTGATATTCTTTTACACATTTTAGCTAATAAGTTATGCCCTTTTTTATGTGCAATTTTTGCTACATTATTATGGGAAACGTACGTAGCAAGTTCCTGAAAACTAGTATAGACAAAATTCTTATAAGGGTCACGAGCTGTTCCTATATCAAATCCGTCAGCGATCAAATGTTGCGTAGTAATTTCAATTTCTCGCATGTTTACTCTACCTGACAAATACAAATATTTGTTCAATACATCTCCATGTCTATTTTCTTCTCCAGTCCATGCTCGTACCCATTTAGCCCAACCATTATCGCCCCCATCTTTGTTATGCTGTGAAACGCCCTCAACGTCAAGCAACCATGATTCGTAAGTTGGTAATGCCTCTTCTGTAATGGTATCAGCCACCAATACAACCCAAAAATCGTCTTCTAATTCTTTTGAAAGTTCCTTTATTTCCTTTACCTCATCAATAAAGTTTTTACTTTGAGAGTTAGGCAGAAAATCAGTAGGCTGCCAAATTTTCTCAGGTTTTATCAAGAATTTTTCAACAAAGGAGTCTATACTCTTTTCGAGCGTTAACATCACTTCTAATCGGATATTATATAATGACATGTTTTTAATATTAGTTGTTGCGAATCTATTTCTTTTTTATCTGCCTTTTTAACTTTTGCAAATAAATCTTCATATTTCAAAAACATAATTTAATTGATCTTTGAAATAAAATTCCTTCGTGATATTTATCTCACAGCAAATTATCTATCAGAATTTGATCTTTATGTACCGCAAAAAAACGTAGAAATATTAATGTGATTGGAATTATTCTATTGGCCAAACCAATGGCTCCAAGGAATTCTACTCAAAACAAAAAGTAGCCCTAAACCATAAAAAATAGCTAGGGTTTTAAATTTACCTTTATCCGTGGTTTGTTTTTTATGTTTAGAAAAGCCTACAGTAATTAATACTATGGCAAGAATCATCATTAAAGGATGTTCAACGGTATATAATCTTATTACGGCATCTTTCATAGTAGCTCCCATGCCTATTTCTCTCATGCTTTCATAATAGGGCGAAACATAATATACTATGAACCCTAGTATTAACTGAATATGTATTACAATTAAGGTAAAAAGAGAAATTCTTAGATCTTTATCTGTGAATTTTTTATTTTTTGATAATCCTATTATTGCATTTACCACTGCTATAACTAGCAATAAAACTGCTAAATATGCCCAATAAGAATGTACTGTTTTGATCATGATCTTTAATTTTTGATTTGGGCAAACCTACATAAATTTTTTCATTTTTAAAAAATTAACACAAAATGAAAAAAAATTATAGTTAAGTTACTTCCCCCTAAAATCTTATAAACAGAAAAAAAGGAATGTTCTCGTGTTCAAGCAAAAAAAAACCTCACTTTCGTGAGGTTTTTTATAAATAATTATATTATTAGTTAAAGATATATCTCAACCCAAATTGCATTTGCCATCTAGAGCTTTGAATACCACTATCATCAATATCATACAAATTATCAGCAATATCAGGGTCAAAACTAAATACCGGAGAGGTACCATTTTGTTCAGTTCTTAACAATTCAATTTCTCCAAAATTAGGCGCAAATTGACGAACACCCCAATCTTTATTAAGTAGATTGGTAAGATTAAATATATCTAACGAAGCCTGTAGGGTATGCGTTTTATTACCAAACTTAATTGAAAAATCTTGTAAAACTTTTAAATCTACAACATGACTCCAAGGAGATCTTTCTGCGTTAACTTCTGCATATTTTCCTCTTCTGCTTCTTAAGTAATCATTCCCCTCAATGAATTCATCTAAAGCATTCCATTGTTCTGCTGACGTTAGGCCGTTTGCCCCATCTAATAGATTTATCTGTGAAGAGTTTGAAGGCACATAGATAAGAGCATTATCTCTTGAATCATCATTTAACACGTCTCTTCCTTCATCATAAATATATGAAAAAGAACCACCGTTAACACCTTCATAAAACAAACCGAAAGTAGTTTTTAGATTGTCATTCCATTTTAATTCATAAGAAGCATTTGAAGTAACTCTATGCCCTTGTGCATATTGAGATCGACGTACTGAATTAACAGTATTTTTACCATTGACACTTAGTATATTTCTCCACTGTGAAGAGTTTTGAGAACTGGTTGCTTCAAATAAAGTTTGTGAATCACCATAACCGTAAGAAACACTACCGAAAAATCCATTTGAAAAAGGTTTGGTTATAGTTATGGAGCTATTCCATGAATAACCTTCACTAGTATTTGAACCTAAATATATTCCAAAATAAGTCCGGTCAATTCTATCACCTCTATCCCAATAAGGGCGAGTATCTCCAGGACCTTCTAATCTTTGAGAAGGATCCTTAATATTTAAGTTTTCGTAAGTAACTGCAGAAATATTGTCATTATACATTAAATCTACTGATGCTATTAATCCCCATAATGGCAACTTTTGATCAACGGCTAAGTTAATCTTAAACAATTGAGGTAATTTAAAATTACTTGAAAAAAGGTTGATATCACCACCTAATTCTCCTGATCCAACTGCTGCTCCAACTGGTTGTCCATCAGGATCTCCAATGAATGACACACCATCAGGTAAATCATCTTGGTTTGCCGCAGCTACAGTTAAACCATTGTTATTATATACACCACCCGGCCAAACTAAAGGAATTCTTGAAGTAAAAATACCAAATCCACCTCTTATTTGAGTTTCTGATTCTCCATTAACATTCCAATTGAATCCAAATCTGGGAGATATATGTATTGAAGTAGAAACACCTTTTCCAGTTCTTGCTCCTTGCAAATCTTTACCCTGAGCTTCCAATAATGCTACTGTTGTGGTATTGAATTCTTCATTTACCAATCCATCAGCCCAAATAGGAGCGTCAAATCTTAAACCAAAACTTGCTTTAAAATTATCAGAAATTTGAATGTCGTCTTGAGCATAAAATCCTAATTGAAACAGATCAAATTCTGCAGCACCTTCAGAATCATCGCCATTACCTCCAATTAATGAATAACTTCTGTCATAATCGTCCGGTGCAACACCAGTAAGAAAGTCATTCAATGAATCAAAATCGTAATCACCGAAATTCTGTCTCACGAATACATTTCTAATATCAGAAAACTCTAAATGTGTTCCTAAAGTTATTGTATGTCGGCCAGAATAAATTTCAAAATTATCTGTGAATGTGAATATTTTTTGCTCTAAAATATTAGCCGTTGAAAATGGTTCAGAACCAAAAGCAATATCCCCAGAACCATCATCTATAATTACAGAAGGGAAAGGATCTCCTAAAGGGTCTCTGTCATCTAACACAGAAGTATAGGCTATTACTAAATTATTTGATGTTTTTTCACTTAATTTAGAACTCAACTCTAAGGTTGTTGTATTAGTTGTAGACGGGAAAAAGATAGATCTATTGCTAAAATTAATAATTCTATCACTTGATGTTGCTGCGTTTGTTTGTTCAGCTTTTACATAACTATGTTTTAATGATAGTTTATTATTATCATTAATATTCCAGTCTAATTTAGCGATTAGTTTATTACTTTCCAGTTGATCAGATGTAGTTAAATATGTACCAGGGTCATATCCATAATTATCAATAAGAAATTGTCTTAAGCCTTGAATATCACTTTCTGATGCATCTCCGTCATAGTTTCCATAAGTGAAAGGTCTTGGAGTTACATCTTCTTGTTTTTCGTAATTTACAAAATAAAATAATTTATCTTTTACAAGAGGACCCGCAACTCTAACACCATACGTTTTAGCCGAAAAATCATCTAATTTTTCCCTACTTCCTCCTGAAGGAACATCATCTACCGGAGTTTTTCCTGCAAATGATTCATTTCGAATAAAACCATAAACAGACCCTTCAATTTCATTAGTTCCAGAACGCGTAACGGCGCTGATAGCTCCGCCTGCGAAACCTGAAATCCTAACATCAAATGGAGCTATAGCAACCTGGAAAGACTCAATAGCATCCGCAGAGATAGGATTAACGCCTGTTTGACCACCATTCGTACCCGAAGCAGCTAAACCAAAAACATCATTATTAACAGCCCCATCAATATAGATCGCATTGAATCGATTATTTTGACCGGCAATTGAAATAGAACTTCCATTAACCTGAGCCTGAGGTGTTGTTCTTAAAAAATCTCCTATTCCTCTAGAAACCGAAGGTAAGGTTTGCATTTGTCTTTGCGTTATAGTAGTTCCTGTACCATTTTTGTTACCGTCAAAAATTCCATTGACCGTGGCAGTAATAACAACTTCCTCTAAAGCATCGGCAGTTTGTATCATTTGAGGATTGATTGCAAATGTCTGGCCTAACGAAAGATTAACATTGTCAGTTACAAAATCATTGTATCCTACATAAGATATCGTAATTGTATATGGCCCTCCAGCTCTCATATTTGAGATTCTAAAAAATCCATCAAAATCAGTTGCCGAACCGTATTTTGTTCCTGATGGAACATGAACAGCAACTACATTAGCCCCAGGTAATGGATCTCCATTATTATCCCGAACCTTTCCATTAACTGAAGAGGTTGTAACCCCTTGTCCAAAAATGGCAGATGTCATCAAAAAGCACATCATTACCAATAATAATCTTGTAATTTTTTTCATTTGTATATTGAATTAGTTTATAATTTGCTGGGCAAAAATAAACATTTTCTTTGAAAATACTTTAAGAAAACATTAACTTTTCGCCTTATTGACGAAAATAATTAAATAAAATTTATTGATAAAATTTATGAAATATAACTTGTTAACATTCAGGGAGTTAAATGTTAAAAAGTTTATAGTAATTATATTGTTTTTTTGTATATCTTATTGGCAAGTTCTTTACCAAGCTCTACGCCGAATTGGTCAAAGCTAAAAATATTCCAAATATAGCCTTGAACAAATGTTTTGTGTTCATACATAGCAATTAGGCATCCTAAGTTTTTTGGTGTTAACTGACCAAATAACAAAGTGTTAGAGGGTTTATTGCCTTGAAAAACCTTGAAAGGTAGTAATTGTTCAATTTTATCCTTTTTATTTGAAAGTTTTAACTCTAGATGAACATTTTCTTTTGTTTTTCCTAAAAACAATGCTTCCGCCTGTGCGTAAAAATTAGCCATTAATTTGTCATGATGCTCTTTGTTGCCATACAATGAAGTTGAGAATCCAATAAAGTCCACCGGAATTAGTTTAGTGCCTTGATGTACTAGCTGCATAAAAGCATGTTGAGAGTTGGTACCGGTATTACCCCAAACTATATTACCGGTTTGGTAATCAATACTACCACCATCCCGATCTGCAGATTTACCATTGCTCTCCATAGAAAGTTGTTGTAAATAAGGCACTAATTGACTTAAATATTGTGAAAAAGGTATTACAACTTCAGATTCAGTATTAAAAAAATTATTATACCAAATACTCAATAATGCCAATACTACGGGTATATTTTTCTGAAAGGGTTCTGTTTTGAAATGTTCATCCATTTCAAAAGCGCCGGTTAAAAACTGTTTGAAGTTATCAAACCCAAGAGCAATACTTATAGATAAACCTACAGCACTCCAGAGCGAATAACGACCTCCAACCCAATCCCACATGGTAAAAATATTATCTTGGTCAATACCAAATTCAACAACCTTTTCTAAATTGGTTGAAACTGCTACAAAATTGTATTTAATATCCGATTCTTTTGCAGATTTTAAAAACCACTTTTTAACAGTCTCTGCATTGGTTAATGTTTCCTGAGTTGTAAAAGTTTTAGAAACAACAACAAAAAGTGTTGTTTCAGGATTCAAGTCTTTTAATATTTCCGCAACATGATCTCCGTCAATATTTGAAACAAAATGTGTTTTTAAATGATTTTTATAATACTGTAATGCATCTACTACCATTCTTGGCCCCAAGTCAGATCCGCCAATGCCAATATTTACAACATCCGTAATAGCCTTACCGGTATAACCTTTGAGCGCTCCTGAAATAACTTTCTTCGAAAAGTTTTCCATTTTACTAAGTGAAGCTTCTACTTCTGGCATTACATTTTTACCTTCAACTAATATTGCCTTTTTTGGATTAGCCCGCAAAGCCGTATGCAAAACTGCTCTATTTTCGGTTGCATTTATTACATCCCCAGAAAACATTTTGTCAATTCCATCTTTTAAATCGACTTCATTGGCCAACTCAATTAAATGCTGTAAAGTTTTGTCATTTATTCTGTTCTTTGAAAAATCAAGCGTGAAATCATTGAATTGTAAGGTATATTTTTCCTTTCTATTAGGATCACTAAGGAATATTGATTTCATCTCAACATTTTTTAGCTCTTCATAATCTTTTTGAAGTTTACTCCAGACTTTGGTTTTTGTTGGATTTTGATTTTTTAAAGACATCGTAGATATTGATTTTATTTCATAGGAGTTTGATCTAACTCCTCTTTTAGTGGTTTAATAAAACTTAAATAATCTTCCTTTAAATTTTCTTTAATTGGTTCAGCTGACGGTAGTTTTTGCTTAAATGGGTCTACTTGAACTCCATTTTTCCAAAAACGATAACATACATGTGGCCCCGCAGTGTTTCCTGTCATACCTACCCATCCAATAACTTCACCTTGTTTTACATATTCACCAACTTTGACAGCACGTCTTCGCATATGCAGATATTGTGTTGAATAGGTAGCATTATGTCTAACTTTTACATAATTTCCATTACCTCCGTTAAGGCGAGATTCAATGACTGTTCCATCTGCAGTACTTACAATTGGTGTACCAATTGCTGCAGAGAAATCAGTTCCTTTATGTGGTTTTACCCTACCATAATACTTAATATATCTCCGCAGGTTGTATCTAGATGATATTCTTCTATAATTTAAAGGAGCTCTTAAAAATGCTCTACGTAAATTATTAGATTCTTCATCATAAAACTCAGAAATATTATTAACGGAGTCGGTTACATAATGAAAAGCATAAAACGGTATCTTATTATTCTCAAAATACGCCGATTTAATTTTTCCTATGCCAACATAAACGGAGTCGTCGATATATTTTTCTTCGTAAATTACCTTGAACTTGTCATTTTTTTGTAAATGAAAGAAATCTATTGTCCATGCATAAATGTCAGACATTTCATTCACCAGGTCATAATCTAACCCCTTATCATTTATCGCTTCTGATAGCGAAGATTTAATGACGCCAGTTGCGGTTTTCATAACCGTCTTGATTTTCTTTTTATGTAATTGAGCAAAAACAGAATCCGTAAAATCAATAACTACGTAATCAACTTTACTAGGTTGATAAATGAAAACTTGTGCCTTCTCTGTCGAATCATTTTTTGCTAATATAGTATAAGGCTTACCGGCATTTAACCTACGAACATCAAAGGAATCTTTAGATCCTTCAACGATATTATATACTTCAGGATATTCAATATGATTCCTGTATAAAATTTCTCCAAAGCTCTCACCTTTTTTAATAGTATCTTCAATTACTTTGTAATTATTAAAGGTATATCCAAACTTTTGGATAGGCTCTGGAACTATAATTTTTTCTTCGGTAATTCTTTCTTCAGAAATTTCTCCTTTACATGACAATAGGATAATTAGAAGGGAGAGCAAAAAGAGATTCTTCATTTGACCTGTTTGCATTTTTTTAAATAACGGAACAAATCTACTATTTTAACGATAATGATTAAAGTTAATTTAGTTAAAAATTATAGGGAAGGTATTAGCCAGTCCTTTATATGCATTTAAATCTGCTCTCATTGAACCAACAGCAAGAGACGCTTTAATGCGTAAAGGTATTTTATTTTTATCATCGCTTACCCAAACTGTAAGGCTTTCATTTTCCTTAAAAACTCTTCCTGCCTGAACCAGTGGTCTAAATTTTACGGTAGCTACTTTCCCAAACTTTGTCCTGATTATTTCCCTACCTAATAAACGTAGTTTAAATTGGTAATTCGTTGAATCAAAAAACATGGTTAATGTTATTTCATCTCCTGCTTTCATCTTACTAATGTCTTGATCTCTTAAATAATACAACGTAGAAACCATGTCTTGCACCTCACCGTCTAATGAAAATTCCTTTTCTGTTTTATATTTATTGTCTATAACTACTGCCTTTTTAGTGCCCTGATTAAAGTAAATTTCTTTGTCTCTTGTATGGCCGCCTTCGTCAATTTTTCTAATAAAATGAAAAGGCAATAATGACTCCTTGTAAAAATAGGATTCGTATTTATCTCTCACTTTAAAAAACCAGCTAATGACCCCAGTAGTTTTTCCTTTTCCAACAACATGAAAAGCTTCTTTACCACTATAAATAGTATTTTTAACTTCAAGGGTTGCATTGCCTGCACTTAAAAAATTACTGTAGCTCACTCGGTATTTTAACCATTCGCCTTTTTTAAATGCTTTAACATCTTGCTGTGCATTTAATGTAAATACTGCAAAAAGTAACATATATAAAATTCTTGTTTTCATATTAAATTTAAACTGTCCTTTTTCAAACACAAATTACAATTACCGTTCCAAAAAATAAATGTTTGACTACTATTACGTTACAATTAAGATATTATTTTACAAGAGGTAAGGTTTGTTATTCCCCAATTTTCAAACTCTTCTTTACTCCACAAGTCTGGGAAAAAGATTCTTTTTTGATATTTTGGATGCATGTATTTACGCCAATCGCTTCCACCAGTAGCTTCCTCATCGCCTCCGCCAATATATTTTTTTGCTGCATTATAATGAGCCATCACCCAACTTACATTTACCGTATAATCATAATGACGCATAGCGTTTATTAAATCAATATTATCCTGATCTTTTTTAGGCAACGACTTAAATTTAGACCACAAATTTATGGTATTGTATTCCTTCATGGTCCTTATAAATTCTTCTTTATATTTTCCTTCAAATTGCAAAAGTAAAAAAGACTTTTTACCCGTTTTATGATCTTTCCCTGCTGCTTGCCAATATAAATGTTCAAAAGCATGTTCATATGGGGTTTCTCTATTTATAGTCGCTCTAAATCGATAATCTATCAAATTAATCACTTCTGTTGAATAAAATTCTATCTTTCTATATTGGGCACTTTGGAAACCACTTGCAGGAGTTAAAGTATCTCTAAACTTCATATATTGTTCCCTTTCCATCCCGTCTCCCATAATAGTAAATGATTCTGAAAGCATATCAAAATATCGACTTATCCTTTTTAAGCGAGAAACAAAAAAATCAGTTGTAATAGTTGGATGATGCGACACTTGTTCAATTTCCCAAAGTATCATTTTAAATATCAGTTCATTGATCTGATGATACATGATAAAAACCATTTCATCCGGCAACAAGGTTCGTTGAACTTGTAAATTCAGTAGGGCATCGGTTTGTATATAATCCCAGTAAGTAATTGGTTTGCTATGTAACAATCCGTCCAGATGTGTTTCAAGATTCTGATCTATAGCATCAAATTTATTCTTTAATTTTTGAATTCTATTTGTTATTTCTCTATCCATCTCAACTTTAATTGCTCCGCAAATATAAAAATAAAAAGAGCCTCCGTTTTTATTTGAGACTCTTTTTCTAAAAGTTAAGCTTCTTTTTACTTATTAAAGTTTGCAATTCCTTCTTTCAGCCATTTTAGATAACTATCAATATCTGGGTCATAGGCTGAATAGTCGTTCAGATTATCGCCTTTATGATCTAATAACACGTAATAGGGTTGTGCATTGGCTTTGAACTTCTTTATTTGAAAATCACTCCATTTGTTACCAATAGATTTAATCTTCTTTCCTGTAGTTTCTGATACATACTTTTCATTTTCAGGTAATTGCCGTTTATCGTCCACGTATAAAGAAATTAGTACAATATCATTGGTTAATACGCTCAAAACCTTAGGGTCTGACCAAACGCGTTCCTCCATTTTTCTACAATTAACGCATGCGTGGCCTGTAAAATCTAACAATACAGGCTTATTAACTTTTTTAGCATATTCTAACCCTTTATCATAATCTAAAAATGCTATGATATCATGTGGCCCATATTTTGCACCTTCTGGTAATTTTTCTCGA
>Ga0316187_10001348_pt1 | contig 21041 bp, 19 predicted proteins | sample CroRivburrow1_MG_FD_204927 | JGI IMG/M metagenome (GOLD analysis project Ga0316187, IMG submission 204927) | Coastal sediment microbial communities from Maine, United States - Cross River worm burrow 1 | ecosystem: Environmental > Aquatic > Marine > Coastal > Sediment | place: USA: Maine...
AAACCCAAACCTTGGAGCTGAATCGTTACATCACCAAGATGCGTGGAACCTATACCGCACTGGTAGTTAAACCAGCCAAAAAGGCAGGCTTAAAGATCTCTATGCATCCTGAGAAAGAGTCTGGGCCTGCCGTAGTCTTCCCCGCCACTTTTGCCCGCCTGGTTGGTGAGAAGTTTGCTGATGGCGGTAATTTTAGCGTCAGCATTATCTCTGATGATCCAGTCAATCCAGACCAAGGGCTCAAAGATTCCTTTGATAAGACGGCCTTTGCTGCGCTATCTGCTAATCCAAAGCAGGTCATCTTCAATGAGGTGGAATCTGACGGCAAACTCTATCTGCGCTACTACACGGCAGATACCGCTGTGGTTGAGGCTTGTGCCTCTTGCCATACTGCAATGAAGGGCCACGAGTTCAAAGTTGGCGATATGCTAGGCATCCGGCGCTTCTCCATGCTCTTTGCAGACAATATTGCCCTGGGACATGAGCGCCTGAATCCTGATCTGGGAGAGTATAAAACTGCATCAACCGTCTTCACTCAGACCCTGGCAGCACTGAAATCTGGCGGTAAGTATCCAGCAGATCTGAAGATGACATCTTTCCACACCACAGATGGCGCTCAATCACCTGAAGCTCAAGCCAAGCTCAGTGAGATTGAGGCAGCACTGGAGCAGTTTAATAAATCGGTAGAACAATTCATGGTTGCTGAACCAGGTTCCAATCACTTCTGGGAGACCCAACACAAGGTACTGGCCGGTGCTAATACGCTACGCACATTGAGCAATGATCTGGTCAGCATGGTCACACTCGATCTAGGCAATATCGCCTGGGCAGTTGGTGCCATGACCCTGGTCGTCTTACTAGCCTTCTTCAGCCTGTTCATGATGCTCAACCGAACCGTGCTCAATGCCGTAAAGGATATCACCGAGACAGCGCATATCATTGCCAACGGTGATCTCACTAAGGCCGTTAGCAGTACACGCAAAGATGAGGTTGGCATGCTGTACGGAGCACTTGGTAAGCTACAGCAGCGGCTGTCATCAATCATTGGTGAGATCAGCGGCAATACCAGTAATATCGCCATGGCCTCACAGCAGGTCAACAGCACCGCACAATCCCTAAGCCAGGGAGCAAGCGAACAGGCTGCCAGTGTTGAAGAGACCTCCGCTTCTGTTGAAGAGATGAGCGCCTCCATCAACCAAAACAGTGAAAATGCCAAGGTCACCGATGGCATTGCCGCAGACTCAGCCAAATCTGCCGTAGAGGGTGGTGAAGCGGTTGAAGAGACCGTGGTGGCCATGCGTAAGATAGCCGAGAAGATTACCATCATCGAAGACATCGCCTATCAAACGAATATGCTAGCACTGAATGCTGCCATTGAGGCGGCACGAGCTGGTGATCACGGCAAGGGCTTTGCCGTGGTGGCAGCCGAGGTACGCAAACTCGCCGAACGCAGCCAAACAGCAGCAGGTGAGATCAGCGCACTAACCGGTGACAGCGTACAGGTGGCAGAGCGTGCCGGTGAACTCTTGGAACAGATGGTGCCAGACATCAACAAAACTGCAGGGCTGGTGCAGGAGATATCTGCCGCCTCGGAAGAGCAAGCTTGCGGTGCTGGACAGATTACAGGTGCCATCACCCAACTCGACAAGGTAACACAGCAGAACGCTTCAGCAGCTGAAGAGCTGGCGGCCTCATCAGAGCAGATGCACTCTCAGGCAGAAGCACTACGGAAGTTGATGGGCTTCTTCACTATTGCACAGAATGCCAGAGATAATGAAATGGCAAGTGTTGATATGGATAGCCCTGCCGCTACTATTAATGAGGAGGTAGAGTCAGCATTACCACAGGCTGCTGGGTATGATGCAGAGGCACCGAATGAGGCTGATTTCAAGCGTTTTTAAGCAGCCTCATCTAGCAAAAAAAGAGGGGGAGCTGTATAAGCTTATATGCTCATACAGCTCTTCCAACTCACAAAATAAAACAGGAGAAAAACAGCATTTCACCCAAGCTGTGTCATACTAAAACCACATGAATAAACGCTAACAAAAGCAGGTAATGGCTGATGCATACAATCCGAACAGCCCCAGAAACAGTTAACTCTTCCACAACTGCAACTATTACAGAAGCTGAATTCACTAGCATCCGTAACTATCTGCATGATATTGCCGGCATCGACCTGGCACCTTCAAAAAAAACATTGGTAATGTCACGGCTTAATAAGCGGCTGCGTCACTACAACCTCCACAATTACGCTCAATACATAGCGTTGGTAACAGGGACAGAACACCCAGGTGAGCGCCAAATGATGCTTGACCTGCTCACCACCAATGAAACTTATTTTTTCAGAGAACCGGGGCACCTGGACTTTTTGCACGACCACATTCTGCCCCCAGAAAATAGCGCTAAACCATTCCGGGTGTGGAGTGGAGCCGCATCCAGTGGTGAAGAGGCATACAGTATTGCAATGGTGTTGGAAGATAAACTGAAGGGCAGGCCCTGGGAAATCATTGGTACTGATATCAGCAACAGAGTTCTGCAACAAGCCCGTAGCGGCCACTACTCTATGGCCCGCATTGAAGGTATTCCACAAGAGTACCTACAAAAATATTGCCTGCGCGGCACCGGGCCACAGGAAGGTACGCTACTCATTGATCCCAAATTACGTCAGCGCGTCTCTTTTCTACAGGCAAATTTGAATGCCAAACTACCCGACATAGGCATGTTCGATGTTATTTTTCTGCGCAATGTGCTGATCTATTTTAACAACGAGACCAAGCGCCAAATCGTCTCTCGCATCATCGACAAACTCAATCCGTGGGGGTACTTTTTTATTAGCCATACCGAAACCCTACATGGCGTAAACGAGACATTAGAGCGTGTAGCACCAGCAATTTATGTAAAAAGCTAACCCACCTATCAGTTGCCTGTACGAGCATGGAATTATGAAAAAAATTAAGGTTTTTATCGTTGACGACTCAGCCGTAATCCGCCAGGTCGTGGGGCAAATCTTAAATAGTGATCCTGGGATTGAGGTCATTGGGTCTGCTAGTGATCCACTATTCGCACTACCACGCATGGAGAAAGAGTGGCCCGATGTCATTCTGCTGGATATTGAGATGCCCAGAATGGATGGCCTCACCTTTCTGCAGAAGATCATGAAAGAACACCCTACCCCTGTCGTCATGTGCTCTACCTTGACAACCGAGGGCTCAAGTTCAACCATGAAAGCTCTCCGCTTGGGCGCAGTAGAGGCGGTACCTAAACCCAAAACTGATTTGAAAAAGTCTCTTACAGAATCATCCCGAATACTTATCAATGCAGTTCAGGCCGCAAGCAAGGCCAACCTAAAGGTACTGAAAACAACCATAGCTCCATCACTGGAGACGCAAACAAAACTCACCGCAGACGTTATGCTGGCAAAAGGAATAGCCAAAGCAACATTCAGTCTCGACAAAATCATTGCCATTGGCACCTCAACAGGAGGCACACAGGCCCTGGAAACTGTTCTGCCTAAGCTGCCGCAAAACATCCCAGGCATTGTAGTGGTTCAACACATGCCAGAGAAATTCACGGCTGCATTTGCCAACCGCCTCAACGCCATCTGTAAAGTAGAAGTCAAAGAGGGAGAGCATATGGATGAGATCAAGCCTGGCCGTGTACTTATCGCCCCAGGTGGAAAACATATGATGGTGGAAGTAAAAGGACGCAAGCTCTGTATCGCAGTGAAAGATGGGCCTCTGGTCAGCCGTCACAGACCTTCAGCAGATGTACTATTCCGCTCCGTAGCCAAGACAGCAGGCCCTAAAGCCTTGGGCATTATCATGACAGGAATGGGAGATGATGGCGCAGCTGGACTCTGTGAGATGCGTGAAGCAGGAGCTGCCACATTGGGCCAAAATAAAGAGACCTGTGTTGTATATGGTATGCCAGCCGTTGCCATGCAGCGTGGTGCCGTAGAACAGGAAGTCCCCCTTGAAGCCATCGCTGATAAGATCATCTCTTTCTCGAGTGATGCTAAAAAAACCAGCTAGTACCCCAGCAAGTTAGCGGGTAGTGCTATAAAACGCACTCCCCCTCCCGTCACACCATTTTTCTGCTCAACAGTTACTTGGCCCAAAAGGCTTACCTTTGATAGCTGCTAGCGTTCCAGTGGCTAGCCTTTCTGGCAACAGATAATGGCATCACCGAAATAAAGACAACATTGATATTAAAAATATTGCGCGCAAAGGCAGTAGCGCATTTTCTGATAACGAAGCGTGCAGAAACCCAGAAGTTGAGAGCAATGAGTGAATCTATAACCTGTATTGTTTCCGGGTTCAGGCCTTAGTTTAAAACACCCTCTAAAAAAACATCACCTCGCCATCATCAGACACTGATGAATCCTCAGCGGCCACCTCTGTCCCTGTTAACTTCCTGTGGACTTCACGCTCGCTCGTAGTGGTATATCCCTTAGACATATTTTCCAGAAAGCTCTCAATATCAAGACTCGAGTGGTTTTGAATCTGCTCAGACAGATCAGACATATTATGTCGAACATGATCAAGAATTTGTGATATACGATCCTGAAACTGCATCGACACAAGCGCATGCTCAATCTCTGTCGTAATGCTGGATGAAAACTGCTCAAGACGTCTAACACCCTCATCACGCTCTCGCTTAGTCTCTTCATGTTGAGTTATCACAGCTTGAACATGCTCGCCTGCAACCTTAGTAAGATCCTCTTCAACCTCACTATTCTCTGTGAATTTATGTGATATACGACTAAATTGCTTATTCACCGTGCCTACGTTGTCGATAATACCCGAAGCAATCTCTCCAGAACGGTTAGCCAGGTTTCGCACCTCATCAGCAACCACGGCAAATCCACGCCCTGCCTCACCAGCACGCGCCGCCTCTATCGCTGCATTCAATGCCAGCAGATTAGTCTGCTCTGCAATGTAGCCAACATCTCGAGCCATAGTCTCTAACTTTTCAGTAAATGTAGAGAGCTTGTCGATCTCCTGCTGCGATTCAACTCTCATATCCACAAGTTTGACAAGCGCAGATGAAATACTCTCTAGCCTCTCTTTTATCTCAGCAACTGAAAGTTCATCATGCTCAGTTTTTTCATTAACGATGGAATTTAGATCACCTACAATGCCGGAGAAACGCTCTGCAAGCTCAGACATCTCCTTGGTCGATATATTAATGCAGTCATCTATTTGATGAGTCCAGATAGGCAGATTACTACTGCCAATCATCTGCAGTGAATGAATCGAATGATTATTCCCCTCTAACTCAACCTCTAGCTCAGAAATCCTATCTTCAACCTGGCTCTTTTCCTGGCTAAGCTGCACATAAGCTCTCCTCTTGACATAGCCCAGTGCCAGTTCAGCCGCAACCAATACAAATGCGGCCGCTATAGCAATGGGTGAGTTACTCAATACCACAATAAGAAGCGCTATCAACCCTGCAACTCCAGCAGGCATCTTTTGCCAGATTATATTGACCTGTTTCATCGCCTCAGTCCTATCCTGTTTATTAGAAATTTTTAGAAAATTACGCGCATCACATATCCACATTTATATCGTCAAATAAATCTGTTTCTTTAATTAGGATGATACTTCTCTATATCAGGCAGTTACGGACAAGAAGCACCATTTTTAATAAAGATAACCCGCTGATGCAGCTCCGCATCTTTCTCACCAATGGAAGAGGCATAATGCGCTATAAACAGCTGGCAAAAATGAGCAATGCCAGATTTGCGCAATGAAACGAGCGAATCACAGTCGAAAAGGACAACTATTGGTCAATGAGGAGAAACCGCTCAACAATTAGCCATAAATTGCTGAGGGACAATGACTTAAGGAGTCATAAGCTGAATTGACTCACCCTTTGACAGGCATTACACCCTTTAACCTAAATTAATCAGTTACCCACCAGTCATGGCCAATCTTAGGTATAATGCTGCGCTCTCAAATTGAACCTCCAGCCTCGAGTACAGAAACTATGGAACTCTCCAGCCTAACTGCTATTTCTCCCATTGACGGCCGCTACGGGAGCAAAGGCATTGACCTTCGCCCTATATTCAGCGAATTCGGCCTCATTAAACACCGGGTATTGGTCGAGATCCGCTGGCTACAGACCCTAGCTGCACATGAGGGCATCACTGAGGTTCCAGCACTGAGTGAGCATGCCAACAGCATTCTTAATTGCATCACTGACAACTTTAGTGAAGAAGATGCTCACCGCGTCAAAAACATTGAACGCACAACCAACCATGATGTAAAAGCAGTTGAGTATTTTCTAAAAGAGAAGATTACAGGCAACCAGGAGCTGGAAGCCATCAGTGAGTTTATTCACTTTGCCTGCACCTCAGAAGATATCAACAACCTCTCACACGCCCTTATGTTGAGAGAAGGCCGGGGCCAGGTCATTCTGCCTCAGATCGATGAAGTGATTAGCGCCATTAAGTTGTTGGCACAGGAGCACGCTGACAAGCCTATGCTCTCCCGCACCCATGGCCAACCCGCCTCCCCCACTACGCTCGGCAAAGAGATGGCCAATGTGGTCTTCCGGTTACAGCGTCAACGTGAGCAGATCGCATCTGTTGTGATGCTGGGTAAGATCAACGGAGCCGTAGGCAACTACAACGCCCACATCTCTGCTTACCCTGAGGTGGATTGGGTCAGCTTAGCCAACAACTTCATTACCTCTCTGGGACTCGACTGGAACCCCTACACCACCCAGATCGAACCTCATGACTATATCGCAGAGTTGTTTGATGCCATGGCCCGCTTCAATACTATCCTGATCGACTTTAGCCGGGATGTTTGGGGCTATATCTCCATCGGATTCTTCAAACAAAGAACCATTGCTGGTGAAATCGGCTCATCAACCATGCCACACAAGGTCAACCCCATTGATTTTGAGAACGCCGAAGGTAACCTGGGAATCGCCAACGCTATACTCGGCCATCTGGCTACAAAACTACCCATCTCCCGCTGGCAGCGTGATCTGACTGACTCTACGGTACTGCGTAACCTTGGTGTCGGATTTGCCCACACCAGCATTGCATTGCAATCCCTTCAGCGCGGCATCTCCAAGCTTGAAGTCAACTCTGAGCAACTGGCAGCAGATCTGAATAACAACTGGGAAGTACTGGCAGAGCCCATCCAAACTGTGATGCGCCGCTATGGCATTGAAAAGCCCTATGAAAAACTCAAAGAGCTAACCCGTGGTCAGCGCATTACTCAAGATGATCTGCGCACCTTTGTCGATGGACTGGATATGCCAGAAGCTGCCAAAGAGGCATTACGGGAACTGACACCTGCCACCTACATTGGTAATGCGGCAGATCAAGCAAGCAACATTTAGTTAATCCACACAAACTAAACATGGCACATGGATGCGCCATGATCTTTACTGACAAATCAACCATTTACCGAATCTAAGCTTTCACTTTAGCTTCAACCGCTCCTGCCAGACTCAACCTACCCATCTGTTTTGTGACGCAGTTCACAGTCATGACAGGCACTCCCTGCCATCATTATGGTTAAGTGGTTGGTTTGATGTTTTTTCTCGCTAGAGAGTTCTTTTTAAACCAACGCTTTAGACACTCTCCCTTTTTTAGTCTGCCTGTTTATCTTGGCAGACTTTTTTTTGCATTATCCAAAATCACCAATATAGGCTATGTTTTCTACAGTGCCATAATATTTCTGATATGAACAATCACTCCTCCCGCGAAACCAATCATCTCATCCTCGGCCAAAATGCTGGAGAGATCCCTCTGCACAGCCTATCCGAGCATCAGGAGATGGCCAGCCATTTTGCCCAACGAGCTCAGCGCACACTGAATATTTTCACCTACGACCTGGATAGAGCCGTCTTTGGCAGGCCTGCATTTATTGAAGCCGTCAAACAGCTCATCATTGGCCATCGCAATGCATCGGTTCGGATACTGTTACAAGACTGCACACGCATTCAGCAAGAGGGCCATCAACTCATCAATCTGGGGCAGCGCTTAACCAGCCGAATTGAGATACGCCGCCCTGGTCCCGAGCATATTGACCATCATGAAAACTTTCTAACTGCGGACCACAAAGGCTTTATCCAGCGTAGCTTTCATGATCGGTATGATGGTACAGCAGATTTTCATGCTCCACTCAAAACAAGCAAGCTAGACAGCTTTTTCATCGACGCGTGGGAGCACAGTGAGCCATACGGAGAGTTGCGGAGGCTCCATCTCTAAGGATAACTATGAATACCAAGCACCTACTCATATTCCTATTTGCACTGGTCTTTAGCACTGCCAATGCAGAGACAGAGCTGACAATAATCAAGCTAAAAGGCCGCACAGCTGAAGAGGTTATCCCGCTCATTAAACCCTTTATTGACCAAAGCGACACCCTTACCGGCGTAGGAAATCAGCTCATTATTCGCACATCGCCCGAGCGACTTGCTGACATTCATAAAATATTGGAAAAGTTTGACCGGCCACCTCGCCGCTTAATAATCCATGTGCGCCAGGGGCGTTTAACAGAAGATGACCGTAATCAGCTCAGTGCTGGAATCAATGCAGATATTGGAGAACACGTCACAGTTGAGGCAGGAGATAACACCAAAAATAACAGCCTACGCCTTCGCGCACGCACCCATCATACCCGACGTGATCATGACATTACCCAGCATATACAGACCCTTGAAGGCAAAGCTGCATTTATCACCACAGGCAAGCTCATTCCAATCCAGGAACAGAGCACTTACATCTCAAGAGGCAAGATTCATCAGCAACAGACAACCCGCTTTCAAGATGCCACCACAGGATTCTACGTAACACCCAGACTCAATGAAGATCGGGTTACCCTTCAGATCAGCCCACATATGAATCAAGCGACCAAGACCAATGGAACCCTTGAAATTCAGCAGGCTCATACGACCCTATCTGGACAGTTGGGTGAGTGGATTGCCGTTGGTGGTGCCCAGCAAAACAGCAACCAACGTGGCACGGGCTTAACACGCTACCGATCTACTCAAACCGAAGACAATAGCCAAATTTACCTCCTCGTTGAAGAGATAAAACAGCACTAATGTATTTCCCATTTCCGTCGCTAAAAGCAATATCACACTATTAAGAAACGAGGCGCTTTAATGGAATTCAAAGACTACCTTAAAATCCTGGCTGTTAAAGATGGTTCTGATATCTATTTGAGTACCGGAGCACCCGCCTGTGCAAAATTCCACGGCGTACTTCGCCCTTTCGAAAAAGAGCCTCTCAAGCCTGGGCGAATCAAAGAGATAGCCAATGAGGTGATGAATGAGGATCAACGCAAGGAGTTTGAGACAGCGCTGGAGATGAACCTGGCAATATCTGAACCTGGCGTCGGACGATTTAGAGTTAACATCTTCAAGCAGCGCAATGAAGTCTCTATGGTAATCCGTAATATCAAGACGGAAATCCCAACAGCCAAAGATCTAAACCTCCCCAAAGTGCTGACCGATATCATTATGGTCAAACGCGGATTGATACTCTTTGTTGGGGGCACCGGCTCGGGTAAATCAACCTCTTTAGCTGCTCTCATTGACCACCGCAATTCCAACAGTGGCGACCACATCATCACCATTGAAGATCCCATCGAATTTGTACACCGGCATAAACGTTCCATCGTAAATCAGCGTGAGGTTGGCGTGGATACCCTGACCTATGCGGACGCCTTAAAAAATACCCTGCGCCAAGCCCCAGATGTCATTTTAATTGGTGAGATACGTGATCGGGAAACAATGGAGCATGCCCTGGCCTTTGCAGAAACTGGCCATCTGGCAATATCTACCTTGCATGCCAATAACTCCAACCAGGCCCTGGATCGCATCATTAACTTCTTTCCTGAAGAGCGCCGAGCGCAGCTCTTTCAAGATCTCTCCACCAATCTACAGGCCTTTGTCTCCCAGCGGCTGGTGCCTACTGTAGATGGCAAGCGGGCCGCTGCTATCGAAATTTTACTTGGCAGCCCCACAATTCAGGATACGATCAAAAAAGGCGACTTCACCACCATTAAAGAGATCATGGAAAAATCAGAACCCATGGGCATGCGCACATTTGATGCCGCACTCTTTAACCTCTATAAAGAGGAAAAAATCACCCTGGAAGATGCATTGAAAAATGCGGACTCACCCAACAACCTAAGGTTAAGAATAAGCCTATCTGAATCAGGAGAAGCCGATTCCGGCAGCTCAGGGCTAAGCCTGGAAGAAATTAAGAAACCTGAAAAGGAAGATGAAGAGTCTGAAGAGAATGTGGTGGGTGACCTTAATTACACACCAGATGGCAGTAGAGAAACATAAGAGGCATTATTTGCTCAAGCAGTTTCGGCCTTTCTTTTTTGCTCTATAAAGTGCCTTGTCGGACAGTTTGATTACAGACTCAGGTTTTTTTGCCTGATCGCTTCTTTGCGACACACCGATACTAATTGTCACTGATACTGTTTTAGAGTTGGTTTTTTTTGCCCGAAGCTTTTTTCCATCTTTATTTTTTTTAGGTCTACTTTGTGAACGTATCTGAAGTTTATAGGATGCAATACTCTCTCTAAGCACTTCAAGATGCGGAATGGTTTTTTCCTGCGGCTTACCAGGAAAAACAATAGTGAACTCCTCACCACCATAACGGAATGGTTTCCCACCACCCGAAATATCCATCATTTGCCTGCCCACCATTTTTAACACCTGGTCACCAACATCATGGCCATAGGTATCATTAAACTTTTTAAAGTTATCCACATCAAGCATTGCGATCGTATATGTTCTACCTAGCCCCATCATATACTCATTCAATGCACGCCTACCCATGAGCCCGGTTAACTCATCTCGATAGGCCATATGATATGAATCTTGAATAATACTGATGGATAACATAAGTGCCGCAGCAGCTATGTAAATCATAAATGCATACGCATCATCAATAAAATAGATGGCAAGTGTAATGGCAATATATGCCCCTAAAAATCCAGTATCAATGGGTGATCTATGAAAGATCATATTCTTCACACTGATTAGAATAAAACCAACTATTAATAGCAATATTATCGTTGAAGGCAGTGCTTGTATGACAGGAAATGGAGTTTGAATAATATCTTTTATTGCAACATCTAAAATCCAGGTTTGTTCTGAAATAATTATCCAGGCAATAGCGCCAGCTTGGATAATAACCAAAGCTATACGGACAACACCATGAAAGCTATAGATACCCCGTTCTTTCAGTAAAAAATAAATTAATGTGTTGAGAGGTAAAAGATAATAAAGCGTGTACCTGATAACTTGTGCACTAAAGCTTTGCTGTGAATTTATTAGAAAATAATCATATGCCCAAAAAGATAAGCCTAGAATAGGTAGGTAATAAAAAATACGGCCACGATTAAATTTTAAGCCAAACAATACGCCCATTGCTATTAACGCGTATGGTGCGTAATAGATAGCACCCAAGATAGCTTGATCTAATTGCGCTATATTTTTTGATGCAAAAAAAGCAGCAATTAATAGAACAACAGGCAATAACAAATCATACAAAAATTTCACAAACACCTTCTGTAAGATCAGAGGCAAAAAAGAGTGCAAGCAGGAATAATCTCTATAGAGTACTTCCGATACCTAAACATACTGCTTACTTAACAAAGACCAGTTGCTAGCCCGCAAAAACCATTGCGATTTGCAACAGCAAATTGCAATCAATAGCAAATTGCAATGCCTAATATTATAACACAACACCCATAACACAATGATAAATATAAATAATTAACTATGGCATCCTAATTGCATTAAAACAAATAAGGCTGTTGACTCAGTCTGAAGGAAGGCAAAAACAAGCATACTGACTTTTGCCTTAGGCTAGTTGATCTAAAGGAGAAATGGATATGTTGATCTTAACTCGAAGAGTAGGAGAGAGCATCATCATTGGTGATAATGTTACGATTTCAGTATTAGGTGTAAAAGGGAATCAGGTTCGCATTGGTATTAATGCGCCACGTGATATTAGTGTACATCGAGAAGAGATCTATGAGCGCATTAAGCGCGAAGCTCTGCAATCTGACGAGGCTGAATAAATTGTAACGAATTATATTCCGCCTCTTTAAGGTAATAAGCCTCCTATTTTGGGGGCTTATTATTATATTTTATAATTACATTGGCTGCCGTTACGGCTTGCCGCTGAAATCTAATTAACCCATCAAACATTCATCCTATAAATAGCGATGAGCCATACGCTAATGCTTTTTTGATTACTATTGACGAAGTTATTTATTATCCTATTAGATGTAGTCATCATGAAATTAATATAATATTTTCATATGCTACATTTACTTGACCCTAACAACCCTGACGCGCCCTTTCCTGATATAAATCTTGCCGAAAAAGAACCTAATGGTTTGCTGGCACTAGGAGGGGATCTTTCACCTAAAAGGCTTATCAACGCATACAGACATGGCGTTTTTCCCTGGTATAGCGATGATCAACCTATTCTATGGTGGTCTCCTGACCCAAGAACTGTATTGCTTCCAAAACAACTCAAAGTCTCACGTAGTCTGCAAAAAACGCTACGGAACAAAGACTTTACTGTCTCCTTTGATCGTCATTTTGACCGTATTGTACAAAGCTGCGCAAGCCCAAGAGATGATGGCAATGGCACCTGGATTACAGCTGAAATGGAAGCTGCATATATGCAATTACACGAACAACAAATTGCACATTCCGTTGAGGTTTGGTTTGATGGGAAACTTGTTGGTGGTCTTTATGGCGTGGCAATTGGACGGGTATTTTTTGGCGAATCCATGTTCAGCAAAATAAGCGATGCATCAAAGGTAGGCTTTGTTCACCTCACATCCCACCTCATCAGATGGGGTTATCAGCTCATTGACTGCCAAGTATATTCTAGCCACCTATCCAGCCTGGGCGCACAAGAGATAAGCCGAAACAACTTTTCTGATTATCTAAAACAGTGGTGCAATGAACCTAGCCTGGAAGAGACATGGCTAAGCGCTCCTGAATCACCACTATACGCTCTAAAATGACAAATTCACTGCATCTCTACAGCAGCCAAGCGCATGATTGCGCTTACCTACCAGATAGGCAGGCAGCAACACTTTTTATTGATCCTGCTGCCTCCTTGGATACGGAGATCTACAGTTACCTGCTGACACAAGGGTTTAGACGAAGTGGAAGCCATATATACAGACCTCACTGTGATTCTTGTCAGGCCTGTATTCCATTGCGCCTTCCAGTTGCCAAATTCAAACCCAACAGAAGCCAACGTAGAATATGGGCAAGAAATACCAGTCACTTGGTAATTAAGGCCAAACCTGCAAAATTTCAAAAAGAACACTTTGAACTTTACTGCAATTACATTCAATCCAGGCACCCCGATGGAGGAATGGCCAACCCCTCCCCTGAGAGTTATTTGGATTTTCTCACCAATAGCTGGTGTAAAACCCAGTTTTTTGAGCTGCACGTTGCTGAAAGACTCACCGCCATAGCTGTTACCGACATACTGCCAAACGGACTCTCCGCTGTTTATACATTTTTTGATCCGGAGCTGGCATATCTTAGCCCAGGGGTATTGGCACTGCTTTGGCAAATCCAGGAAGCCCAGCAGCGCGGATTATCCTGGCTCTACCTGGGGTATTGGGTGCCAAATTGTACAAAAATGAGCTATAAATCGAACTACCGGCCACTACAAATACATACGCAAGGCCAATGGCAGGAATTTGATCAAAACGAAGAAATTTTGGCGCCTGAAATAGACTAGTATTTTTTTACATCTAGAGTGGGCTTGTTATCACATCAGTGTGCTATACTCCCGCCCCATTGATTTTAGCTTGATTAGGGTAACGAGAAACCGAATGGCAAAAGAAGACTTTATTGAGATGGAAGGAACGGTAACTGAAACCCTTCCTAATACAATGTTCCGAGTAGAACTAGAGAATGGTCATGTTGTGACCGCCCACATTTCAGGCAAGATGCGGAAACACTACATTCGCATCCTCACAGGCGACAAGGTTACAGTTCAGCTAACCCCTTACGACCTAACAAAAGGTCGCATCACCTACCGCGCCCGTTAACACAAGCAAATCAAGACGCCGTCGTTATCTTCAACTCAGTGAGCGGCGACGGCGCTCTCATCAACATCAAACACCAATTCATCGCCGGATACGCTAATCCGAACGCGCCCGCCACCTGCCAGTTCACCAAACAGTAACTTTTCAGCAAGGGGCTTTTTAATCTTCTCGCGAATCACCCTATCCATAGGCCGCGCACCCATCTTTGGATCATAACCATGTTCAGCCAACCAGGCACGAGCATCAGGCTCAACAATCAGTAAGACCTTCTTCTCTTGCAGCTGCTCTTCCAGCTCAAATAGAAATTTATCCACAACACTGCCAAGTACTTTGGCCGTCAGCGATTTGAACTGAATAGTCGCATCCAGTCGATTACGGAATTCTGGTGAAAAGATCTTCTTAATGGCTTCCATACCATCGCTGGTATGATCCTGCTTGGTAAACCCAATTGAGGCCCGGCTCATATCAGCAGCGCCAGCATTTGTAGTCATCACAACAACCACATTCCGGAAGTCTGCTTTACGCCCATTGTTATCCGTTAATGAGCCATTATCCATCACCTGTAGCAACAGGTTGAATATATCAGGATGTGCTTTTTCAACCTCATCCAATAGCAGCACAGAATGAGGGTGTTTATTGATTTCCTCAGTGAGCAGCCCCCCTTGATCAAACCCCACATATCCAGGTGGTGCACCAATCAAACGAGAAACAGTGTGCCGCTCCATATATTCGGACATGTCGAAACGGATCAGCTTCATCCCCATAATGCGTGCTAATTGCTGAGTAACCTCAGTCTTTCCCACACCGGTTGGGCCTGCAAATAGAAATGAACCCACTGGGCGCTGATCGGCACCCAAACCCGAACGGTTCATACGAATAGCTGATGCCAAGGTGTCAATCGCCTCATCCTGCCCAAAAACCACCATCTGTAGATTCTTGGCCAGGTTTTTCAATACATCTTTGTCAGAGATCGATACCGTTTTAGCCGGTATCTGCGCCATTTTTGACACGATATTCTCAATATCAAGCACGCTTACACTTTTTTTGCGCTTTGCAGAGGGCTGTAGTTGAACACTTGCACCTGCCTCATCAATAACATCAATAGCTTTATCAGGCAGATGCCTGTCATTAATATAACGCGCAGAGAGTTCTGCTGCAGTTCGCAGTGCCTTTAAAGAAAACCGGACACTATGGTGCTCTTCAAAACGTGATTTAAGGCCTTTTAAGATTTCAAAAGTCTCATCTACTGATGGCTCTGCAATATCAATCTTCTGAAAACGCCGTGTAAGGGCATGATCTTTCTCAAAAATGGTTCGAAATTCCTGATATGTTGTCGAGCCAATACAGCGCAGGTCACCTGAAGCAAGCATCGGTTTAAGTAGATTTGAAGCATCCATAACACCACCCGAAGCTGCACCTGCCCCAATGATGGTATGAATTTCATCAATAAACAGAACAGCCTCTGGCTTTTCCTGCAGCTCTGCAAGAACAGCTTTTAATCGTTTTTCAAAATCCCCACGATATTTTGTGCCTGCAACCAAACCACCAAGATCCAAAGAGTAGACAGTGCACCCCTCAAGAACTTCAGGCACATCACCATCTACAATCTTCTTGGCAAGCCCTTCTGCAATTGCCGTTTTACCAACGCCGGCCTCACCCACCAATAGAGGATTGTTCTTACGCCGACGGCAGAGAATCTGTGCTGTACGTTCCAGCTCCTCTTTTCGACCAATCAAGGGATCAATTTTGCCCTGCTTAGCCATTTCATTGAGATCAGTAGCAAAGCACTCTAAAGGACTTTTCTTTGAGGCCTCTCCTCCCTCTCCCTCAACACCTGCTGAAGTATCTTCCTCTGATTCCGACTCCCCATGAACCTTAGAGATGCCATGAGCGATATAATTAACGACATCCAGACGATTAACATCATGCTGCTCTAGAAAAAAAACAGCCTGTGACTCCTGCTCATTGAATATGGATACAATGACATTTGCAGCGGTTACCTCTTTGTTACCCGATGACTGGACATGAAAAACAGCACGTTGTAGAACACGCTGAAAACCTAATGTAGGTTGGGTTTCACGGTGGTCTGAATCAGGAAGGATAGGGGTTGTTTCTCGGATGAAGGCGTCAACATCCACCCGCAGCTTCTCAGTGTTTGCACCACATGCACGAAGAACCTGGGTAGCCAAAGGATTATCTAACAATGCAAGCAATAGATGCTCGACTGTCATAAATTCATAGTGCCTTTCATTAGCCTCCTGAAAGGACTGATTAAGCGTAAATTCAAGTTCTTTACTTAGCATCATCGCCTACCTTCGACTGCATCCAGTCGTACAAATTTGCGGCTCAAGCACTACTGAATCATAGAATGATGCCAATCAAATGTTCTAAAATTCAGTTCTTTTCCATTGTACAAAGCAATGGATGTTGGTTTTTTCTCGAATACTCATTCACCTGAGCTACTTTGGTTTCTGCAATATCACGGGTAAATACACCACATACTCCCACACCTTTTGTATGCACATGCAACATGACCTGTGTCGCTCTTTCCTGATTAAGTTGAAAAAACAACTCCAATATCTTTACTACAAAATCCATTGGTGTGTAGTCATCATTCAACAGCATCACTTTATACATTGGGGGTTGCTTTAACTTCGGCCTCCCCTCTTGCACGGCCAGACCAGTATCATCACCGTCTTTATATTGCTCTGTCATAGTATGTATCGACCTGTATTACCTATAATTTTAGCTGAAATATGGATTATTTGTGCCAACCCATTAGCATTACAGAGATTGGCCCTACCATCCCAGCCTTTTCGCACTACGCTACATAATGGGTATTCACTTATATATTTCAAGGCATTACAACTCATTTCACATTAAATTTCACATCAAAGTAATTGACCAATCTACAGGGATGACTATACTTTGCGTAGCATAGCTTTTGCAGTTCCACCCTAACTATTTCAAAAATGGAAAGCGTGGATGAGTTAGCTATTGAAATATTAGCTATATTTAACACTTAGTAAGGGCAACCTAAGATTGTCTTAAATGTAATGTAAGGAGTAAGGAGGAGTACCTGCCATGTCGTCAACAGGTGTAGTCAAATGGTTTAACAACGCGAAGGGATACGGATTCGTCACCCCAGATCAAGGTGAAAATGATGTTTTTGTGCATTTTTCATCAATCACCATGGAAGGATATAAGACATTGAAAGAAGGGCAAAAAGTCCAATTTGAAATTACAGAAGGACCAAAAGGCCTACATGCATCAGATATTCAAGCTGTAGGAGAATCATAACTGAAACTGTTTTAAGCCCTCGACTCCCCTTTCGAGGCAACCAGCCCACTATAGGCTGGAAGCGGGATACGGAACACAGCAAGCGGGAATGAGAGTTGTAAAGGATACCCATCTCTTACAGTTCGCATCCCGTACCCCCCACTGCCAATTGCTGCGTTCCGTATTCCGGTTTTGTTTTGCCTGTATCATCGCTATCACCTCTATTCCTCCACACATGTTAGAATCACTAAATCTGCAACATTTCTTTAACGCTAGCCCTCAAATCCAAATTGCATAACTCTATCAAAACCAAAGGCCGGGTAATCGTAGGCATGTCTGGCGGTGTGGACTCATCCGTAGCTGCCCTACTGCTAAAAGAGCAGGGCTGGGATGTTGAAGGCCTGTTTATGAAAAATTGGGAGCAGGATGACACCACCGAATACTGCTCAGCTGAAGAAGACCTAAAAGACGCCCAAGCAGTCGCCGATCAGCTTGGCATCCCACTCAATAGCGTTAATTTCTCTGCTGAGTACTGGGATAGCGTTTTCGAATCTTTTCTTACCGAATACCAAGCTGGCCGCACACCCAATCCCGACGTACTGTGCAACCGTGAAATTAAATTCAAAGCCTTTCTCGATTATGCGCTGACACTTGGCGCAGATTATATTGCGACTGGACACTATGCTCGCACCACACAGATGCCGGATGGCATCAGAATGCAACGTGGAATTGACGAAGGAAAAGACCAAACCTACTTTCTTTATATGCTGGGACAACCTCAACTCCGCCATAGTCTGTTCCCTCTGGGCGAGCTACTGAAAAGCGAAGTAAGAGAGATTGCAAGAAATGCTGGCTTTCTAAACCATAAAAAGAAAGACAGTACAGGCATCTGCTTTATTGGGGAACGTAAATTCAGCGACTTTCTCAGTCGTTACCTATCTCCCAACCCGGGGCCAATTGAAACCCCTGAAGGCGTACATATCGGCGAACACCAGGGGCTTATGTACTACACATTGGGGCAACGCAAAGGATTAGGCATAGGAGGCCAACCAGGAGCCTCTGAAGCTCCCTGGTTTGTTGTGCGCAAAGATATTAGACGCAACAGGCTATTGGTTGCACAGCAGCATGATCATCCACTTCTACTCAGCAATGGCTTAGAAGCCAGTCAGCTGCACTGGGTAAGTGGGCAGCCACCCCAAACAATGCCTCTTAGCTGCACTGCCCGCATCAGGCATCGACAACCACTGCAGGCATGCACAATAACTCACTTAGAGAATGGTTGTTGCCAAGTGCATTTCAAACAAAACCAACGCGCTATCACCCCTGGCCAGTCCATTGTCTTTTATCATGATAATGACTGCCTGGGCGGTGGCATTATTGAGCAAACCCTGGAATTATAATGAAAACTGATCAAGATCGAATCATCGCCTTTGCGGGTATTTTTCAAGCAGCCTATTTGGTTGATCAGATCGCCCACAGTGGAATTGCTGATTCTTCAGCAGTGAATGCCAGCATTTACAGTCTATTCCAAATTGACGCAGAATCAGTTAGAGCTGTTTATGGCGGAGTCGACAATGTTCGAATTGGGCTGCAACAACTGGATCAGGAGATGATCTCTATCAATCTCCAAGGCTCAGATATCACTCGCTATGTACTTACCTTGATGCATTTGGAACAAAAGCTCAGCAAAAATCCCGCTATGATCAGGCAGATCACAGATGCCATAAATCTTGCTACACAACGGCTTGACCATTTCCCTATGCTACACAGCAACATCATTGCATTGTTAGCCGATACCTATGCATCAACAATCAGTACGCTTCACCCCCGCATCATGGTCAATGGTGAGCCTGAATACTTACAAAACACTGATAATGCAAATAAAATCCGTACTCTATTGTTAGCAGGAATCCGCTCTACCATGTTATGGCGACAATGTGGTGGCTCACGAATAAAACTGCTATTCAGTCGCCGTAAAACTATCAGCCAGGCTCAGGAATTATTAAAAAGCCTGCCATATGACGAGCAAAAAACTGACGCCTTATAATATTTTTATCGAAGGAATATGACACATCATGAATCATCAACGCACACATTTAGCCATTTTCCTGCTGCTATCACTCCTTACTTGTAATGTTACCGCTGCACCTACTACACAGTCTGGCGAGCCACAAGAGACCAACACCTCTAAACAGGATCTGGTTCAGCAAACCAAAGAGCTAGGCCAGACAGCATGGGAAAAAACCAAACAAACCACCAAACAAGCCAGCGGTACTATCCAAGAAAAATCGAAAGAATATTATGAGGTTGCAAAAGAAAAAGCAGGAGAAACGGCAGAATCAGTAGCGGAGAAATCAAAATCATACTATAAAACAGCTAAAGAGAAATCAGAGGAGTATCTGGAAAAAGCTACTGAAACTGCCACAGATATCACCGAAACAGTAAAAGACAAAGCAAGTGACTATTACGAATCAAGCAAAGAAAAAACCAAAGAAATGCTTGAATCTACTGAGGAAACAACCAACAACACCATCTAATCCAATACCTTCATATATGAACTAAGGAGTAGATCATGGGAAGCATAAAACACCCCGCTGTAGCAGGACTTTTCTACCCAGACGACCCAGAAGAGCTACGCTCACAAGTAGCCACCTTTCTCAGTGATGGCCAAGCTGGACGTGTTGAAAAACCAAAGGCCCTCATTGCTCCCCATGCAGGCTATATCTACTCAGGTACCACTGCAGGCCACGCATATGCACAACTAGAATCAATAGCCGACAAGATTCAGCATGTTGTCATTCTGGCACCTTCACACCGTTTGGCATTTCCTGGCATTGGCTATAGCAGTGCAGAGCAATTCCAAACCCCCATAGGCAATTTAAAGGTAAACCATAACGCCATTGCCCTAATCAGTACGCTTCCTCAGGTTAACCAAATTGATGAAGCTTTTGAGAAAGAACACAGCCTAGAGGTACAACTACCTTTTTTACAGATGGTACTTGGAGATATTCAAATTACACCTCTGCTGGTCAGCGATGCACGCAGCTCCGAGGTTGCAGAGGTACTAGAGCAACTATGGGGTGGAGATGAAACCCTGATTGTTGTCAGCTCAGATCTTAGCCACTATCTGGATTATAAAGATGCCCAAAAACGGGATCAGGAGGCAACGCAAGCTATCGAGCAACTAGAACCCAATGCACTTGCCAGCGATCATGCCTGCGGCCGCACCCCGATAAGTGGTCTCCTGATTGCCGCACACAATCACCACCTTAATGTAACAACTTTGGATCTACGCAACTCTGGGGATACAGCAGGCACCCACAGCCAAGTCGTGGGATACGGCGCCTATGCCTTTGCATGAGACACAAGAACAACTTAGCAATCAAGCTCGAGATATATTGATGCAGGTTGCTGAAGCATCTATTCGCCATGGTCTACTCCACGGCAGTCCACTCCAAGTTGATCCAAAAAGTTACATGGATCCACTGCAGGTAACTCGCGCCAGTTTTGTCACGCTTCAGCAACATGGGGACCTGCGCGGCTGCATTGGACATCTAGAGGCCTTTCAACCACTGATACGGGATGTTGCAGAGAATGCACATGCAGCAGCCTTTCAAGACCCCCGGTTCCCTCCTCTATCAGACAATGAACTCGGTAATCTTGAGATTCACATCTCTGTTCTCA
>Ga0316187_10001349_pt1 | contig 21037 bp, 22 predicted proteins | sample CroRivburrow1_MG_FD_204927 | JGI IMG/M metagenome (GOLD analysis project Ga0316187, IMG submission 204927) | Coastal sediment microbial communities from Maine, United States - Cross River worm burrow 1 | ecosystem: Environmental > Aquatic > Marine > Coastal > Sediment | place: USA: Maine...
GCGTCGCCGTGATGGAACCATGGTTTTTCCACGATGTCGGCGGTCGCAAATGCCGCCTGCTTGGGAAACTGGATGGCGAAGGCATCGGAATTCATGGAATGCCGCCAGTCGTGTATCTGCATCGATATGGATTCGCCGGAACGCGAATCCGTTCGGTCGTCAACCGTCAGCAGGAAAGCAATTTCTTCATCGTTATACAGCGCCTGCACGGTCAAGGCATCGTTCAGGGGCGTGAACAGGCGCTCCTCTTTGCTGATATTCGGGGCCAGCAACAGGGTAACGGCCGCGGCCTTATTCCAGGCCTCATTATAGGCATCGAGTGGAAGAGCTCCCTGTGTCCTGCTTGCGCGAATCAGGCTGCTGCTACCCGGTTGCACGCTCGAGTCACGCAGGCTGTATACATAATTGGCTATATTCCATCGATCTTCCTCAGACAGAGCTTTGGTATGCTCAGGCATAGGCGTGCCAGGGATACCGACGGACAGGCGCGTGAAGATTTGCCTGATCGTTGCATCACGCGCCTGCGGCATATCGCCTCCTATGTTGCTCGCCCGCCAGGTCCAAGGCTTGCTCAGGTTGCGCGGCCAGATGCGTTCCTTCCAGTCATCCTTCAGTTTCTTGCCGGAAGTAATGTTGCCGCGGCCGTCCAGGCCATGGCAGGCGCTGCATGTGTCTTTCTTCTGAAAGAGTTCCTTTCCCTTGGCAACTGAATCCGCGGAAAAAGGCACTTGATCAGCCATTTCAAGCTGCGCCGATTCAATGACTGGCTTGCCTGTAAACCTGCCTTCCTCGTCGAAGTCCTCATCCGTCGCATCCGCGGGCGCCCAGGCTCCGAAGATATCAAATCCCTTGAGCACCGGAATCAGGCTGCTGATCTGTTCGTCCGAGAGTAGCGGCTCCCAGGCCGGCATCGCGGTGCCGTTCAGACCGAATTTGATGGCTTCGAAGATATCCTCGTCGCGCGCCAGCTTACCGCTGGGCGAGGTTTTGTACTTGAAAAGACTGGTGGTGAAATCGCGCGGTTTGGGATACAGACGTGCGGCTGCCGGTCCGTCACCGGCGCCCTTCTCGCCATGGCATGCGGCGCAGTGGAACAGGTACAACTCTCTGCCCATCAAGCCGGCACGCTCCCGCAGGCGCGCATCGTTCATGGCGGCAACCTGCCGCGATACCCCGGCATCCCAGATGCGCGGCGATCGCCCAACATAGTCGTAGAGGAAGAAGATGACGTTCCACACATCGGGCTCCGACAACATGGACTGCCACGCCGGCATGGCCGAGTTCCAGGGCGCGCCCTCCCTGGGCAGGCCATGCCCACCGGCAACAATACGCCAGAACAAATAGGATTCCTGCAACTGGGCGATGGTGCCGGCGTCCTGGAAATTAGCCGGCATCGGGTCGAACGCCCCGGCAAACACCCCCTTGCCGAAAAGCAGGCCACCATGACAGAAAAGGCAATTCTGGTAATACACCTTGCGTCCGGCATCTACGCTCGCCCGGTAGCGCTTCCAGCCCTCGCCGGGATCCTCGGACATCCGCTTGAGGGCCTTCATACGTACCGGATTTTCCAGACTGGTCAGATCAAAGCTCTTGCCAAAAGCATACAGAGAGGTAGGCGGTGCCGGATGCACCTGTCGGAATTCGACGGGGGGATCAAAAGAAGGGCTGACCATGGCATGTACGCTATATGCCGCGGCAAGGGGAATGCCCATGAGGAGTATGCGGCGCACGATGGCATTCAACCCACCGTCCGCGCGAAGCACAGACAAAATCGGCGTCTTGAATTCGGCAAAGCGCTGCTCGTCGAATGAGTAGTACAAAAGCACGCCGATAATCGTGAAGAACATATAGGCTATAAGCAGCGATTTCGGCATCACGGGAGGAAACGCAAGCGTAAAGACGAGATAGGCAATGGCGACGACAGCCACCGCCCGCCAGAATGCCGGAATCCTCCACCTGTTCATAAGGCCGGGCCACTTTGCGACCAGTGCGACCGCACCATCATCCGCCAGGCCCCGGCTCATCCGCAGCCTGAATCCACATCGGCTTGCGCGCTTCGCCCGTATCGACAGGCAGGGCTGGCGCTGCAGGCACACCTTCGGCTGATGAAGGCAGTGTCACGGTTACCTCGCTACCGTCTTTAGCCTGCAAAAAGGCGATCACGGCATCGATTTCAATATCGCTCAGCAACATCGGTGGCTTATCGACAGCTTTCATGGGGCTTATATGTTCCGCCCCCACCTTGCCATAGCCGTCTACGACATAGGCGCTGGGCTCCAGCATGGACTCCCGGATGTAGCTTTCCGCATCGCTGGCCTTGCCCTGGTAGTGGCCATCAGCCAGACGGGATGCGGCCGTTCGCATCATATTGAGCCTGAGAATATCCGGTGCGCGTCCACGGTCATTGTGGCACAGGGTGCAGCTGTCGATGCGCTTGAAAATATACTCGCCAAGTGCAATAAACTCGTCCATGGTAAGCGCATCGATATCGACCTCGATCTCCTGTGGTGCCCTTCCCTCAACCTGAGGCAGCAGATGGGTCACAAGCGTAAAACATAAAGACAGGGCCAATGAAAAGCCCAGCACCTTTGCCAGCACGCTCACGGCTTACTCGCCTCAGCCTCGACATTTACCTTTTGTCGGCCGCTATCGGCGCGCGTAGCAACCCAGAACACAAAGAGCACCAGCAGCACGAACAGCACGGTGACCATGGTGATCATATTGCCGGCATAACCGATGGCGGGGATAAAATTGTCCGGCGAGTTGTCGCGCATGATATCGGTGATGTGCCAGTCGGTGCGTATGCTTGAACGCAGGTAACCCATCAGCGCCATTAACCAGGTGAAGGTAATTGGCAGGGCGAAGAGGGCATATTGAGAACGGTTGGACACGCGCCCCCATTGCGAGGGGAGAGTCTTTGCGCCCTTGTACATGAAACCGTCAATAGTAATGCCGGCAACGATCACCATGAGAGTCGAGGCAACCTGGATAACTGATGAACCGACATTGTACACCGTACTGGTGAAGTAGCCGTAATAGACGCCGGCGAAAACGATGTTGAGTACCGCCACGGTATAAATCGTCACCATGAAGGCATTGCCGGCCGCTTCCCACGACACTTGCGCCACCTTGTCCGAGCGCCTGTATAGCTGGAAGGACAGGAAGGTGAAGATCAGCATCAGATTCACGGCAATATTCTTGGCCGGCATGACGCCCAGTGCCCCTAGGAATTGATGGTGGCTGCCGCCCAGTGCTTTCATTTCAGCCGGAGTGAGGATCAGCGTGTGTGGCGTCACCCATACAAGAAAGGACACCACCAGCACGAAGGTGATGTACTTGATGAACCCCTGGTAGCGGGCAGAGCCTTCACTGCGCTCCATGCCAGACCAGAGATAGTAGTTGCCGGCAAGAAGAATCGCGCCGATGAGCACCGCCTGCACGATGAACAGCCAGGAGAGAATACCGCCCATCGCGGTTATGCCCATACTCTGCGAATACGCATACACCTCGGCCATCAGCCAGTAGCCGGCGAACGGCAGCGGCAGAAAACTGAGGATAGCAATGAAATTCGATGTATAGCCCATCCAGTCGTAGGCGGCCTTTTCCTCGGCCGTTTTGGCGCTCAGGAACCGGTAGGCCGCATAGGCGCCCACTACCGCTCCGCCAAATGCGATATTGGCGAGGAAACGGTGCAGGTTTAACGGGTTCCACAAGGGGCCCCGCATGATCTCCCAGATACTGCCGATCACTTCGCCCACCTCGTTCACGCCCGATGGAGCCATCATGAATGTGGCCCACGAATTCGCCAGCACCAGCAAAGTGGTACCGGCTGTGTTGAGCATCAGCCCCAGCGTCAGGTGCAGCCACTTCCGGTTGCCTTCACCAAGCGCATCCCAGCTGTAGTAATAGACATACAGAAATAAGCTCTCGGCTATAAACAGAAAGGCGTAGACCAGCATTTGCGCACCAAATACATGCATCATATAGCGCATCAGGTCCGGGTAGAGCATGAAGAGCACCAGCGTCAGGAGCCCCCCGAACAGGGCGGTAATGGAGTAGGCGCTCATCGATATCTTCATGAACTCACGCGCCATGTGGTCATAACGAACGTTGCCCGTTTTCAGTCCCAGCCACTCGATCAACACCACGAAAATCGGCACCGCCAATACGAAGGCGGCAAAGTTCAGGTGCATTTGGGCGATGACCCACACGATGGAGCGGCTGGAGATGCCGATGTACGGATAGTCGCCACGTTGGGGATGCGGCGCGGTAACGATCTCCTCTGCTTTGGCATCAGCATTAGCAGCTGAATCCTCAAGCGTATTCGCCATGGCCTGTGCCACCGGCTGCCAGCCTACAGCGCCACCATCAGATAAGTGGACGGACAACGATATGATAAGGATAAAAGCAATAATCGATGCCGCCATCAACGCAATTGATCGCCCCGCATCAGCCCCGGCGAGCATACTAATCCTCGGTGTCAAACGGTGATTTCCGCCCCTCATTGCGCCGGGCTGAGATCAAGATTTAGTGGCAGCCCCTGCAGGTTCATGACGAGATGATCCATGCCGTAAAAGAGGGCCACTACGGTCACAACCGCAGCCAGCCATATAAGAACAGAACTACCCGATCTCATCCTATCCTCCAGTGCTTAAGATACGGTGCGATCAATGCCGTGCGAGTAGATAAGCAGCCACCAGAAGAAAAGCAGTATCATCGCCAACGCCGCAGCAAAAAATTTTGGCCCCCAGCTTGATCCTTTCCGCCCTTGTCCACTATTCATTTTTCCCTTCTCCCCCTCATATGCCCGAAGCAACAGGAACGCACGGAACTCCATTTTCTCATGGTTGGGCCGCTCAACAACCATGTAACACTCCCATAAGCGATTGAGAAGCAACTATAACCGTGACTATGCCAGCAGGCATTCCCGTTGACACACATGAGCTAGCTGTTTAAGACTCAGCGTATGCTTTTGCGCCTTTCCGTTGCCGCTTTGTTGTTGTGCTGCTTGTGGCTTCCAGGCGTCCTTGCCGATACGGTAGCGCCAGCTCAGGGCACAGTACAAACTGCCAAATCTTTTACGCCGGAAGATCGTCTATCGATCTCGCCCCATGAAGCCTACCGCTTGCAGCAGTCGGGCGTCCCGATTCTGGATGTGCGCAGCAGGGCGGAATTTGAGCTTGTTGGCCACCCTGTTGGCGCCACCAACATCCCATACAAACTCTATCCTGCATGGCAGGTGGACCCGAATTTCATAGGCAATGTTAAGGATTGGGCCGGAGATCGCACAGTCATGGTGATCTGCCGGAGTGGGAAGCGCGGCATGGCGGCAACAAAAATGCTCCGCAGTGAAGGCGTCAATGCCATCAATATATTGGAAGGTTTTGAAGGCCCAAAGGGCGCAAACGGGCACCGGGATACGGAACAGGGATGGCGTAACCGCAACTTGCCTTGGGAATACTGATTAGTTTTGTAAGACAAAAAGGTGATTTTGGATTCCATATGTTCCTCGGTAGCAGCGGTAACCCATAGGGCAAAGTCAGCCATGTGAGTCAGCTAACGTGTTGATTGCGTGCAAACAGTCATGAAACCGAATTAGCAACAATGCGTTAGAGACAATCCTGAATTGTTGGCCAATATCGGAGAAAACAGCTCGGATTTATCAGGGAAGAACACTTGTCGGTGACCAGAATAGAGATTTCATTCTTCATATCGCCATTTTGCTACATTCAGCGCAGGCCTGGTTCGTTAAGTTGACAGCACCTTTCTACGAGGCCTCCTTTTGACCCAGCCTAGACATTAGTATCTAGTAGCCATGAGGAAGTTATGCGCCCTCGCAATTACCCAACGCACATCCACAATCACGAAGTCAAAGCTGGGCACGGCATCGACGTAGCCAGAGCTTGCGATTTCGTTACTATCAACTGAAAGCGCGCAACTTCTCGATATTATTGATGTGAATAACCTTGCCATCCAGGCTGATCAGGCCCTTCTCATTCAGGCTGTGCAGCACGCGGGAAAGAGTCTCGGGCGTGAGATTGAGATGCGAAGCTATGATTGCCTTACTCACAGGAAGAGTTACATCGGCTTCATGATACTCAGCATCGGCAGACTGCTCGTTCTGTAATAGATAACCGATCACCCTCTGCATACTTGAATACAGGGTGATGGATTCGAGTTCCGAGATCAGCTGGTGCAGACGAAAACTCAATCCCGCTAGCATCTTGCGGGCAAACATCGAGTTCTCCTCGATACATTGCAGGATCGCATCCTTGGCGACAAACAAAACCCTGGAATCAGTAATTGCCTGGGTGCTGGCGGGACATGGCTTCTCAATGAACATCACCGCCTCAGCAAAATGATCGCCGGCTGACATGATTCTTACCACATGCTCTTTGCCATCGGCTGAAAGGAAGATGATTTTGACTTTCCCCCCAATAATGAAATACAGGCCATTACAGGGATCGCCCTTGTGAAAAATGAAAGCATCTTTTTCCAGATCAAGAATTCTCGAATGTCTGGCAAGGTGCTCAAGGTGTTCATCATCGACCATCTTGAATAGAGGAACGCCACGCAATGTTGAAATGATTTCCTGCTCGCTCAAACGCCTCTCTCCATATTCAACGTCATAAAGGCAGATATCGTATAGCGTTTATCGTTTGCGGGCCAGCCGGTCGGGCTAAAGGCACTCCATCTGCCCGGCAAATCCATGGTCAGCACTTATCCTTACATGCCGGCATCGAACATATACAAGCTAAAAATAGAGGCTTATCCTTGCGTTACTTTGTCACTCTCTATTAGCGGGCGTCCCGCTCCGCGTTATCCTTCCCACTGGCGGCATTCTCCTCAGGCTTTTCCTTCTCTTTGTTGATGCGGGTCGGGTCTGAGGAGGGGAAAAACGACATCACTATGCCGGTGATAAGCAAAAGACCGAACCATTGCGATAACAGGAGAATCCCATTAATCCGTACATCTTCGGGTATGGAAAGAATAAATATGTATTCAAAGCGAAATGCTGCCGGCTGATCAGCGGCCTCCTTGATAAAGAATACCGTGGGTGGAAATAAGAACATCAAGAGTGTCGCCACCCCAGCAATGATCAAAATGATTTTTTTCGCGTTCATTTCCGTCTCCTCTAGATGCCTATACGCTTGATCAATTCACTGCTCATTCGCCAGGCCTCATCAGCCAGGTGCTACACTGACTTTAGATGAAGCTGGCCTGCCGGAAAGCATTCCAACAAATACCTGCATGGTGCCTTCATCCATATCCCTGAAGTTTCTGTAGTCAGCATGCTGTTCGGATTCGGAAACGTTGACTACGACTCCCCACAACGGCCGGAGGCTATTTGGCACCATGGCATAGCGCAGGTCGCCCAGTACTGATGGCCGATCCGGATGCTGGGCAATAAAGCCATTCGAATATTTACTGAACCGCTGGATATCCCGGTAAAGGACCGAATCCTGTTTCAAACCGGGGAAAGCCTCCCCGGCATGAAATACACTAACGGTCCCACCCGGATATATCCTTGCCTCCGAGCCAATCCCGATCCGAATGGCATCAACATAATAGGAGTCTCTCGCCCTATACACCGACCGCCAAAGCAGCAAATTACCCAGGCTCGGCTTGACTTCAATCTTTTCAATCGTGTGCCCCCGCTGCCCGGCCACGGCATATGTCGCCTGTTCGGCTTCGCCCCTCTGGAACAGGCCAACGAGCAGATAACAAATTACAAGGAGCAGCCCGGTTCCGGCTGGCACTTTACTTTTCTTTGCAATGGCTAAGGCCACGGCGCTGATAAGGGTGAGCGTCACCAGTGGATCGGCAATCGATACGATCCTCCAGGCAATCCTTTCATCCGAGAATGGCCAAAGCAATTGCGTCCCATAGCTGGTACAGGCATCGAGGATGCCTGCTGTCGCATAGGCCGCCGTTGCGAACACATACAGCCTCGCAAAAGACACCCTGCGCCTGAGGAACATCCACAGCACGCCAGCGGCAATGAGCCCGCCCACGGGAACGAAAATGAGCGCATGCGTAAACTGGCGGTGATACTCAAGCTTGAGCAGCGGATCCTGAGCCGATTGAATGAATGCATCCGCATCGGGGAGCATTGCGGCAGCAAAGCCAATAGCAGCTGCAATGCCAGTCTGATGCTTTCTGGCAAGGCCCTGCGATGCTATGGCGCCCAATACGCCGTGCGTGATCAGATCCACGCTATTCGCCTATTCATATATGCGGCCGCTGTCCGGACCAGCCGCGATGGGCGAGGGTAAGAATACTTGCGACCATTAAAGCGGACAGGCTGCTGTGGGATGCAACCACCGCCATGGGCAGATCACCGAGTACGGCGGCAATGCCGAGCCCGGTCTGAATCACAAGAAGGGCAAGCACAGCCATCCCCGCAATCCGGCATCGCCCGCCCATGCCCCATGCCTTGATGCCAATCCAGACGATAACGGCAAAGGCCAGCAGCGCCCCGAGCCTGTGGGCCATGTGAATGGCAGCGGCCACCCCCTGATCGATGATAACCTTGCCATGCGTATCGATGTCGAGCGTGCCCAGCAGGGCCAACCCTTCCCATAACTTTATGCCCGGCCACCATTGACCGTGACATTCGGGAAAAGTCGTGCATGCCAGCGCCGCATAATAGGCATCCGTCCATGCCCCCAGCACAATCTCGACACTTAACACGAACAGGCCGGCGATAGCCCAGTTTCTAATTTTCCCTGTCTGCTCCACTTCCCCACTTCGGCCGGTATAGATATCCAGCGTCAGCCACCAAAACAGGGCCAGCAAACCAATGCCGCCGGTCAGGTTGAGGATCACCACCGCCGGATAGCGTAGCGGAGAACCGAACCACACGCCGAGAAGCGCCAGGAAAAGGGACAGGCCAAGGGCCATCAAAGGCACGGACGGCGACAGGGCTGACGTTTTACGCTGGCGCAGGGCCACCATGCACACAGCGATGATGAGCACCAGCAGGGCGCTGGCGATGGCCCGGTGGGCGCGATCAATAGCCGCTGTGGGCAAATAGGCCGAGGATGTCTGCGCCGCAGCTTGAGCTGATGTGGCATGTTCGATAATCAACCCGTATGAGCCGGGCCAGTCAGGGCTTCCCATGCCCACATTGCCGACATGCATCAGCGAGCTGGTGATAATGAGCGCAAGGCTCGCCGCCAGGCTGATCAACACCAGAGATCGGAACAATCTGGATTCAGCCATTAGTACAGCACCTTGTGCGGCTCAGAGAAAACCTCCGAACGAAGAGTTCCATGGCCGGCTTATTCCGGCGCATCCGGTTTGTCCTTCTTCTTTATGCCTCGGAGCAAAAGAAATGTGCCAAGGACCGCAAAAGCGATGGCGACATAAATGAAATTTCTTGCTATGACGATGTATCCAGCCACCGTCGACATCAGCCATGTAATCAGAAGTGCCACGAGCAGATGGCGATATTCCAGGCTACGTTCCGTAATCGTTATCAAAAAAATGTATGTGATGGCGCAGGCCAGCAGGGCCGGCACCAGCGTGCCCGCGGCATTGGTCAAAAAACCCATGATCATGCTACCTTTCCTCCCTCATCGGCCTGAAATATATGGACGCGCCCTCATCGCACACGGACAAAGCCCTGATTGGCATTTATTGAGCACCCTGGCCGTTTGCATTCGAACTTCCCGCACAGCACATTGCGCGAATCACCACAACAAGGAAAAGAACCCCACCAACCACTGCGATCAGCCCGCCAATACCCATCAGCGCCATGCCGGCGGTCTGCTGGATATTATCAAGACTTTGCGCACTTCCGGCGACCTTGCGCTGCATGCCATAGCCGCCCGCCCAGGCCAGACCAATCGCGTGAAGAAACTGCCCGATACCAAAAGCATGCGCCTGAATGTTTGCCAGCCTGCGTTTCGGTTCCAAAAAGCCGAGCTTGGGCAACAACAGATAAAACAGGCCCATATAAGCCATGGTGATGGCGCCGTTCGATCCGTGATAGTGCGCGGTCACGAGCGTATTACTGCCCTGGATCATGAAACCAAATGCGCCGCCAGCGCCAAACAGCAGTATGGAATACATGAGTGACGTACGTAGCGGATTGCTGCGGGAGTCAGATGTTTCGTGAAAAATCGCACTCCAGACGATCGCCAAAGCAAACGGCAGCGCGGCCATCCCGCCTCCGCCCCACATAAGCAGGGTAAAGTTTGAAATCGACTCTATGGAGAGCACATCCTGTGTCAGAAAGTTATACGGTGTGAGAAACACAGTCGCCACGCCAAGGCAGAAGATGATCGAAACCACCCTGGGGGTCAGGAGGACGCGCAGGCCACAGGCGCTTGCCAGCCACAGCCATCCGACCAGCATCAGGAGTGTATGGATGAACTGAAGGATGTGCCCCCCACCCCAGAACAATATCTCGTAGTAATGTTTGCCTTCGACGGCATCCGGTATCGCAACATAAGTCCAGACGAAGGCATAAATGGCCATGGTTCCCGCCAATGCGGCTGCATAGATGCCGACACGCAGCCCCGCCGCGCCATCCGACCATGGTCCCAATGGAATTGAAGCGATGAGGCTGCGGGCAACGAGCAGGGTAAAACCGGCCCCGAACAGACCCAGCCCTGAGAAAAATACAGGCCCTTCAATCACCGGAACATAGTTGCTCATCAGTGGCTCGCCATAGTCGATAAAGGGAGAAGCCACCATGACAGCCGTACCGAGTGCCGCAAGATAAAGCGCAGCCCGGCCAAGCAGAATATACCGGCTGCTAGAGTTGAAGCTCCAGATGATTCCGGCGCAGGGCAAAAAGCACATCAGCACGGAAAGGTTCACATGGATCACCATGGCGGTGTAGAAAAAATCATTCCATGGGAAGATATCCTTGACCACAGGGGTACGCGCCATCACCAGCAAAATGGAAAATATCCCGGCGGTCAGCAGTGCGGCGATAGCCAGCAGCATCCATCCCGACGCCAGCCTGCGTGGTTCTTGATCCGGAATGGGCAGCAGGCAGGCATATGATTTATTCACCCATGCCGCTGTTCCCCGCACGGAATCAGCGCTGTGCGCCGGCTCATTGCCGGCATACGCATTCGTCAATGATCCCCCCTCGTGTGATCAGTGCTGAACAATAGACACTCTGAAAGTCTCATAATACATGGAAGCGCTCATTCAGGCCTTCCTTATTACTACTCCAGCTGGAACTTGCCATGCTCCGAGTCAAAATCAATCACCAGAATTTGCGCTGGTTGCAACGTGACGAACTCATCAAGGATATAATTAAAATCCTCGCTATGGATATCATCGCGCATGCGAAGCTGCAATCGATGCTCCCCCGCAGGCAGTCTGATGCGCTCGTATATCGGGGACGCCAGGTCGCGGGACATGCCCCCTGGCGGCATGGTTGCACGGTAAATAAGCTGACCGTCCAATTCCATTTCCACATCCAAAGGAGAGCGCTCACGCGGGCAATCTCTTTTCTTGCGCAAATGGCTGGGCATTGCGGCAAGCTCCTCCGCGGTGCGCTCGCGACATGGCTGCATGCGCTTGCCCGCATGTGAAAAAGTCAGCTTAACCAGCGCCACATCCGGTTCCATGAAAACATAGGCGGGTGCGCTGGCAAAATACCCAATGAAGGCAATAAACAACCCATACATGACCGCCTGACCAAGATATTGTCCAAGCTTCATTGCTGTCCCCTATTTACCGGCCGCCGATTCGCCTTATCAGGCTTGGCCGCCGCTGGGCCAGTGGCAGGCAGCTGCTGTCTGAACTCCTCTATGCTGCGAACCAACAACTTTTCATCGGAAACCGCCGCCCAGAACCACGAGACACGCCTGCGATCCACCGAGCGGTGCAACTGGGGTTTGCGTTCATCCGCCAGGCGTTGCTCAACCCAGACATTTCCAGGCCGATGGTAGCAGTCTCCCATACGGCAACCGGTCAGAAAGACTCCGTCAGCACCATTCTTCAAGGTAAAATCAATAAACGATGGCGGCAATGCGCCTGTACAGGGAAGGCTGATGGCTGCAACGCCGGGCAGTTCAAGCCCCTTCATCCGCACGCCGTGATCGCATCCGAAGACAACCACTTTTCCCTCTCCGGAAAGTTGCGCGATAGCCTGCGTGGTCTCCTCCCGCAAATGTTGAATATTGCGATTCGGTATATCAATACCCGTGCGCAACTCCTCCTTGTTCCGGAACGGGGTGGAGAAAGGACAGGATCCGGCGCATATGCCGCAGCTAACGCAATTTCCGGCAATCACCATGGCCTCTTGTTTGAATCGCGGATGGCCATCACTGCGCGGCTGCAAGCGAATGGCTTCATAAGGACAATCCTGCACACAGAGATTGCAACCGCTGCAATCATCGAGGTAAACCTCGGCGATATGTTCGGGTTTCTGGGGTGGAAGCCAGGGAAGGCAGAATAGCAACAACACGCCGCCTCCAACCAAAGCCCAGACCGCACCCATCGGCCAGATATCCATTAGTGGATAGAAGAACATATAAAACCAGTCCATATTAAGAACGGTTGGACTCGTGCCCAAGTCCCCAGGAGCATGGCTTAACGCCGGCTTGATCATGGAAAGAACCAGCAAGGCCAGTGTTACACCTGAGCCCAGCACCAGTGGCGGGTTAATTTTTGCCTCATTCAGCCTGTTCACATGCAGCAACATGCCCGCCAGCAGGAAGACCGAAAGCCCGAGATGCATGACGACCAGCAAGCGGAAGAACAGGTCTGTCACGCTGCTATTAGTCAAAAAGTTACGTGCCGTGGGCTCGGCAACAATGGGAAGCCAGTCAATCATCTCCAATGTGCGTACGGCAATGAATTGCCCGAGTTGATCCCAAACCAGCCAATAACCGGTAAGCCCAAGAATAAACACCATGACCAGCATGGGTACGCCCGTGGACCAGGAGAACCATCTGGAACCACGGTAGCGGTCGGAGACAAAACCACGCAGCAAATGCAGAAACATCGTTGCCAGCATCGCATCCGAGGCATAGCGATGCAGGCTGCGCATCACGCCGCCCAGATACCATTGTTCATGCGTGAGATATTCGACTGATTGATATGACGTTGCGACGCCAGTCTCAAAAAATACGTACACATAAATGCCGGTGATAAGAAGGATATAAAAGAAGAAAAACGACAACGTTCCCAAGTGATACAACGGGTTCAAGGCTGTGCCAAACACGGCATTGGCCGATTTGTCCGCAAGCAGGAACATACGGTGCCCGGCCTGCTTTACGAGTCTCAACAAGATTCCCCCCTCATATCGCGAAAGCAATTAAAGCTATGCGAAAGGCTGCCAATGCAAACATGACTTAAGTCAATTCCAGCCCATTCTGGCTGGGCTTAAACGTGTTGCCTGGAGAGTCGGCCAGACGCTGACGGAATAACTCAAGCTCGCACTCAAGTTTAGGGAAATCAGACTGCGCTGCCCAGAAAACCCGCAAGCGCTCGCGTGGCACCACGCGGCGCAGGTAAGGCTCGCGCCCCTCGCTCAGACGCCCTTCCGTCCATGTGTTTCCGAACCGGTGGCGGCAGTCGCCCGCGCGGCAGCCCGTCACGAACACACCTGCGGCTCCATTTCGCAATGCAAAATCGATAAAGGAAGGGGGCAGCGCTCCGACACAGGGCAAGGCCATGGCGGCCACACCGTTAGCCTCAAGCCGGCGTATATCCGCTGCATGTTCGCAGCCATAGACGATGATCTTGGGCGATCCGGTCAATATTTCCAGGGCCTGCAAGGTTGCGCCACGCAACTGCTGGATATTCCTGTTGGGCAGGTCGATGCCGGTGCGCAGTTCACGGGTGTGCCGGAAAGGCGTTGAAGAAGGACAGGCGCCAACGCAGATACCACAGGCAACGCAATTGGCGGCAATCACCCTCGCCTCCAGTGGAAACCGAGGATGCCTGTCCGTCCGGGGCTGAATGGCCAACGCCTCATATGGGCAATCAGCCACACACAGGCTACAGCCGCTGCATTCGTCCAGCCAAACCTCGGCGAGATGCTGCTGAGGCTTCGCCGGCATCCATGGCAGAAGGGCAATAAAAAAGGCAACCCCAACGGCAAGCGCCCATACCGCCGCCATGGACCAGACATCCATCAAGGGATAGGCAAACATGTAGAACCAGTCGAGCTGAAGCTCAGTGGGCGCCACATTGAGATCGCCCCGTGCGTGGCTAAACACAGGTACGACTAAGGACAAAATAATCAGTGACCCCAGGGTTCCAATTGCCAGCGTTCTTGGCGGATTGATGTCCGACTTGCTGATCTTCTTTACATGCACCAAAAAAGCGACGAACAGGAAGATGGAAAGCACAGTATGTACGATAAACATCATGCGAAAGAAAGCATCCGTCACGCTCGTGTTCGTCAGAAAATTGCGCGCCATGGGTTCGGCTATAATGGGAAGCCAGTCCAACCACTCGGATGAGCGCACGGCGATGAACTGGCCGAGTTGGTCCCACACTATCCAGTAGCCAGTGATGCCGATGGGGAAAACGAGCAACAGAACCGGCAGGCCCGTAAACCAGGAGAACCAGCGGGCGCCACGATACCTGTCGAGGCAAAATTCGCGCAACATATGCAAAACCATTACCAGCACCAGAGCATCCGATGCGTAGCGATGCACGCTGCGCATCACACCACCGAGATACCATTGCTCACGCGACAGATACTCCATGCGGTCGAAGCTTCCGCTGACACTTGGTTGATAGAATATGAACAGGTAGATGCCTGTACCGATCACAATGAAATAAAAAAAGAAGGACAGCGCGCCCAGATGATAGAACGGATTGTTCCTGCTGCCGAAAATACTGTTAAGCCACGACTCAATACGCTCAAATCCGGCTTGGCCTGCTTGCTTCACGGTATGCGGGAAACCGGGAATGCACAGTACGATGTTGTCATGGAATCAAACGGATAATACGTATCATGACTTTAGATTCCGTAGAACTTTCCGCCACATGCGCGCGAGAAGAATGCCTGCCCCGATAAGGAAGAGGATACTGATGGCGAAACCGACAACCATGGAGTACTGGAAGCGGTAACTGTCGGTGCGCGGGTCGTAGATCGTACACCACAGCCGCGCCTTACCAATCAGGCCGGACAGAAGCGATCCCTCGACGCTGCCGCCGAATATCAGTTCCTTTAAGGGCTCAACCAGAAGCGGAGGCTCAAATGCCTGTCCGTAGATCTGGCGGTAAACGACTCCCTTGGCATCGATCACCGTCGTCTGCGCCAGGTGATCAAAACCCTTGGATGAAGGAAAGAAAATAAAACCAAGCGTCTCGGTCAGACGCTTGATCGTGTCCTTATCGCCGCTAAGGAATTCCCAGCCCGGTTCACCGGCTACACCTTGCTGCCGGGCAAAGATACGCATTTTATCCGGCGAATCCCGGCGTGTGTCAAAACCAATGGTCACCATCTGGAAGCTCTCATCGCCAAAGGTGTCGCGGGCGACACCCGAAGCTCTATCCAGGGTTTGCGTGATCACCGGACAGGTATGAAAGCACGCAGTATAGATAAAACTGACAACCAGCGGCTTGCCGCGGTAATCCGCCAGCTTGACTTCCCGGCCCTCGCGATCCAGCAAGGTAAAGCCTTCAACATTGCGGCCTATAGCGGCCTGGCTGGTTTCCAGGGCAAGGTCGTCGTCGAATTCCTCGCCTCTTTCATGCTCCATAGCAGAAGCACCGTGGGTACCCTGCATCTGCTTTGCCCCATGCCCTGCCCCAGGCATCGCCTCATCCGCAAGGCAATGATTGCTGAGGCCAAACCCAGCCACCAGCAAGCAAAGAATTGTGATTGTGAAGCGTGAAATGATTGACTCCATTCGTATGATCCCTACCTATCCGACCATGCTAATCGCGGATGTTGCTAGGAGGCAAACAGGTAATGCGTCCATGCCGTTCCCAAACCGGAACGAGTGAATATGGTATACCTCCTCCTCAATTGCAGCTAACTCCCAAAAAAAAGGGTACGCCCATGATTTCCCTAGGAGGAGGGTGCGGGAACGACATGGGCATACCCCGGGGAGGGGCTGGGCGAGCCCCCTTAGCTGACGCCCCAGACCGTGCTCAGATACTTCCAGTTGGCGAAGTAGTAGACCACCAGGAAGACCATGAACACCAACACCAGCACCATCGAGCCTGGGCATTCCCAGCCCTTACCATGCTCGGGCACTGCACTGCCGTATGTCGTCGCCGCTTCCACGCTTTCCTCTGACGTGGTGGCAGGCGCGGTATCCGGCCGTTTTTTACCCATCAGAATGGTGCCGACGGCAACCAGGATATAGAACAGCGCGCCCACCGAGCCGATGAGGGCGAATACCCCGGCAATAGCCATGAATAGATGGACCGTATCCGAGTACCCGAACTGCATGGCCGCATCGGCGAAGGTCATATCCCAGTGCCGTCTGGCCACGCCCAGATGACCGGCTGCCATATGGAAGATGGCCAGGCCGCCCATACCTATACCGAACAGCCACGTGGACCATTGCGCCGCCTTGGGCATGAATAGCTCACGCCGCCACAGTACCGGCAGCAACCAGTAGGTCAGGGCCATGAACGCCAGCGTGGTGCCAACGGCAACCGTGCCGTGGAAATGGCCGGGCACGAAGATCGTATTGTGGATGATCATATTGATCTGCTGCACGCTCATCGTCACACCGGTGGTTCCACCGAGGAAGCCGAAAAGCACCAGCGACAGGAACATGCCGGAGAACACCGGATTACTCCATGGCGCCTTGCGCAACCACTCGAACAGGCCATTGGTCAGGCCCTTGCGACGCTGTGCCGCCTCAATCGCGCCCGGAACGGTCAGGGCGTGGATCATGCTGCCCAGCACGGCCAGATACATGGCATAACTGGTATTCACCGCACGCCAGGCAAAGCTTGTGGCCGGATCGGAAAGCAGATGGTGAGCGGAGCCCAGCTGGAGGGCGAACAGATACAGCAGAAATGCCGTACGGCTCACCTTCTCCGACAATGGCTTGGCGCCGAACACGAGCGCTCCGATGGCATACCAGACGGCGATCTGCGCCGACACGTTAATCTGCTGCGATGAGTGGCCGAAGCCCCACCAGATCAGGCGATAGAGCTCAGCATCAATGTCGCCAATAATGTCCATCGACCACAGCCAGGTCGGAATAAGGATAACCGCGCCTGTGGCAATGGTAAAAATGGCAATAATGCAGGCAATCAGTCCACCAAAAGTCACCAGGTTTAGTGAACCCTCATAGGTTTTCTCATCCTTGGCGATAACCAGTGTGGCGAGAAAGATGAAGCACCCGATCAGCGCCCCCACCGCGAACAGGATCAGCCCGAGGTAGAAGAACGGGTGTGCCTTAAGCGGCACATACGAGGTAAACATCACCGTGGCTTCGCCGATCAGCACCGCGTAGTTGGCCAGTGCCGCGCCAATCAACATCAGGAAGAAAGCCACCCACGCCAGTTTTGGCGTTGCCAGCCGACACTGGAGCAGAACGGCGCTGACGAAATACAGAATGGCTATCTCAAAGAAGATAATCCATACCACGAGGATGTCGGCTCCGTGCGCGGTGAGTGCCAGGTAAAACAGGTCCGCCGGCAACAGGTGTATGGCGGGCATGCGCGTCAGAGCGACAAGCAGACCCATCAGACCGCCGACAAGCAGGAAGACCACGGCTACGACAGCATTGGCCTTGATCAGCGCCTCGGCGGGCTTATGAACCTTTAGCCCGGTATCCGGGCAAGTTCGAAAATCAGAAGCGTTTGACATATTTATTCCCCCCCCTAATCGGTTACGATGATTTTGCCGAGCATCTCGTGATGGCCGATGCCGCAAAACTCGTTACAAACAACATGGAAATCACCCGTAGAGTTGGGTGTTAGTTTGAGTATGTAGTCATACCCGGGAACAAGCTGGAGGTTGACGTTGATTGGCTGAATCGAAAAACCATGATTCACGTCAAGTGAAGACAAATGGAAGCGATATGTCTTCCCTACCTTCAGCTTGGGAATAACCGGAAACGAGAACTGCTGCGCGCCAAAATAAATATCGCCGCCCTCGGGCACGGCCACGACCGGCGTATCGAATTCCTCGCCGACCTGATATTTTTCGATCATCGTCTCCATCTTGGCCGCGAAGGCATCCGGAGTGATCCGGTAAGACTCGCCGACCTGATTCTGATCGCCGGCATAATACCAGTAGACCATCATGAAGGTCATGAAAATGCCCCAGATGAAGGCAATACTGATCCAGACGATTTCATCAAGGCCGATGGGCGCCCTCCACCAATTGCGATCGGGTGAACTTAAGCTTGTTTTTGACATAATCCCCCTCCCCCTTATGGCGCCATCGGCACGGAAATAATTTCCACGATGCCCCAGATGGTGTAGAGCAAGGTAGGAACAACGATGCCGATGAACAGTAAAATAAATGGATTGTCTAGAATCCTCTGCATGGTTGATATTGGTTCATTCGTGTCTTCTGGCATTTATACCCTCCTTCAGTGTAAATGAAGCCCGTTACAATATGGCCACCCAAGCTGCAACTCCTTGATATGAGTCAAGGCCCGTGACCCGGCATGACCATAGAGAGTTGTGATGTGCGATATTCGCCACCATGGGGTTGATTTTCCACCTTCATCCCATGGCCTTTGGGCCTATGATGAGATTGGAGCCAGAAATCGGAGTCAGACTCTAATTATTATCAAGGACAACAGTTTGACCTGCATCAAGGATGACCGTGGCCTGATTGCGGTAGCAACACTCTTTTGGACGTGATTACACAGGAGGTAGAGATGAAAAATATATTGATGTTGACGATTGCCATGGTATTCGCACTGAATGTTGTTACGGTGCCGAGCGCCGTGGCCGGAGCCGAAGGCAAGTGCAAGGCCTGCCATGATTTCGGTTCCAAGCATAAGGTGGGCCCGGGCCTGGCCGGTGTGTTCGGCCGTGACGCGGGCGGCACCGATTTCGGCAAATACAGCGATGCCCTGAAGAAGGGTGGCTGGAAGTGGGATGAGGCCAATTTGCGCAACTATCTTTATGACAGCAAAAAGGCCATCAAGGAGCTGACCGGCGACGACGGTGCCAAAACCAAGATGCCGCCACAAAAGTTAAAGGGCGCTAAAATGGATGAAGTGATCGCATTCCTGAAAGGGCTGAAGTAAGCTTAGGCTACAATCTGCAGAGTCTCTGTTACTACGGCGGCTCTGCAGATTTAGCTATTCTGGCCAGCCATCGGTAAACATATTCAAGCTCGGGGAACTATTAATTGTCTTTTGCTATTTATTATACGCTGGGTGCGGTCATCGTGTATTTCTTCGCCAGTTGGGCCTTGGACCGCATTGAAACAGCCCGGGGCAAGCGCTTCGAACATCGCAATCTTGTTTTTTTCGTGATTATCTTCCTGCTGGCATTTGGCTATATGTCCATGGTAAACCCGCCGCCTGATGAGTTGCAACAGGTCGAGGAACAACCGACCCGGACTCCATAACGCCATCGGCTCGCAGCGCCTGACGGCTTATTCCAGGATCGTTTGAATCATGAAATCCCCCGTGACGCAACACATGACCGCTCATCCGCACCGATGCCTAAACGGACGTGGTGCCGCGGAGTTTTGCCGGACATGCCTTGATAGCTGCCCGCAAAACGCGATTGAGATGGTGGGTGATAGAATCCGCTTCGATGAAACACGATGCAATGACTGTGCGCTTTGTACAAGTGACTGCCCGACAGAAGTATTCTCGCACGACAGCTTTTCCCCTATCGATTTCGTTAATCTGGCTGAGGGGAAGAAGGAGCTAGAGTTGCACTGCCAATTCGCAGATGAAAGCCAGGTAAAATCAGGCTCTCTGCCCATTCCCTGCCATGGCCTGCTTGACGAGCATCTGCTGATTGGACTGAACGCTGTGGGCGTGGAGAGCATCCATTTACATGGCCTGAGCAAATGTGAGGCGTGTCCAACAAGGGTCGGCGCTAATCGCCTGGCGCAAACGCGGGAGAAATCAGCGCCTGCATTGGCAGCTCGATTGCCTTCGGTGCTTGATGATTCCGGAACATCCAGCGTTATTACCGGGTCAGACGATCGTGCTCGGCGGACGAAAGCGCCGATGGACAGGAGAGGCTTCCTTGGCGCCTCCGTAAATGCCGTCGCTTATGCCACCTTAAGTGCTTTGCCTGGAAATCTGTTACATAGCCAAAACAGGGAAGCCGGCAGAGTGGCATCAGATCCGAGTCAATGTACGGTCAAACATATCCCCCAGGCTCATCGCCTGACACTTTTCAACCTTCGCTCAGGGCAACTATCTACGGAAGCTAACGATGATATGCCTGCCTGGTTTCACGAGGTTCGCGGCCAGGGGGAATGCGATGCATGTGGCATTTGCTCCCTCGGATGTCCCACCGGGGCATTGTTGACCGAAGACGCGGATCAAACCCTTATGCTCCGCTTCCGTTCCGCCGCCTGCATAGGTTGCGGCTTATGCACGGCATCCTGCCCACGGCAGGCATTGCAGCTTATCCCGTCTCGGAATGAAACGATGATACTGGATGATCGCAAACAGACGCTTTTTGAATTCGAGCGCGTGATATGCGAATCGTGCGGCGCTCGCTTTACCAGCCATGGCGACCATAGCGATTTGTGCCAGTCATGTGAAAACGAACGTGAAATCCATGCCCAGTGGACGGCGAGGTGAGCCAACTCTAAAAGGGAAGCGCCTCCATGCTTTTTCCCGCCTTCAGGGCCTCATCCAGTAACACGATTTCCACCGCGAGCCCGAGCAGGGAAACGAATTCGATCACGCCTTCAGCCGAACTGTCGATAAAACCGCCCGGCTTGTTCATGGCCAGAAACACGCCTATCCGCTTTCCTCGTGCATTAATCGGCGTCACCAATGCGCTCTTTGTCTTGTAGCGGTGCTTGTCATCCCACTTGGATGAAACCCGGATTTCGGAATCGATGTGACGCAATCTCTTTCCATCGTATGCATCATTGACGAATTGAGTTTCGCCAGTCGTGAAGCAATAGCCGCTGAGCGAG
>Ga0316187_10001355_pt1 | contig 20987 bp, 25 predicted proteins | sample CroRivburrow1_MG_FD_204927 | JGI IMG/M metagenome (GOLD analysis project Ga0316187, IMG submission 204927) | Coastal sediment microbial communities from Maine, United States - Cross River worm burrow 1 | ecosystem: Environmental > Aquatic > Marine > Coastal > Sediment | place: USA: Maine...
GCTCCGGACGCACCGTAAATCAGAATTTTGTGCCCTGGCTTGAGGTTGAATTTCTTCAGAAATGTGTCTGCGTACCAGGCACCCTCGCAAACCAAGACCTCGTGAAAGCGTTTTCCGGCCGGCATGCCACAGACCGCGCCGTCCGCGGGCACACAGACGTACTCCGCGTGGGCTCCGTATCCGCCCGGCGTCAATCCGAAGACGGGATTGCCTTGTCTGAACTTCGTGACACCTTCTCCCACCGCTTCGACCGTTCCTGCGAAATCGAGGCCAAGGACCTTCCGCCTGGGGCGCAGCAGTCCACTGAAAGGCCTGACAAAAAACGGATGCGCCCGAAGCGCGCAGCTGTCGGTACGGCCCACGGTCGTCGCATGGACTTTGACCAGGATCTCACCCGCTTGCGGATTCGGCACAGGCAACTCCCGGATGTCGAGCACGTCCGGCGATCCATAGCGTTCGTTAACAGCCGCTTTCATTGTCGGCTAGATCGTGCCACGGCCGTTCATCTTTGGATGGCGATTACGATTTTCCCTTTGTGCCGACCTTCTCCGAAGTAACGTAATGCTTCAGGCACTTCGTCCAGCTGATAGGTCCTGTCGATAACAGGTGCGATCTTTCCCGCTTCGATCAACTGCCTGAGTTCCGCCAGCCCTTTGTTTGGTCCCTCTGCTACCAGACAAAGCTTCCTGGGGTCGCGGGTAATCGACGACAAGAAGCCAAGGAGCCAGAGTTGGTAGACGCGTGGTATGGAACCGCCGATCATTGCATAGACACCCTGCGGCCTTAGCGCGCGCCTGTTGTCGAACATGGAACGATAATTCTGACAATCGATGATCAGATCGTAACGCTCTCCGGTTTTCGTAAAGTCCTTCATCGCGTAATCGAAGACGTAGTCCGCGCCAAGCGCGCGAACAATATCGAGCTTGTGCGAAGCATCCACCCCCGTGACTTCGGCTCCGGCGAGTCTGGCAAGCTGAATGGCAAATGTACCTACACCGCCACCCGCTCCGTTAATCAACACCTTTCCTCCCGGTTCCATCCGGCCTGCTTTACGCAGTCCTTGCAGAGCCAGGACACCGGCTTGAGGGACGGCAGCGGCTTCCTCGAAAGTCAGATTTGCAGGTTTCGCTTCCAGCGCCGTTTCGTGCGCGCAGGCATATTCCGCAAAACCACCCCAGTGATCCCAGAGATCCCCGAACACCGCATCTCCCGGTCGGAATCGGGTGACCTGCCTGCCGACTGCCTCAACGGTCCCCGCTATGTCGGCGCCGAGTATCTGCTTTGCTGGTTGTGGCCTCAGGAGTCCGTACATGAGCCGGTTGATGAACGGTTTTCCATTCAGGAACTCCCAGTCCCACGAGTTGATGGACGACGCACGGATACGTACGAGCAGTTCGTCGTCTCCAGGCACTGGCTTCGGCACATCTCTTGACTCAAGGCCATCCGGTGGTCCATACCGCCTGAATCCAATCGCTTTCATGCCAGTCTTCTGGATCCTGTCAAACGTAATTGTCCGACAGCACTGCTACAGATTTCAACAACACCGGTTTCAACCGCACTGTTTCTTCAACAACATGGTGCCGCGACAAACCCGTAGCGACAAGAGATGATTCATCCACGCTCGGCGCGTGCCAAACCTGCGCTATTCACCGCCGCCGCAAGACATCATGTTGAGCGGGCGTCCGCCCGGCATCGCGTTCGGGCTCGGGCTCGGGCTCGACCATCTTGCAGGTGGGAAAATACGGCGCCAGTTGCGCGCCGTAGCGAAAATCGCTGAAGTCACACGGATGCGAGAATGACCCGTAACACTCGTCTTCCGCATCGACATCACAATATTCTTCACCGTGGCGTACTGCCAGGCGTGTAATGACTGTTTCGAAACCCTTCCTGTCCGGACGGCCGACCAGATCGCCCTTGGGCGTATTGAAGAACACCAGAATGTATGGATAGTGTGGTTCCGGCCGGTCGGAACAATTACACAACTGCGACTCGATCCGGAAATCCTCAGGTTGATAGTTTTGTAATTCGGCTGCGGTGAACTTGCTCTTGAACCAGACTGACACGCCTTCCATGGCGAACGAGCCGGGCTGACCGCTTCCAGGCTGATCGGCGTGCACCGGTGTCGCGAACAAACACAGCGGGATGAGGACAGCCAGCGCGGCAACCACTCCACGCCAGAACAGTTTGTCCGGAACGTGTTTGAAAAAGCCAATCATGAACGATCCTCCATGACTCAACCATACCCGATTCCTGTCCGCGCCACGCCTCCCCGGTGTAGCAGACCGTTCGTCAGTCGAGCATCAGGCCGGACTCCGGTCAGCAGGACCGTTAGCGTCATTTCGAATGGGGCCGTGATCCGCGGAGCCGTGTTCAAATACCTTGGTCGCCATCGCAATCATGCTCGCGACATCGCTCAGATTCGCCGGCACTATCAACGTATTTGCGACCTTCGCGAGGTTGCCGAACTGCTTGACGTAATCTTCGGCCACGCGCAACTGCATGGCGTCACGCCCGCCTTGCGCATTCACGGCAATGGCCACCTGCCGTAAGCCTTCGGCGGTTGCCGTCGCAACTGCCAGTATCGCCTGCGCTTCACCCTCGGCTTCATTGATCTGCTGCTGCTTGGCAGCTTCGGACTCCTTGATTACCCGTTGCTTCTCACCTTCGGCTTCGTTGATGTTGGCATCCCGCACGCCTTCGGAATTCAGAATGACCGCCCGTTTTTCCCGTTCCGCGCGCATCTGCTTCTCCATCGCGGACAGCACATCATGCGGCGGATTGATGTTCTTGATCTCGTAGCGCAGCACCTTGACGCCCCAGGTTTCGGATGCCTTGTCGAGTTCGCTCACAACGTTCGAATTGATCGTGGCGCGTTCTTCAAAAGTACGATCCAGATCGATCTTGCCGATCTCGCTACGCAATGTGGTCTGCGCCAGCTGCGATATGGCGAACTGGTAGTTGGTAATGCCATAGGACGCGTTCTTGGCATCCAGAACCTGCAGGTACAATACGCCGTCAATCCCGACCTGCACGTTGTCTCGCGTAATGCAAACCTGTTCCGGAATATCGACCGCCTGTTCCTTGAGACTGTGCTTGTAGGCAATCCTCTCGATGAACGGAATCAGAATATGGAATCCGGCAGACAACGTCTTGCTGAATTTTCCGAGTGACTCGATGACAAAGGCACTTTGTTGAGGCACCACCGTAGCCGTTTTTGCGATCGCGATAATGACCAGAATCGCGATGACTAGAACGGTGAAAAATACCGCCTGTCCTGCAAACATATCGAACATCCTTTCTCCCTACGTTTGTCGTTGCGTCAATGCGACCCGCAGCGTGAACCCGTCCATCGCCTCGATAGTCGCGCTGCCGCCGGCGGGAATGAGTTCATCCCCGGTGTTGAATACGGTCCAGGAACTGCCTCTGTAGTCAGCCCGGCCGGTCGCGCCCGGCTTTAGCTCCTGCACCAGAACGATCTTCCCACCCACCACGGAATCCGACACCGGGACCACCCCACCGCGAATCTTGTCGTAAAGTTTGCGCCGGAACATGACCATGCTCGTGGCGGCGAGTGCCGCAAAAAGCAACCACTGCCCCCAGGCAGGCAACTCGACACCAAGCAATCCCGTGAGGCCGACAACGATGGCGCCGGCACCGATAAAGATCAGAAAGAACTGTGCATCAATCGCGAACAACTCCGCACAGAACAACAGTGTGCCGATAACGATCCACCCCCACCAAGCCATGCCCGACTCCCTTCCTGTCCTGTTTCCTGGCTGTCACGTACTGGATTGCGCGCAGCCGCTACGGTTGCTGACGATTACAGTGCGCGAAGCGACCGCGAAAAAGTGCGCAAGCATCTGACCACGTTCTGCGTGATCAAACTTTCGCCACGATATCCGATGATGCACGATTATGCGCGTATCGGTCGCACCAATGTCGTTTGAGTCCGGACCATGACTGACGACGACGTAATTGATCGAATCGCCTCCGAAAGCATTTCGGTCCGTTTTTCACGCAAGTAAAATGCCCGTCTGATTTGATCACACAACAGCAGCGCCATCTCCATTGCGCCAGAACTCAATCACTCCAGCCACCGCTCAGTGAAAAAAACTGCCCGGTCTGAAAACAGGAACGGCCATCAAGCAGACTTGCACAGAAATGGGCCACCTCCTCCGGTTTACCAAGGCGCTTGAGCGGAACGTTCTGCTCGACAGCTTTTCGAACCTCCGAATCATTGGATCCGGTAGCTTCGCGAAACCACGGGTAATCCAGAAAGTTGGTTCCGATTGCGTTAACGGTGACACCACGATCGGCCACCGCCAGCGCGACGTTCTTTACCAGCATGTTGGCAGCGGCGCGCGTCGCACTGTAGAGAGGCAATTTTGGCGAGGGTTTCGCTCCGGTCGCACTGGTTACGATCACAATCTGTCCATGCCCAGCCCTCAACATCGGCGGAAGCAAGGCCTGAAGCGCATGAAAAGTCGATTCAACATTTCCACGGCTCACCCAACGCAACTCCTCGAGCGTGGAGTCAAGGAAGTCGCCAGTAAGAACCGGATGGTTTCCGGTTCGGATGCAGGCCGCATCGAGCCGCCCGAAACGTGTCAGGGCTGCCTCTACAAGGCGCGCCACCGAGGCCGGATCACCAAGATCGGCAACGCCATTGACCACTTCGACGTTCACCCCTGTTTGCCTGAGCTCGTCAGCCAGTCCTTCGCCCGGTTCACCGATCACCAGATCATGCGAGCTGCGGGCCAGTTCACGGGCAAGGTCGGGGCCCAGATGCAATTTTGTATCAGTAATTAACGCCACTCGTCTGGACAAGAATCCATCTCCCATGAGTCATCCAGGCAATACAAATGCGGTTGAGATTTACGCCGGCCTGGACATCGTTCAATCAGAACGGATACGCGTACTAGTTTCGGATCTCCTTGTTCGACACGTTCTTCCTGCGTAGTTCGGGCAAGCGCTTCACAAGGGGAAGGATGTGCCCGGTGGATTCGTTGTCCGGGAGCGTCGCAAATTCAGGCTCTCCAAGTTGGATCGTAAAGGTCTTGCTCGACATGACTTCTCTGCCGGGACAGGTCGGGATTCTTACCGTCTTCTGTGTCTCACCGGGTGAGAATGTAACGGTACCCTTGCGATGCAGAAAATCAGGTCGCTTTCCGCTAGACGTCAGACACTGCCGCCCGCCCCGGGCCGATCCGTTCCGGGTGACGTATCCGAGAACAATGTTGTCTTTTGACGCAGGTGACATTGAAACCGTAAATACGGCATCCTGACCAGCGCTTGTAAACGCATCGGCAACGCGCAACGTTGCGCAATAGCCTTCAATTTGCCACGGGATTACCTTGGCGTTGTCGGTCGTATCATGGGGATCAAGCGTCCCGCTCGCCCATTCCCACGTATTGCCGGCTTCGTCGATGGCGCCATAATCGTTGTCGAAAGGCATATCCACCCAACCCCATATCGAGCCGCTGGTGGCAAACGGCAATCCGGCAGTGGCCTGCGCAACAATCGGGACGCCATCCGGCACGGGAAGTTCAACATCAAGAAAACCGACCGTGCGCGAAGCGTTGGCGGGCAGATTGATGTCATAAACTCTCTTGTATCCCCAGTCGACCGGCACTCTTATCCCGGATGGCGACCGCTGGTCGAACGATATTCCGATATCGAAAGGCGTGGAGATGGTCTCGTTGCCGTCATTTCTGAAAGAAATCCGCACCTGATTGCACGGCCCCTTCTTCGGCGTCCCGACGAAAGTGACATTTGTAACGACAATATTCGGCGCTCGTTGCTGTGCATACGCCAGTGCCGGTACGGCCTGGAACACCAGCAGCAAACACCCCGTTGCCGCCGCCCGCCATGAACTCGCATGCTGATGACATTTAGCTTTTCGCATCTAGCTGCCCCCCCGTTATTAATTGGATGAAGTCCAGACGTGAACGCCGGGACCGTTCCAATCATGCCTGCCTGTCTACTGTCGACAAGGAAATGCCCCTGCGAATGCCTGACGCACCAGGTCAGCACCCGACTTGTGCAGCATCTCCGGATGCGCATTCAGAAAATCGGAAACGACCATTTCTATCTACTGATTGTCCACATCCCGAGACGTGCAAAACATGATTTCGTTAAAGGCGTCATGCACGCCGAGCACAAATCCCGTGAAGGAACCGGGACCCGGCACATCGGATTGCTGTAGCCAGGCAGCCAGTTGCTCGCCGACAATCACCTGCCGCTGCACCTGGCCCGACGCCGGCGCCGAAAAGACGACGGACAAGCTGACCATCAGAAACACCCCCGCCAACAATGAAACTCGCTGCCGCACTGCACCTCCCGTACCAGAGCATTGATAATGAATTGTTTTTACGCTGCCTCTGTATTTCAGGCAAGTGGCAATGACACCGGAAAATGCAGTGCCACCATTGCCCGGCCGCACTCTGTGGTTTCTGATGGTATCTTGCCAGTAAGAACGATCCAACCAATCCATCCCGTATCGACGATGCGGCAACCGGCGAGACGCCCGCGGATTACGGACTCATACGATATGCAAAGCGAAGCTGAATATGCTCCTTAGTACACCAACGGTGCAGACCGGATGGCAGGCCCGACCCTTTACCTTGTCGGACCCCGACGGCCAGGCACACAGCCTGAAAAACCTGTACGGTCAGCACGGCCTGGTCATCGCTTTCATCTGCAATCACTGTCCGTATGTCAAGGCGATCGCGGATCGTTTCGCCGACGACGCCAATATCCTGCAAAGCGAAGGTGTCAATGTCGTCGCCATCAATCCGAACGACTATGACAGGGTCCCCGATGACAGCCCACCCATAATGAAGCGATTCGCCGAAAAGCACGGTTTCAGTTTTCCGTATCTCGTCGATGAAGACCAGTCGATCGCCCGCGAGTACGACGCCGTTTGCACTCCTGATTTTTTCGGCTTCGACGCCACTGGAAAATTGCAGTACCGGGGCCGTCTGGATAATGCACGCATGGGAGACGCGACTGACCGAAAGGCCGAACTACTCGACGCGATGCGCTGCATTGCAGCGACCGGTAAAGGCCCGGACATTCAACATCCAAGCATGGGCTGCTCAATCAAGTGGCGCGCGACCTGAACCCGAATCACGTAACCACCCGTATCAGGTGCTGATGCAAAACTGTCACTCTTCAGGTTTCGTTTCCGAATTGACGAGGGGCCTCTCACCTTCGGGCAGACCATGCACGTCGCAGCGTATACAGGTGGTGGTGGCGACGCCGGTTCTTGCTGCACTGATGAATCAACGTCGCACTATACGACCAGCGCAAAAGCGATCAAGGTGAGACAGATCACCGCAACCGACTACTCTTGGTAAACAAAAAGGATCGACGTGATGAGAATTTCAATGGGAACCGTTTCTTCCTTACGGGCAGCACTGATTACCGGAATCGTCCTCAGTGCGCCGCTTTCCTTGACGGCAATCCCCGCCGCTGCACAAAGTACGCAGGCACAGGAGTTGATCCAGAAGTTCGGGTTGCGCGAAGCGCGTCAGCCCGTGCGGAACATGCCCAACTGGAAGGTCCCCGGCAAGGTCGTTGTCTGGCAAAACCAGGACCGGCTGCCGGCACTCAGGGCTGCATATCCTTCGATCACCTTTGATTCAGTCCCGGACGCAGCATCCTTGCCCTCGGCGCTTAAAGGCGCTGATGTGTTTATCGGGTACTGCATACCGGCAGGCGTGAACAGTGACCATCAGCTCAGATGGATGATGTCGCTGGCCGTCGGCGTTGAGAACTGCGCCACGTCTGAAAGTCTAAAGCGGCAAAAGACATTGATCACCAACGTCAAGAAACTCTCGGGCCCCGAAATCGCGGAACACGCCATCGCGTTGATGATGGCGCTTAATCGGGGGCTGGACGGGTTCATCGCCAATCAGCAACGGCAGGTCTGGGATCGATCACTGCTGGCGGATCAGATCTGGGAGCTCGAAGGGCGTACCGTGCTGGTCGTCGGGCTGGGCGGCATCGGGAGGGAAGTCGCAAGCCGTGCGCATGGACTGGGCATGAATGTCATTGCAACGCGCAACAGCCGTCGTGAAGGTCCCGACTATGTGCGCTATGTGGGTCTGGCCGACGAGTTACTCGAATTGACCAGACAGGCCGATGTGGTCATCAATACCGCCCCGCTAACCGACAAGACAAATGGCATGTTCAACGCGGAATTTTTCAAGGCGATGCAACCGCACGCCTACTTCATCAGCATCGGCCGTGGCCTCAGTACCAACACGGACGATCTGGTCGCAGCGCTGCGAAACGGCGAGCTTGGCGGCGCGGGTCTCGATGTTTTCGATCCCGAGCCGCTACCCGCCGATCATCCGCTCTGGAAACAACCCCGGGTCATCATCACACCGCATATGGCGTTTCGCTCCGATAAACTGCGCGAACGCGTCTGGACCCTTGTCGAAGAAAGCATGCGGCGCTACATCGATGGCGACAGGATGTTGAACGTAGTTGACCTCGAGCGCGGTTATTGACCGGCAGTACCGGACGGAGGCTCGGTTTCGGTATCAACTGCCTGCGCGCGACGCCCGAGGTAAAACCCGACCAGTGCCCAGATCGCAGAGATACCGGCTCCGATCACCGCCACCGCCGCCATGCCCAGACCGAGAACCTGGGTCAGCCCGGCGAAACTCCATCCCCAGAACACGTCACCGCCTCGATAAACGACCACATCGATCACCGGCTTGGCCTTGAAGCGGGTCTCCTGATCCACATAGGTAAACAACATCTCGCGCGCGGGCCGGGTGATGCCATAATTGCCCGCCCGGCGAAAAATCTGCAATCCCACCACAATCGCGAGCACCGGAACCATCGCCACCGACAGCAAACCGCCTGCTACCACCACCGGCAGCAAGGCCAATGTCCAACCCAGGCCAAAACGCGTCGCCAGGCGTGAAGTGACGAACAATCCAGTCAAAATGGTAAGCGTGTTTGTCGCCAGATCCATGAACGCCCAGATTTCCGTACGATCGACCCGGCTGTAATCAGCCATCAGGTTCTTGAGTTCCAGGTACACGAACGATCCGATGCCGGTGTAAAGGAACAGAAACAACCCGATGCCGAGCAAAAATCGGTTCTGTAGAAACAGTTTGAAACCTGCCAGCGGATTACCGCCGAGGGTCGGCAGCGCCTGCATCCGGCCTTCGGTGCGCTGGTAGTACGGGTTGTTACGCTTGATAGCTTGCAGATAGGCGATGATCGGCAGCATGGCAATCAGAACACCACTGGCTACCAGTATCAGGTTATAGGTCCCCAGATCGGAAAATGCCAACGCGATGGACGGGCCGATAATCGCCCCCACACTCGCACCGGTAGTGATGACCCCGAACAATCGTTTCGACTGCTCACGGGTGTGCAGATCGGACATGAAGCTCCAGAACACCGAAATCGGGAACAGGCTGAACACGCTCACCCACACATAGAACGCCTTGTCGATCAGCACCGCATCGTCGACAAACCGTGCGCCCGCATAGAAAGCAACAAAGGTCACGGCGAAAAAACCGTACACCGCCGGCACCAGGTGCCTGACCGATATTCTGGTGGCACACAGACCGTAGATAGCGACTACGGCAAAGCTGAAGAAGAAGTTAATCGTCCACAACAGGCTTACTTCGGCGTCGGTCCAGTCACTGGACATCGCGTCCCGCACCGGGCGCAGGACGTAATAAGCCGCCATCAGTATCAGCACCAACAAGAACGAGGCCGCGGTGCCCTTGAGCTCTTGCGGCTCGATTTTCGATACCGCCTTTAGCATGCCGCCAAAGGCTCCCGGGCCAGATTTGTCCGCCATTAAATTCTCCAGAACGACTCGTGTCGTGCAGTCAACAGGTCAGGAAAAGTAGCACAGCCATTCGCACCACGAGTCTGATCCGGTCGGCATGCTTGCATACGGATGAACGCTATCTCGCAAGCTGCAATCCCGTTCTTCCCCGCGTATCGTTTGCACCCTGGCTCTCAGCCTGCTTCAGGATCAACAGGTTTCTGATGAACACCCAGTGCCACGCAAGGCCCGCCAGTACCGCGACGTGAAAAAGATCGTGCGGCCCGATGACGCCAATGATCACCACAGGTAAGCGCAGGAATTCCAGGGTCGCACCAACTGTGTAGGCCAGCGCACCGAACAGCAGCGGTTTGAGGATGGCCAGCCCGTGCAACCGATGCATCATATACGCCGACAAAATACCCAACCAACCGAGGCCGAGATAGCCGATCAGGCCCACCCATTCAGCCAGTTCATTAAAGAATATCGATTTAACGGCAATCCCGGCAATAGCCAGTGACCAGATCACCGTCAAAAAACCCCAGCGCCAGAAGCCCGTGAACAAAATGGCATGCACAGGCGTGAACGTGCCGGCAATCAAGGCGAAGATGCCGGCGTGATCGAGGCGTTGCAGAACAACACGGCCGGCGCCCTCCACTTCCAGCAAATGGAAGACACCGCTCATGGATAGCAAAAAAACACCCGAGAACACAAAAACACCAACTGCAACAATCCAGGACAAATGGCCCCGCGCCATGAGCATCAACTTAATGCCATAGATAAAAAAAACAAACGCGCCCAGTAAATGACTGATCGAGCTGAACGGTTCACTGAAACCGGGTATTGAAATCGTAATCATTGCGACTCTGTCGGGATCTGGTCGAAATTAGCACTTTGTTGAAAACACCGTAGCCAGTGGCCGGGCACAAGGCGCCATGCAATCTCGCGCGCAGGTGTACATCGTCGTGCAAGCCTGAATCTGTGATTATTCGCGTTGACTGGCGCGCGAGAAAAAATCGCAGCCCGATCGCGCCCGGTACGCCGCGGAAGATCGGCCCTGACTCCATTCACTCAGGCGGTCTACTTCTCGCGTTGCGCCTCGGCCAGCAGCCAGTTGCGAAATGCAGCGATCTGCGGCGCTTCGTCTTCTCCAACGGTGGGTAAGCTGATCAGGTAGTAGGCCGCGTCCAGTTCGACGCTCTGGGTGAACGGCACCACCAGTCGCCCGCTGGCGAGATCTGTCGCCGCCAGGGGAAGTAAGGTCAGTGCCACGCCCTGGCCGTCGGCGGCCGCATCGAGCGCGAGGGCCGAGTGATTGAAACGCATGCCGTGAGAAGGATCGACGCCGCGGACACCTGCCAGTTCGAGCCAGCTTGCCCAGTCTGGCCGACCCTCATATGCCGTGTCATCGTGGAGCAGCGTTTGATCGCGCAAATCCGCCGGCTCGCGTAGCGGGTGCTCACCTTCCATGAGTTTCGGGCTGCACAGTGGAACGACGGACACCGGCAGCAGCATCTCGACCCGGCAGCCCGGGTATTGGCCCCGACCGAAACGGATTGCGACATCCACGCCATGCAGACGTAAATCGTCACTGCTGATGACACCACTTGAACGTGCTCCCTCGATCAACAACGCTGACGCGCTGAGCCGCAAGTCGACCCCCGGATGCGCGTCGACGAAGTGGTGCAATCGCGGCATCAGCCATTTGGTGGCAAAAGATGGTGCCGTCCACACGGTCAGGGTATCTGCACCGCGCTGCGCGGCCATCAACTGGGCGGCACTTTCGAGCGATGCCAGGCCTTCGCGCACCAGCGGCAGGCCAATCTGCCCGGACCGGGTCAGGGCCAAACCGGTCGCCAGGCGATGGAATAACGGATGGCCCAATTGCTGCTCCAGCACCTTGATTTGCTGGCTCACCGCCGCCGGTGTGACATGTAGCTCCTCGGCGGCCTTGCGAAAGCTCCCAAGTCGGGCAACGGCTTCGAAACCACGCAAGGCGCTCAGCGGTAAGTGACTGATTAATGGAGTCAAGTTCTGCTTAACGGGGTGGTAAGAAAGATTCGCTTGTTGCGGCGCAACATGGCCCATATCCTAGCATCGTCGTAGTAGTTTTTGGAGTAATCAATATGAGTAACAATCTGACTTTTCTGGGGCGCATCATGACCGCCCTCGAGCGCAGCGCGCAACAACGTACCCAAGCCTATCTTCTTGGCCTGAGTGACGGTTACCTTGAAGATATGGGGCTTTCACGGCAACTGCTCAAACAAGGCCCTGAAGCCTGGCCGTGGCGCAAGGCCGAAGACCCACTGCCGGTACCCGGGCTATCGGCCGCGATGCGCGAAGTTAACACACAGAACGCCGGCCAACCCAGGAATCTGGAACACGGCTTTCGCGGTGTCGAGCAGGCGGTCGGTTTCAATACCTCCGACGCGGAGACCAAACTGGCGGCCTGATCGGGCTGCCAGCCACACAGCTCTTCGCCAGCCTACGGCCTTGCCTTGCCCCGGTTTCACACCCGGGGCAGCGTGGCCCCCGCACTTCGCTGGGTCCAAGAACGGCCGCTTGATGCGGCGCCTACCGGTGTCATACATAACGCCAGGGTCCGCCCTGCCGCGCTCACTTCCCACGCACCCTCCCCGGGTATCAACTCAACGCTGAGAGCGCTTCGATCGATTGGGCGATATCACGGTCCGGACTACGCGAGATGATTTCCAGCATGGGTGCGCGTTCGAGGCCAAGCGTACCGATCTTCACGGCAACGGCCGCAAAATCAACGTCACCCATTCCGACGGGATCGTGCCGATAGACTGACTGGTTGGTATCCGACAGGTGCACGAGGCGCAACCGCCCGGCGACACGATCAAAACCTGCGACCGGATCTTCGCCGATGAAATGCGCATTCGCCACGTCGTAACACACACCGATCTCATCGGCCCCATACCGTCCAAGCGAATCCATCAGGCCGTCAGCGCCGGGTAAAAACGCGAACGGCATATTCTCCGCCCACAGTTCGATACCCTCGCGCGCCGCGACTGGCAGCAGTACATCCAGAGCGCGGAAAAAATGCGGCTCCATTGCCTCAACCGGCAGTGGAAAAAGTGGGTTGGGTTTTCCGGGCCCGAGAATCAGGGCCTTCGCGTTCAACTCAGCCGCCAGCCGCAGGTATTCTTTGTTCAAGCCGATACTGTGCTTGCGCATTTCATCGGTTGCCGCCGCGATATTCAGATCGATATTCGGACCGTTTAGCGTGACAAGCGATACGCCGTTGTCCTCAATCGTCCGGCGCAAATTGCGCAAAGTCACCCGGCTGTCAGTAATCCACAGATGACCCGGATAGAGCATCAGTTCAACGCACCTGACGCCTCGTTCGGCCAGTACGCGCACACAGTCGATCGCAGACATGGACTGCGTATACGAGTACGTGTTGATCGCGAATTGATCGCCCCAGCTCCTATCGTCCATGTTTTGATCAGCCCTGTGTTTCATACAGCCCTATCCTGCGGAATCAGTATTAATGGCACGGAACCGCCCGGCCAAAACAGGGACGATTGTAACAACGCTGCTGCCCGAACAAATCGTTTCGGTTGAGCCACGAAGCACCAAGAACGCCGCCACTCCGGCGACTTTGCCATGCTCCGTCCCATCAACAGGGCAGACCAGCGGGTCGCCAGAGTACTTCGTTCGCGGCTGCGACAGATTGCGGCGCAACCCCTTCTGCTCACCTCCATAAGCGCGCCATCAAAAAAACCACTGCGCAAACCGCGGAGCATGCTCAGAGCGCGACTGTGACCCGCAGAAACGTTGCCGGAATCGACATGGCATCCTTGCTTGTACTCTTGTTATGCGCGATGAACAGGGTTTCAAGCTCCTGCTGCAGTTCGCCGGCGCGTCCATCCTTTTCGGCGGCCTCGAACGCGTTCATGGTGGGGCCGTAGTAATCCCTGAATGTGCCAAGGAATTCTGCAGGCGCCTGAGGCGCTTCAAATGTAAAGGTCTCGCGCGCAAACGAAACGTTCTTTGCCGGAACGCCCGCGGCTGCAAATCGCTCGACCACATTACTCTCGACGCCCCATGTCATCGGACTGACAAAACCTTCCGGTGGCGCTGGCGTATAGGCCGAGCTGATTTTCAGGATCTGCGCAACCAGGGTCGGATCACCGGGAATCCAGTTTCCCATGATGATGCGACCGCCAGGCCGGGCCACACGCACCAACTCCTTTGCCACGTCGAACGGCTTTGGTGCAAACATGGCGCCAAAGATCGACACTGCAAGATCAAAAGAATCATCCTTAAGCTGGTGCAGATCACACGCGTCACCCTCCTGAAACGACAAGTTCGCCAGACCGTGTTCTTTCGCACGCTTGTTGCCGGCCGCGACGAGTTTGCTTGAGATATCGACGCCTGTCACATCGGCGCCAAGCTGGGCCTCCGGTAGAGCGGTCGTTCCATCACCGCAGCCAAGATCCAGGACTTCGAGGCCTTTTGTAATACCGAAGCTCTCGACAAGTTTCGTCCCGCTCTTTCGCATGCTTGCCGCAACGCGGGTGAAATCCCCTTTTTCCCAAAGCGCCTTGTTCGGATTCATTGTGATGTTCCTTTTCGATAGTTGAGTAAAGTTACAATTTCGAAAACTCTTTAGACAGGAAATCCGCATGTGGACTTGTCTTTATGTACGCTGCCACGTTAATCACGTACCACTTACAGATCACTGACGAATTCGAATAAGTGCACCTCAACTCCCGGAACACCTGACTAAGGCGATACATCCTGCGGAGCCGCAACGACACAGGAGATGATGAGAGCGGCGGGTAGAGAAGATTTTTCGGAAAACACGGCGGTGTGAAATATGCACACTGACGCCTGATCCCCGCGGCCAATGGTGGCGCCGTAATCGGCTGCGTATACTATTTGGCTACGAGCGGCGATCGCCGCCGATTTTATGGAGAGACTTTCCGTTGGCATTTTTTGAAACAGAGACAGCGATCACGCCTGTTGATGAAGGCGTTTGGGAAATCCGGCTTTCCGCTAACTGGAATATCGGCCCCAACAGCAATGGAGGGTATGCAATGTCTCCGGTATTGCGCGCAATGCGCGAACTGAGCGGCAAAGCAGATCCGGTTTCCGTTACAACGCACTTTCTGCGTCCGGTTCAGGGCGGCACCGACTGCCGCATCGAGGCCAGGCTGATCCGGACGGGACGAACCATGGCGACGGCACAGGGAACGCTCAGTCAGGACGGGAAGGATCGACTTGTCGTCATCGCCGCATTTGGAGACGTGGAAACCGCGGCCGGCATCGGCCCGGAGATCGGACCCAGTCCACCCGAACTTCCGCCCGTCGAGGACTGCATCGCACGCGCCAACCTGAAACAGGGCGTGGAATTACCCTTACTGACCCGCATCGACTGCGTGCTCCACCCGGATTGCGTTGAACCCGGCGACCGGGCGGTAGTGGAGGGATGGGTGCGGTTCTCGGATGGTGCCGCTGCGTCAACATTGTCGTTACCGTGCCTGGTGGATGTTTTTCCACCCTCGCTCACGGCGCTGGTCGGCAACACCGGCTGGGTTCCGACAATCGAATTGACAACCCACATCCGGCGCGCACCGAAACCCGGCTGGTTGCGCGCGAGATTCGAGTGCGACGATCTTCACAAAGGCCGCATGATTGAAACAGGCGCCTTGTGGGATTCGAGCGGTGCGGTCGTTGCGCGCAGCCGCCAGATCGGATTGCTGCTGGAAAAATAAATGCGCCCTCGCGTAGCGCCAGTCTCGACACTCATCGAATGGCTTCTGCACTGACGCTTACGCGACCATTACATCGAGTTCGGCGATTGCTGCGCGCGCAACATCACCTTCCGGAATCGACTGACCCGAGTCGCGCCGTTCAACCGCGGCCTTGAAACCATGCACTTTGGAATAGCGGCGAAACCACATGCCCTCGCGATTGCGTCGCGTAATGCCGTCGAACGGTGATCGCATCGAGCCGCTCGGGCCGATTGAATGTAATGCGGGCGATGCGTGGATTGCTCTCGCTCTGATTCAGCGTCAGGGTCGAGAATGGCCGCGACACGTCTACCGGCCGGCCGGCATGGGGATCTGCGTCGAGATCTTCCCAGCGCTCATCATGTTCTCCGTCTGTTCCGGGGATTCAGGCACCCGGTCAGCACTACTCCTTACATGGCCAGCGCGCCTCGTATGCAAGCAGCACCTCTTCAACAGCCAGCCCTTTCAGTCGTTGCGGATGCCTGCCGGCATACTCCTGCCAGGCCAACCGGCGCGCTATTGACAGCGGTACAGTGTCAATCCCGAGTTCCGGGCCACACGACCCCACCAGACCCGTTAGCTGCGGTTCGCTTAGCCGGCCGATCGCCTTTGCCGTCTTGTAGACCGTCTCAAGATAGGACACGCAGTCCACGAAGCGTTTGTCGTCGCCGCAAATTACCTGAAGGTCTTCGCCCGTAACAATCTCTACCGCGTTCGCCATGTTCGGCAGAGCGAGTGACATCGCCACAAGGAAAAATCCTGCTATTGCCGATAACGACCGTTTCACGTTATTGGAGGCATGGATTTCGAAGGCATGAAATTCAGCTGGCACATTGATATATCGCATGATGGCTCCAATGCTACCTGACCACGATCAACGTGCAATCAGATTGGCTCGAGAAATCTGACAAGAGCGGCCCGCTCGCGCCTGTCCATATTCAGAAAGCGTTCCCGCGACTTCTGCGTTTCTCCGCCATGCCATGCAATCACCTCCTCGAAATTACGCACCCGGGCGTCGTGAAACAGATCAGTGTGACCGTTAACCGTCTTCTGCAATCCCAGCGCCCACAGCGGCAGCCTGCGCCACTGACGCTCGTTGGCAAGAAAATCTGGCTGGCAATCGGACAGTTCCGCACCCATCTCGTGCAGCGACAAATCAATGTACGGACGCATCACGAGATTCGACACCGATGCGATCTGTGCCCGGCCGGTCCTGAGTTCCGGCACGTGGCAGCGGCCGCACTGTGATTCCATGAACAGCCGTTCACCCGGCCTCGCCTCGACATCATTCGCATGGCGTTGCGCGGGGACGGCCAGCGCCTGAACATAGCGCGTGATATTGCGCAGCCGGCTCGGCATCACCTCCCGGAAGATCTGTTCGGTACAAGCCTGCGCGCGCGCCCGAGTGATTCAAGATGTCAGGCGCCTTTGTCACCAGTCGGATAAATTAATCTGTCAGCCTTTTTGTTTTTTTGCTTGTCCTTTTTTTGTTTTTTTCATGCTTTGCGGCAATCGCCAGAAGAGTAAAAGCCAACCGCCTCCCGCCTAACGTTCGTTCCGGACAAATCGCCTGACAAACTTCTCCTCCGCCTCGAGCGTGCCAATCAGAACCACCTCGGCCCCCGCCGGGAGCAGCGTGTCCCGCGAGGGATTGACGACGCGTTTTCCGTCGAACTCGAAAGCAATGACGGTGCAGCCGGTTTCAGTGCGAATTGCGGAATCGCCAATGGTGCGGCTGGCAAGCCTGGGCGGCACGTGGACGCGAAATACGTTGACGCCTTCGGCCAGCAGCAGGGTATCGCTGCCGCGCAATTCGTCGAAGATTGAATTGGCGCCCATCGAGGCATACGACAGCACGAGGTCGGCGCCGGCCCGGTGCAGTGTCGAGACGTTTAGCTCGTTGGTACAGCGGCAGATGATCTGGATGTTCGGCCGTAACCGGCGATAAAGGATGGTCAGGAAGATGTTCAGGTCGTCATCGTGGGTGGTAATGATGACAGTAGAGGAATCGCGCATGCCGGATGCCACGATGACGTCGAATTTCGCCGCATCACCGATGATGGCGCGAGCCGGGTCGGGCACCCGCTCGGCAACCAGTTCGATCGTCACCCATTCGATGCTGCGCTCATCCAGCGCATCCGCGGTCGCACGACCGACACGGCCGCTACCGACGATCACAACCCGGCTTCCGCCGCGCTCCGTACGGCACATCAGCTGGTTGTAGCGCTCGAACTGTTCTGGCGTGCCGGCAAGCACCAGGATCGTATTCGGTCCGATCTCGCTTTCCGGCCCCGTGGGCTTGAAAATCCCGTGGTCCCACAAGCCCACCACGCTGACCCCGATGTCGCCCCACAACCCCGTCGCGCCGATCTTCTGGCCAACCAGCGACGTTCCGCCGGCACTCGCCTCAGCGATGTGGAGCCCATAGGTTTCTCCGATACGATGCGCCGAGGCGTCGCGGTCGATGACGCGCCGGGCGAGAGCTTGCCCCATCATGAACTCCAGGCGCAGCACACGCGTGGCGCCGGCCAGTTCCATGGCATCCCACGCAGCCTCGTTGGTTGCCGTGGCAACGATGGGAATGTCGGGGGCGACCCCCCGCACGGTGAAAATCACGTTGGTATTGATAACATCGGTGCGCGTGCTGACCACCATGGCGGCCTGATCGATGCGCAGGCGCCGGTAGGTCTCCGGATCGTTGAATTCACCGAGCACGACCGGCAGGTTCTGGTCATGCAGTTCCAGCGCCTCGGCCAGCGTTGGCACGAGGATGTAAAAGGGATGTGCGTGCCGCTTCAGAAGCTTGATCAGGTATTTCGTGATCGGCCCGTGCCGGGTCAGGAGAACGTGGCCGCGCGTGTCCGGTGGCAGCTCGCGCGGCGCCCGGGCGCGGGCCTGCGCCTTCATCCACGGCGCATAGAAAAACTCGATGAAGGTGAAAGGCAGTAGCACCAACAGGAATACGACGCCTGTGATCAGTACGACCAGCGAAAACAGGCGCCCGATGTCTCCTTGGAAGGTGACATCGCCGAAGCCCAGCGTGGACATCACGGTAAGCGTCCAGTAAATCCCCGTGACCCAGGTGTGCTCTTGCCCCTCGAGCGCCATGAGGTAGTGGAACCCAATGCTGTACGCCGCGATCAGTGCAAACAGCACCATGAGCAGCCTGATCAGGGCGATCAGGTTGGAACGGCTGGTCCGGCTCTCGAGAAATGCGGCCACAACCGCAAGGAGTGATTGCATATTTCTTTTCTCTGACGTCCCTTGCGCCCCTGGCGGTGAATGATCTGGAATAGTCGCTGGAGCCAAAGGGGCCGCAACAGACACAGCGTAACAGACGGGAAAGCAATCAGCACCGCCAGCCAAAGACGTCCGCAATCAGGAAAGGCGTCAAGCCGCGCTGGTCGGCACGTCCGGCAGCACGCTGCGCGGGATGCAAAAAAAGGCTAGTTCAGACTCGATTAATCCATCTCCGGCAGTACTGTGAAGGGCAGCAGCATGATGGGCCGGTCCGGGCGCGCGCAGTTGCGTCGCGCCTTTTACATGCCTGGCCTGTTGGCGCGCCGGCACAATCGAGCACTCAAGTCATTTGGCGACAGACTGAGTGCAAGAGGGCTTGCACCCACGGCAGTTGCAGGTGCGATGATGCGCAAACTGGTGCACTTTAATTACGTTGCGATCAACTCGGGACGGCCGCTTGATATCAATCTCGCGATACTGCGGCTTGACTTACAAGACGGTATCTGACCCCGTACTCGTGGGTTCAGAAACGGTAGGCGGGATTATCCGGATCGAAGTCGGAGTCGGCTAACCCGGCATTGAGATTAAGGTTCTCGTACCCGTAGTTCTCCACCAGCTGATCTTGCCGGTCGTAGACGTGGATCCTGATCAGTAACTTGTTTTCGATATCCTGGTTGATGACCATCCGATAACCGCCGTAGCCACCAACCGTCCCGCTCGGCAGGTCCACGTCCAGAATACGTGTTTTCCTGCCGTAAACCGATTCCTCCCCGAGTTGCGCGACACTGATGTAACCGGCTTCGATCGCTGAACGCACGTTGACCGCAACCGTCTTGATCAGTCCGCCGATCCCGATGTCGGTGACCGGGCGTAGATTGCCGACCATCAGTTCGGGGGCCCTCAGGTCGAGATTACGCACGACAAACCTCCAGAACCCACCTCGATGTGCCCGGACCCGGTTTTTATTCCAGCCAACCACATAGACCAACTCACTGTCCTCGTAAGGCGTCGATACCCACTTAAGGTACATGCTGAACGGCTTCCTGAACTTCAGAAAGATGGTCTCTTGCGGAAGCAACTTCCCGGCAACGCGTTGCTGTTTGTGGACGATGGCCGAGTAACTTTCAACGCTGGCGTAGGCGGCTTCCGCCTCGACGACCCACTGTTCGCGATCGTCGAGGCCTTGAGCGGCAGTGGCCACGGCCCATGACAGCAACAACGCCAAACGAGCGATCCCGATCATCCCTGGAGAATGTATCCGCCTTGAAAACCGCACTGCCCCGCCCCCCCCAATCCGCGCAGGAATCCGATAGCACCCAAACATTCTAGCCCTCTTTGCACTCTTCAAAGCACGTGCTCTGGCACTATCGTCTGTTCCGGTCATCGTTCTGCAGCAGTCCTTCCAGTGAGGAGCTATTACTTGCCTCAATCTGATCGAAGCATGATGCCCAATCCTTAATTCAAGCCATTACTCCTCGCCCGAAAGCGAGCATCTGACGTCAGTTGGGGCGCATCGACTTCATGGAAGCGAAGACTTTGACGCCTTTCGCTTGACCACAACGATGTACCATGCCTCACATGAATCAGGATTCCGCTGTCGCACTGCCGTTTGAAACGGCTCAAAAGATCTCTCGCGAAGAGATGAGCGAGTTGCCCGTGCGCCGCTACGACGGATCGGTCCACTTGCTGGCGGCGCCATCGGACTTCGAGCGCGCATTGCAGGACCTGCGCCGTGAAAGTGTGATCGGCTTTGACACCGAGACACGGCCTGCCTTCCGGCGCGGCGAGAGCTACCTGCCGTCCCTGGTGCAGCTCGCCACAGCCGGCGCCGTGTATCTCGTGCAAGTACAGCAGAAGGACTATTCCGATGCGATGCGGGAGATCTTTTCGTCGGAGAAAATGATCAAGGCCGGTGTGTCGGTAAGAGACGATCTACGCAACCTGAAGAACTTGTTCGAGTTCAAGGAGAATGCGGTGGTGGATCTCGGCAAGATCGCGAAGCGTCACGGTCTGAAACAGACGGGCGTGCGCAATCTTGCGGGGATATTTCTCGGCGTGCGAATTTCCAAGGGTGCGAAGACGACAAACTGGGCCGCGCGCCGTCTGACACCCCAGCAGATAACCTACGCGGCAACCGACGCCTGGGTGTGCCGCGAGTTGTATCTGCGTTTCAGGGAACTGAG
>Ga0316187_10001356_pt1 | contig 20987 bp, 16 predicted proteins | sample CroRivburrow1_MG_FD_204927 | JGI IMG/M metagenome (GOLD analysis project Ga0316187, IMG submission 204927) | Coastal sediment microbial communities from Maine, United States - Cross River worm burrow 1 | ecosystem: Environmental > Aquatic > Marine > Coastal > Sediment | place: USA: Maine...
ATAGCTCAATCGGTTAAATTGAATAGCCAGGATGATAAAGATACCGAAGAGGGCAAAAATAAAGCTGAAGACAAGGCCACGAACAGATTCCTCGGTTCGCTCCTGTTCACCGCCAAGACGGTAGTGAATATATTTCTCATCCTCGCCCAGCCACTCTGCCTTGCGGCTTTCGACAAGTGCGTTCAATTCTGCTGAAGTGATTTCACTTGGCCGCACCTCTGCAGAAACATGAATGACCCGAATGCCCTTTTTGTGTCGCACACTGGCCAAGCCTGACTTCTCTTCAAATGTTGCGATTTTTCCTAGGGGAACAAGTCCGCCCATCCTGTTGGGAATCATCAGGCTTTTGAGTGTTTCGGGATTGTTTTCTGCTGATTCAGGGTAACGCAGAGTAACATCCACCTCTTCTTTACCTTGCTTCAATGTGGAGACAACGAGCCCGTCAAAAGCAGCGCGGATATGCGTGGCAACGGTTGCCATATCGACTTTTGCATAGGATGCGAGCGCTCTATCAAGAACAATATGGATTTCAGGGTCTCCCTCTTCCAGCCCACTCTCGACCGAGTGTGCACCCGGAACACTTTCCAGCAGGGCTACAAGTTTGCGGGCTGCCTGCTCACGTATTTCATCTTTGCCGCCACTGATTTCAACCTGAAGTGCGCGCCCGCTTGGTGGGCCTGCTTTCATCATGGAAAAGTTGATGTTCAGTTCCGGGAACAAAGCCGGGATATCTTTTTCCAGATCACGCATCACCTCTCCGGCTGGAACCGTGCGTCCGACAAATGAGGTGAGTGATACGCGCAGGTAACCGAAATGATCGCCTACCTGTTTCAGCTCTTCACGCTGGTCCGAACTATTTGTGCCTGCCATGGTGGTGGTGACTTCAAGCAGGGAGGGGTCAATACGCTTTCGAACCTCGACATCAATTTCCAGAAGCTTTTTACGCATATCTTCCAGCGTGGTGCCGACCGGCGCATTAATGCGCAAATAGAACTGATCTTCAGCACCGGATGGGAAGAGTTGGAATTTGGTTTGTCCGGCTAGCAAGCCGGCACCGACAAGCCCCATCATTGTCAGTAAGATGGTGATATAGCGAAATTTGAGCGCCAGTGTCAGCACCTTGCCATAGGTCTCGGTTAGCCAGATGAGAAGCCTCCGCTCTTTTGGATGTTGATCAGGGTTGACCACATCCTTAATATGATTGGGCAGGATAAAGATCGCCTCCCACCATGAGAAGAAGAGAAGGATCACGACAACCACAGGGATGGAGTAGATAAATTTACCAATAATGCCCTCCATGAACATCATCGGCAGAAATGCAACAATGGTGGTAAGTACGGTTGCGGTCACAGGGCCTAGCAGTTCATAGGTGCCTTCAATAGCCGCTTCACTTGGGCTTAAACCCTTCTCCATGTGATAGGTGGCATTTTCACCGATGATGATGGCATCATCAACCATCAGACCGAGCACAATAATGAAACCGAACATGGTCAAAAGGTTCAGGGTGGTGCCGCTGAGGTAGAGCACCAACAAGCCGGAGAAGAAAATGATGGGCAGTCCCCATGCTGTGGTCATGGCAACAGCCGGGCGCAGGAACATGAACAGGGTCAGAAAGACGAGGACCAGACCGATCATGCCGTTGCTGGTTAATACATTCAGGCGCAGCCGGGTGTTGATCGAAAAGTCCTGATAGGTCCGGACTTCGATGGATTCGTGATAGCGCTCTGAAATCGATGGCAGGTAAGCACGAACCTTATCGACAAGCTCGATAATGTCGGCATCGGCCTGTTTAAGCACAATAAAGCTCATGGATGGTTTGCCCATGGCATCTACATAGCGGCGAGCCTTCTCCAGCGATTGCGTAACCTCTGCAACATCTTTCAGGTAAAGTTTATGCCCCTGTTCCGTGGCTCGGACCACCAGATTTCCGGCATCTTCAGCGGAGGTGAACTCACCGTTTATCCGGATCATCTTTTGGCCTTCAGGGGTCTTCAGATTGCCGCCGGGTGCGTTCACATTCCAGCCGCGTACCAGCTGCACAATATCTTCGGTGGATACGCGATACTGGCGCATTTTCTCAGGATTCAACGTAATGCGGATCTCCTCTTTTCGATCGCCCTGAACAAACACTTTCGATACACCGGTTATATTCAGCAGGTCATCTTCAATGCTGTCTGAAATATGTTTGAGTTTCAGGTCATCAAGAGGTGCAAAAATCGAAAAAGAGATGACAGGTGTCTGCTCTGATTTAATCTCCGATATTATCGGGTCGTAGGGGAGATCGGCAGGCAATGAGGCCCGGTTGATCGCCTGCTGCACATCGGAAACGAACCTGGAGCGATCGGTGTAACTTGGCTCAATCTCGATCAGCATCTCCATGGAGCCGGCAAAGGCAGTGGAGCTTATGTTTTTAATGCCATCCATGCCTTTGAGTTCCCGTTCAATGGGCGTAACAAGAAGCTGCTCGGATTCATGCGGGGATGAACCGGGGTAGGTTGCGGAAATAACGACAAGGTCAAAATCCACACTCGGAAAAGCTTCACGTTGGATGGCTGTGGCAGCATAGATGCCAGCCAGAAGCAGCATGACGGAGAGCATGTTAACGAGCAGCCCGCGGTGGACGAAAAATGCGATGATTCTTTTCATAGTTGAGAGGCCTCTTGCTCAAGCTTTCCGGATTTGAGAGCAGGCAGCATTGTTCCTCGTGCCAGAGCCAGTTGATGGGTGGCAAGCATAAGCGATACCTGCTGCATCGCAGCCTGTAGCTCAGCAGCCCTTAATTCGCCTTCAAACTGAATGAGAGTGGCCGTATCTGAACGGCCATTCCTGTAGCGGCTTATTTCAGCCTCGAATTTGTTTGTTTCCGCCTTGGCCCGCCGGTTTGCCGCAACGACTATTTTATGGCTGTTGTTCAATATGGTGATGGCACTTGCCAATCGGCTCTTTACCGCTTCACGCAGCTGCAGACGTTCCAGCATTGCCTGCTGGCGAGCAAGTTCCGCCTGCCTGATGGATGCCTTGGTTGTGTTGCCTGTGAGGGTGTCGCTTAGTTCAACACTGAGAGATACAAAACGGTCATTCAGGGTAAATCCCTGGCCCAATGTTTTGCCTGCACTGGAGTCAAGTGCGCGGCTTCCAACTTGGCCGACCAGGTCGATCTGTGTTTCATGCTGATTGCGTGCTGCAGTCAGCCGGGCATTGCTGGCGGTCAGGCTGGCTTCTACTGCCCGAAATGCAGGGCGCACTTTTTCTGCATCTGCGAGCAGCTCATCCAGCGACAACTCTTCCGGTTCGGTTGTTGAAAAGAGGCCTCTGTTCAGGTCGGGGTCGAGGGGTGCATCGGGCGTGCGTAACATGAGGCGGTTAAGGTTCGTTCTTCCCTGTTCCGATGTTGACTCAGCGAGGCTCAGCTCCATGCGGCGTGTCGCCAGAAGCGCCTCTGTCTGAAGCCGGTCTGCCCGTTCAATAAGTCCAAACTGTTCGCGCATCTTCTGATATTTCAACAGTTTCCCGGCACGATGAACCGCATCTTTTGCAAGTTTCAGTGCCAGGTTATCAGCCGCCAGCTGAAAGTAGAGTAGCGTCGCCTGCTCTGCCAGCTGTTCCTTCAGCATCTCCACGCGCCAGAGTGATGCCTGCTCATCCTGCTCGGATGCAGCCATCTGTTCATGGTAAGCGGGATTGCCATGACCACGCAGCAGTGGATATCGATAAGTCAGGTCAATCTGGTTCTGGTAGATTGGATTGACGGTGGATTGAAAGGTTGCAGGTACAGATGATGGATAGCCGAGCCTGGTACGATTGTAATTCAGGCTTCCGGTCAGAGTGCTGCCGTTCTGCAGGGGTTTGCTGACGGCTCCCGAAAGTTGGCCGAACTGGGTTTTGTTGGCAGCAAAGGGGCTGGTTGTCGGAGATTTCTCGTCGCTATAGCCAAGTCGCATTGAGACGTTCGGATCGAGCATTCCCTCAATGCGCTGCTGGTCGGCTTTGACAAAGTCGGTACCCAGCTGGCTCAGTGGGATGTCCGGATTGTTGGCGAAAGTTTCCTGAATCACATCGGCCAGTGAAATGAATTGAGCGGATGCCATCCCCGGTATAAGAAGGGCGTAGATCAGAAAAACATTTCGAATTCGGAGCATCATCTACCTCTCTAAGAAATAACAGGCCATCTGCGATGGATAAGGTTTAAACCCTAATACTATGATTGATACTGTCAACTATTGACCGTATCAACAAAGAGGGCATTATATGGCAATGAAGAATATTCCATATCCACCTGAGCGAATCGAAGACGGGCTTGGCTTTCTTGCGAACCAGTTGAGTTTTGCACTTCGACAGAATATGGCGCATGAGTGCAAAGACGTTGGTTATAAGGCAACGCCCGAAGGGCTGGGGATCATGTTTCTGTTGAGCCGCCAGGAAGGGCTCACGCAGAGTCAGATTTCGGAGTTTCTTGCAAAAGATAAGGCAGCCATTACCCGCCTTTTGAACGCGCTGGAAAAAGAGGGGCTGGTCAAGCGGGGTCACGACAAAAAGGATCGTCGGATTGTTCGCTCCCGGCTAACCGCTAAGGGAAAGATGGCAATTGAGGAGATCATTCCTGCCTTTAAGTCATTCTTTGCCGGGATTTTTAATGGCGTTGATTCGGATGAATTTGATGTCGCCCGCAAGGTACTGCGACAGATTATTGCGAACCTGAAAAAAAGGGAGGCTGATTAAGCCTCCCTTTTTGATGATTGCTATCAGCAGATGTGAATGATCAGGCGCGTTCCATAAATTCGCCGGTCTCTGTATTTACTTTTACCCTGGTTCCGGATTCCAGGTAGGGAGGAACGAGAATTGAAGCGCCAGTCTCCAGTACACCCGGCTTGTATGAGCCTGTTGCAGTCTGTCCCTTGATTGATGCATCGCATTCTACCACTGTGAGCTCAACGCTCTGAGGTAGTTTTACATTCAGTGGGCGCTCTTCATGAAACTCAACTTCCACCATCATTTCAGGAAGCAGGTAGGGTTTCGCATTCTCAAGCATATCTTCGCCGAGTGCGATCTGCTCGTAGTTCTCCATATCCATAAAGTTATACTGACCATCGGCTTCATACAGGAACTGCATAGGGCGCTGTGAAAGGACAGCGCGTTCGGCACGTTCCGTTGAATTGAAGCGTTTATTGGTCTTGGTGCCGGTTTCGATGTTGCGCATCTCTACCTGCATACAGGCCACACCTTTGCCCGGAGTAACATGCTTGGTTTTCATGACTTTCCAGAGGCCACCATCAATCTCAAGGATGTTACCGGTACGAATGGTTGTTACATTTATTTGCATCGAGCTACTCCACGGATGACAATTCGAATCTACGTCATAAAAATCGGATGGTGACCATAGCTATTAAGGCAATTAACGGCAAGTGGGTTAACCCTATAGGTGAAAGCATGATAACGGACACAGCTGTTCAGGAAGCGATGGATCAGTTTGTCATGAGCTGTTCAGACAAAGCTGCAACACCGTTCCCGGTAGAGCGTTGCATGGAGATGTTTGCTGAATATCTGCTGCACTACTCTGATCTTTATCAGGATGGTGAGATGGTGGATCAGGACGAGCTGCAGGAGTGGGAAGCTGCTCTCGGCGAGTATGTAGAGAACCTCCTTGATGGTGATGCTTCTGATGTCGATGTTGAGCATGTGGCTGAATTGGGGAACTTGCCGGTATCGATGCTGGAGTCTGAGCACTTTCGAGATTTTATCGGCTGGTCGCTGCTAAGAGAGGCTGGCATCACCAGCCTTGAGGTTGAAGAGTGTGCAGATGTTCTGCTCAGCTGGGTCTCCTACCTGCACAAAAGGCACTGGCTGGATTCGGATCGGCATGTTGCCTTTCTTGAATCCATTCAGGAGCTGAAAGATGAATCAATGCGCGCATCACAGGCGGCACGCCTGCTGTTTCACTATGTCCGCTTAGGTGGCGGCGTCTCGCCGCGAAATCGGGGCAAGCGCTTTGAGCAGTTCATTGAAGGTCATGCCAGACTTTCCAAGCTGGAAAAAGGATCTATTTTCCTCATGTTTGACAATAAAAACCGGGAGATTGGCCCGGTAGCCCTGCCCGATGAGATTTCCCGCCACCTGAAGTGTGGCGATGTGCTCGATATTGAACTGGGTTCCAGAGGGGGTACCTGGCTGATTGTCGATATCGGTCCGGTCTATCCCAGTGAGGTTTATGTGGATGCCGATGAGTTCGAGATTCCGGAGAAGCTCTCCTGAGTTTTGATTGAATGCCCGCTTTCGACCCAAAGCGGGCACACAATATGGGTGCTGATATATTATTAAAGCTACCTGATCTATACTGCTCGTTATGATTGCTACATTGCGTCAATATCTCTTCATCATTGTACTGGCTGTTACAGGCATGGTGATTGTTTCGTCATTAATCTACTCAATAATAACTGCGCACCGTGTATCGGATGTTCATACACCCCTGGTTGATGCTGCGATGGAGACCAAATTCGAGTTGGCCCTCAGCCAGCTTTATCTTGAGGAGTTCATTTCTGGAGACGAGTCCATTACAGAGGGTGCTGTAACTTCACACCTTAAACAGGCACAATGGTATGCACGCGCAATGCTTTCAGGAGGCCAAAACAGCGAGGGAACATTCATCCCGCTTGAGGACAAGGATTTACGCAACAAAATTATAACAGTACTAGAGAAGATCACACAGATTGATGCACTGTTTCAGTCACTGGCTTCTGACATTGCAAAAACACGGCAGGGCAGTGAGATTGACCAACTTTTTGAGCAGCAATTTCAGGGCGCTTTGGAAAAAGCAGATGTTGTTGAAAATGCGTTATTAGTAATCATTGCGAAGGAACGCTCTAAGCAGAAAGTGAATGACTTCACGGGTCTGATACTAGCAATTATCACATTCGTTGCTGCTGTTGGTTATTTTACTGTTCGGCATCGTTTGGAGTTGAAGCTTATAGACCAGCTCCGTGAGATGGCCACAAATGATGAGTTGACCGGTATTGCTAATCGACGAAGCCTCAACTCGACCCTGACGAATGAGTGGAATCATGCTTTGAGAGCTCAATATCCTCTGTCCCTGGTCATCTGTGACATCGACCTTTTCAAACGGTATAACGATTCATTGGGCCATCCGGCTGGGGATGAATGTTTGAGATCTGTGGCGAAAGTTATGCAGGGTGTGTTGCAGCGTCCAGTTGATAGTGTTGCAAGGTATGGTGGTGAAGAGTTTGCCTATGTTTTGCCTTTTACAGATGTGGATGGTGCAGTAAACATGATGGATAGACTTCATAAAAGACTTAGCAGAGAGAAGCTTCCACACCCTGATTCAGAAGTGTCAGATTATGTGACTATTAGTGCAGGCATTGCATCACTAACACCCAATTCAGATCACTCTATTGATGAACTCATTTCGGACGCAGATCAGGCCCTTTATCGTGCCAAAGAAGAGGGACGAAATCGAACTTGCTGTTAATGTATGAAGCCAGCGATCATTCGATCAGGCAAACAAAACGACTTATGAACGTTCTTTGATCGCCCTGGCTTGTGCTACGGCATTACCGATATAGCTGGCAGGAGTCAGTTTAATCAGCTCTTCCTTGGCATCAGCCGGGATATCAAGATCTTCAATGAACGCTTTCAAAGCAGCTGGCGTGATGCCTTTACCACGGGTCAGCGCTTTCATCTGCTCATACGGGTTTTCCAGGCCATAACGACGCATCACCGTCTGGATTGCTTCGCCGAGCACCTCCCATGTCGCATTAAGATCTTCGGCCAGGCGCGTTTCATTGAGCTGCAGTTTACTTAAGCCCTTCTGGGCAGAGGCGTATGCCAGAACGCTATAACCGAAACCGACACCCAGATTACGCAGTACGGTGGAGTCAGTCAGGTCACGCTGCCAGCGAGAGATGGGAAGCTTGGCCGAAAGGTGGCCCATGACGGCGTTTGCCAGCCCCAGGTTTCCTTCCGCATTTTCAAAATCGATCGGATTGACCTTGTGCGGCATGGTGGATGAGCCCACCTCACCGGCGATCACACGCTGTTTGAAGTAACCGAAAGAGATATAGCCCCAGACATCACGGGACATGTCGATCACAACAGTGTTAAAGCGGCAGATGGCATCGTTGAGTTCAGCCACGTAGTCGTGTGGTTCGATCTGGGTGGTATACGGGTTCCAGTCCAGCCCCAGGCTCTCTACAAAGCCTTTGGCAATGGCTTCCCAGTCCAGCTCGGGGTAACTCACCATGTGGGCGTTGTAGTTGCCCACAGCACCATTGATTTTACCCAGGATCTCTACTTCAGCAATCTGCTTGCGCTGGCGTGTCATTCGATACGCAACATTGGCCCACTCTTTACCGATGGTGGTAGGGGAGGCTGGTTGTCCGTGGGTGCGGGCAAGCAGTGGCACATCGGCCATCTCAATGGAGAGGTTCTGCATGGTCTCAATCAGACGGTCCAGCTCAGGCATCAGAACAGTGTCGCGCGCCTCTTTCAGCATCAGACCGTAGGAGAGGTTGTTGATGTCCTCGGAAGTACATGCAAAGTGGAAAAACTCTGAGATGGCTGCCAGCTCACTATGATCGGCAACTTTCTCTTTCAGGAAATACTCCACGGCTTTCACATCGTGGTTGGTAGTCGCTTCGATATCCTTGACCCGCTGGGCATCGGCTTCAGAGAACTCTGAAATAATGCCGTCCAGAAGACTGTTGGCCTCTTTGCTGAATAACGGAACCTCCGTTACCCCTGAGTTCTCCGCTAGCATCTGCAACCAGCGAACTTCAACGGTAACGCGTGCCTTGATCAGTCCGTACTCACTGAAAACAGGGCGCAAAGCCTGAACTTTCCCGGCATAACGGCCATCAAGTGGTGAAAGGGCTGTGAGTGGTGAAACCTGCATGAAAACTCCGGTCTAAATTTATCATAAGCGGTCAAGGCAGCGAAATGTACACAGTTTCGATTGATTTCTAAAGGCTACGAGGTAATGATACTCCCTCTGGAATTACCTGTAGGGGTTTTAGGACTATTATGATCACGATGATCTGAACTTACAGCTTGTGAGGGAGATACGGCATGGATGGATTAATACGCACAGGGATTGGCTTAATGTTGGTGGTGGCTTTTTCTCTGCCACTCTCTGCTGAGGAGCAGGCGCCTGATGCTGCTCGTGGAGCCAAAATATTCCAGACCATCTGTACACACTGTCATACCGTGACCTATGATGAGAGCCGGGTCGGAGCTCCGGGGCTGAAAGGCGTGCTCGAACGCTATGATGCGAAGTGGCTTCATCAGTGGCTGAAATCGCCGGAGGCCTTTGCCAAGGTGGATGAGACAGCGGCAGACCTTCTCGGCTCTAACAAATACGGGCTAAAAATGCCAACACTTCCCGAGATGCAGGATAAAAATAATCGTGCGGACATTATTGCTTACCTTGAAACACTAAAAGGCGATTGAGGTCTGTTTAGAAGTTTGAAGACATGCTTCCTGCATTGCAGTGGTTATCATTGAATTAAAAAAGGCTACGCTGGGAATACCATCATAGCCTTTTCTTTTCCGGCTTCATCCGCATAGGACATGCGGCTTTAGTGAGTAATCGGAAATCACACTTTTCGATTACGTTAAAAGGCTTTGGGCAGGAAGCCCAAAGCCGTATCTCACTTAAGCAGCTCTTTCAGACGCTGATTTACCATGCCGGGATTGGCCTGGCCTTTCGACGCCTTCATCACCTGGCCGACAAAGAAGCCCATCAGCTTGTCTTTACCACCACGGTAGCCTTCAACCTGTTCAGGATTGGCATCCATCACCGCTTTGATGATGGCATCAATGGCACCGCTATCAGAGACCTGTTTCAGCCCTTTCTCTTCAATAATGGTGTCGGCATCACTGCCGCTCGCCATCATGGCATCGAGGACATCCTTGGCGATTTTACCGGAGATCGTGTTGTCTGCGATGCGATCCAGAAGCCCAGCCAGCGATTCGGCTGACACAGGCGAATTTTCAATCTCTTCACTCGCTTCTTTCAGGCGACCCAGCAGTTCATTGGCCATCCAGTTGGCACACCGTTTGGGATCAGCCGGGTGTGCAGCAACCAGTGATTCATACCATACGGCCAGATTACGTGTCTGGCTCAGCACATCTGCATCATAGGGAGAGAGTCCGAATTCGATTTCAAAACGTTTGCGCAGTTGTCCCGGTAGCTCAGGCATACCTGCCTTGATGGCATCCACCTCCTCCTGTGAAACCCGCAGGGGTGGGAGATCCGGTTCGGGGAAGTATCGGTAGTCGTGAGCCTCTTCCTTGCTACGCATCGAACGGGACTCATTTTTGACCGAATCCCACAGCCGTGATTCCTGAACCACTTTACCGCCATCTTCAATGACTTCGATCTGACGCATGACTTCGAAATCAATGGCCTGCTTAATAAAGCGGAAGGAGTTCATGTTTTTCAATTCGGTACGCGTGCCGAACGGGTCGCCCGGATGCCGGACGGAGACGTTGGCATCGCAGCGGAACTGGCCCTTTTCCATATCCGCCCCGGAGACTTCAAGGAAACGAATCAACTGGTGCAGCTGTTTCAGATAAGCGATCGCCTCATCGGCACTGCGCATGTCCGGCTCAGATACAATCTCCATCAGCGGAACACCTGAACGGTTCAGGTCGATATGGGAAACGGCTTCCAGCCCTTCGTGCATCGATTTGCCTGCATCCTCTTCCATGTGAATACGCGTCACACCAATCCGTTTTTCGCCATCTTTGGTCGGGATATCGATATAGCCCCCCTCAACGATTGGCACGGCGAACTGTGATATCTGATACCCCTTCGGTAGATCAGGGTAGAAGTAGTTTTTACGGTCAAACTTCGACTCCAGATTAATGGTCGCATCAATGGCAAGGCCAGTAAGAATCGATTTGTCGACGGCTACGGTATTGAGCACGGGTAGTTGACCGGGCATGCCTAAGCATACCGGGCAGGTCTGGGTGTTTGGTTCTGCACCAAACTCGGTGGAGCAGCCGCAGAAGGCCTTGGTCTTGGTGTTAATCTGGCAGTGAACTTCGAGTCCGATGACTACTTCCCAGCTCATGATTCACCTCCATTACTACTAAAAGCGGCAGGAACTTTGCTGTTCCACTCCGTAGCACCCTCATAGGCTGAGGCAGCACTCAGAATCAGATCTTCGCGCCATGCAGGTGCGATCCACTGCAGACCAACCGGCATGCCATTGGCAAATCCGCATGGCTGCGACAGGCCGGGAAGCCCTGCCAGATTCACGGCAATGGTGAAGATGTCTGAGAGATACATGGTCAGAGGGTCATCAGTCTTCTCCCCCAGTTTGAATGCGGTAACAGGGCTGGTTGGCGTAGCGATGATATCCACTTCTTCAAAAGCCTTGATGAAATCCTGCTGAATCAGCGTGCGCACCTGTTGTGCCTTCAGGTAATAGGCATCGTAATAGCCGGATGAGAGTGCAAAGGCACCGGTCAGGATTCGGCGTTTTACTTCCGAGCCGAAACCTTCGTCACGGGAGCGGGTGTACATGTCCAGAAGATCTTCCGGATTGTCGCAGCGATGGCCGAAGCGAACACCGTCATAACGCGACAGGTTGGCCGAGGCTTCTGATGGAGCAATCACATAATAGGCAGCCACGGCGTACCCGGTGTGCGGAAGCGAGATATCAATAATCTCAGCACCGAGCGCTTCGCACTGTTTCAATGCAGCATCGACAGATGCACGAACGCCTGCATCCATACCATCAACAAAATACTCTTTCGGACGACCGATCTTCAGCCCCTTCATGTCGGTTGCGTCACAAGCGCCGAGCCAGTCAACACTGGGGGCACCATCAACCGAAGTTGCATCGCGGCTATCATGGCCGGAGATGGCTGCGGTGATCATGGCCGCATCCTTGACTGTACGGGTCATCGGGCCTGCCTGGTCCAGAGAGGAGGCAAAGGCGATAATGCCGCGACGTGAAACGCGGCCATAAGTTGGTTTCAGGCCTGTAATGCCGCAAACTGATGCTGGCTGGCGAATGGATCCGCCTGTGTCTGTGCCCAGAGCGGCAGGGGTTAGTGCTGCTGCTACAGCTGCGGCAGAACCACCGGATGAGCCACCCGGAATAGCATCGGTATCCCATGGATTGCGGCAGACACCAAAAGCAGAAGTCTCCGTAGATGAACCCATGGCAAACTCATCCATATTGGTCTTGCCGACAAGAACGGCCCCTGCCTCTTTCAGATGGGTAATGACCTGTGCATCGTAAGGGGCGTGAAAATCTTTCAGAATCCTGGAGCAGCAGCGGGTAGGGCCATCCTGTGTGCAGAAGATATCCTTTACAGCGATTGGCAGCCCTTCAAGCGGGCGAGCTTCATGTTCAGCGCGATATTTGTCTGATGCTTCAGCCTGAGCCAGCACATGATGCGCATCAATATAGACAAAAGCATTCAGCGAATCATTGTGGGCAGCAATGCGGTCGAGGTAGAGCCGGGCCACTTCAACAGCGGAGGTTTCACCCGCATCAAGGCGGGATTTAATGTCGGATAAAGAAGAGAAAGGCATTAATATACTCCGGAAACACGAGAGTTTTCGCTCAAGGCAAGGCGCAGTGCCTGCGAGAAGCGGAGCGTATCTTCTGATACGTAAGCATCGCAGCAGGTACTGCAACGCGGCATGGGGCGGAAGGGCGACGTGTTTGGCATTTATTCGATTACCTTTGGCACAACATAGAGCCCTGATTCGGTTTTGGGCGCAGGGGCCTGAAGCTCATCCCGACGGTTTCCATTGGTGACAACGTTGGCCCGCAGCGGCATGGCTGCATCGTGCGGATGTGCCGTGGCTGCAACGCCTTCGGTATTCACTTCGGAAAGTGTTTCAATATAACCGAGAATGCCGGAGAGCTGTGGGCCCAGTTCAGCGGCTTCATCCTCCGTCAGGCGGATGCGAGCCAGCATCGCTACTTTGTTTACATCAATATCCATCGATATGACCTCTGTTTGAATTGGCGCGAAGCTTAGCCCTATTTATGTGTGAATTGAACCATGAAGCGTCTGTTTGGGGATGCATCGAATCAATATTTGTGCCATAAATATGATGTGATGAAGAGAAGTTACGCCTGTCCAGCATCTGTTCTCCAGATAGTTCTCCTGATGGGGCTGCTTCTGGCGGCATGCTCTTCTCAACCTCAACTTCCAAAACTATCGGCCGGTTCAACCATTCTCGCCTTTGGAGACAGCCTCACTTACGGCAGTGGTGCCGGTAGAGACGAGAGCTACCCTGCGATTCTTTCGCAGTTGACCGAATTTGAAGTGATTAATGCAGGCGTACCCGGAGAGGTGACCAGTCAGGGAGTGAAGCGATTACCGGGATTGTTGGATGAACATCTACCGCAACTGATGATTCTCTGTCATGGCGGCAATGACCTGTTACGCAAGCAGGATATGAATCTGACAGCAGAGAATTTGCGCAGCATGATCCGGATGGCTCAAGAGCGGGGCGTTTCGGTTCTGATGCTGGCCGTGCCGAAGCCGGGCGTGTTTATGGATCCTCCCCTGTTCTATGAGGAGATAGCCAGCGAGATGAAGGTGCCGATAGCTCTGGAGACTGTGCCGGACATCCTCTCCGAGCGTTCTTTGAAGTCCGACACCATTCACCCGAATAGCGATGGTTACCGGCTTATGGCTGAGGAGATATTCCGGTTAATGAAGAATGTGGGGGCACTCTGATGGATGTTGCCGGTTCAACCCGGTTGCGCCCATTCTCTTTGGCAACGTAAAGAGCCTTCTCCTATCTAAGCGTGTTGCGCTATCCAGCCAGCTATTTCACGGTAGAGATCCAAGTGATCGAACCGCTTGCGCCGTCGGAACGGGTTGAGCCAGAAGTTCTGGCCGATTACCTCAAAGTGGTCGGCGTGGAGTGTTCTGACATGTTCTCCCCAGACAGCAGACGTGGTTGAAACCTGACTATCATTGGCGCCTTCGTTTTTTTGAATCACTCTTGCCAGGTCACGCACACTCCAGGGAAGTTCATTGAGTGGTCGCTGGGCGGAGTAACTACGGTAACTGACATGGGGTGAATCCGGAGTATCCTCATTGAACTTCGACATACTCTCTCTGGTCAGGTTATGAACGGCATTGAAAAGACGATAGAGCGACAGGCTACTGCAGACATAGTCAGCTGCGGCTGAGCCGCGATGCGGGGTGGCGATCGTTGTCAGGCTTTTTACTTTTTGGGCACCGCTGCAGTGGGAGATGTAATGGCGGGCATAGAGTCCGCCCATGGAGTGAGCGACAAGGTGTAGTGGGCCGGTTTCGTTTTCAAGTTGCCTGGCTAATGAGCTGGCCTGAACGTCGATTGTTGATGCTCCGGGAACTCTGGGGACCAGCACCCGAAATCCGCGCTGTTCATAAAAAGCCCGAACACCATTGAAGTAGTCCCAGTAGATGATCCGGCTGAAGCCGAACAGCCCGTGCAGCAGTACAATCGTGGGTCTGCTCATGGCCTCCGGCTGAAGAATCGAAGCAGGGAAAGCTGCGGTGAACGCGGGCCATCAATCGGGACCGGATAATCGCCGGAGAAGCAGGCGTCACAGTGGACGTCACGAGGTTTGCCTACAGCACGGTACATTCCTTCGGATGAGACGAAGGCGAGAGAGTCGGCATTGATGGCCTTGCACATCTCTTCCAGATCCATCTGGTTGGCCAGCAGCTCTTCAGGGTTGGGTGTGTCGATGCCGTAGAAGCAGGAGTGTTTGGTTGGCGGACTGGAGATACGCATATGCACCTCTTTGGCACCGGCAGCCCTGACCATCTCAACAATCTTACGGCTAGTGGTTCCGCGAACAATGGAGTCATCCACCAGCACAATCCGTTTGCCCTCGATCAGTTTGCGGATCGGGTTCAGTTTCAGTTTCACGCCGAAGTTCCGGATTGCCTGCTGCGGTTCGATGAATGTGCGTCCGACATAATGGTTTCGAATCAGGCCCATCTGGAACGGAATGCCTGATGCTTCAGCATACCCCATGGCTGGTGGTACGCCGGAGTCAGGAACCGGGATAACAATATCAGCTTCAACAGGGAACTCTTTGGCCAGTTCAACACCGATCTGGTAGCGGGCATGGTATACGTTGACGCCTTCCAGATTGGAGTCAGGGCGTGCAAAGTATACATATTCGAAGACGCAGAACTTCGATGTGGCATTTTCAAACGGGCGCATGCTCTGGACGCCGTGTTTATCAATAAGCACCATCTCACCCGGTTCAATATCGCGCACATATTTTGCGCCGATCAGATCAAATGCACAGGTTTCGGATGCCAAAACGTATGAGCCGTCGAGTTTGCCCAGTACCAACGGACGGATGCCATTTTTGTCACGTACGCCAAACAGACTGGATTCGGTCAATACAAGCAGCGAGAAGCCTCCCTGCAGTCGGTTAAAGGCTTCTGCCAGGCGCTCGCGAGTTATCGCTGCTTTGCTCTTGGCAACCAGATGGATCAGAACCTCGGTATCGGAGGTGGACTGGAAGATGGAGCCATCTTTTTCCAGCTCTTTGCGCAGTTCCGTTGCATTGACGATGTTGCCGTTGTGGCACATGGCAATGCCGCCATGGGCATATTCGAATGAGAATGGCTGGCAGTTTCTTAGGCCGGATTCACCGGAAGTGGAATAGCGAACATGGCCAATACTGCTGTTTCCGACCAGTTCGGCGATATCCGGTTTCTTGAAAATATCGGCAACCAGACCCATGCCGCGATGGCTGTTGAATGTATGACCATCGGTGCAGACGATACCTGCAGACTCCTGGCCACGGTGCTGTTGGGCATAGAGCCCGAGGTAGGTGAGGTTGGCCGCGTCCGGGCTGTTATAAACACCGAACACTCCACACTCATCGTGGAAGTGGTCATCGTAGTGGTCGTCGCTTGTCATAGTCACTTCATACTATCCTGAATAATAGATTGTAGCTTCTTTTTGTCCGCAACGGGAATTCGGTCAACCACCTTCTCGGTTGCCTTTTTTTCCTGTGGAGCTGCCGTGATAGCTGCGCCACCCTGTCGGGAGAAGGGATAGCCTGCCGGAATCGCTTCACCGATCATGTCTCCTGCTTCAATGGCATAAGGGGTCAGCATGCTCTCTTTCATCCACTTATGGTCGGGCTTGGCATAGGAAGTATAGATCAGAAAGGCCAGTGAAATAAGCAGCAGGCCCCGGGCGGCACCGAAGAAAATGCCCAGCGTGCGGTCGGTTGCTGTCAGATCCGCCATATCGACAAGTTTACGAATGATGGCGCCGACAATGCCGACGATGAGCATGATAAGGACAAACACCAGTGTAAAACCGGCAATATCGGCAACCGTTCCATTGGTGATCCATTGGCCGAGGAAGTCACCGGCCTGACCGGAAGCGCGGCTGGCAGCAAAGAATGCCGCCACAAGGCCGATGAGAGAAATTATTTCCCGAACAAAGCCGCGCCATAGCGAAAGAACAACAGAGAGTCCGACAATACCGATCAGGATATAATCAAAAAAGTTCAAATCATCCTCAATTTAAGGCTATCTGTACTGCCTCGGATAGATGTTTCGCCGGCAGGCATGTGAGCCCAACAGCAGATTTCCGAAGCGTAGCAGCAAGATTCGACTCCTGCACCCTTGTTTCATTTTCGCGTGGCAGAAGCAGCTGTGAAAATCCCAGATTGGCCGCCTCTCTGGCTCTTGCTTCCGGATTGCCAACCGGACGTATCTCGCCGGTCAGCCCTACCTCGCCAAACAGTGCGAGGTTAGCAGGCAGGGGCTTCTCCTGATAGGCGGAGATGATGGCCAGCAGCACGGCAAGATCGGCAGCCGGCTCACTGATTCTGGCACCGCCTGCGACATTCACATAGATGTCATACTGGCCGAGCGGAACACCGATACGGCGCTCCAGTACAGCAGCCAGCATGGCAATGCGATTGATATCGAGACCGACCGAAGAGCGTTTCGGCGTGGAATAAACCGTTGGAGCCACCAGCGCCTGAACTTCGACCAGCAGCGGGCGGGTGCCCTCCATGCAGGCCAGCACAGTGGAGCCCGGAACATCATGGGCACGCTCAGCAAGAAAGAGCCTTGATGCATCGCGTATGCCGATAAGTCCCCGATCGCTCATCTCGAACACGCCGATTTCGCCAGCCGGGCCGAAGCGGTTTTTCACCGCCCTTAGAATCCGGTGGGTGTGTCCTTTGTCGCCCTCAAAATAGAGTACGGCATCAACCATATGTTCCAGCACACGAGGCCCTGCAATGCTGCCATCCTTGGTGACATGGCCGGCCAGGATCACTGCATGGCCGAGCTGTTTAGCCTGCTGAATCAGGGCTGCGGCACAATCCCGAACCTGAGAAACCGTGCCGGGCGCAGATGTCAGGCGATTGGTCACCATGGTCTGGATCGAATCAATCACGACAGCCGATGGGCGCTGTTTGGAAATGGTCGCCATAATCGACTCAAGTTCCGATGCAGAGATCAGCATCAGATCCTGATGCAGTGCATCAATGCGTTCGCCGCGCATCTTCACCTGCGACGTGGATTCTTCGCCGGTGATGTAGAGCATGCCGCCAAGGCTTGCCAGATGGCAGGAGGCCTGAAGCAGCAGGGTCGATTTACCGATGCCGGGATCGCCGCCGATCAGCACGGCTGAGCCGGGGACAAGCCCGCCGCCGAGAACACGATTGAGCTCCTCGACACCAGTGTCGCGGCGTGGGTTGTCCTGACCTGAAATCTCGGTGATGGATGAAGCGTTAAGGACTTTGCCTTTGGTTCCGACCCTTGCAGTGATCGGCGCATCATTCTGCTCAACAATACAGTTCCACTCGTTGCAGTCCGGGCACTGCCCCGCCCATTTGCGGTGTTCCGACCCACAGTTCTGGCAGACAAAGATTGATTTGGACATGGCGATGAACTGTACACATGAAATTGAGCTTGTGCACTCGGCATGCACACGCTGTTTTGTTCGGTATGGGGGATAGCTGTAAAATGCCGATAGCAGTCGCAATGTTAGTAAGTTCTGCTATAGTCAAAAGTGAGTAGCAGGGAGAGTGACAGGGTTGATTTGTAGCTGCGACGTTGATTTTATGGGGTGAATATGGCTCTGTTCAAGTCTTTCTGTTCCATCTTCCTACCCGTTGCACTGGCGATGGCCCTTGTTGCATGGATAACCTACAACACCAATGCCCAATCCAATTTTCAACTCTTAAAAGCACACGATGCCGGTATGGTGGCCCTGCAGAAGGAGAACGTTGCCAGTGATGTTGATCTGGTGATATCCGATTTGATCTTTATGGCCCGGCAAATCGAGCTGCTTGAAGTTCTGGACGAGGAGTCAAGAGAGTACGACGAGTGGCCGCACCTTGCCATGGAGTACGCTACATTCTCTGCCGCAAAAAGGGTCTACGATCAGATCCGTTTTATCGATCTGGACGGTATGGAGAGAATCAGGGTTGATTACAATGGTGGCAAGCCAGCCATTGTGGCCGATGATGAGTTGCAGCAGAAGGGAGATCGCTACTATTTTAAGAATGCTGTCAAGCTCTCCCATGATGAGGTTTTCGTCTCACCCCTTGATCTGAATGTCGAACATGGAGAGATCGAGAGGCCGTTCAAGCCAATGATCCGTTTTGCTGCGCCTGTGTTTGATTTTGAGGGCGACAAGCGCGGCATAGTTGTGCTCAACTACTTTGGGGTGAAGCTGGTTGATAATTTTATCCGTATTCACAACGACCATCCGCATCGCAACCATCTGCTTAATGCAGATGGATACTGGATGCATGGTAACAGTGGTGAAGCCGAATGGTCATTTATGTTTCCCGAGGATGAGCAGCAGAGCTTCTCCCGCTCTTTCCCTCAGGAGTGGCAGCAGATTGCTGCAGGCGATGAAGGCCAGTTCAGAACCGCCAATGGTCTGTTCACATTTGCGACAGTGCGCCCCTTGCCGAAGGAGCATATAGTTACTATCCATCCTAGAGAGTATCTGTGGAAGATCGTCTCCTTTGTACCGGAGGATGAGGTCGAGGCCGGCAACCGGGCTCTGGCTGCAGATATGCTGCAGTTGCTCCTTCTGGTGATCTCTGTTGTGGCTATCGGTTCGTGGTTGTTGGCGAGGGCGAGGGCAGAGCATGAAAAGGATGTAGTTTTATTGCGTGACAGTGAAGCCAGACTGAAAGAGGCGCAGGAACTCGCCAATATCGGAAGCTGGGAGCTTGATCTGGTCACAGATAAGTTGCTGTGGAGCGATGAGATCTACCGTATATTCGAAATAGATCCGGAAAAGTTTGGTGCATCCTATGAGGCATTTCTGGATGGCATTCACCCGGATGACCGTGAAAGGGTCAACAAGGCCTACACCGATTCGGTGCAGAACAGACTGCCATACGATATCGAACACCGGCTGCAGATGAAGGATGGCAGGGTAAAATGGGTGAAGGAGCATTGTCAGACTTTTTACAGTGATGAAGGCAAGCCAATACGCTCCATCGGCACGGTTCAGGATATCAGCGAAAGTGTGAAGGCCAAAAACGCCATGGTTGAAGCCAATAAAAAGCTTGCGGAGATGGCCTCAACAGATTCTTTGACAAAAGTGTTTAACCGGCGCGTTTTCATGCAACAGACCTCACGGGAGTTTCAAAGATTCAAGCGCTATGGAGGAGAGATGGCCATTCTCTTTATTGATGCTGATAACTTCAAAGAGGTAAATGATAAGCATGGCCATGCCGCTGGCGATCAGGCGCTGATCGCTTTTGTGGAAACACTCAAGGCTGAATTGCGAAATGTGGATGTGATCGGTCGAACCGGAGGCGATGAGTTTGCCGTGCTTCTGCCTTCAACGGCAGGCCACCATGCTATGGAGGTCGCTACTCGCATATGCTTACGGGTAAGCACATCACTTGCATTCACAGTAAGTATTGGCGTTTCTACCCCGTCAAATGAAACCGATTCCATAGAAATGCTCATAAACAGTGCCGACAGAGCCATGTACGAAGCCAAAGAGAGGGGGCGAAATCAGGTTGTTAATTTACAAGACGCGCCCTGAATGAAACCTTGAAGCGGACCTCCGTTTTTGGCTGGAGACGGACATCTGCTTAACCACCGGGTTCCGACAACACGGTGGCTAATGAACCATCCGACCTTTGCTTAAGCTAATAACTGCTGCTGATCTGACGCAGGTTTTTTCTCAGTGCCCCTATCGCCAGACACTATCGGGCGAATCAAAGCTGTTGAGCACCTTGATATAGTTGGATCGCTCGAATGCAGAAGGGTCGGTTGCTTTGGCATGGCTTACGCTGCCCTTAAGCTGGGTGACGGAGGCGTACTCCTTCTCCTCCATCCACTGCTCGATGCCTTGAAGCACTTCGCCAAGGTATGCCGGGCCATGATGCAGCAGTGCGGAACACATGTGCGTTACATCGGCTCCGGCCATCAGCATTTTGATCGCATCATCTGCCGTGTGAATGCCGCTGGTTGCCGCAAGGGTGAGACTGACGCGCCCGTGGAGCATGGCGATCCAGCGCATGGAGAGGCGGGACTCCACCGAGGTTGAAAGCTTCAGGCTCGGAACCACATTCAGCGTCTCAAGATCGATGTCGGGAAGGTAGTAGCGATTGAAAAGCGAGACGCCATTTGCGCCTGCCGCCTCAAGCTTTTGCACAAAATTGCCGACCGAACTGAACTGGGATGAGAGTTTCATGATGATTGGGATATCAACCTGTTTTTTCAGTTCGCTCAGTATCTCCACATAGCGAGCCTCTACCGTGTCAGCTGACTGTGTCATGTCAGCAGGCATGTAGTAGACATTAAGCTCCAGGGCATCGGCACCGGCCTGCTGCAACTGTTTGGCATGTCGGGTCCAGCCGCTGGCAGTGGTGCCGTTCAGGCTGGCAATCACCGGGATTTCAAGTGAACGTTTCAATCCCTCCAGCTGTTCCAGATAACTCTCCAGATGCGTTTTATAAGCATCCTCGGCAGGCAGG
>Ga0316187_10001357_pt1 | contig 20986 bp, 20 predicted proteins | sample CroRivburrow1_MG_FD_204927 | JGI IMG/M metagenome (GOLD analysis project Ga0316187, IMG submission 204927) | Coastal sediment microbial communities from Maine, United States - Cross River worm burrow 1 | ecosystem: Environmental > Aquatic > Marine > Coastal > Sediment | place: USA: Maine...
CCAAGAAAACCCTATAATGCTATAAATGATACAGGCGTAAATAAACCACAAGGTATAACGCGTATATTCTTTATCAGAATATTCGTTGTCACTAAATTCAGACACTTAAAAAACTACTCCTCGCTTGGCTTTTTGTTGCGAATGTCACTATATTTTTCATCCCACTCGGGGGGTGCCCAGGCTTTTACCATATTGTCGATAAACTCCGAACGTCCATCGGGTGGCATGGGTGCAGATGACGAACCTTGCTCGGCCTTGAGTTCGGACACAAACCGCGCCATAGCTCGTATGTCCTTGTCTGGCATAGCCATAACATAGGCGGCTTCTTTAGGTGCATCACCATGATCGAGTGTTCTGGCGCCGTAGGTCGTTTCTGGTTCTTTCAGAAACTGGTATAACCAATCATAGGTCCTCGCCGAACCTACACCATCCAAGGACAAGCCCATATTAGTGCCATTTCGCAGTGCGCGGTGACAAGAGGTACAACGAGCCTTCCTGAATATTGCTGAACCTTCGGCACCCTCAGCAGAAAAAGTGTAATTGGTCTTGCTGACAAACATAGGCTTATCAGAAGTCAAGCGTACAGTTTCCATAATAATGTAAGCAATTGTTGCTAAAATAATAAACACAACAACAATACTGAACAACACTTTTTCACCGGTTTTTAACGACTGTTTCTTTGCCATTTTCATCTACTACTAAATATTACTTTATACACATATATAAAGAAAAAGGGCAGATAATCCGCCCTTTTCCATAAGTTACGAAAATACGATTTTTAGAAAACTATTTCACCCGTACTTAAGTCTAACGTTGCTCTGGTACCCTGGCGTTACCTATCGTTGTTTGTGGCGCAGAAGTCAGAAATGTAGAAACATTATAAATATCTTCATCAGACATTTTTTTAGCCACTATTTGCATTTGAGACATAGGGTCGTTGGCACGTGAACCATCACGCCATTTCTTGAGTTGACCCACCAAATAAACATATTTTTGACCGCCAATACGAGGATAGATAGGAAATGCCCCTCTACCATTGTATCCATGACATGAATGACAGGCTGGAATCCCACGCTCTGGTGCGCCGTATTGAGCAAGACCTTTTCCAATATATCGTACTCCGACCGGAGTACTACCTAATTCTTTTACGGCTTTCATATCAGAACCGCCAACTGGCTTATCAATACTGGCAACGTATGCAGCCACATCACGCCTGTCTTGTTCGGACAAACCCTTTGCATTGTTGTTCATAATATACATGGTGGTATCCATGCGTTTATCTGTGGCGAAGTCTTCTAGTTGTTTTACTAAAAACGAAAATCCTTGGCCTGCTAGTCTAGGCGTACCCATTGAATCTTCGCCTAAGCCATCGGGTCCATGACAGCTTGTACAAGCTGGGACATCACCCTTGCCGTCTGTGAAGATTTTCTTGCCGTTCTCAAGATTCCCTAAATCTTTGTACGCAGGAAGCTCACTCGCCATTACTGACGTTGAAAACATTGCGGTAGCAAAAGCTGCTAGCGCGACCCCCACTTTAAATGACCGTTGCATAGTATACATCCTCCCATAATTTATTATCTTCAGGCTTCAAATCAAACTGTGTTTGATACACCGCTAATCAAAAACCTGCTTTGATGCCCAATTATTACTTTCTTTTTATTCTAAAACCAAAAATCTTTACACCAATATAATAATGTTTGCACTGACCACCAAAAAGTTGGTAGCAACGGCTAAATCAGGCGCTATCTAAATGAAATTAGATCCTTTACCCAGCAGATATATTGATAGATTTTAAAAGCTTATTATGAATTCTTCTTGAGCATCAGTGCTGCAACACCAAATGATACAACTGTTGATATGAGATATATAATAAAAATTTCCCCAGTAGTTAACACGTTGGTTCTCCCCTCTGTTATTATTACCCAAAATATAATTTTGATATCTATCGGCGGAATTTATAACACCGTTAAGACTCAATGACAAGGACTGTTGCGATTAAATATATCATTGAGCATACTACTAAGCCAAGCAAAAGACTTAGTTTTTTTGTGAATAATAATCTTTCATTGCCTAACAGATTTAAAAGTACATTTGTTTACAAGGAGTTAGTTGCAACACAACAATTAATATTATGAGATACGTCGAACATCAGATTAAAAAAGCATCATAAAAATGCTTACCCATAAATATTGAAATTAGTTAACAAACAATACCCTAGCTATACACTAAGTTTTTTACGATAACTAAAAAACAACAATAATGTTTAACGAGGATTCAACATGATACAACGCGGATTTCGCGCCCTGGTATTATGGATAGCATGGTGCGCCGCATCAATTGTGATCTATGCCAGTATGTACAGCAACACCGATGTATTAGCATTTGTGGGCAACGATACGACACGTATTACTTGGGCTATTATCGCCTTGTTCATTTTAGGCTTAATGACAAGTTTTGTTTTAACCATATTTATTACCTTTGAATCCATAAAAGTGGACAAACTTGAACTCATTGCAAAAACGAAAGGTTGGATGGGTATCGAGGAAACAACAAAAACGCTTTGTGTCGCCAGTTTTTTTCAGTCCCTGAAAACCATAATCAATAATAATGGCGACCTTAATACCGAGGCACTGGTGGATGTGGAATTCGCCCTCTATCGACGCAGCTCACATGCACTGGAAGTCATTGGCAATCTCTTAATCACCTTAGGCCTCATAGGGACGGTAGTAGGATTGACGCTGACCTTAACCGGCTTAACCAGCTCACTAGAAGCACTAGGTGAGGACCAGGACCAGTTGTTACAGGGTCTTAAGGGCGCCATGGGTGGCATGGGAACGGCGTTTTATACCACATTATTGGGATCCGTGCTCGGTGGCGTATTATTGAGAGTATTTGCCCACATTGACGAAAACGGTATTGACAGTTTGGAAAACGCACTAACAAGGATATGCCTGGTGTATTGCTCGGCCGACTTCAAACCGTCTGTTGAAAGGGATGTACGCAAACTTAACGCCGAAGTCAATACGCTTACGAAATCCATTGACTTATTACATAAGCATCTAGAAGAATCAAAATCTGTTATGGCTAATTTTGCCGCAGAACTCGAGCAGCTACGACATACTGAAAATGAAAACAAGCATTTAGATAAAACCATTAGGCAGCGTAAGATATATTTGGAAACATTGCGTGAAGAGTTCCAATTAAAACGCATGAACCAAGGTGCCTGGTGGCGAGTGTTTATCAATAGTTTTCGACGAGAATAGATGCTAAGAGCTTACAAATTTAGGTTTAACTATGAGAAAAAATCGTCGCGCCTCTCCGCCCAATATTCACGAAAGTTTTTCAGATATCGCGCTTTTAATGCTGGCTACTTTTGTTTTTTTATTGGTCACTATATTAATTACATCAAAGTTAGCCGAGCAATATCAAATCCCAAAAATGAAAAAAGATATTGTTACATTACAAAAAGCCTTGGATGCCGCGAAAGGCAGAAACGAAAAATTATTAGGTAATATGGATTCAATTGTCACCATGACCGCCGAGTCGCAAATGGAGCAGGCCCTATCCGCGGTTGGTATGAGCCGCTCCGAAGGCAAACGTAAAGATTTTGATTTATTTGTAAAAGGTTTAAAAGACCTACCGGGGGAAACATTGCATTTAATGGTCGACGCAACAGGTTCTATGCATGGCGTCACAACGTTCATAATCCCGGTCTTAAGGATTATTGTGATCCGCTCTGGCAAAAAACTCGATGCGATCACCTGGTTTTCGGATGGTAAGACGGAAACCTACACCGGCTCTATGGGCAGCATGTTTGACCGCTTTATGGAAGGTGCACCATTTATCGGCTCGGAGGAAACCATCGGTATAGGATTTACTCATGCAGCCAAGGCAGCCCCCAAACCTGGCGCTTACATCATCTTAGGCGATGAACCCAGCGCTGACAAAATTCATTATTTCCTAATTCCGAGCCCCGTATTTGCTATACCATTGGGCCGCTCGAACCCGGATACGAATTGGGCCTACCAAAAATTGGCAGATGAAACAGGCGGTAAGATGCTTCAGCTGGAGTTTAAATAGTTTCGTATCGCTACACACCCAATTACTGAGATTATGATATCATTGTTAAAAAATAATAATTTTATAATAATAAAAATCTCTAGAATCAACTTAGATTAAACAATTTCACGAAGGTCAATTGATGCAATTTACACTACCCACCAAATATTGGATGTTAATCGTTTTAGCCATTTGGGGCAGCGCGCTGTTAGGTTTTGGACTATTGAGACTGGACACCTTTGGCTTAGACGAAGGCGCCGCACATGCCCTCTTACTTATTTGGTCAGTATCGGACCAGATCATTAATTCGAGCGTTACCTTTGGCGGACCCGATTTTCGTGGCCTATTGTTTTTACCCTTAGGACTCTATTGGCCCGGCAGTATATTAGCGGCCAAGGTATTTACTGCCTTATTTATGTTTGTCGCTGCAATGACACTCTATATATGGAGTCGCGATACTTCATCGCAGGAAACAGCGCTAATTTCGACGGGTCTTCTTCTCATAGTACCTGCCACAATTTTACAAATAGACGCCATTGGTGTGGGTCCCTATTGTCTGTTTTTATTTGCAATGGGTTTTATTCTGGATAAAAAATATCGCGCATCGCCCCACTCAATAAGCAGCCTGTATTTTATTCAGATGTTATTAGTGGCTACTACCATAAGCTTACACCCCATGGGATTAGCCTATCCACTGGCAATAGCTTGGCATTGGTATATTAATCCAAAATCAAATAAACAACAAAAGCAAGTTTGGATCGGGTTGGTCATTACCGCCTTTTTTGTGACTGCAATGCAAACTGGTTGGATCAGCATCGCCTGGTTCAGCAATCCCTTAAACACAATCGGTATAGCCTTTTTTGGGCATACACCTTTAGCAACCGCTTTACCTTCGTGGAAGGCGGGTCTGTTACCCATACTACTGATAGCTTTTCTTTTATTCCGAGACATAAGACACTTTAGCGACAACTTCATGCTTACCTGTCTGATTCTTGCGATAATTATTGGATTTGTAGCAGCTGACCTAAATTGGTCACTCGTAGCTATGACATACCTGATTTATCGAGGTATTCCACTTATCATTAGCCTCAATAGTAGAATTAAAAGCCAAAGCTTTGCCGGCCAACGCGGAATAGTAATGGCAGTACTCTTCATATTTACCACTATTTTTATGCAAGCAGAAAAAACCTACGCCAATTATGTGGCAAGTGGTATATTGGCCCCTGAGGATGAAGTGATAAAAGCCATAGCAAAAGAGGCGTCTGATCACGACAAAGATTTCTTAGCTGCCAGCCAATGGCCGGCAAGGACCATGGTAGCTTGTAGACGTGATATTTTGCCCATACCAACAAATCCCGTGAATGAAGAGCAGCTTCTGAAAAGTTTTAACAAATTAACCCATATGGTCTTTGACCACAACAACCCCAAGAATTCCGATTTGGCACAGCTACTGGCGAAACATGCCAATCTAACCGAGACCACTGCTATTTTGGCAGGTGGTGTCGTTGTTAAAGTGCGAAAAAAGGCCGTAAAATAAAATTTTATGTAAATATGTATTTACTTTAAAGGTTAAATGAAACACAATGATTTAGCACTGCTTTTTTTATTTGCGCCAAAAACATTTAATTATAACTTGCAATCTAGTGGTGGTGATTTTTGATTATGACAACAGCTCCTGAATACGATATCAAGGTCAAGGTAAAAACTTCCTATATAGAAGATCAATCAGCACCAACTCAAAATCGCTATGTATTTTCGTATACCATTACCATTAGTAATACAGGTGATATTGCCGCCAAACTACTCACCCGACACTGGATTATTAACGATGGTAACGGCAATGTGCAAGAGGTTCATGGAGAAGGTGTCGTTGGCGAGCAGCCCTATATACAGCCTGGGAAAAGCTTTCAGTACACAAGTGGAACCGTTATAGAAACCCCGGTTGGTAGCATGGAAGGCAGTTACCAAATGCTGGCCGACGACGGCACACCATTTGATGCAGACATTCCTGCATTCACACTATCTTTACCGCACAAGTTGCATTAATAGTATTGCCTAGCTACTGGCACAAGCGCTACTCTACTAATGAAGAAAATTAAAACAATTTAGATCATGTACTTAATTTTTGGCATCCAGAATTAGCTGCCCTTGCTTCACCACTAACATTCTATTATTTTCCAACATAGCAATGAGCTCATTACCAACAATTTCTTTTCGCCAACCCTTTAATACAGCGCAGTCGTATTCCCCGGACACTAGTTTTTCGAGCTGTTTACGATTAACCAACACGCTGGCTGTGACAGAATTTTCTGCCGCTTTTAAACGTACTATTGCCATCAATACATCAACAATTGCTTCCTGCACCTTGCTCAATGAAACCCGTTTGGGTTGTGTTGGCCATTGGTCTTTAGGGATGTTTTTAGCTGCTTGAACGATAGCTAAGATCTGTTCTGAATGTTTGGCTAAACCGCTCTCCCAACCACGAATAGCCTCAAGAGAATTTTGATCTGTAGGTAAACGGCGCGAAATCTCAACTAAAGCCTCGTCTCGTATTATCCACTGTTTGGGCCGGTTAACATGCCGAGCCAATTCCTCACGCCATTCAGCCAGATTTTGCAAAACTACAAGCTGCACACCTTTGAGTGAATTACTGCCTCGCACCCTTTGCCAACTACCAGCGGTTATAGAACTGTAAAGACTTTTATTAGAAAGGTAATTGAAATCATCTGCTAACCAGTGCTCACGTCCGTTGTCTTGCAGCTTGTTTTTTTGCAGCCGATAAATTTCAATTAAATACCTGACATCATCTAGTGCGTATTGTACTTGCCCTTCATCCAGAGGTCGCTTACTCCAGTCGGTACGGGTATGTAACTTCTCCAACTTAACACCCAACATATCGTTAAGTAAATTGGCATAACCAATCTGGTCACCGAAACCCAATAGAGTTGCTGCAATTTGCGAATCATACATATTAGCCGGTAGCTCACCGGTGATGTCAAAAAATATCTCAAGATCTTGTCTCGCTGAATGCATGACTTTGGTAATAGAGGGGTCGTAGATTACGTCGAGCAACATTTGTATATCGTCAAGAGCCAGCGGGTCTACACACGCTATCCGTTCCGCACTTGCAACTTGAATTAGGCATAGTTTCGCAAAATACGTTTTCTCGCGTAAAAATTCTGTATCTAAGGCAATTACGGGCTGCTCCTTTAAATGTTTACACAGGGCCTCCAATTGACTATGATTTTCTACAAAATATTCTTTCATATTCAAACAATTCCATTTATTATCAATAATATAAATTTAATTAAGTATAAATCCATAGAATTCATAACTATTACATACTCACTTGATAATTCATACTACAAATATAGATAACAGGTTTCACAAGAAACGCACCACTATATAAACGATCAGAAATAGGAAACTTATTCATTATATCCCTATTGTCTTTAATATATCTTAAGTTCAGGCAAAATAATGTTAACCATACTCAATGTATTTATAGAAATTTGTAGATTTAGAGCTGGACCACAAGATATACCCCATTCACGTTTCCTGTTGGTGTGGACTGTTATCGCCTATTTTCTAATCGGACTAGCCACCTCACCTTTGGAACAGTTCGTCCCCAAAACCATATCTGCCGTCGCGGATACCTTCATGCTTGTTGGATTTGCCTTAGCTGGATTATGGGTGCGAAATTTGAGCAACCGTGGAATTCAGACTATTACTGCTCTTGCCGGAACCGGTGTTGTGTTCGGTATCATCAGTTTGGTAGTGCTTCTCGTATTTCCCGACTTTCGGATTTCTGAACCCAGTGTTTTTTCATCTATACTAATATTGTCTTTGGTGATCTGGAATATTGCTGTTATTGGCCATATATTGAAAAGTTCTTTGGATTTACCCCTGTGGGCCGGAATAGGCGTTGCTGTATTGTTTGTTTATACCACTTTAAGGGTAACTGGAGCCATATATGTCGCCCACAGTTAATTCCCTCATACTGATTCAACCATTTTGATTATATAGGGATTCAATGCACATACATATATTAGGCATATGCGGTACATTCATGGGTGGCATAGCACTGCTGGCCCGCGAGTTAGGCTATAGCGTTAGTGGATCGGATTCTAATGTTTATCCTCCGATGAGTACGCAACTAGAAAATGCGGGCATCCAGCTCAGTCAACTCGATGACCCTGAACAATTTAATGTAAAACCGGATCTTATCGTTATCGGTAATGCACTTTCTCGCGGCAATCCAGCAGTAGAAATCGTACTTAACAATAGCCTTGATTACATATCCGGACCCGCATTTCTTGCACAATATATTTTGAAAAAGCGCTGGGTCTTGGCGGTTGCCGGTACTCACGGCAAGACCTCAACATCCAGTATGCTTGCCTGGATTTTGGAATACGCGGGACTTAAACCTGGTTTTTTAATTGGCGGTGTCCCAGAAAATTTTGGTATGTCCGCACGAAGTGGTGAAACACCCTTTTTTGTGGTTGAAGCCGATGAATACGACACAGCATTTTTTGACAAACGTTCAAAGTTCGTACATTACCACCCCCAAACACTAATATTAAATAATCTTGAATATGACCATGCGGATATTTTTCCGGATCTCGATGCAATCAAACGACAATTTCACCACTTAGTGCGAACCGTACCAGGCAATGGATTAATTGTTTTGCCAGAATCCGATAAAAATGTCGGCGATGTCATTTCCATGGGTTGTTGGACACCAGTTCAGCAATTTGGGGAGTCCTCAAATTGTACGTGGACAATCAAATTGCTAAGTGCAGATGCCAGTCAATTTGATGTATTTGTCGATAAGCAACATCAAGGGACTGTAAACTGGTCGCTAATCGGCGAACACAATTTAAATAACGCGGTAATGGCCATAGCCGCCGCACGTCATGCCGGGGTTCCGACCAACCAGGCTATCGAGGCGCTATCAAGTTTTCAAAACGTTAAAAGGCGTATGGAAATCGTGGTAAATACTCATGGCATTACCGTTTATGATGATTTTGCACATCACCCCACGGCTATTGCGTCAACGCTGGCGGGCTTAAGAAACAAGGTTGGCGAACAGAGAATCATCGCAATCCTGGAACCGCGCTCAAATACCATGCGTATGGGTATTCACAAAGATACTCTGATTCCCTCCTTAGCATTGGCCAACGAGACTATTCTGTATCAATCGCCAGATCTTGACTGGAATATTGCAGAAAACCCTTCAGATGCAGCAAAAAACATACAGGTCTTCGATTCAATTGATAAAATAATCGAACAGTTACTTTCGATTGTTAAACCAGATGACCACATATTAATTATGAGCAATGGGGCATTTGGAGGCATTCATAAGAAGCTCGCAACTGCCTTGGAAAAACTGTGACACCCTATGTCTAATAAACCTAGCATTACTTTGGCGATTACCGGCGCCTCGGGAACCATTTACGGATTGCGCTTATTAGAAAAATTACTTGAAAGCGATACTAAAATATATTTATTAATATCCAGTGCGGCGCATGTGGTGATTTCAACAGAAACCCAATATCAATTGCCAACACGCACCAAGGAATTGCAAGATACGCTTTGCCAACAATTCAAAGCGGATAAAAATCAACTCGAAGTATTGGGAAAAGATCAGTGGATGGCGCCAATTGCCAGTGGTTCTAACATTAGTGATGCTATGGTAGTCTGCCCCTGCTCTTCCGGAACATTGTCCGCCATCGCGCATGGTAGTAGTAATAACCTAATTGAACGGGCCGCAGATGTTACTCTGAAAGAAAAGCGCCAACTTATACTTGTTACACGCGAAACACCTTTATCTGTCATTCACTTAGAGAATATGTTGGCCTTGGCCAAAATAGGTGTAACCCTATTACCCGCCTCGCCAGGATTCTATAACCGCCCTAAAAAAATTGACGAATTAGTTGATTTTATCGTTGCTCGTATATTAGATCATTTGAATATTGAGCACGATTTGGTGCCACGATGGTCTTCTAAACCATAAAGGTATTGCACCTACAAACAGGGTAAGAGATGCTATACTATTGGTGATTTTCATGTAAATCCATACTACAAATTACCAAAACAGACCTTACAGAAACTTGCAGTGATTCATCGCTTAGCAATGAGAACGATCTACTAAATGGAAACCCAGTCAATTCCTTTATTTCCACTATATGCCGTCATGTTTCCCCATGGAACCATACCATTAAAAATTTTTGAACCACGCTATTTGGAAATGGTTAGTACCTGCCTAAAGGCTAACAAGGATTTCGGAATTTGTTTAATAAAAGACGGTTCAGAAATTGGCAAAGCCGCAGAAACTTATGAGGTTGGGACTTTAAGTGAAATCTCATATTTTGAACGCCATCCAGATGGGCTATTGGGAATTACCGCACACGGGAAACAACGCTTTAATATCATTTCTAAAAAGGTGCAGGCAAATCAATTAACTATTGCTGAAGTTGAAATACTGCCGGTTGAACCGAATCAGCCAGTACCTGAAAAATATGCTGCTGTTGTTGATATTTTACGACGCCAAATTGATAAACTCGCCCATCCATTTTTAAAAAAAGAAGTAAAGTACAATGATTTAGCATGGGTGAGTTGCCGACTCTCAGAACTGCTACCCTTGAAATTAGAACAAAAACAGAAATTACTGCAAATTAACGATGCAGAGCAACGCCTGGAGCATATTAGAGAATTAATAGAAGATCTTGCTTTAATTTAGATAAATCATTCCCCTACAATTACTTTATACTTGAATTCATTGGGTTCGACTTTAATAGCAAACCAAATGTAGATCATCATGGAATCTATTTATGAAAACTTGTATGGTAGTTATATTGTAGATTATCACAAGTTCCCCCGGACATGGGGTTGGTATACCCTATTCAAGACGCGCGTGAATACATCCATGTAAGCTCGACTGCCGCTTCCCTGCGGCAGACGGTCTTGAATAGGGTATACCAACCCCATATCCTAGCTGTTGCCTCGATTCCAAAAGTTGACGGGACAGCAGTATTTTCTACTCTATTTTACGGTAATAGTAATTTTTTCTGATACTACAGGAGGTTTGTGAGGTACATGACCTTTATCCGCTAACATTAACTGCAAACTGTGTTTACCGGGGGATAACTCAATAGTCGTTTGAGTTTGTCCACCACCAAAATGCCTATGCTTATCATCTTTCCCTATGACATTTCCCATAGACGGTGTATCCGTATCTATTAACAAATGATGGTGACCTGTATTCTTCTTATCAACGCCGGCCGGTGCGACTCCCATTCCCACCAATCCAAACACGACAGTGACTGGATTGCTTACAACTGCACCATTAGCCGGAGAGATAATATAAACAGATGCCCCATCAGGGGAAGGTGTGGCAGCGACCGCGGAAACACTACTCAAAGCACAAACCATACTCATAATTACCATATTTTTTAGCACGATAAAACCTCCATATTTTAGTAAGTTTTGTTTAGCAGGTAGATTCAAACACAAAATGGTAAATTATCCAACAGTTTAATGTTAGTTTTCGCTTTTAAAATCACCACAACGCCAACACTGGGAAAACTGGCCTTCAATGGTCTCGCCGCAGTTTTTACACGGCCACGCCTGGTTATCCTGTTCACTAATCGTTTTTTCAGAATTAATGATTTCCTGCGCACGAGGTAAATGCGCATCTTCAATTACACACAGTACTGGCCAGGTTTCAGTGGGAGGTAGCTCTCCTGCTGCGCTTGCTAAGAAACGATTTTTGACAATGCATGGAATTCCTTCGGTTTCCAAAACATTTTTGTAGTGTTCCACAATGAGAAAGTTAGCTGAGCTATATACTGTTTTCACTTTGTTCCACCAACCAGAGTCACCAACCATATATTATACCTTCCAACAATTTATTAAATGATAAGTATTCCTTATTGTTGGCTTTAATAAAAGATTGAGATTTCTTACCAGTAAATCTTCGCACAACTGGTGCGGCAAAATCTAAGCCCTTACCCTCTGTAAGCGATAATATAATTTTGCGTTTCGATGTATTATCCACTCTCGAGCTCACAGAGATTGCTTGGTTGGGAAAGGGTTTGCTTTTATATAAAATATGGGTGCCTGCCCGATCTTGAGCGCTTAGTATCTTTTCATAAAATACTTCGCGCAATACGGCAGCGCGGCATTCTCTAGCTCCAAAAGACCTAAATACCTGCATAAAACCACCCTTTACACCCCAAATAACAGGTTGTCTCACCGGATGTTGAAATTGCTCAATAACGGTTAGGGTAGCCAAGTTAGGCGGAGGAATACCACATATCTTTTTACCAATCAAATCATTTAGAGTTTCAATTTCTTTATCGTCAGAATTGATGACAATAACAAATTGTAATGTTCCGGGCAGTTTTAATAGCACATCATGATTCAAATGTTCGATACGCCAAGACGCGAAATGTGGCCCATCAAAAATAATATCATAAACGTCTTTGCGTAGATCTCGTTGGTACTGCAACCAGTTTTGTGGGTGCTTATAGACAACATTTTTACCGAGAATATTTGTTAGATGTTCCGCAAGTGGACCGTAAAGCTTTTCACCCGCCGCGGGCAGTTCCCTGGGAGGAGCCGTTAAAATGAGTTCGGCACTAACATTGTGTTGCCAAAATATACAAAATGCAGCGATTGATAGTAATATGGATTTACAATAGAAATATTCGTGTGACATCAAATATCCTTAATGCAACATGGACACTTAGACAATACTCATTAATTAAATTAATAGGGAAAATGCAAATAACTATATCACTAAACTTCGCATGATTACAAGTGGTTTCTAGGAACGGCTTATTAGACTATTGAGCGCGCTCGTGGCCTAATGAATTTAGAAGATATAGGGGAACGTCCTTATAGTTCGTTTGCTTTAACATAACTTCGGTTAAGCTGTACATAGCAGACTGATCCTGCATATTCATAAGACCCGCAGCAAACTTTGGTACCACAACGCCGGGTAACAAGGCTTGCATCTCAAAACTCGTAAGACTGCCTAACCATAAAAGCGCCTCATCGTCTCCAGGAAATACACGACTCGGCCACAATCGTAAAAGTAGAGACCTGTTTTCTGATGCATGGTTATAGATATAGAGTTGTTCTTCACCCAAACCAGGTAGAGAAACTGGCCAAATGGGTACGTCTCTGGTTTTTAATTCGGGTATCAACCATTGGGCAACATTCTTTAGTGACATTTTTTTTGCCACAACCCATTGCTGATTTTGCAAAGAATTTTTAATGGCTTGTGAACTACTCCACCACTGAACATTGATCGCTCGTTGTGGCAAACTATTTGCACTAGCATGAGCCACTTTTTGCCAATCCTTTTGCCACCAATCTTGACGATCTACTTGCTGATAATCTGCTACTTTAATTTCCGGAGTAATAAAAATGGCGCCATAAAAAACTAACACAGCCATAAAACCAAGGCCAAACATGGTATTTAATGCCGCCCTTCCTGTTATATTAAACTGAGCCAGTATCAGCTTAAGCAATCTCCCCGTCGACCATAGCAGGAACCATAGCAGTAAAAACACGCCCACACATAAAATAACGAACCTAAGTGCTACCGTACCGGCGATTTGAAAAGAAGCACCAACCGCTACGCCCGGTAGTATTACAACGGGCGCCCACAATATTGCCGATAAAACATTAATTACATAAAATTTTAGCGGCGGCATTTTCATAACACCTGCCACTGCCGGAATAATAGGTCGAATGGGTCCTATAAAGCGTCCAAAGAACACGCTAATACTTCCGTGTTTCTTAAAGTAGATTTCACCACGTCTGACCAGCCGTGGATAACGGGACAATGGCCAGACTTCCTTTAATCGGTGCTCATAGGTGTGACCTAACCAATAACTGACACCATCTCCGATTATGGCACCCAGACACGCCCAAAATAGTGTAGGCCATAATGACAACACTCCCAAACCCACCAAAGCCCCTATACCTAACATTAGCGCAACACCAGGAACCAAAATCCCTATGAGTGCCAGAGATTCCGTAGCTGCGATGACAACGATAACCAAACTTGATAAGGTGGGATTGGCCGTCAACCAATCCATTAAAGGTTGAATCGTTGACATATCCATAAAATAAAATTTAATCCAATTTTAGATTCAAAGGGAATTTTTTATGGTCCTATGCCGTGACCACCGCATAAAAGCCTGATATAAGAGGGGAACTACAAACAGGGTTAAAACTGTAGAAAAAGCTAAGCCCCATACAATAGCGGATGCTACCGGTCCCCACAAAAGCGATTTACCTCCCAAACCAATGGCCAGCGATAACAAACCACCAACTGTCGTGAGGGAGGTAATTATGATGGGCACAACACGCCTTCTTGCCGCATAAACGGTAGCATGCAGCACACTCATACCTGAATCCAAACGCTGGTTTGCCGCATGTATCAACACTATGGCTGCATTAACGGCAATGCCGGTAAGTGCCACCACTCCATACATCGTAAACAGACTAAGGGGGTTGCGACTCACGATTAGACCAAACACCACACCAGTAAACGCCATAAAAATAGTTGCTAGCATCATAAAAGGTTGAAAATAGCTTTTAAATTGAGTACCCAATATTAAATACATTAACCCTATACCAAATAATAACAACACCTTCAAAGAATCCAAACTTTCTTGTATCTCATCAAGTTCTCCTGAAAAATCAAGGTCGATATTGGAGTGTTTGATATTCAGTTTTTCCCATTCTTCCACAATAATTTTATTGGCCTCCACAGTATCCATTTCTTCTTTGCGAAGATCAGCTTCAACGGTGATGGTTCGCTTGAAATCAAAATGTCTAATATTGCCCATACCAATACCGGTTTCCAATTTTACTAACTGTCCTATGGGTATTTCCCCCCCTTGAGGCAAGGCGATGGTGCGTTCTAACACACTATCAATATCATTAATTCTTTCAGGGCGTGCCCTTACCCTCACGTCAAGGGTCTCGCCCTGATGTTGCATACTGGCAACAATTTCTCCATCGAACAACAGACGAATGGTGCGTGCAATATCGGCTGGGTTGAGGCCGGAATTGCGTATGGCGTCTGTATCATACTTTAACCTCAGCTCAAGTTTTCCTGGATTATTATCGTCTTTGATATCAAATACCGCAGGCATTGATCCCAATACTTTGCGCAAGTCATTTACCGCAGCAACGATTTCAACGTAATCATCACCTCTAACTTTGACACTTATAGGTCTGCCCTTAGGAGGCCCACCTTCCAATATTAAAAATGAAATACTGTCTGGACCAACGGTAGACATTACATCCTTTCGCATGGAATCCACAATATCCGATACGCCGCGCATATCCGCTTTGCGTGCGTTAAGACTCACAACAACCTGGCCATACTGATCACCGAAAAACGGAGCCATTTGGGTAAACATTTGACCTGCTACTGAACTCACGCCACGATTCTCATTAGGTAATAAATGTTTACGGACTTTTGCTTCGATAATTTCTACCTGTTTCAAGGTGTCTTGTAAGGTCGAACCCGGTTGCATTTGCACATTGACGTAAAATAAGCGAATAGGGTCAAAGGCAAAAAACTGCACCTTGACCAATCCAACTGCGAGCGAACCACCTGCCAAGCAAAACAACAAACCAACAACTAGCATAGATTTCCACGGGCGACGCAAGACCTTAATCAGTAAAAAACTATAGTTTACACGCAACCAATGCGTCCAATAACTGCGTAAATATTGAATTTTATTGGTTTTTGAAAAGTTGAGATTCACCATGGAAATATGCACTGGCAAAATCCAATAGGCCTCTACCAGGCTAATTAGTAATGCGGTGGTGACAACAAAGGGAATAACGAACATAAAGTCGCCGAGGATACCAGACAATAACATTAAGGGTAAAAAAGCGGCGACAGTAGTCAAAATAGAAGACGTTACTGGGCTAAAGACTTCATACAAACCATGCACGGCGGCGGATAATGCCTCTTGTCCTCGTTGAATACGATAGTATATGGCCTCGACAACGACGACAGCATCATCCACCAACATACCCAATACGATAACCACAGCCAATAAGACACTTTGGTTCAGGGTTTCCCCTATGCTATTCAGTAGTAGAAAAGTACCCGCTAGAGTAAATGGAATACCCATACCTATAAAAATTGCAATATATCCACCGAGAAAAACCCAAGTAATGATGGCTACCAAAACCAGTCCCAATATTGCATTACTCTGCATAATCTCTAAGGCTTTTTTGGTACTATCGCTTTGGTCGTCCAGCAGTTTCACCTGAACACCAAATTGCACGATACGTTTATTTTTATCTTCGATGTACTCCTTTATAGTTGCAATCAAATTGAGAGTGTTGACATGAGCCCGTTTGGTAATTGCCAGCATTACTGCAGGTTTTCCCTCATAACTAACGGCCTGATCAGCATCTTCTCGTGCCCGACTGACCTTGGCTACCGCATCGATAGGAACCTCGCCGTTGGCACCGACTACAGGCAAGTTACCCAAATATGCTGGATCACTGTCCGTTCCAATCAAGCGAACCAACCAGCGCTGATTGCCAATTTGAAGATCACCTGCCGCGGTGTCTTTAAAATAGGCCCTGACGGTATCTGCCAATTGTGTCGGAGTAATACCTTTTGCATGCAATTTATCGCTATAGAATTCAACGTGCAGCTCGGGATCGGCAAGAGCGGCAGGATTGATATCATCAATACCCTTAATACGTTCTAAATCGTGCTTTACATCATTGGCTATTTGTCTGAGAATCTCATCGTCTGCTTTACCTGTTACCAATAAAGTTGCAACTGGCAAAGAATTAGCTGTGGTTATCTCCAAAATTTGGGGATCTTCCACCTCATCAGGGAGTTCTGAATTTGCCTTAGCCTGAATCTCCCGGCTCAGATCATTTAATCGTTTATCAAACTCCCGGTCACTGATTTTGTTGAAACGAACCAATATGTCTGAAGCACTCTCGCGACTGGTACTGGAAACAAAATCAATATCTGGAATACGCTGCAGCGCCTCCTCCAAGGGATCCGTAACGAGTTTTTCGACATCCAGGGCCGACGCACCTGGCAATATGGTAATGATACTAATCCAGTTAAAGTTGACCTCTGGATCCTGTGATCTGGGCATTTCTATAAAAGAATATACGCCAACGACCAACACCACCACAAAAGCGGCATTTGCTAACACATGATTACTCAGTAGGCGGTGTAAAAAAGACATGATATTTAGGTCAGAATGTTAATTGATGACGACTTTGGCGCCATCGTGCAAACGAAAACGCCCTTTTGTCACGATCAATTTATCATTGGCTAAAGCAGCTGGAGTAGGCCTGCCTTCCTCTGCGCCATCGATGGGGAAAAATTTAGCAATATCATTATTAACAATGAATACGCCAATTTTATCCTGACGGCGCACTAATAACTCCGCAGGTATATGAGGTTCATCAACCGCCCAAACTAACTCACCGGATTCACCTGGCAAGGCGCTTTCTTCTAGGAAGGTCAAACGTACTTCTTGCGTGCGCTCCCGTGTTTCCATACTCGGGGTTACTGCGCGCAATTTTAGGGCGTATTCATTATTTCTGGAAACAAATTTTGGTGTTTCAAATCTATTCAAAGATGCGATTTGATTGGCCTGCAATTTGGCAGACACTTCAATATTATCGACATCCAGCAGGCGCACCAGAGGTGTTCCCGGTGACGCCAGTTCACCTACCTGTCCCAATCGCTCCATTACAACAGCTTTAAATGGTGCATGTATGACGCATTTTTTAAGATTGTATTGGGCTTGCTTGAGCAATACATTATTTCCTTCCTGTTCAGCCTGTAAAACCAGAAGATCAGTTTCCCTTTGCTTCAGTAACTCCTCTGCGACGGCCTGTTGTTTCGACAGTTTTTGCGCTCTTTGCAACTGATATTTGGCAAAATCGACTTTGGCCAGTAATGATTTGGCTACCGTTTGCCTTTGTTGCTTAGTTAAATCGTAATCGCGGCAATTTAATCGTGCTATAACGGTATTTTTCTCGACTACCTGGCCTACATTAACAGGTATATCAGTAATTTTTGCGTTAACCTCGGCATTTATTTTGCTGTTATTTAAGGCCACGGCAACTGCCGGGGCTTTGTACTTAATAAAAATGGCTAAATTTTTAAGCGTATCGGCGTGGACAGCAATAGGCGTATCTTGTTTATTTTGCGGAGCCGCATTTACTGTGACTCCCCATAAACAAACAATACCCATTAAGATGAAATATTTTAACGATCCATGAGTTGGTCTGGCTTTCCTGCACATTTAGATTATTACTCTTATATTTATATTCATTGCTATCCCGTTAAAATGAAACCTATTTACGTAAACCTGTGCGGTATATACGGTGTAGAACCGTAGCCTGGAAGCTTCCAGACTACACAATACCTTCAAAAAGTAAATAGTCCTTACAAAGCAGCAAATACCTTTTGTGCCGCCGCAATCGTTTTATCGATGACAGCATCGTCATGCATGGAAGAAATAAATCCTGTTTCATAAGCTGAAGGCGCAAGATATACCCCTTCGTCCAACATTCCATGATAAAATTTTTGGAAACGCTCAATATCGCATTGCATCACTTGACTAAAACGGGATATTTTCGCCTCGTCGCTAAAAAAGAAGCCAAACATGCCACCCACCTGGTTGGTGGTCAAGGCGATGCCTGCTTCTTTGGCGGCTGCTTGCAATCCCGAACACAGACGCTCGCTACTGCGGCTCAAGGCAGCATGAAATCCCGGGGCTGAAACGAGTTTTAATGTTGCCAGACCTGCTGCCATTGACACTGGATTTCCAGACAATGTACCGGCCTGATAGACGGGTCCAAGGGGTGCGATTTGTGACATAATTTCTTTTTTACCACCGAAGGCACCGACAGGTAAACCGCCTCCAATCACTTTTCCCAATGTTGATAGATCGGGAGTTACCGCATAATGTTCTTGTGCACCACCTAAGGCGACCCTAAAACCCGTCATGACTTCATCAAATATCAGTACGGTTCCATGCTGGTCACATACTTCACGTAGACCTTCAAGAAAACCTGCATCGGGTGGTATACAATTCATATTACCTGCCACTGGCTCAACAATAATGCACGCAACCTGACCACCCACGTCTTTGAACGCTTGCTGCACCTGATCAATATTGTTGTATTCAAGGGTAATTGTATGCTCCGCTAAAGAAGCAGGTACACCGGGTGATGTCGGTACGCCTAGCGTTAGGGCACCTGATCCGGCCTTAACCAGTAATGAGTCGGAATGCCCATGGTAACAGCCCTCAAACTTAACGATTTTGTCTCGCCCAGTATAACCGCGTGCCAATCGTATTGCGCTCATAGTGGCTTCTGTTCCGGAATTAACCATGCGCACCATTTCAACTGATGGCACTAATTTGCAGACGAGTTCCGCCATATCCGTTTCAATCGCTGTAGGCGCGCCATATCCCAATCCGTGGGCGACCACATGTTGCACCGCCGCTATTACTTCAGGATGGGAGTGCCCAACAATCATGGGTCCCCAAGAACCTACATAATCGATATATTCGTTGTTGTCTTCATCTACTAATATCGCGCCTTTTCCCGCTTTAAAAAATACAGGATCACCGCCAACACCGCGAAAGGCCCTGACCGGAGAATTGACACCACCAGGTATGTATTTTTGTGCTTTTTCAAATAATTGATGCGAATTCGTCATTTTGATTCCTTATTTTCTTAACATTACTAAATGCCAGTTCGTTTTTCCAGGATGAAAACACCCACTCTCACAACCTAATGTGAATGCGAAAATTTGTTTTGGGAATATCCTATCAGTCAACAGTGATTTCGTCTACTGACACACTTTGGAACCACCAAATTTAATCACGTTTAGTTAGAATAAGCCTTTGATATTAACATAAAAGATGCTTTGGATTGTTACTTTGGTTTCTTACTTTGGTTTCTAAAAGCAGTCGACAATGGCTTTTGCCGCTAAAGATATATCAGCTTGATCAAATACACCGCCCACAACCGCCAATAAGTCCGCACCCGCTTTGATCAGTTGATGCGCATTTTCTTGATCAATACCACCAATGGCGGCCACGGGTAGGTGCAACTCCTTTTTCGCCTGTATTAACAAACCAATATCGGCTTGAACGGCATTAGGTTTGGTGCGGGATGGAAAGAAGCGACCAAAGGCAATATAGTCAGCCCCTTGGGCCTTTGCTTTGCGTGCCAAACTGATTTGGTTATAACACGACACCCCAATAATCGCCTGCTTTCCCAATCTTTCACGAGCCAGGCTTACGCTTGTATCATCTTTTCCTAGGTGCACACCTTGTGCTCCAATCTTGGCCGCCAGTTCTACATCATCATTTATAATAAATAGGGCATGGTAGGATTGACACAACTCAATCAGGGCGCGAGCCAGACTGATTCGTAACGCGCCGTTGGCACTTTTATCCCTAAATTGAACGACACGCGCGCCACTTTTCAAGGCAGCTTCAATTTTATCCAGATAATTATTAAGTTGTTGCGAATCAAATGTATTTTTGCTACTAGATTCGTTGTTACTAGACTCTTCTCTACTAGACTCGTTGTTACTAAAGAGCGATGGAGTAATGATATATAAACCTTGAAGCCTATTCGTCATCACCTCTCGCCCAAAATAACCGATTTGGAATGAGTTGCCCCATGCCTATGCGATAAGCATGTTTCAGACTTTCCCAAACATACTCTTGTGCCTCTTGTATTGCGGTGACAGGTTCAATACCTTGAGATAAGAGACCAGCAATAGCCACCGCCAAGGTACAGCCTGAGCCATGATATTGTTCAGGCAATCGATCCCACTGAAAGGTCTCTGTCAGATTTTGGTCTGAGTAGAGAGAGT